>Ga0247840_10001133_pt1 | contig 53295 bp, 45 predicted proteins | sample LaCruzMarch2015__FD_192404 | JGI IMG/M metagenome (GOLD analysis project Ga0247840, IMG submission 192404) | Freshwater microbial communities from meromictic Lake La Cruz, Castile-La Mancha, Spain - LaCruzMarch2015_17m | ecosystem: Environmental > Aquatic > Freshwater > Lake | place: Spain... | reverse complement strand
TATAAGGAAAATGACCCGATGGCCAGCCCCCCGGGTACGGAATACAAGCAACCGCCGCCGGAATTACGCCAGCTCCTCAAAGACAAGCATCCGGTCACGGTTGGCCCGTACAAAGACGAATACGGAGTATTTGTTACTGCCTTCGCCCCCGTCATCGATCCGTATAGCGGCAAGGTGATGATGGTGGTTGGCGTTGATATTTTGGCCGGCGACTGGCAGACCCGCCTCAATACCGCCCGCCGAGATCCGCTCCTGGTAACCTTCACCCTGATCCTGTTTCTTTCAGGCGGGGCCATCGCCATCCGGTGGCGCAACCGGCGCATGAAACCGGATACCCTTAAGTTCAAGGTCTGGATCGTCGCACCCACCGCCCTGGCCGTAATGGCTGGGTTGGCGCTGTTTGGGGCTTATCAGTACCAGCAGTACCAGGAAGGATTTCGCCGGGAGATGCTCCTCCTCACGGAGCAGTCCCGGAGCAGATGGAATCGAAACATCGCCTCCCAGGTCCAGCTCCTGAGGGCGCAGATAGACCACATCGACCGCAATCAGGCCATGCTCTCAGCCTGGCAGCGCCGGGATCTCGGCGCCCTCATGGCCATATCGCAGCCGGATCATGAGCGATTGAAAAGGGAATTCAAAATCACCCACTACTACTTCATGGCCCCGGATCGGACTATCTTCCTGCGGGCACACCAGCCCGGCCGTCGCGGCGACCTTATCGACCGCTCCACGCTCCTCACCGCGGAGCTGACCGGCGAGGATTCCTGGGGTATCGAACTGGGCCCCCTGGGAACCTTTACCCTTCGTTATGTGAGACCTTGGAAACAGGGCGGCATAACGATCGGTTACCTGGAGCTGGGCATGGAGATCGAGCATCTGGCCGGTCAATTGGCGATGGACATGCACACGGATCTCCTGACGGTCATCAAGAAAAAATACACTACCCGGAAGAATTTCGAGGCAGGACGCCAGGCCTTTGGCTTTGCCGGAAACTGGGACGCCTATCCCGATTTTGTTGTGGCCAACCAGACGACCCCGGACCTGCCCGCAGAGGTGATGCACCGGCTTGAACGTAGCCACGACCCGGATACGGGAGGCGAGGTGTTCGAATCTCGACAGGGGGAAAAGCGGTTTTTCTGTGGTGTCATCAATCTGCCCGACGCCGCAGGCCGCGACGTCGCGTACCTCATTGTGATGCGGGACGTAACCACCGAGGCCAACGCTGCCCGCAGCGCCCTGCTTCTGAACCTGGGCCTGGCAATCGTGCTTTTCGGCAGCGTCCTGGTTCTGCTCTGGTCCGTTACCGGCGCCGCAGAGCGACAACTCGGGGCCGCCTTCGCGCAGCTGCGCCAGAACGAAGAGGTTCTTCGCCTGGCGAAGGAAGAGGCAGAGGCGGCAAATCTGGCGAAAAGTGAGTTCCTGGCCAATATGAGCCACGAAATCCGGACTCCCATGAACGCCATCCTCGGCATGGCGGAGCTCCTGGCGGAGACCCCTCTAAGCAGGGACCAGGAAAAGTACGTCCAGATTTTTCGTGACGCCGGGGAAAACCTCCTCACCCTGATCAACGATATTCTCGACCTTTCCAAGGTGGAAGCGGGGCAGATAAAATTAGAGGCCTTCCCCTTCAATCTTGGTGAGCTAATCGAAAAGACAGGTGAAATCCTTGGTATGCGGGCCGGCGACAAGGGCCTTGATCTGGTCTGTCACATCCAGCCCGATCTCCCGCTGGACGTCGTCGGCGATCCCCTGCGCCTGCGGCAGATCCTTACCAACCTCATCGGCAACGCCATCAAGTTTACGGAAAAAGGAGAGATTGCCCTGACGGTGAAGGCGGCTACGCCCATAGATCGGGAAGCCAAAGAGATGGAAATGGTTTTCTCAGTCGCCGATACGGGGATCGGCATTTCGGCGGGACAGGTGGAGCATGTCTTCGAGAAGTTTACCCAGGCCGACACCTCCACATCACGGAAATACGGCGGGACGGGATTGGGGCTGGCCATCACGAGGCATTTTGTAAGCCTGATGGGGGGGACCCTGTCGGTTCATAGTGAACCGGGAAGGGGCAGCGTCTTTTCCTTCACTGTCACCCTGGCAAGACAGGATCAGTACCAGCCTCGGGAAGAAACCGTCGCACCCCCCGACCTGCAACGGGTCCGCATTCTCGTTGTGGATGACAACGCCACCAACCGGATGATCGTGAGAGAATTTCTCGCCTCCTGGGGAGCGAAGGTGACGGAGGCAGCCGGGGGCGAGGAAGGATTGTCCATGCTCCACCGGGCCTGCGAGGCGGGAAAACCTTTCCGCCTGGTCATCCTCGATTATCAGATGCCGGATATGGACGGCTTCGAGACGGCCCGCCTCATCAAGGGGCAACCGGAACTGCAAGGAACGATCATGGTCCTTCTGACCTCGCTCCAGCGTAAGGATGACATGGAGCGAGCCAGAGAAATCGGCTTTGCCCGCATTCTCTACAAGCCGGTGAAAAGGGCGGAACTGAGAGAGGCGGTTGCTCAGGCCCTGGGCGCCCTGGAACCCGCAGCAGAGGAAACGCGGATCCCCGCAACTACGGCCTCGACGCCCATCGCCCCCTCCCAGCGGGCGCTGCACATCCTCCTTGCCGAAGATAACGAGGATAACCGGACCCTGACCCGGATGTACCTGAAAGACACCCCCCATGAGATGGAGATAGCTGAAAATGGACAACTCGCCGTGGATATGTTTACCAGCGACGGGACATTTGATCTGGTCTTCATGGATATCCAGATGCCAGTCATGGACGGCTATGCGGCAACCGTGGCCATCCGCTCCTGGGAAGCGGCGCAGGGCCGGGAGCGAACGCCTATCGTCGCCCTGACCGCCCATGCCCTCAAGGAAGATCTCCAGAAGAGCCTCGCCGCCGGCTGTGACGCACACCTGACCAAGCCCCTGAAAAAGAAGATTTTTTTAGAGGCCATCAGCCGCTACGGAATCATCCAATAGTCGTCCGTTATATGATACCCATGACTTCCTGCACGGCGACATAAACCTGTTCCAGGAATTTTTTATCCACCTGGAGATTGTCAAGCATTGATCACCAACCAGACAATCATATCGAAGTCATCGGCGAGTGTCGACACTGTTCTGTCATGTTTACGGCATGGACACGTTCAGGAAACGTGTCCATTAAGCGAGCATATATCGACACATTATTGTTTCATGTCGACACGGGCAGACAGTTTTCCCTTATAGTGATTCCCGGGCCCCAGTTATAATTTTCAGCCATTCATTTCGGATTGAAAGAGAGTTAAAATCCTCTACCTTTTCATGTTCTGCTAAGTTCATTTTCTTTAAATTTCTTTACCAGTGGACCTTCAGCACGCCAGGTCCAACACGTGTTTATAAGCATGGCGTAATTGTCCAGAAGAAATCCGGGGACTTTATGGTCATAATAAGCACCATATCCTTGTATGATCGCAGGTCCCATGGATGTCAAGAGGGCCACTAAATGGCTACATCCTTTGTTACCGCTGGCGATGTCCTTCACTTTTGATATAAAACCGCCGGTAATATTTAATCCCTTAACAGGATTGAGGCAATTGATAGTCTCCAGGCAAGCCTCGGTCGGGACGGCGGGCATTTCCACATGCATGTCCTCGATCTCAAGGGTTGTTTTGTTAATGAGCAAATGGATGATCATCTGATGTAAGATGCCGGGTAATCTTTTTTCGCCTGAACCTAACTGATATTCTTTGAAGCGATGGTCCGTAAGAATTCCCTCAACAGCAAATCTGAGATCGTCATATTTGTAAGTAATCATCTCTATGGTTCTTGTATGATATTTTTCTCCTTTTGGTTTTCCAAAAATGGTCATCCTGTTATGTCTCCTGTAGCTTAGATTTTTTATTGCACGAGGAAAGTATAAGGAGGATTCATCTGTGTCAATGAAATATTATCATAGATTGTTTTACGAAATTATGTAGCATTCTCTTAGGGAACACATCAATGCCTTTCGGTTTGTATTAAATCATTCTATACACCGACACTAAAGCATGGTAAGTGAGACCGACATGATGGGCAGCCGTCACAAAGGGGAATGAAAATAGAGACATCAACCCATCCCCGCCCTAACCCTCCCTTTGAAGGGGATGGATTGTCTTAGTGCTTTTGGGAAGGGAATTTCCGGGCTCTTGGGGTAGGGAACTTCTGGTGGCTGAACGGCGACTCGAAAGAGGGTAATACTTATGGCAAAAAAACCGGCAAATCTGATTTATGGCGTCGATGACAGACCGCCCGTTCGGGTCTGCCTGCTCCTGGCGATCCAGCATATCTTCTTTCTCACCAGCGGTCTCATCGTGGTCGCGATCGTGATGGGGGGAGCAGGTTGCTCTCCCGAACTCATCCGGAATGTCGTCTCCATGTCCATGATTGCCGGTGGAATCGCCACGATTCTTCAGGCCCTTAATCGCGGCCCCGTGGGGAGCGGCTATCTCTGCACCGAGGGCACGGATCCGAGCTTCCTTTCCATTTCCGTCCTGGCCGGTGCCACGGGCGGGATTTCCCTGATCTTCGGGATGACCATCGTCTCGGGCATAATTGAATGTTTTCTCGCCCGGATCATGCACCGCCTGCGGATCCTTTTTCCCCCCGATGTCACCGGCGTCGTGCTGACGATGGTCGGCTTGAACATCGTTCCCATCATGATCCTCGATTTCATGGGCGTCAAGGACCGTAACAGTCCCATCGAAACGATGAACGTCCTGGTCGCTATCATCACCCTGACCATCATGGTGGGGACCAATGTCTGGAGCAAGGGGAAATTGCGGCTTTATTCGGTCATAATCGGCATGGTCGGCGGGTACGGAGCGGCGATTATTTTGGGGGTGCTGACGCCGGCGCAGATGCAGCTCATACTCGCGGCTCCCGTCCTGTCTTTCCCTGACATTTCCTACATCAGTTATTCATTCGATTGGGCGCTCCTGATCCCCATCATCGTCGTCACCATGGCCTCCACCCTCAAATCCGTCGCCACCCTCACCATGTGCCAGAAGATCAACGACACGACCTGGACCCGTCCGGATCTGGTCAATATCGGCAAGGGCACCATGGCGGACGGTCTCGCCTCGATCATCGGCGGATTGACGGGGGCACTCGGCAAATCCCTCTACGCGAGCAGCGTCGGTCTAAGCGTGGCCACAGGGGCGACGAGCCGGGTCATCGCCTTTTACATCGGGGGGCTGTACATCTCCCTGGCCTTTTTGCCCAAAGTGGCAACCATTTTCAGCATCATGCCAAAACCGGTCATGGGCGCGGCGCTGGTCTTCATGGTCTGCTTCATGGTGATCTCGGGCATCCAGATGATGACCTCCCGGATGATCGACATCCGCCGGACCTTCATCATTGCCGTTTCGCTGATGTTCGGGATAAGCGTGGATATCTTCCCCCAACTCTATGCCCACGTGCATCCCTATCTGAAACCCTTTTTCAGCTCCTCCCTGACGGTCACAACGGTGCTTGCCATCGGCCTCAATTTGATCATGCGCATCGGCATCTCCCGCCAGGAAACACTGGAACTGGTTCCCGGGGTGGATTCCTCGGAAAAGATCTTCAACTTCATGGAAAACCAGGGCGCCGCCTGGGGGGCCCGCAAGGAAGTCATCTACAATGCCATGGCCGCCATGAACGAATTCATGGAAGCCTTGGCCATCGATTCCATAGCGGGGCAGAAGATTGCCATGACCGTCGCCTTCGATGAACTGAGTCTCGATGTCCTGATCAGCTATGAAGGACAGGCCCTTGAATTTCCGACGGAGCGCCCCGACAAGACGCAGATGCGGACAGACCCCGGGGCCGTCGCCCGGATGTCGGGATTCCTTGTCCGTCAGTACACGGACAAGATCACTGTTGCCCAGGAAGGGAAAACATGCTCCGTGACGCTCCATTTCGAGCACTGATTCGTCTCCTCAGCCCGATCAGGATCATCATTATCCTCCCCGTCGTCATCGCCCTTATCGCCATGACCGTGGCCATCATGATCTTCACCCAGAAGGAGGTCAACCAGGCCATGCTCCGCGCAGGGGACGAAGAGGCGAGGAACATCCTCAAGGTGGTGAAGCTGAATATTGAAAACCAGCAGCAGGATTTGGTGTTCTTTCAGCGTTATGCCGAACAGAAATATGAACAGCAGCTCAAGAACCTCGTTTCCGTGGTTGTCTCCCAGGTCGATTATTTTCATAGCCTGGCGGCGCAGGGTTTGATTACGGAGGACCAGGCCAAAAAAGCGGCTCTTGAGTCCGTGCAGAGACTCCGTTATGGCAACAACGACTATTTTTTCATCTACAACCTGCAAGGCGTAGCCATTTCCCATGCCGACCCGCGGATCCGCGGCCGGGACATGTCCGCCTTCAAGGACGAAAAAGGCCGCCCCGTCGTACAGACCATGCGGGAAATCGCGGCTACAAAAAAAGAGGGCGTATGCACCATGTGGTGGACCAAACTGGCAGGAACCAAGCCCGTACCCAAGCTGCTCTATTTCTATCTCTATCCACGGTGGGACTGGATGATCGGCACAGGCGTCTATATCGATGACATTGATCAGGATATTGCGAGGAAGCGCGGCGAGATCATGACCGTCCTTAAAAAAACCTTCGCCGAAGTCAAGGTCTTTGAAACGGGCTACTTTTCCGTCTTTGACGGCAGCAAAAAGATCCTCATCCATCCCTTCCTTGCCGGCCAGGACGGCGCCGGAATGAAAGATCCCGTTACCGGCCGCAGTCTTATCGATGACCTCATGGCCGCCGCCAATAATCCGGAGGCGCCTTTGCAATACTTATGGGACAAGCCCTCCGCACCCGGGGACTACAAGTACGTCAAATACTCCCATGTGGATTACTTTCCCCCTTTCGACTGGTATATCTCCTCTTCCGTCTATGAAGACGAAATGGAACGTCCCGCCCAGCGGATTATCAAACGTCAGCTCCTGTTTGTCAGTGTCGTCGTTTTGCTCTGCATGGCCGGCGTTTTCCTCCTCGTCAACCGGGTTACGGAACCGTTAGCCAGGCTGACCCGCCATGCGGACCGGATGGGGGAAACGGATTTTACCCTCTCCGCGGAAGGGGTGCGCGAGCTCAAGACGATTACCTTCCCCTCCGAAGTTTCGTTGCTTTCCGGGACCATGTTGAAAATGGAACAAAAACTCGGCGAATACCTGAAAACACTTGCGGAAACGACGGCGGCCCGGGAGCGGATGGCCAGCGAATTGCGCATTGCCCGGGACATTCAGATGAGCATGTTGCCCCGCGAAGACATCTGGCTTGCCGGCGGAAAACGGGTGGACCTGGCCGCAACCCTGGAACCGGCCCGGGAGGTCGGGGGTGATCTCTATGATTATTTCTTTATCGACCCGGAACGCCTCTGTATCGTCGTGGGGGATGTTTCCGATAAGGGCGTTCCCGCCGCCCTCTTCATGGCCCGCAGTAAGGCCCTCTTCCGTAACGCGGCCCTGCGCGAGCCCGCGCGGCCCGATGCCATCCTCCACGCCGTCAATCAGGAGCTGTGCGCCGGCAACGAAATGCGCATGTTTATCACCACATTTATCGGCCTCCTCGACCTTGGCTCCGGGGAGCTGACCTTCAGCAATGCCGGCCATATTCCCCCCCTCCTCGTCCATGAGTGCGAAGGGGCAAAATATGTGGACCTGCCGCAGGGCAAGCCGGTGGGAATCCACAAAAGATCGGCCTATTCGGTCGATCGCCTCCAGATGAGGCGGGGTGACGCCCTGCTTGTCTTTACCGACGGCATTCCCGAGGCCTTGAACAACCGGGACGAATTCTTTGAAGATGAGCGGTTGCTGGACCTGTTTCATACACATCCGCCTTCGAGCGCCGCCGACGCCCTGGATATAGTCCTTCGGGAAGTAAGAATCTTCTCGGAAGGGGCGCCCCAGGCAGATGACATTGCCGTTCTCTGTATCCGCTACGTCGGGTAATGGAGGAGGTTAGGAGGGAGATGGGGTAATTTGGTGGAATTGAAATAATAAGACGTTTTCAAGGAGGATGATTATGGACATTTTCGAAAGTAAAAAGGATGGCATTTTGACTCTGGCTCTGCACGGAAGGCTTGACGCCGTCACCGCCCCTCCCTTCCGGGAAAAGATCATGGCCTTTATTGATGATCAGGGGGAATATCGGATCCTTCTTGACTGTACAAACATGGATTACGTGAGCAGCGCCGGGATCAGGGTTCTCTTTGAGGTGATTTTCCGATTGCAGGACCTGTCCGGCAAATTTGGCTGTTACGGGCTCACGGGCAACGTCAGGAAGATCTTTGGTCTTGCCGATTTAACCTCGGAGATGGGAGTCTTTACCTCTCACGAAGAAGCCCTCAAGAATACTTAGAGCCTGTCTGATCTTCCACTGATTAATCTTGACCCAAGCGGGCGGCTCCGGCCAGATTATTCTCACTGCGGATAAAGCAGTCCGGAAATTTTCCCCGAAGTTGATGCATATCAAGATAACGATACGCTTCTTTACTGCTGTCAAATCTTCCGAGGACAATGCGATGCCAGATTCCTTTCTCCTGCAAATTGACCTTAATAATACGCACATCGTATTTCTTTATATCCATACTTTCCACCCAGGCCAAGGCCTCATCATTTTCCTTGAATGACGCCACCTGGATGCTGAAGCTGTTCTTTTTCTTCCCTGCCGTTTTAACAGGTTGGCTTGATTGGATCTCGTTTCCCTTTTTATCCGTCACTGGCGAGTTGACAGCAGCAGCAATGGGAGCATGGGAAGAACCGGCCGGGGGAGCAACCCATGTTTTGCCGTCGTAGAAAGATGGAGAAGCGGTTAATTTGTTGATTCGCAAGGGATAAATCTTGTTACCCGAACTCATGGTCTCATAGTAGTAAAGGTTTGACCAAAAATACACCGAAACAGCAGCGACAGCAATGATCGACAGCACTAACCCCAAGATCCAATAATGGCGCCTGGACGCAGAGATAACCTTGGAAGTCTGCTCTGTAAACTCCTGGGTATTGTCACCCTCCTGTGGATGAGGAACCTCCCTAACATAAGGCTCCGTTACTTTTGGGGCAGCCTCTTCCCTAATCTCGGCAGACGTCTGCGGCGAATCCAGGGAAGCTACTTTTTGATAGAGAGATTCCAGTTCCTCGGCAAGAACTTCTTCATCCGAAGTGAGGCCTTTCTCATTTCCTTGTTCTTCCCCGTTTTTCATGGTCTCATTTCCCTTTGCCACTTTCCATATGCCTTACGTAGGACTGAATCACATGATCGGCTTCGATGTCTATGCAGTTGGCATATGATTTTAGAATACCTTTTAAATAGGCAAGGGGCGGCAAGAGCTCGAAACGATCTTCTTCAAGAGATTGAAAAAGGCCGATCTTGAATTTACTCTGGAGAGAAATCTGTTCAAGGGTAATACCCGCTTCTATCCTGATCTTTTTTAAATCCGCTCCGGTAAGGATGTCCTTATCAAAAACCGTCGCTACCGGTGAATCTCCCGTGTCGGCTTTTTTTACGGAGGAAGGGATGGCCGGTCCCATCGTTTCGGCATATGGACTTCGTCTTAAATTATACATCGGCACCGGCTCTTTCGACCTGTCCTGGTATCGCTTACCCTCCTCCATGAGGCCGCGTTCGATCAGGTGGTCGTCATAGTTCCTGCGTGCGGCAACGTCAATGAGGGTAAGATAGGCTCGCTCCAGGGCGGAAATTATCACCATTCTTTCCGCCGCTGAAAAAAAGCTGTAGGCAGCTATGGAATCATCACGGTAAAGTTCAAAGAGTTCCTGATAGGCTTTGCGGATTTCAAAAGGAGATGCATCAACCGGGATTTCGAGTAACTCGTAATGTATCTGTTCCGTGTGGTGCCTCATAAAAGAAAATAATATCCCTGGTTGTCTGATTGCACTATGGTCTGGCCGGCACCATGCTGTCCCGTATGCCGCATTTCGTCTCGGCAACCCGATTGCCATACTCCCTGAGATCGAGGGCGGTTTGTGTGTAGGGGTATAGATCAAGAAACGGCATTTTTTTACAGACCGCATTGTGGACGCGGTCATCAAAAGCAATGTTTCCCAAGAACTTCATCTTTATTGTCAGGTGCCGCTGGATAATTCTGCAGATCAGGGGACCGATATTGGGATTATCCTGACGATGGCACTGATTCACAACAAGGCTGAACTCAAAAGCACGTAACTCTCTCTCAAGGATGTCGCCCTTCTCGGGGTCAAGTTCCTTGATGATATGGAGTAATAGATCCGGATTGGTAACCGTCGCTCTGGGGTTTTGCTCTTCCGCCTCCATAGCCAGGGCTCGAAAGTTATGGACATTCAAGACCTGCCTGATTTTTCGAAAATAGACGGAGCGGATGAGGCGGTAGATGTTTTCAATAGCTGTCGGTTCCGGCGTGGTAACGAAAACTCCCGTGTCCGATATCATGAAGAAATCAATGGTATTAAACGCGGTACCGGCCCCCAGATCAAGGAGGATGAAGTCGTAAGAGAGCTTGGAGATGCTCCTGAGAATCTTCATTTTTTGTTCATGGGCAAGGTTGGCGACATCCAGATTATTCATGGCGCCACTGATCAGAAAAAGACCGGGGAAAGGCGTCTCAACCACGGTGTCTTCCAGGGAGGGAACCCTCTTGTTTATAAAATCGGAAAGGCTCTTTTCAGGGTGAGGCAGACCAATCATGGTATGCAGATTGGCAGCGCCAAAGTCGATGTCGATAAGCAAGGTCCGGTAACCATCCCGGGCCAACAAGATGCCAAGGGATCCGGTAAGAAAGCTTTTACCGGAACCGCCCTTACCGCCGCCAATAGGCCATATGCTGGATATCGCCTGTTTCATATCTCAAACACCTTTTCGGGTTAATCTTGGAACCATCATGCGTTGATTTCTATCATGATTAATCAAAACAAATCAAAACATTTATCGCTGGGAAGCTCATTCTCAATAAAATTTCTGAAGCGTGGCTCCCCGGAAATAGTGGCCAAGGATATCCTCCATGGGATATCCCTGCATCGCCATCATCGCCGCCCCGATCTGACAGAGGCCGACGCCGTGCCCCCACCCTGCCCCTTCCAGACGGAAACGAACGGCCTTCCCGTCATCATCCCTTTCGCTCCGGACGATAAAGGCGCTGCTGTAGAGATGGCTGGGAGACAGCCAGCGGCGGATTTCCAGCTCCTTGCCCACGATGACGGTATGTTTCGATCCCTCGATCCTCAGGCGGATAATTCGTCCCGAAGGCCCTCTCTCTAGGGGGATAAGGGCATGAAGCTCCCCAAAGTCGATACCTGATTTTCTTAAAATCAGTGTCTCCAGTTCTTCCCGGGGATAGGAAACCTCCCAGCGGAAGAAGTCCGTCGTTTCCTGATCGAAGGAGGGAAGGACCAGGCGGAGGGCGTGGCTGTCAGTGGTGTTGCAGTAGGCGGGCAGGGAGGAGCTTATCCATCTCTCCGCATCTTCCTCTGATGTCGCGGGAGGGAAATCTACGGGAGCGTCGGAAACAGAAGTCAGATAAGGGACGGCGATATTCTCCCAGACCTTCGCGAAATCTTCCGTCCGTCCACCGCAGGCCTTGTGATACCTGGCGTCGCAGATCCCGCCGTCGTGAACCAGAAAGATACCCCGCGTGACGTCTATGGCTTGACGGACCTGATCCGTAATGATCTTTGTCACCCCCTGGTAACGCTGGCAATGGTCATCGGCGCAGACATCAAACCGGGCATGCTCCTCTCTGCCATACCAGCGGATGATCTCGCCGCCGGTTGGGGGTAAACGCCCAACCTTACGGTTGTTAGCCATAGATACTTCATTTTCCCCCACTGCCGCCTCTCCGTCCCTCTTGACGGCATCTTTTTTCTCCAGCATGGCCATCAGCCAGCTTCGGGAGGTGACGGCGTGGGCCTTGAGAAATTCCAGCGGGGCGGCGGCGGACATTTCCGAAGAAATGACGCTTGCCAGATAATCTTCGAGGGCAAGCTCATTGATCGCCGTCAAGGTATCATCGTCTGCCGCAAACAATGACAGGGCGCCCTGAAAGGTCTGGACCTCCCGGCGCTCCCAGTGAAAGTTAACGCCGATGGTGACATTGGAAAGGGAAAATGCCGCGTCACCCTGAGGGCGGCAGCGGAAATCCTCTTCCCCCAGGGTCTGGACTCCCGCTCCGGTTGCAAGGGTGATTCGGCCACCGGTGATGGAAAATCGGAAATCCCCCCTTAGTTCTTCCCCGGAAGAGCCAAGAAAAAGGCCATGAAAACATCCCCCGATCTCCCGACAGCCCGCCATAATACCCACCCGAATCGTCGGCTCCCGATCCCGCATTTTTGCTTATCCTTTCCAATAAAATAGTGTATGTTACATCCAATATGAAATGCGCCATTGTCTGTCAATGGAATCATGACTTTGGACATAATGGAGTCAGCCTTAACTATTAACATTTAGCGTAAATGTCAATAAGTAAGTCTGACCCCTGCTGAGGTAAAACATGAACCCACCCGCAATTCCGCTACAGCAAAACACGGAGTTGTTTCAGAGTATTACGGATAACATGCTCGACGCCGCCCTGCTTCTGGACTGGGACGGGACCATAATGTACGGGAATCGGGCCGCTCTCAAGCTCGTGGACGCTTCGTCCCTCGCAGAAACCCTCGGAAGTAATGCCGTCCGGTTTATCCATCCCGATTCCTTACTCAGAGTGGCTGCTGATCTGGAACGCGTCCGCCTTGACCAGGGGGGCTTCTTCTCCGAATACCGGTTAATCACCCGGCAAGGGCAGGAAAAATGGGTGGAGGGGCTAGGCGCGAAAATCGTCATCGCGGGGCGGGAATTGAATCTCGTGATCCTCCGCGACATTTCCATCAGAAAACTACTGGCGGAAGAACTCCAGCAGGCATCGGAAGAGCTGGAAAACCGGGTGCAGGAGCGGACGGCCCTGCTGACGGAGGCCAATCAAAGGCTTCATAACGAAATTATTGAACGTAAGCGGGCCACCGAGGCCCTCCGGGAGAGCGAAGAAAAATACCGCACCTTTCTTGACACCCTCCGGGACATGGTCTTCATCACCGACCGGAAAGGCCACTTTACCTATGTCAACCAGACGTTTGAAACCGTTCTGGGGTGGCCGGCGGTAAATCTTGTCGGACGTGTTTTCTCGGAGATTGTGGCGCCCGAGTTCCACCAGGAAACCATTGACCGCTATCGACGGGGGATGAACGGCGACACGATTCCCATGTATGAACTCGATTTTTTACGACCCGACGGCGGGAGACTTCCCGTAGAGTTAAACGTGACCACCCTGAGCAATCCCGATGGCAACGCCGTCGGCCGGATCGGCGTCGCCCGTGATATTTCGGGACGCCGGCAGGCAGAGAACCTCTACCGGACCCTGGCCAATACCTCCCGGGCCGGAGTTTACATTGTCCAGAAAGGGAAATTCTGCTTCATTAATTATAACGCCGCCCGCTATGCCGGATACACGGAAGAGGAGATGATCGGCATGCACGCACTGAGCATTGTTCATCCCCGGGACCTGCCGGCTGCCGTCGAGAGCGCCCGGAAAATGCTCAGCGGAGAACTGACCGTACCCTATGAGTTCAGGATCTTGACGAAAAGCGGGCAAATCCGTTGGATTATGGAAACAGTGACCTCGATTGTTTATGAGGGGGAAAAGGCCGTCCTCGGAAATTCCATGGATATCACGGAACTGCGGCAAGCGAGAATGAAACTGGAGCAGAGCGAACAACACCTGGCCCAGATCATTGAGGGGACGACGGTGCCGACCTTCGTTATCGCCGCCGATCATCGGGTCACCCACTGGAACCGGGCCTGCGAAAACCTGACCGGCATTTCCGCCGGTGAGATCATCGGCACCCGGGATCAATGGGCGGCATTTTACGCCCAGCCCCGGGCAACCCTCGCCGATATGATCGTAAATCATGCTGCGGAAGCGATTTTGACTGCTCATTATGATGGAAAACACCGACGTTCTGATCTTATTGACGGGGCCTATGAAGTGGAGACCTTTTTCCCCGATCTGCTGCCTCCCAAAGGCAAATGGCTTTATATCACGGCCTCCCCGCTCAGGGATGTATCGGGACAGATAATTGGCGCCATCGAAACGCTTCAAGATGTGACGGAAAGGAAGGAGATGGAGGAGGAAGTTCGCCTGATGGCGGTGACGGATCAGTTGACCGGCCTATATAACCGGCGGGGATTCATCGCCCTGGCGGAGCAGCAATTGAAGCTGTCCGCACGATCGCGCAAATCCATGATCCTCTATTTTGCCGATCTGGACGGGATGAAACAGATTAACGATACCTGGGGACACGACGAGGGAGATCACGCTCTGATCAACGCGGCGGCTATTCTCAGAGACACATTTCGCGCCTCCGACATTCTAGCCCGCATCGGCGGCGATGAGTTTGCCGTCTTTTCCATCGATGCGACGGATGTCGTCCCCCAATCCCTCGTCAAACGTCTTGAAATTAACCTTCATGAATTCAACAGCCACAAAGAGCATCCTTACATTCTTTCCGTAAGCGTCGGCGTGGTTACCTACGATCCGGAGGCCCCTTGCAGCCTGGATGATCTCATGTGCCGGGCTGACGACGAAATGTATGCCCGTAAGGATGAAAAACGTAAAGACAAACGATGAAAGGAAATCATCATGGGAACAACACATAAAACCGGCTGCGTCCTTTGCGCCCAGAACTGCGGCCTGGTCATGGAAGTTGAAGATAACCGGATCGTCAAGGTCCGGGGAGACAAGGACAACGTCCGAAGCGAGGGGTACTTATGCCGGAAAGGACTAAACATTGCCTGGCACCAGCATAATGCCGATCGCCTCCAATATCCCCTGAAGCGCACCGCCAGTGGCTTTGAAAGGATCTCCTGGGAGGAAGCCCTGGGAGAAATCGCCGCCAAGCTCAAGGGTATTGTCGGCGAGCATGGCCCCCGGTCCTTTGCCTATATGGGCGGCGGGGGGCAGGGATGTCACTTCGAGGCCGCCTTCGGCGTCCGTCTCATGCGCGCCCTGGGATCGCGGTATCATTACAGCGCCCTGGCCCAAGAACTTACGGGGCTGTTCTGGGTCCACGGCCGCACCTTGGGACGGCAGTATCTTGCCCTGATCCCCGACGAAACAAATACCGACATGCTGCTCGCCATCGGCTGGAACGGCATGCAGAGCCATCAGATGGCCCAGGCGCCCAGGCATTTGAAAAGGCTCTCAAAAGACCCGGACAAACTTCTTGTCGTCATCGATCCCCGCGTCTCGGAGACGGCAAAGATCGCCGACATCCATTTAGCCGTCCGACCAGGGACAGACGCCCTGCTCCTCAAGGCGATAATTGCCATCATTTTTCAGGAAGGATGGGAAAACCGCGATTATATCGGCGCTCATGTCGCGGGCTGCGATGAGATCAGGCGCTGGTTCATGGACTTTGACGCCCGGGCCGCCATTGCCGTGTGTGAGCTTGACTATGACCGGGTTTACGAGTTTTCCCGTCTCCTGACCACCCGACGCTGGTCTTGCCATTATGACCTCGGCATCATGATGAACCGGCACAGCACCGTGACCTCCTGGCTGGCCATCATCCTGCTGGCCATCTGCGGCCGCATCGGCGTCCCCGGCGGCAATATCTTCCCCGGTCACTTTATGCCCCTGGGATCCCATTCGGACGAACGGGACCCCAAGAGTTGGCGGACCGTGACCTCTCATTTCCCGCCCATCATGGGGGTATATCCCCCCAACGTCATGCCCGAAGAGATCCTCGCCGACCACCCCGAACGGCTGCGGGCTGTCCTCGTATCCGGCGCCAACCCCCTGCGTTCCTTCGCCGACACGACGGCCTATGAAGAGGCTTTCGGGAAGCTCGATCTTCTCGTCACCTGTGAACTGGCCATGACGGAAACAGCGCGGCTCTCCCATTACATCCTGCCCGCCCGGTCGGCCTATGAATCCTGGGATGGAACCTTCTTTGCCTGGACCTTTCCCGGGATATTCTTCCAGATGCGCAGACCCATTGTCGTCCCGGCGGGAGAGCCTCTGGAACTAAGCGAGATAATGTTGCGCCTGGCCGACACCCTGGGCATGATCCCGCCTATTCCGGACGTCCTTTACGAAGCCGCCCGGCAGGACCGGCAGACCTTTGCCGGGAAACTATTCGAGTACGCCCTGGCGGAGCCGCAGGCCATGAAAAGGATGCCCTTCATCCTGGGTAAAACCCTGGGTCAGGCCCTGGGGTCGGTAAATCTCGCCGCCCTGTGGGGAATGCTCCAGATCCTGCCGAAGGATTTTGTCAAAAATGCCGGGCGGGCCGGATTTAAGGTCGGTCCGACCCTGGGAGAGGAGCTTTTCCAGCAGCTCGTGGATCATCCGGAAGGCCTGTGGATCGGCCAGGTGGACCCCGGGAACAACCTCGATAGTCTTCGTACGGAAGGCAAGAAAATTGAACTCCAGATCCCGGAGCTTACGGACTGGCTCCGAGGTATCGACGCCCATTCGGAAACGATTGCCCTGGCGGGCGTGGCGGAATTTCCCCTGGTGCTGATGGCAGGCCGCCATTTCGACAAGAACGCCAACACCCTCATGCGGAACCCGGACTGGAATCAGGGAAAGCGTGATTGTACGCTCCTCATGCACCCTACCGACGCCGAAAGCCTTAACATTCACGACGGTGAGATCGTCCGCATCGTCACCGCGGCGGGGAAAGCAGAGATTGAACTGGAGGTCACCGATACATCGCGGAAGGGACATGTCGTCATTCCCCACGGCTTCGGCATGGTTTATGACGGGAAGGCGCACGGGGTCAATGTCAACCGCCTGACGAAGAACACCCACCGGGACGCCTGGGCGGCGACTCCTTTACACCGCTACGTCCCCTGCCGGGTGGAAAGTTTATAGAGAGCGGACGAAGAAGGGGGCAAAATGAATCTGTCCCCTTATCTGCCTGGCGTCATTCCGGCGAAAACTGGTATCCAGAAAAATACTGGATGCCCCCGGCTTACAACCTGCCGGGGCAGGCTTATCAAGTCCGGCATGACAAACATGGTGACAGATATTTCGACATGTATAAATCAGGAGGAAGGTTATGAAAAAGAATTCTTTTGTCAAGAGGTTGTTTTTACTTCTCAGCGCTTTCTGTCTGTGCCTGGTATTTGCTGCTCCGGTCTCCGCCGCGACGATTATCGACGAGTGGGGCAAGGTCGTTACCCCGGCGGCGCCACAACTCAAAGAGGTTAAGTTACCGGCGGAGGGAACGGCCCTGCTCCTGCTGGATTTCAACAAACAGGTCTGCAACGACAAGTCGCGTCCCCGGTGCGTCTCCTCCATCCCCGCCGTCAGCCGGCTGCTGGGCGAGGCAAGAAAGGCGAATATCCTTGTCGTTTACAGCCTCACGGCGGGATCTGCTGCCCCGGATATCGCGCCGGCCCTGGCGCCCCGTCCCGGAGACCCAATCGTAACCTCCGGACCGGACAAATTTCTGGGCACGGAGCTTGAGAAAATCCTGAAAGACCGAAATATCAAAACCGTCATCGTCACGGGGACGGCAGCCCACGGGGCCGTAATCTGTACGGCCAGCGGGGCAGCGCTGAGGGGCATCAAGGTGGTTATCCCGGTGGATGGCATCTCCGCTGAGAGCCTCTACCCGGAACAGTACACGGTCTGGCATCTCCTCAACGCCCCTCGGGTAGCGACGATGACAACGGTCACCAAAACGGATATGATCCAGATCGGGACAAAGTAATTCCGTTTCTAAATCAAAGCGCTATCTTCGTTGGCAGCGGCAATCGGCTCCTCGACGTATGAACAATACGCCTCCGTCGCCTCTGCCTTGCCGCCTTGATTTCATCTTTGATTTAGAAACGGAATAATCAGACTGGCAAAGGGAGTCATTTTCATTCCCCCTTTTTGACGGGACACCGTCATTAGAGTTTCAGTCAGTTATGATGGATGGCGGGCACATCGTGATGGCATTGACAGGACACTCCCTTGCGCAGAAACCGCAACCGATGCACCGCTTGTCTTCCTTCAGGAAGGGATAGGAGTGAAGCTCCCTTTTCAATACCGGTTCCCCGGGGGCCAGACAGTTGACGGGACAGGCGTCAATGCATATCCCGCAGGGCATACAGGTTTTCAGGTCAATCTGCGGTTTTTCCCAGGCAGAGCGCTTGATCCGTTCGCAAACAATTCCAAAAGGATCCGTGACTGCCGCTGCCGGGCAGATCCTGCCACAGGCCCCGCAATCGATGCAAAGGAGAGTATCGATTAAGTGGAGGTTTTTCTTTTCTCCCGAAATGGCGCCAACGGGACAGAGTTTGACACAGGCCCCGCAACCATTGCATGCTTCGCTGATTCGATATGACATACCGTAACCTCTTAAAATGGTTTATTCTCCCTCCCCTTCAAGGGGAGGGTCGGGGTGGGGATGGGGCTATTTCCCCTTCCGGGCGTCCGGTTTTAGGATCCCAACCGCATTGGCGCCAGTAATCGCTTCTCATCTTCTCGATATCCATAGTCCGGCCCTTGTTGGCCCCCCGGTTCTGCGGCGGCCTTCCGACCACGCGATCCACGGCCCGGAAGGAAAGGGGATCGACGCCATGCTTGATATTGAAGCGTTGTTTCAAGGTCTGAATAGCGGCGCCGATGGCCATGTATTCCTCCGGCGACTTGCGCCAGCCCGTAGCAGCGTTCAGCCATTCGAAGGAGGGAATCCGCGCCGCCCCCAGGAAGAGGCCGAACATGCATAATCCCGCTCCATTGGCGACATTCATGAACCTGCTGCACGCCGCCGCCATAACGGCTTTTTCTTCGTTGGCAACATACTTCCGGTTCTTATGGTAAACCAGCGGCGGTTTTGGCAGGCCCTGGACCCGTTTCCAGAGCTGGAACATCTCATAGTAGAGCTGGGCTCCGATGGTATGGCGGCCAGGCGTTGCCTCTACTGAATAGTGGACGTTGAAGCCCGGATCATTGCGACCGTCATGCATGGGCAGTTCCTGGCCCCCGGCGTGCATGACATAGTCCTCCGCGCCCTTTCCTATTTTCCTGGCCGCAGCCCGGGAACCATCGGCGAGAAGATCCCCGACGCCTTCCCGCTTGATCATTTTCTCTACCAGGGTAATCATGGCCGCGGCATTCCCCCAGGTCAGATCGAGACCGTCCAGGTCTTCCCTGGTCAGAATTCCCTGCTCGTAACATTCCATGGCAAAGGCGAGGGTTCCGCCGGCGGAGATCGTATCCATCCCCGCCCGGTTGAGCATCTCGTTCATGGTAAAGATACTCTCCAGATCACCGTTCATGCAGAGGCCGCCCAGGGCCATGACCGATTCATATTCAGGCTTGTGGACCTCTCCGTAGGGGCCCTTCGTCGTGCAGACGCCGCCACAGCCCAGGGGGCAGGAGTAGCAGTGATATTTGACCTTTTCCCGGGACTTGAAGGCATCGGGGTTGACGGATAGGGATTTCCCGATGCCCCAATCCACATTGCTTCCCTTCCAGTTCATGACGGGAGCATCGCCTATCTCGACGGACATCTGATTCATGCTCACCGTCCCCCACTTCTTCAGCAGGATCTTGTAAACCATGCCTTCCATGGCCATCTGGGTGGGCAGGACGCGCATGAGGGTCCCCACATAGGCCGCCATCGGACCGGGGATAAAGGGGGGCTGGAGTTGGACCCACTTATTGCATTGCCGGCTCAGGCGCTGGACCTCCGCGCGCTGATAAACGGGGATCCGCTTCTTGCCGTTCAGGACCAGGGCCTTGAGACGCTTGGAGCCCATAACGGCTCCCAGGCCGGAGCGGGCGGCGATCCGCCCCCGATCATTACAGATCCCGGAGATCAGGGAAAGATTTTCTCCCGCCGGACCGATAACGGCTACCCGGGCATGACCACCGGCCTCGGCAATCAGGTATTCCTCCGTTTCCGCCGTATCCTTGCCCCAGAGATGACCGGCGTCCCTAAGTTCCGGACGGCCGTGATCGATAAGAAGATAGACGGGCTTTTCGCTGACGCCGGTGAAGAAGATCCCGTCGAAGCCGCAACGTTTGATTGCCGGCGACAGCGTCCCGCCGCAATTGGCATCACCCCAGCCGCCCGTGAGGGGAGATTTCCCCACGACCATCCAGCGCCCGGTGAAGAGGGAACCCGTCCCGGTCAGGAGCCCGGAGACGAAGCCGAGGACATTTTCCGGTCCCAGAGGATCGGCGCCGGCGGGGATACGTTCAGAGAGCAGCCAGGCAGCCAGTCCTGTCCCGGAGAGGTATTTCTCATAGATTTCGCCGGGAACCGTTTCTTCCCGGAACTCTTTAGCCGTCAGATCCACCCACAGGATCTTGCCCATATAACCCCGGTTCATAAATTTCCCCCTATTTTCTGATGCGGCCGTAATCGAGGGCTACCCCTTCCCAGGCCGCCTCCAGGACCATCAAAAAATCGTCGTAGTCCAGTTCTTCCGGATTGTAGAAGATTGATCCGTCCCCAAGGGCCGTCCGGGCGATATCCGGCAATCTTTCCCTGGTCACGGCAGGCTTCCCTTCGCGATCTAAAACTTCCTTGAAAAAGCGTGCGTGCCTGCCCCCCGAGGCGTCATGGAGATCCTGATTCATCTGGCGGACATAGGCAATAACCCGATCCGTCCGCTGCTCCTTGGGAGTTCCGGCAAAAACATCAGAGCCTCCCATGGGAAAAAAAAGTTCCCCCATGATGGCCTCCCGTTTATGGCGGTTATACTCCAGTCCATAGGGTAAAAGGATGGCCATACAAACCCCGTGCGGGACACCGCAGACCGAACCTGTGGCATGACCCAGGGTATGGACCATGCCCACCATGGAGTTGGAAAAGGCCATTCCGGCCAAGGCAGCGGCGTTGGCCATCGCCAGGCGGGCCTCGCGATCAGAGGGATGCCGCGTAACCTTGACGAGGTTCCGGCTGATCAACCGGATCGCCGCCAGGGCCGTGGCGTCGCTCAGGGGATTTTTGCTCAAACCGTAGTAGGCTTCGACGGCATGGGTCAGGGCGTCCATACCCGTAGCGGCCGTGATGGCCGCCGGCAGACTCAAAGTCATGCGGGAATCGAGGATCGATGCATCAGGAAGGAGAAAATAGCTTACAAAGGCCATTTTCAGATGCCGTTCATGATCCTTGACCACCGCCACAAGGGTGACCTCCGAACCGGTTCCCGCCGTGGTCGGAACGGCGACAAGGGGCTTCAATGGCCTCTTCAGTGCCCCGGCGCCGCTGAATTTCATGAGATCATCGGCCTTTTCGGAAACGACGATGTTGATCCCTTTGGCCGTGTCCATGACGGACCCACCGCCCACGGCAATAAGGGCATCGCAGCCCTGTTCCCGGTAAAGAGCGGCCAGCCGGTTGACAACGCGCAGATCCGAATCGGGAGGAACATCATCGGCGACAGCCCCGATGCTCAGTTGGTCTTTGACGGCCCCCATCACGATATCAACCAGACCTGCGGCGGCGACGCCTTTGTCCGTTACAATCATCGGTCGACTGGCATGGAGGTCTCGAAGGACTCCCGGAATCCTCTCCAGGGCGTCGTGACCGGCGATGATTTTCACACCGCAGTAGTATTCATAATATCCAGGAAGGTCCATATTAATACTCCTTTGTTCAAAATCTTGTTTCCCACGCCTTCTCCATTATGTTGCGAATATCCTGGGGATCATATTCTCCCCTTACCCCCGCGGCGCTCCGTGGTTCGACGAGGCTTTCCAGGTCCTCCCTTTTAATGCCCACATCCCTGATACTTCTTGGGAAATCCGTCACAAGGCTCTGGAGCTCCAGCAATATCTCCACGATCCGGTCCACAGCCTTTCTGAAGCTCGCCGGCGGCATTGTTCCGGCGAATGCTTCCGGCCCCCCGATGAAAAGATATAAATCCTTCCTCGTGGCTGTTTCCTTTTTCATCTCCAGAAGCAGGAAGTGGGGAAGGAGCAATCCCATGATCAAGCCCGGGTGGGTATGACAGCTTCGGGACATGGCCATCCCCAGCTCGTACACCATTCCCGGCAGAAGGTTGTCGAAAGACGTCTGGGCAAAATACGCCGCGTTTGCCAGGGCCATCCTTCCCTTCCGGTCGGAAGGATTCTTCAGGACATCAAGAATATTCTCCATGATGAACCTGGCCGACCCATAGGCATAAGCGTCCGTCAGGGGGTTCCGCGCCGGATGAAGACAGGCCTCGACGGCCTGTGTCAAGCTCATCAGGGCTGTAGACGCCACGGTCTTGCGCTCTTCGGCCATGACGGTGCGGGGATCGATGACCATCAGATCCGGGATCAGCGCCGGAGAGATCAGGGAGAGGGAACCGATGGTGACGTAACGGGTCATTTCGCAACCGGATAGATCAAGGTTCAGGATGGCCGCCAGGGGTCGGAGTTTCTTGGTCAAAGGATTGCGGTCCGCCAGGCTCTCAAGATCTTCCGGCCTGCCGGATACGGCAATATTGAGGGCCTTGGCGATGTCCAGCACCGGCCCCCCACCGAGGGCGATTATCGCATCATAGCCATTATCCCGGTAAAGACCGTATAATTCGCGGACAAGCTTCAAGTCCGGTTGGGCAGGGACGCCGGCAAAGACGCCGATGGTAAGATTTGAATCGGCGAACGCCGCCGCCATGACCTTTTCCATCCCCCGCGCGGACAACCCCGGGGTGGTTAGAATGAGTGGTTTGATGGCATTCATGCCATCCAACTCTACCGGCAGATTCTCCAGGGCCTTGTTTCCCGAGAGGACCTTGGCAGGGCTATAAAATGAATACGAACTTTGCGGTTGAAACACGGTTCCCTCCTTATGGTCTGCATGAAATATTCCCAACAAACCCTTATAATCCAATAATGGCCCCGGCGTAAATACGGATCCGGTTCAGGACCTTTTCTCCAAAAGACCAGTCGGGATAACGCTTAACGGCCAGCTTTGCAATCAGCTTCGGCAGGAGATACACCTCCACAATGTCGAGGACGCGCACAATCGCGCAGGCCGCGGGAACTTCACCATCGACGATGAGGCGGTTACGCGCTGTGGCCACAGCGGTGCTCTCCTGAAAAGTAAACATCAAAATGGCCCCTTCCAGATTCTTTACTTTCATCTTGAGATCGATCTTTTGTCCTTCCGGATCCCAGCCACGATATTTTACCAGACCTTGGGCATCCTTTCCGACAATCATCGTGGGGCCCTGGGGCATCACTCCCAGGGAAAAGGTAAATTCCGGCGGTAAACCGTCGAATTCCGCCTGGACAGCCCCGTCAACCCTGGCCGCCGCCTCGATGGCCCGGCCTACGAACCACAGCATCAGGGCAACGTAGGCCCGCTTAAATGGCTTACTTCCAGACTGTATCTCTTTGTAATTATTCATTTTCACCTCCGCAAACAAATCACGATCCTGTCGCAAGAATTATATCCTCGACACGGAACCACATCCCCACCCCAGCCCTCCCCTTGAAGGGGAGGGAGCCACAGGGAAGGCAGCGTCATCGTACCCATCCCCCTCCGGACATCCACCTTAAAGGGGAGGAAATTTGATTAACACCTATTGCCTATTGCCTGTTGCCAACAAAGAGCGGCAAATGCAACCCTTCCTCCGCATCTCCTTTGTACAATACCTGCGCCAGGAACAGGCCCGAAGGCGGAGCGGTAAGCCTGGCAGGCAGCTCGGAAAGGGAGGTGAGCATAGCCTCCACATCACCCTTCGTCAGGCTCCCCCGACCGACTTCAGCAAGAACACCCACCATACGCCGCACCATCTTCCAGAGAAAATGAGACCCTGCCACCCTAAAGACGATGAAGTCGCCTATCTCCTCAATGCTCACGGAGTCAATCTGGACTTTCGTCGAAGCGTTCTTGTCCAGCCGCCGGTCGGAAAAAGATGCAAAGTCATGGAATCCCTGGAATAATTGGCATGTTTCTTTCATTTTTACAGTATTCAGATTGTCTTTAATCCACCAGACATAACGTTTGCCGAAGGCGGTCCGGACCCGGGAAATGACATAGACGTAGACCCTCGCTAAGGCGTCATGGCGGGCATGAAAATCGGCGGCAACCTGCTCCACCCTGAGGATGTTGATGCCGGCAGGCAACAGGTCATTCAACCCCTCCCTTATTTTTCGGGGCTGCTGCACATTCTTCACGGTGAGATGGGCGACTTGACCCAGGGCATGGACGCCGGCGTCCGTTCGTCCCGCCCCCTGGACATCAACGTCCTGGCCGAAGAACTCGGCCGCCGCCTGGATCAGCGTCCCTTGCACAGACCGGGCGTTCTGCTGGGTCTGCCACCCCCGATAACCCGTGCCGTCATATTCCAGGGTCAGTTTTAATTTGACCGATGACGCCACCGCCACAGCCTGTCGTTTGATGCCTGGCGACTGTTGCCTGTTGCCCGTTGCCCGCTGTCTGTTGCCCATTGCCTATTGCCTATTGCCTATTGCCTGCTCTATGCTTCATGGCTATTTTTTTAACTCCGGCACGGGTGTTTTCTTCGTAACCACAATGTCACGGAAGCCGTGGGTGACCGGATTTGGGCAATGAGCTTCGGGATTGGCTCCCGGCTTGATCAGATAGGGCTTGCCGCTTGCGGGACAGACAAGGGTCTGACCGGCGGCCGGGCGGCCCTGCTGGATCAGATAGGCAAGTTGCCAGAGATTTTTTATGCATTTGTCGGTAACCTCATCGGTCTCGTAGCTACCCATCCGGATCGGTTTGGGCTCTTTGAAGGCGGTCCAGATGCGGGGGGCCTGATAGGCAATAATCCCCACACATACCAGCAGGACAAGGGCCATGGAGACCTTCCATGCCAGTGTTTCCCGGAACCGCTGCAATTTGGGTTTTTCATCCGGTGCATCTTTGATGTACCTTTCCGCCCGATTCATCATGCACTGGCTGCAGTAAATATCTACATCCTTACCGGGCTGTTTTTCAACATTGCCGGTTACGGGCTTGCCGCACCCCTTGCAGAGAATATCCTGCCTCTCCTGCTCTCCCATATCTTCTCCTTGTCAAAAGATCTCGTCTTATCTATTTAACCACGGTCAGATTATCAAAACTCGCCGTTGTTCCACTCCAGGTCCGGAAACCGCCGGAACCGGAAGTAAAGCTGCTGTCCGTAAAATCCATGACAGGCTGGTTATCCACCTTGATGATCTGCCGGTTGCCGACGACGGCAATGCTGATATCGTGCGCCTGGTTTAAAATGGCAAATCCTGCCGGCATGGATACGCTCTGGAAGGGAGACTGTTCGTTGCCATTGATAACCTTTCTCACCACAAATTTATTGCCCAGGCCTGGATCGTATTGGAAAACATAGCCCGTGATATTAGGGTTGCCGTCGGCGCGATAATAGATCCCGTAACCATTCCCTTTGGTGAGGACAGCTCCGACCTTGATCTCGTAGTCTGTCCAAGCGTTGTCGCCAAAGGACAGACGTGATTCTCCTGTTGATGTACTCAAAAGAGTCCCATTATTGATGCTCCAGTTCCCCATCAGGCTTCTCAAATTGCCCATATTGTCAAAACCGGTTGAAAACAGGACATTGGCCGTTTCTCCAGCCGGGATGGTTGCATAATGAAGGGAACAACCAAGAATCGGCGTCGGCGTCCGCTGTATCCAGACATAAATCCCACTGCTGGGGCAAGCCGGCTCCTGAGCCAGGAGGCCCGACCCAACCAAAGCGCTGAAGCTCGGACTGGGACCGTTTTTCTCCATGATATAGGTAGCCTCCGCACGCTCGGTGTTGTAGCGCACTGAAAGACAGGCAGTAGCCCGGGCCCGGTCCAGATAGAGCACCATCAGCGGTGTGGCAATGGACAAGAGCGCCATGATCACCCCGATTACCACCATCAGCTCAACCAGGGTAAATCCCCTGCTATCTCTCTTCATCTTCAGCGAAAATCCCTTTTCTTGATCAAGAATGATTGCGCCTTTCCAGTGCCCTTTTTACCCGTAGCAGTAACGCGTCTTTTTTCACCGGTTTCTTCAGATAATCAAGGGCCCCTAATTCAAGGCCCTTGACTTCGTCTTCCTCTTCCGATCTGGACGTAAGAAACATCAGGGGGGCCTTGATCCCCTTCTGGGTGATGAGTTCTAAAAATGTGAATCCGTCAAGATTGGGCATATTGACGTCCGACAAAATAAGATCAAATCGTTTTTTTGCCAGCACCATCATGGCGTCGATACCGTCGCCGGCCACGGACACATCATAACCCTGATTGGTGAGGATTCTGGAGATGAGAAGCTGGTTGTCCGGGTCGTCCTCTACAACGAGGATTGAGGCGGCGCCACTGGATTGATCGGGCGTCTCTTTTTTATCCAGGTTTCTCCCAGTTTCCCGCTTCTCTTCTTCTTTCGCGGGAGGACGGATCTCTTCGACCAGGACCTTTTCATAGACATCCTTCACCGTAAAGAGATGGGCCTTCACCTTTTCAACGGCATGATTGCTGATTAGATAGTCGCCCCGGCGCTGGATGAAGTCCCGAAGTTCGGAGATGGTGATCCCGGCCCGGATCTTTTCCAGAAGCTCCTGATCAAAGGCGATGATCTCATAGATCCCTTCTCTGCCAAAATAGCCGCCCCGGCACTTCGCACAGCCCACGGGATGAGCTACATGGGTCGGCAGATCATCGGTAAAAGGAATCAGCATCTCCGCTTCTGCCGCCGTAATGGGTTCGATCTGCTTGCAGAAGGGGCAGAGTTTTTTCAAAAGCCGCTGGGCAATAATGCCGAGGAGGGCCTCGGCCATGACCTCACGAACCACCCCGAGGCGTTCGAGGCGAAAAATGGCCGTCGTGGCATTGTTGGTATGGAGGGTTGAGATGGCCATATGACCCGTACTGGCAAAATCCACGGATATCCTTGCGGAAAAGTTATCACGAATTTCTCCCATGTAGAGGATATCCGGATCCTGACGAACCGAGGACTTGAGAAGGGCCTCGAAGGTCACCCCCGCCTTTTCATTTACCTGCTGCTGATTGGCATTGGGAATCCGGTATTCCACCGGATCTTCAACGGAGATGAGACTCCGTGACTTCGTATCCAGGTGGGAAAGAAAACTATAGATCGTCGTTGTCTTTCCGGCGCCGGTCGGCCCGACCACCAGAATCAGGCCATAGCGACGGGTAGAGAAATCCGCCATCGTCCTGACCTGGGCTTCGGTCATGCCGAGTTCGCTCAAATCCTTGGGCTTTGCGGCTGGTTCGAGAACCCTTATGATCAGGCTTTCTCCGCTCGGCGTCGATGTCGTCGCTAAACGGAGTTTGAATGTCCTCTTGCTGACCATAATCTCCACCGAACCATCCTGGGGCTTCATCCTTTCCGTAATGTCAATACCGGCCAAGGCCTTGAGACGGGAGATGACCATGGTCCCCGTCTGCTTTTTCAGGTGAAAGATATCCCGCAGATCGCCGTCGATGCGATAACGGACAACGGTGTCGTTTTCCTTGGGCTCGATGTGGACATCACTTGCCCTTTCCACAACCGCCGTATAGAGGATATTGTTGGATACATAGACAACAGGGCGCTTTTCTATATCGGCATCTGAAACCGGCCCGACATCTTCGATCACGGTGGTTGTCACCGGAATCTCTTCTCCCTCTTCATCCAGCAGGTCAGGGGGTTCACTGCCCGCTTCCGCCGGGGTCCTTTTATTCATCTGATCAGGTTTTTGATCAAGGAGGCTATGAATGTGGCGGGGATCGGCAATGATCAGCCGCAATGGTTGATCTGATGGCGCATTTTTACTAAGAACATCGAGGAGTTCCCAGTCAAAAGGATTGCTGATAATAAAGGCGGGCTTGCCTTCATCGTCAAGAACGGGGACAACGATGTTCCAGCGGCAGAATTCGTTGGACAGTAGCTGGGTCTTTAACTCCTCGTAACTGACAACCGTAATGTGTTGCAGATTCAGGAATTCCGCCACTACCACGGAAAAATCCTTTTCCGGCATGCCAAGGATGCCGGCAAGGGTATAAAGATCGGCAATCTTTACCCTTAACAGCGCCTGTCCTGCCGTATCGGAACGGCCAAAGCGCTCCCCAAGATATTTCTTGAATTTCCCGAAATCGGGATGCAAGAGCCGTCCATCAACAACTTCCTGAGAAGCCGTCGCCTCTTTTGCGGGCTCTTTCCCGGAAGGAGGAATCATATTCTCCCCCGCACTTCCGGATCGGTAGAAATCACCGGGATATATTTATTATTTTTTCCGCTCATCATCCTCTCGTCTCAGGCCTGGAAAACAATTTCCACCCGTTCCAGGTATGTCTTTAACGCCTCGCTCTGCCTGAGGATCTCTTCTCCATGATCAATTTTCGCCGCATCTTCGATAGCTCGGCCAATTTCGGTAATCTGATCGAATCCATACCCGCCGCCGGAGCCCTTCATTTTGTGCCCGATAGATCGGATCGCTTCGTAATCTCCCGAGGTGAGGGCTGCCCGGATCGCCGCAATGTCCTTATGACGGCCCGCCAGATATCCCGGAATAAGGTCCTGGAGATCCTCATCCACAAAAACCACGATTTTTTCGTCATGATTGTCATTTGCCTGGGTCGCCATCTGCCTTTCCTCCTTTATTATTCTCTGATCCTCTGCTTTAAATAGCAAATATGCTTCCCTTTTACAATGAAGATCTGCCCTCAACCTCACTTGGGGGAGGTGAAAAATTCATCTGGTCCGCAGGGGCAATCAGGATCATCCCGCGCAGATACCGGGAATAAACTCCCTCCGGCGGTCCCATGCCGTTGAATTCCCTCCCGGGATAAAGGGTCGTTATCGCCGCATGACCCACGATTTTCTTACCCTGCTGTCCCCGTTCGCTTAACGTCCTGACGCTCCAGAAATTGTGAAAAACCAATGGTTCACCGTTTCGGGAACCAATATAGAGCATGATGTGTCCCTTAAGCCACAAGAGGGTCAGATAGGGAACACCCCGGGCAAGGATCAGCTTCTTTTTTTCCGCTGGGGAAAGGTTGGAAAGATCCACGTAGAGTCCGCCCTCGCTTGCCTGATCGGCAGAGTGCCTGGGAAGCCAGATACCGAAGGGGGCAAAAAGATCACGGAGCATGGCGGAGCAATCGCGATTATTCCGGAGCCCCCCCCAACCGTAGGGCTCACGGATCATCTCGTTGGCCAAAGCCGCCAGATGACAAGGTGTCAAGGCGACGGGCCTGGTCATCGCCGTCTCCTTCAACAGGATAGCCTTACCCATCTCCGCCCCGCCCTGCTCTCCCCGCACGGGTACGAGGATCGTCAAGGTATCTTGATCTTCAGCAGCTTTCGGGAACATGGACCCCAGAGAGGCCCGGAAAAGAAAACCTCTGTCTTGATCATAAATCGGCGTTTTGTCCCGAATGACAGCGGCATGGGGGCCCTGCTCCCAGCGGGTGATAAACTCGGGGGTAACAACGGCCAATTCCTTCAAAGGCATCCATCCCAGGGCATAACCGGTCTCAACAATCGCCCAGGCTTTGTCTCTGGAAACATGGGAGATATACGCGGGCGTGCCGGGGGCAATCGACGAAACCTGGAGCTTATCAAAAGAGTGACTTCTTTCACCGGCAAGGTCTGTCCGAAAATAAACGGCCTTGGCTACGGGAAGATGACGCAAATGGGCTACACCCATTGTTATCGCCTTTAGGGATGCATTGGGATAAGATAGTAGCCCTGCATTGGCGGCCATCTTCCCAGTCCAGGCCCGGCGGCGACTGCTGTTTTTTTTCCTGTCCCGGGAATCATTTTTAAATGTCACCCATGCCTGCTCCACATCGCTCTTCGAAAATCGCGACGCTGACTGATGCCAGGGCATAAAATAGTTTGCCCGGTACTGCTCATCCATCTTTCTTTGCCATACCGAACTTGCCAGGGGGCGATCGCATTGGCCCTTGTCCACATAATAAAAGTGATCCTGACTGAATTCCCGGATATCTCTGATGACATCAGGGTTACCGTTACACCCGGATATCCCAAGGACCAGGGAGACCATAAAAAGAAGACCGCAAGGCATTGCCCCGAACAAAGATTGAAAATATGAAAATAAAACAGGTCGATAGTTTTTCAAAGTCTTAAAGTAGATAAAGATCCTTTTGTATAATAAATATAAGGTAAGTTGTCATTGTTTATGCTAGGCTTTTTTCCAAGATTCGGCAATAGATATTATCAATTGAAGACCATTAATTTTTTATGGCATTCTTAGACGAATCTTGATAATAATGTCGGCAAACGAGATTATTTTTGAAGGAGGTACTCTATGGTTACGGCAAACATGCTGAAAGAATTCAACTTTTTCAAGGATTTCACGAATGATCAATTAGAGAAACTGTCCTCTATAGCCGCCGAGGAGACCTACACGGCAGGAAGCCAGATGTATAAAAAGGGAGATCCGGCGCGAAGCCTTTACATTCTCCTGGAGGGGAAAGTTGTCATGTCGCTCGAATCCTACCTGGGACCCCATCGGCCGCCAATGCAGGTGACGGTGGATACCATCGCCCGGGGAGAAACCATGGGCTGGTCCGCCGTCGTTGAACCTTACATCTTTACCCTGGGTGCTTTATGTATTGACAACACCAGGCTGTTCGCCCTCGATGCGACAAAACTGCGGGGACTTATGGATGAAGATTGTGATCTGGGTTACAAGGTCATGAAGGCCATCGCCAAGACCATCGCCTCACGCCTCAGCCACACGCGCATTATCCTGGTTGGGGAAAGAGGCCTGTCACACTTGACGGAATACTGAAAGTCAGGTCCACCGATGGAAAGCAAGGTACTGATTTACGGCAAAGGCGGTTGACCATTCACGGATCAGGCCAGGTCGGCCTATGGAACCAAAGCTTTATATGTGGACGTAAAGAAGGATGCCTCCGGGCTTCAGGAGATGTTGAGGCATTCAGGAGGGAGGCGTCAGGTTCCCGTCATCGTGGAGGGGGAGAAGGTAACTGTCGGTTACGGCGGCACGTGAGGCGTATAAAGACCCATCGTTGATGGGCCGCCAAAACCGGGAACATTTGATCATTCAGGGGGTAATTTGCATGAAAAACAAGAGTCTGGAGACGATTCTGGAAAAGGCCATCAGGAACGAGGAAGCGGCCTTCCGGTTTTACATGGACCTCTACAACACCGTTGAAGACAAGGTCGCCAAGAATACGCTGGTTTTTCTGGCAGATGAAGAAAAAAAACACCGGGATTATCTGATCAAGTACCGGGATGGCGTTTATCCGGAAAATGCCATGACCGTCTCGGAAGAAACGACAGCCACAATCAAGGAATTCGCAGAAAAACCGGACATCAAGAAAACATCGCAGGCCAAGGATGTTTTTCTCGTGGCTGCCGATCGTGAACTCAGCGCTTACAATTTCTACAAAAAACTCGCCGACATCCATCCCGACGGAGAAGTCAAGGCGCTCCTCACCCGCATGGCCCAAGAGGAACTTAAGCACAAGGAAAAGATGGAATATCTATACGACAATACGGCATTCCCCCAAACAGCGGGGGGATGACTAAAATATTTTTCTCCTCATTGACACGGCCCGAACAACCTGATAAGCACGGCGTCTACATTATTTAATGACAAAGGAGGGGTTGACTATGAAAACCCTTGTTCCTAAAAAGGTTTTTTTCACCAAAGGGGTTGGCACTCACAAGGACGAGCTTCATTCCTTTGAACGGGCCCTTCGGGATGCGGGCATTGAAAAGTGCAATCTCGTGCAGGTCTCCAGTATCTTTCCTCCGGGATCTAAAATGATCTCCCGGGCCCAGGGGCTAACCATGCTTGTACCCGGGGCCATCACTTTCTGCGTCATGAGCAGGGCCTGCAGTAACGAACCCAAACGCCTTCTCGCCGCCTCCGTAGGTTGCGCCATCCCCGCCGACAAGACATCGTATGGCTATATCAGCGAACATCACGCCTTCGGCCAGACTGAAAAACAGGCAGGAGACTATGCCGAAGATATGGCTGCAGCCATGCTCGCTTCCACACTTGGCATAGATTTCAACGTCGATGAGAGTTGGGACGAAAAGAAGGAAATCTTCAAGATCAGCGGCCAGATCATTCGCACCCGCAATGTAACCCAGTCCTCTATCGCCAAAAATGATGGCTATACCACCGTCGTCGCCGCCGCCGTCTTTGTATTCTGAATTGGCTACAGGATCTCGGCCCCGAACAACGAATCAGAAACTTGGAGAAGCAGAGATCCCCTATCTGATTTACGATGCCGACGGCCCACCGCTCATATTTCTCCACGCCACCGGCTTTCTGCCTTGGCTGTGGCATCCCCTGGCCAGAGAACTCTCCCCACCTTACCAAGTCGTTGCCCCCTACTTCTGCGACCATCGGGAGACATCGCCTGACGACGGCGGTTTAAGCTGGCTCCTCCTCGCCCAGGATCTGGCCGAGTTCTGTCTCGCCCTGGGGCTTGATTCCCCTTTTCTCGTCGGCCACTCCATGGGGGCAACCATTATGACCCTCGCCAGCTCCCGTTTCGGTCTGAACGCCCGGGGAATGATTCTCATCGAACCAATTTTTCTGCCACAGGATTTTTACCGTCTTCGGATTACGGTAGAACAGCACCCCCTGGCCTCCAAATCCATCAAAAGGCAGAACTACTGGGATTCAAAAGAAGAGGCCGATGCCTATGTCCGCTCCCGTTCTCTCTTCAAGAATTGGGATGATGAAATGATGAATCTCTATGTACAATACGGGATGAAACCGGGGGTGTCCGGAGGGCTTCAGCTTGCCTGTTCGCCCCAGCGAGAGGCAGCCCTGTTCATGGGGGGGATGCAGTATGATCCCTGGCCGGACCTGGCCAAAGTTAACTGTCCGGTATTGATTCTGGAAGGTGAAGTGAGCGAAAATAGGAAGTTTATCGATCTGCCCAAGGCAACTTCAATGTTTCCAAAGGGAACCCACCAGGTGATCCCGGGGGCCGGGCATCTCATTCCCATGGAGAAACCACGGGAAATTATTAGTAATATCAGGACCTTTTTTGATTCTCTGACCGGCTGAACGTCCAGCCGTATCCTTCCCAAAGACGCTTCCAGGAATCAGTGATCTTTACTTTGACGCCTTCGCCGCCTTTTTCTGCTGTTTCAGGATCGCTTTCAGGGCTTTTTTGTCCGTAACAATCTTCTTTGCATCACCCGCATCAACTGCGGGATAGCTGTTCTCAAGCGGAGGCGGCATATCTCCTTTTGCAGTGGGTAAAGGGGAATTTTCCGGCGTCATTTTCCCTCTTTCGTTCGGGACGAAAATTGTCGTCGGCGTCTTTCCGGGAGATCTCCGGGCCTTGACCTTCGCAATAATGAATTGGGCAAAACTCTTTCCGAACTGGCCGATGAATCCTGCCGCCAAAACTACGAGAACCCATTGCAGGATCGACCAGGTTCTGATATCAAAAAAGTCAGACATATTTTTCTTCTTTTTCCAGCCAATCGACAAGCCCGGCAATATCGTTAATATCGAAACAGGGAACTCCTGCCGCTAATGGTTCATCACTGACCACGGCGATGAGGTTGTCGTTTTCCCCGCACAGGCGCTCCCGCCGCAGGGATGGGCGAAATACTTCGATTTTGGGGTAGGGGTTCTGCTTGAATCCCTCCACAATAATCAGATCCACGTCCCGGATGTAGCGGTCCCTCAGTTCGGCAATCTCATAATCCCGGTCCGTATCTTCCACCACCGCCACCTGATGGGGCGAGGCGATGACCGTCGTCCGGGCCCCCGCCCGCTTATGGCGCCAACTGTCCTTCCCCTCATGATCTATGGCAAAACCGTGGCGGTTATGCTTGATCGTAGCCACCCGCCAGCCCCTCCTGATCAGCTCGGGGATCATCTTCTCGATAAGGGTTGTCTTGCCCGAATTGGATTTGCCGACAATGGAAAGCATGGGGATATTGTTTTTCATGATCTGTTCATATACAATCCGGCGCCCTTATTCAAGGGGATTAACCAAAGTCGTTATGAATGTAAGAGCACCGAAGCCATTTTTCAAAGTTCTCAATGTTTTGTTTGCATTTTTCACCCTGGGGCGTTAAAAGTTGTCCATGACTCTGCAACTTATGGACAGCGTTCGACAGATCCTGGACACTGTGGAGAAATCATCCGGCAAGACGATAACCTATATTGAAAAGCCGGATCTGCCCGCCCCGGTCAGTTTCAATACCACCGGCAAAGACGACCCCCAGCTCAGGCTTTTTTACCATCCCCACCATGATGAAAGCGTCAATTATGACGTCGCAAATCAGGCCGGCCACATCCTCCGGTTCTTTGCCGCCCCGCCGGAGGAGCGGTTCGTCTCCGTGGCCAACCGCCAGACCATGGCCCGCTTCATCATGGAAACGGAAAGCGAGCTGGAAAGGCTGAGTTCCCTCATGGGACGGGATAAGGTCAGAAAGATGATCTCCCTCTGGTATCAGGGGGTAGTCTTTCAATTGACGAGAATGCCCCCGGACATCATGGTCAACAAGTGGATCTACGACACCTTTCCGGAGCTGCGTCCCCTCCTCCTTCAGGGCATCGCGGCCCAACGGCGGCAGGCTATCCCGTCGCTGTCACCGGACGTCCGCAAGGCGACGCCGGCCCGTATCTATCGCGCCGCCAATATCATGAACTTCGTCTTTTTCAAAAGCCTTGAGGATCACTTTCACGCCGACTTCATCGGCCCTTATCACGGGACGATCTTTATCCTCGACGGCGCTCCCCTGGCCCGCATCACGGCAAGCCATAATCAGAACGATCACGTCGGCGACCGCATCATGATCGATCGCTGGGCCGCCGAACTGGAACTTAACAACTGGTACGAGTGGCAACCCTATGTAAATTTTCAAGGAAAATAATTGACATCCGCTTTTGAAATAACGTAAAATGCAAAAGCGTGATGAACTACCCCTCAGCAAGTTACGGGGAATATAACCCTGATAGATTCAAAGGGGGGGAGAGAAAAATCCACCTGGATTGATGGACGTTTCAAACCCCGAATTTTTTATATTTCATAATATTTTAGCGAAAGGGAGGAAAATTTTATGAGTTCGTTATATTTGATGATTGGTGCGCTATGTTGCTTTGCTCTGGCGTATCGCTACTATGCGGCGTTCATCGCTGCAAAGGTGCTCATGCTAGACGACAGGAATATCGCGCCGTCCGTATCCTGCAATGACGGCCAGAATTTTGTCCCCACCAACAAGTGGGTCGTTTTCGGCCATCATTTTGCCGCCATTGCCGGCGCGGGACCGCTGATCGGACCGGTGCTGGCCGCCCAGTACGGCTGGGGGCCCGGCTTTTTCTGGATTCTCCTGGGCAGCGTCTTCGCCGGTTGCGTCCATGATATGATCATCCTTTTCGCGTCCTACCGGCATCAGGGGCAATCCCTGTCCGTCATCGCCGAGAAGGACGTCGGCAAGCTCACCGGCGGTGTTACGGCGATCGTGATCCTCTTGATCATCATCATCGCCCTGGCCGGTCTGGGTGTGGCCGTGGTCAACGCCCTGTTCAACAATCCCTGGGGCGTCTTCTCCATCGCCATGACGATTCCCATCGCCATGATCGTCGGCGTCTACATGTTCAAGATCAAACCCGGAGCCATTCTTTCCGGATCTATCGCCGGATTCATTATGGTCATCCTCGCGGTGCTTATGGGCCCCTATATTGCCGAATCCAGCCTTGCCTCCTGGTTTACCTTCAGTAAGAAGGAAGTTTCCGTCCTCCTGCCCATCTACGGATTCTGTGCGGCGGCCATTCCCGTCTGGCTCCTCCTCGCCCCCCGGGACTATCTCAGCACTTTCATGAAGATCGGCGTCATCGCCGCCCTGGGCATCGGCCTCCTCTTCGTGAACCCGACGATAAAGATGCCCTTCACCACCCAGTTCATGGCCGGCGGCGGACCGATCATCCCCGGTCCCTGGTGGCCCTACGTGTTCATTACCATCGCCTGCGGCGCCATTTCGGGATTCCACGCCCTCATCGGCTCGGGAACGACGCCGAAGATGGTCGAACATGAAACGGAAATCACCATGATCGGTTACGGCGCCATGCTGACGGAGGCTTTTGTAGCCGTCATGGCCCTCCTCTCCGCCATCACCCTCAATCCGAGCGATTATTTCGCCATCAATACCTCGGCGGCGGTTTATGCGAAATTGAAGATGACCGTTATCGATCTGCCGGTCCTCAATCAACTGGTCGGTCTGGATGTCGCCCACCGTCCCGGCGGCGCCATCTCCCTGGCCGTGGGCATGGCCCACGTCTTTGCCAATGTCGGCGAGGGGCTACGGCATACGATGAAGTACTGGTTCCAGTTCATCATCATGTTTGAGGCGCTGTTCATCCTGACGACGATCGACGCCGGCACCCGCGTGGCCCGCTACATCCTCCAGGACATCCTCGGCTATGCCTACAAGCCCTTCGGCAGAAAAGACTGGATTCCCGGCACGGTGGTCTGCAGCGCCCTCGTTTCCTCAGCCTGGGGTTATCTGCTCTACACGGGGGACATTTCTTCGATCTGGCCCATGTTCGGCGTCACGAACCAGACCCTGTCCGCCCTGGCCCTGGCGATTGGAACTACCATCATTCTCAGGATAGCGACCAATAAGATGTACGCCCTCGTTACGTTGGTCCCCTGCCTTTTTGTCACGGTCACCACCTTTACGGCCGGCATCATGAATGTTCAGATGTATCTTGCGAAGGGTATGATGCTGAACGCCTGGCTGAGCATCGGCATTATCATTCTTGTGATCATCATCATTGAGGAAAACGTCCGTGCCTGGCTGAGGCTGATCAAGACCAACAAGCCTATCGGCATGAATGTCGACCGGGAAGTGGTTTACTGCCCCTATATACCCGCTGATGCACCACCCGATGCAAGACCTTAATTGTTAATAATTTAATCGCTTTTTAACCGCCGGGAGGATCAATGATCCTCCCGGCCACATTAAAAATGAGAGATTGTCAAATGGTTACCATAACCCCGGAAGCCAAAGACCATGCCATGAAGAACGGAGGGGAACTCTATCTGGAGTATATCGTCTTGCAGAGCGGCTGCTGCATTCCTTATCAGCCGGGGCCAGCCGTCAGGTTCGGCAGACCTCGTAATCCGGCGCGCTTCCATAAGGCGACAATGGAGGGAATCACTGTTCTTGTCCCTCATGAGTTGCCCAATGTCCCCCTGCAGATCACCGTCAATTCGTTTATGGGCTTCAAAAGGCTGATCGTCGATGGATGGCGCCACGCCTGAGAGCCCCTTGCACACCAATCGGACGGACAACATAATAACATGGGGCGCTTGAATAAACCGCTTATCAGCCGGGGGAACAGGGCCCCCGATTCCACCTGGGGCGGCATCGTCAAGGCTATGGGGCTCGTCTTCGGCGATATCGGCACCAGCCCCATCTATACCCTCGCGGTGGTCTTTGCCCTTTCCAAGCCCACATACGACCATGTCTTAGGCATTCTCTCTCTGGTCATCTGGACCCTTACGATCCTGGTCACCGTTGAATACGCCTGGCTCGCGACCAGCCTCTCCCATAAAGGGGAAGGCGGGGCAATCGTGCTGCGGGAAATCCTCGTCCCCCTTCTCAAGTCCGGGAGGGCTGCTGCTTTTGTCGGCATTCTTACCTTTATCGGCGTCTCCCTTCTCATCGGGGACGGTGTCATCACCCCCGCCATCAGTATCCTTTCCGCCGTGGAGGGTATCGAAATCATCCCGGGAATGGAAGGCACGGGGAGCCATATTCTGCTCGTCATTGCCATGTGCATCACGGTGATCCTCTTTCTGTTCCAGTCCCGCGGCACCGACCGGATTGCCTGGGCCTTCGGTCCCATAATGGTCATCTGGTTTATCGCCCTCGCGGCATCGGGACTCACATCCATTCTTACCATGCCCGAGATCGTCAAGGCCGTCAGCCCCTGGTACGCGATCAAGTTTCTCACCGACAACGGGATGGCGGGTTTCTTTGTCCTCTCCGAGGTAATCCTCTGCGCTACGGGAGGAGAAGCCCTCTACGCAGATATGGGGCACCTCGGCCGTAAACCCATCGTCCACGCCTGGTATTTTGTCTGGGTAGCCCTGATGATCAACTATCTCGGCCAGGGGGTCTTCGCCCTGCAACACCCGGAGGCAAAGGTAATGATCTTCGGCATGGTTCATCACCAGGCGCCGTTGCTCTATATCCCATTTCTCATCCTGGCCATTACCGCCACGGTCATCGCCTCCCAAGCCATGATCAGCGGCGTCTTTTCCGTGGTATATCAGGCGATTACGACCCGGGCCATGCCCCTGATGAAGATCAGCTTTACATCGACTGCCATACAGTCCCAGATTTACATCGGTGCGGTTAACTGGATACTTATGTTGAGCGTCTTGTTGATGATGATTGTCTTTCAGAAGTCTGCGAATCTTGCCGCCGCCTACGGAATGGCGGTGACGGGTTCCATGACCATCACGGGGATTGCCATGACCATGATCTTCTACCATAAAGCCAAGTGGAAGGTTCCGATTGCCGCCGCGGTTGCCGCCGTCAATTTTTTCTACCTGACGTCCACCTTCTACAAGATCCCCCACGGCGCCTACTGGTCATTAGTCATCGCCGCCTTTCCCCTGGCGATCATGCTCATCTGGACACAGGGACAGAAGCGTCTCTTCCGGCGCCTGCGGCCCCTTCCTTTCGAAACCTTCCTGACCAGCTACGAACAGGTGTACGCCAAAGGCAGGACGATAGCCGGTACGGCCCTTTTCTTCACCCGTAGTATGGACATTGTCCCGCCCTATGTCGTACACTGCATCCTGAGCAGCAATATCGTTTATGAAAAGAACATTTTAACCTCCATTATCAGGACGGATCAACCCTACGGGATGAAGGTCGATTACCGCCGGGATATCGGCACGGGCCTGGATTACTTCGAAATACGGGCCGGCTACATGACCTTTGTCAATGTGGAGGCCCTTTTGGAGCATTACGGGATCAAGGAAAAGATCATTTTCTACGGCGTGGAGGACATCATTGCGAATAATCCCGTCTGGTGGGTCTTCAGTACGATCCGGAAACAATCCACTAATTTTGTCCAGTTCTACAAACTCCCCGCCGGCAAACTCCATGGCGTCGTCACCCGCATCGAGATGTAAGCTTGAGGGGGGGTGATTTATTTCAAATCATAATGCAGTTTCAATGCCTTATCGATTTTATCGCCATAGGGCTGTCCCAGGGCGCCGAGCCGCTTCATCAATCTTGATTTATCGACCGCCCTCGTCTGATTGATCATAACCTTCGATCTCTCTGTCAGTCCTCCGACACCAGCGGGGATTTCCACCTCGAAGGAATATACGCGGGAGATGCTTGATGTAATGGGAACAATCGAAATGATGGGAGAATGGGCATTGTTGATATTGTTGGAAACAACCACGGCGGGCCTGATTTTTTTGACCTCCGATCCCATCGTGGGATCAAAATTTACCAAAAAGACATCTCCTTTTCTAATCGATTCCATCACCAACGGTTCCCTCCAGATCGTTGAATTGTCCCCGCATCTCTTCGGCCGCCTCCCGGTACTCTGCCGCCAGCCTCTCCTGACGAATCTCACCGATCATTTTTTTAACCGCCATGGTGATAAACCGGCTTGTTTCACGGGGCTTTACTTCCTCTTTCAAATGCTGATAAATTTCTTCAGGAAGACAGACATTGATCCTAATTGAAGCCATAGCACACCTCATCCACATCAATTTATTGTGTATAACGATTACACAATAAACCCCAATCGTCAAGGACTTTTGGAGAGTTGTTTTATCGCTTGCTAACCATGTTCAAAAGCATTAGACTACAACATGTTTAACTGATCTCGTTGGAGGTGATTTGTGAAACCACAGGATCGCATCATCACATTTCAGGATAAACTGATCGAAGAAAACCTGGATGTCACCCTGCTCACGTATTCCCGTAATATCCTCTATTACACAGGCTCAGCACAGCCGTCCTACCTGGCCGTACAACCTGAGAATTTCCGGCTTTTCGTAAGAAGCGGCCTTGACTTTGCCCTTCAGGAAGTCTTCATCGATAGAGGAAAAATCGAGGAAGAGCGCCGCCTGGATAACATCCGTAAAAAAATATTCTTCGGCGGAACCGTGGCTCCCAAAGACATTCCGGTGCTGAAAAAGGCAGGTATCGCCGAAGTTTTTGGTCCCGGGACTCCCCTGAAGAAGATCGTCGAATTTATATCCGCTGCGGCGACGGATTTAAAATAGTCCTGTTAATTTTTACCTGCACGTTTCAAATTATTCTTGATCTTACCTGCGCAATACGGGTAGAAGTATAGCCTTGGTAAACATGATTAGCTAAAAAAAGGGAGAACTGAAGTCATGAAAATTCAAAGGGTTTTTTTACTAATATTAATCGTAATGTTTTTTTCCGTTTTTGGGGGAATGGTGAATGGACAACAGGAAAAGCCCTGCAACATTGATACATTTGGGGCATCTGATGCACTGGACGTGGCACAACAATGGGCATCACTTGTAAGCCAAGCGGATACTGCTGGTCTTGAACGGCTGTTGGATGATAAGTATATGCACATCCACTCAACGGCGCTCGTTGAATCCAAGTCACAGTTTATTGAAGCATTCAAAAATGGATCAAGGAAATATGACCCCATCAAGATCGAAGAAGCAAAAGCTCGAATCTTTGACAACTGTGCTGTAGTGACGGGAAAATTTAATCTGAAGGTTTTTGCCCGTGGGAAAATGATAGAAGGGGTCAACAGGTTCGGACTGGTTATTGTAAAGACAAAACAAGGGATACAGGTGGCATCTTTTCAGGCAACTGCCATTCCGCAGCCGAAATAGGATAATCGGTTATGGTAAAAAATAGGGAGAAGTTAAAATTAATACGATGAAAGATAAGTCGCCTTTGAGTTGTGAAATCGAGGGGCGAGTAGCCTTCTACGAAGTCGATCCTCTCCAAATCGTGTGGCACGGCAATTATTTCAATTATTTCGAACTGGCTCGTCAGGCCCTCTTGGCCAGGCGGGACGTCGATCTTTACGAGTACGGTAAAAAGACCCAGGTTTCTTTCCCAATTATCAGGACCGCGACTACCCACTACTTTCCCCTCCGCTACGGCGACATATTTGTTTGCCTGGCCACCCTGGCCGAGGCCAGAATAAAGATAGTCATAGATTTCGAGATCAGTGTAAAGAATGAGGGCCGGATCTGCGTGAAGGGAAGAACTGAACAAGTGGCGGTGAAAATGCCCGAAATGGAGCTGCAGATCTTTATTCCCGAAGAAATCCGTACCGCTCTGCTTCCTTAAAAGGAAAACAAAGATAATTATGGAAAATGCGACAAGTTACTTCGAAATTCTCGACGGCCATGCCCGAACCAGAGGAGACAAAATTGCCGTCTATTGCGGACAGGAACAAATTACCTATTCCCAGCTTAATGATAATATCAACCGTTTGGGAAACATCCTGAAGAACCTTGGCGTCAAGGCCAAGGGAAGGATTATAGTTGCCATTCCCGACGGTCCGGATTTCTTCTACGCTTTCTTCGGCGCCATGAAGGGGGGCATCTGTCCCGTACTCCTAAGCCCCGATCTCGCCCGACAGGACTATGAATACATACTGCATGACACCGAAGCTTCGGCTCTGATCACCATCCGGGGATCAGAGGCGGCAACGGCGATAGGAGCAGACATCACACAGATCATGTTTATCGACGACGATGCATACCCCTCCCTTCTCGCCGGGGCGGATGCCAAACTGGCCCCTTATCCCGCAGCACCGGAAGATATTTCCTTTCTTGTCTATACTTCCGGCAGCACCGGCAAACCCAAGGGGGTCCCACACCGCCAGCAGGATATGCTCTTTTCCGCCCGTCGCTATGCCGGAGAGGTTTTGAAGATGTCGGAGGAGGATACCGTATTTTCGACGAGCAAATTGTTTTTCACTTACGGCATGGGGAACAATCTGGCCTTTCCCCTCTATTTTGGCGCGGCGTCTGTCCTATTCCCTGGAAAGCCGGGACCGGCGGACGTCTTTCACATCGTTGCCCAATATCGCCCGACGATCCTGTGCTGTGTGCCCACCCTTTTCAACATGCTCCTGAAAGCCATGATCGGCCCCGTAATGCTTCCCTCGCTGCGTTTCTGCGTCTCCGCCGGCGAGGCCCTGCCCGCCGGCACCTATCACGCCTGGAAGGAACTCACGGGACTGGAAATCATCGACGGCATCGGCTCAACTGAGGCCTTCCACATCTTTATCTCCAACCGTCCCGGCGCGGTCCGACCAGGCAGCTCAGGCTACATCGTTCCGGGTTACGAAGCCAGGATTATGGGCGAGGACGGCTTGTCGGCAGCAACGGGACAGCAGGGAATCCTCCACATCCGGGGAGAAAGCACATCGCCCGGCTACTGGAAACAACCGGAGAAATCTGCGCAAACCATGTTGCCCGACGGATGGCTGAACACCGGGGATTACTACGTGGAAGAAGAGGGATGCTATACCTATCAGGGACGGCAGGATGATTTGTTCAAGTCCGATGGCGCCTGGGTCTCCCCCATCAAGGTCGAGGAGGTCCTGCGGAGCCACCCCGCCGTCATGGAATGCGCCGTGACGAGCCGCAAACTGGAAAGCCTCCTGAAACCCATGGCGCACGTGGTGCTAAATCCGGGCTTTACGGAGGACATGAAATTGTCCCGTGAACTTCGGGCTCATGTCCGGCAGCGGCTGCCGGCCCATATGTGCCCCGTCGAGATCATCTATGTAGAGGAGCTGCCGAAGACTCGCACCGGCAAGATCCAGCGATATGTCCTGAAAGGATAAACATCATTTATTTACCCAAAAGGAGGAAGCCATGAAGATCACTGCAGCGGATGTCATTGCCATCATGAGAGAAGTGGGCGTGGATGAGGAAATAATCAAGAAAATTAAAAACGATGTTCCCCTCATGGATCAGGGCCTTGATTCAATTGACCTGCCGGCCATGGCCGCCGCCATGGAAACAAAATTCAAGATCGACTTATCGGAGATCGACGCCGTCAAGGTAAAGACAATCGATGATTGCGTAAAATTCGTAAACGACAGGCTGCAATAGGCAACCGGACGGGCGGGGACCGGCTGCCAGGGAGTACCGGCAAGAAAAGCCGGTAAGGGCTCAGTAGCCGGGCATGGATTGTCGCCGCAATGGGACATGAACAGCGGTGGGGCTATGAGGTCACCCAGTCAGCGCTTGCCAATCCATCCGGACTAGCTCCAGCAGTTGCCTGGCCTTCGTCGAATGGAGATGGGGGGCGTCAAAGCTTGGAGGTTGCAAGACCTTCTGCATCAGCATCCCATCGGCGTCGAACCAGCGGGGAACGCAGCCACCGAAGAAATAACCATGATTTCTGAGGATTTCCACGGCCCCGCCCACCCAGGGTTCGCCCAGGTTGAGGAAGAACTGAAAAACAAGAGTTTCCTGTTCCCGTCCTTCCATTTCCATGGCGGCCATAACGTTCTCGAAATCTCCGCCGGAGCTTATCACATTGAACCGGCCAACACCGGCATGCTTGAAGAACTTGGTTGTCAAACGACTCTTGACGTTCCCGGGGAGTTTTTCTACGGATGGCGTGCGCGTCCTGGTGATTTCCACGTCACTGAGGATAAACTCCATAATTTCCTGGTACCGCAGCGGGATGAAGATTTCCTGGGGACGATCATGGAAGGACCGGAACAGGATAAGGCAAGATACACGCCCGGGAGCGCTTTGCGATTTTTCATAAGCAGAGGCCGGCATAAGGTCCATTTCCATGGCGACATCCTTCATCCCCACTAAAGCCGAAAACTTCTGGGTGGCCGTGATATGGGTCACCGCCTCACCAAACATGCCGTCGGGACAGGTCATGGCTGTGAGGTCTTCAGCGGCGAACTTGTTGATCTTGAAGGCCGCAAAGGTAATGCGGTAATCGGGGAGGATTATGCACTGACCGATTTCATAAAGGTTCTGATAATCGGGCGAACTCCGGAACAGCGCCCCATGGCCGATGATATCTCCCTTCGGGGTGCGGGCCACAACAGAATATATATTGCCATTTTCGTTTTCCGCAACGATCCGTTCGGGGTAATAGAAGGTTTCTACGGGATAGGAAGGTCCGTATTCGGCAAAGAAAAGATGGGCGATACCCCGAGCGTCTTCCGGCTGAAAACGGTCGATTACAAAAGTCTGCCCAGGCTCTACGGCTATATCGTGATCAATTTTCATTTTCTGCCTCATGAATGGAGATCGATGTTACAACTGTTCATATTCGTACAGCATCAGGCAATGTTATGTCAATCCCGACGCGTCCATATCGGGACCATAATTTTCGAAGTCAGCCCCCTCATAATTCCCTTGACAATATACCTTTGATCACACGAAAGTAACCCCCGTGAAGGTTATTTCATCACAAAGAGGTCCGTTATATCTGGTAGATGACGTTGCTCACTATTGACAATAAATACAAAGTGTGAGTTTGTCTATTTCTCCGGTACAATGAGAACCGGTTGAAAGATGCTGATTTTTGAGCGTGATTTTTGCAACTTGAGGCAAAGATTGAACCGTAATCCACAGAAGACCAGCATGAAGAACAAGGGCGCCAGATTCGAACAATCCTCCCCCTCCGTAAGATCCGGAAAAGCTCTGCGCCAACTGGCAGAAGAAATCGTCAGAAAAAAAGCGGCCCTGCCACCGGAAAATTCAAAAGCCATTCCCCCCGAAGAAATACAAAAGTTGCTCCATGAACTGCGTGTCCATCAGATCGAGTTGGAAATGCAGAACGATGAGTTGCGCCAAGCGATGATAGAACTGGATGATTCGCGGGCGCGCTATTTCGATCTCTACGATCTGGCGCCGGTGGGCTATTTTACCATCAGTGAGAAGGGACTGATCCTCGAAGCCAACTTAACTGCCGCAACCATGCTGGGCGTGACGATAGTCGATTTGGTCAAGCAACCGATCTACCGTTTAATACTCAAGGAAGACCAGGACATCTATTACCTCCACCGCAAACGACTTTTAGAAACCGGCGTCCCACAGACATGGGAACTGCGGCTGATAAAGAAGGACGGAACGTCATTATGGGTGAGAATGGAAGCCACAACGGTTCAGAACGCCAACGGCGCTTCCGTGTACCGCGTCGTGATGAGCAACATTGCCGAGCATAAGAAGATGGATGTGGCGTTGCAAGACGCTCATACCAAGCTCGAACAGCGCGTGGAAGAACGGACCGCAGAACTCAGGGCTGCTCTTTCTGAAATCGAAGCAATGAAAGATCTACTGGAGGCTGAAAATATTTACTTCCGTCATGAGAGCAAAATGAAGCATCGATTTGAGCATATTCTCGGGCAGAGTGATGGTCTCAAATATGTACTTTATCGAGCGGAGCAAGTTGCTCCTACTAACACAACAGTCCTTATCCTTGGTGAAACCGGTACGGGAAAGGAGTTGATCGCCGCAGCTATCCACAACATGAGCCCCCGCAAGAATCGGCCGCTGATTAATGTCAACTGTGCTGCTCTGCCGGGGAATTTGCTTGAGAGCGAATTGTTCGGCCGGGAAAAGGGGGCATTTACCGGCGCCGATTCCCGGCAGGTGGGCCGATTCGAGATTGCCCATGGCTCTACCATATGTCTCGACGAGATCGGAGAGCTGCCGCTTGACGTACAGGCCAAACTTCTCCGTGTAATTCAGCATAACCAGTTTGAGCGCCTCGGGTCATCTCAAACAATCAAAGTTGATGTGCGGATCATGGCAACGACTAATCGAAACCTGGAGGATGAGATCCGCAAAGGGCGGTTTCGGCAGGACCTGTACTATCGTCTCAATGTCTTTCCCATCACCGTCCCACCGCTCAGGCAACGAAAAGATGACATCCCGCTGATGGTCCAGGTTTTTATTGAACGATCTTCACGAAAATTGGGCAAACAGATTACGTCGATCCAGAAAGAAACGCTGAAGGCGCTTCAAGATTACCCCTGGCCCGGGAACGTACGGGAGTTGGAAAGCATCATCGAACGGGCCGTGATCTTGTGTCCCGGGCCGGTCTTGCAGTTGGCGGATAAACTTGAGATCTCATCGCACCCCTCAACATCTGCCATGCGAACACTGGAAGAGACGGAGCGAAATCAAATCCTTAAAATCCTTTCAGAAACCCGCTGGCACATTGAGGGAAAGGACGGCGCTGCCGAGATTCTGGGCCTTCATCCAAGCACCTTAAGATCGAGGATGAACAAGCTCGGAATAATTCGGCCGAAGACAAAAGAACAAGCTTAGACCATCCAGCGCCTTCATGGTTTCCCACGACATATCGCGGTTCCACGACATATCGTGGCAACGCGAGTCACAAAAATCTCCCCACCTTCACTTCCCATCGACATAACAAGCAGTTATCGAAGGACAAATCAATGTTTCGCCCTTTCCTTCCCTATTGGCAGGCTAATTGCTGATACACCTTCATGATTCTTTTGATCAAACGAATGAAAGTCCTTCCCGAGAAGCGCCTGGAGCTGTCACAGACTATTGATTCCCTGTCCGGTTCCATAAGGATGGAGAAGGGCTGCCAACAATGTGACTTCTGCCAGAGCATGGGCGATGAGAATCTATTCTTCCTTCTTGAAGAATGGGACAGCCGGGAGAACCTCATGACCCACCTCAAGTCAGAGAATTATCGGGTGCTCCGGGGGGCCATGAACCTTCTCAAAGAACCATGTGAAAAAATATTCTACTCCTTTTGCACACCCGGCGAGATGGAGTAGATAGAAGAGAGGATAATTATTTGAACTTTATGTCCCATACCCAACCAATGCCCCGGCAATTAAAAATATGCCTCATCAACCCAAAATTTGAGCCATCCTACTGGGGGCTGGATTATGCCTTGCCTCTCTATCCGGGGAACAAGCAATGCACCATGACCACTGGGGCTTTGCCTCATCTTGCCGGCCTCATCCCGGATCATGAGGTTTATCTCCTGGATGAAAATGTCGAAAAGATTGATTTCAATGCTCTCAGGGGTTTCGATATTGTCGGTGTAACCGGAATGGTCGTCCAGAGGGACAGAATGAAGTCAATCCTGGGCAGGCTTTGTGAAATGAATATTTTCACCGTCGTGGGCGGCGCCTACGCTTCGGTGCATGAAGCCTTCTTCGACGGCCTTTGCGATGTTATTTTTTCCGGGGAGGCGGATGACACCTGGCCCGCATTCGTCAAGGAATTTGCTGCCGGCAGGGCATATCAAAAGATTTACACGCAGGAAAAGCGGACGGTCATGACCACCTTGCCAAAACCGCGATACGATCTCCTCAAGGTCGACCGGTATGCTTCAGGATCAGTCCAGTTCTCACGTGGTTGTCCGTTTAAGTGCGAATTCTGCGATATCATTGTAACCTTTGGCCGGCAACCGAGGACCAAGGAGCCTGAGCAGCTTCTTGAAGAGCTGGAAGACATGCGTAAAGTGGGATTTTTCTCCTGCTTTATCGTGGATGATAATTTTATCGGCGACAAGAAGGCGGCCAAAGACCTCCTCCTTCTCATCATTCCCTGGCAGCAGAAACATGGCTATCCACTGAGGCTGACAACCGAAGCGAGTATCAACTTGGCTGATGATGCGGAGCTCCTCGAACTTATGTATCTGGCAAATTTTCGCTCCGTTTTTATTGGTATCGAGACGCCAAGACTGGCCTCCCTGAACGGGACAAAGAAGTTTCAGAACACGTCGGGGGGATCACTGGAGGAGAAGATGGCGCGAATCCGTAATGCCGGTCTGGACATCAACGGCGGATTCATCATCGGGTTCGATCAGGATGATATCACCATCATGGAAGAACAATATCGCTTCATTCAGGATAACGGCATTCTGCTGGCGATGGTGGGCATGCTCGTTGCTGTGCCGAAGACACCCCTCTTTGAGCGTCTGGAGTTGGAAGGAAGACTGAGAATGGACGACCCCAACTGCAATATCGTACCCAAACTAATGACGACGGGAGAACTCCAGCAGGGTTACTGGGACCTCCTCACCAGGCTCTATACTCCTCAGGCCTTTCTCGATCGGTACTTCAGGGTTTTTAGTTTCCCCGAATTCAATCGCCGGCGGGCGGAAATATGCATCAAGGCCAATGAAGGCAAAAATATTCCTACACTGGCCTATGGTTTGATCCTGCTCTGGAACCTCTTACGGGCGCTTATCAAGGACGGCAGCCTGAGAAGCGTGGGAAGCATTTACCTTGGCTATTTCTTCGGACGCAGTGTTAGCCATCGAAATGATATTGTTGGTTTTGCCCAGTATATGAACCGGTGTGCGACCCACTGGCATTTCTATAAGTTCACCCGTGAGGGTGTGGCAGGTCGGCTCCGCCTTTTTAATTCCGGATGACAAGCAAATTGGCAAAGGGTATTTTTTGGATAGCGGGCACTTACATCGGCCTTAAGGAGGCAGCTCTGCCATCCCTGTCAAGAACAGGAGCGAAAAATGATCAAAAGGTTCGCAGATTTGATTTCTCGAGGTAACTATTGAGAATATGAGAAAAAAGATTCTATGCGTTGACGACGATCCCGCCAACCTTGATCTTCTTGAGGCGATTCTATCGCAAAGGGATTACCTTATCCTGAAGGCGCCCGGGGGTGCTGAGGCTATGGAAATAATGGACAACCAACCGGTGGATCTTGTCCTCCTCGATGTGATGATGCCCGGAATAAACGGCTTTGAGGTGTGTAACATCATTAAGAATAATCCTGTCATGAATCACATCCCCGTAATCATGATCACCTCTCTGGCGGATAAGCAATCCCGGCTACAAGGACTGGAAGCGGGGGCCAACGATTTCCTGAGCAAACCCATCGACAGCATCGAACTCCTCGTCCGTACGAAAAATCTCATTCGTGTCAAGGAATTCGATGATTTTCTGAAAGATCACAACAGGATTCTCACCGTCCAGGTGACGGAGAAGACACAGGAACTCCGGGAGTCCTTCATCGACAGTATTTACCGCCTCACCAGAGCGGCGGAATACAGAGATGACGACACAGCTTCCCACATCAAGCGCACGAGTTATTACACCCGGTTTCTGGCGAGGGAAATCGGCTGTGCCGACGAGGAGATTGACGCATTCTTTTACGCCAGCCCCATGCATGACATCGGCAAGATCGGCATCCCCGATCACATCCTTTTAAAACAGGCCCCTCTGAACCAGGAGGAGTTTGATATTATCAAAACCCACACCACGATTGGTGCGAGTATCTTTGCCGGAGGAAATTCTCCCATCATGAAATCGGCGGTGCGCTTCGCCTTACATCACCATGAACGCTGGGATGGTACGGGATACCCGCTGGGGTTAAAGGAGGAGGCAATCCCTCTCGAAGGCAGGATATTCAACATCATCGACGTTTATGACGCCCTGCGCAGCAAGCGGCCCTACAAGCCCCCCTTCACCCATGAGCGGGCCTTTTGCATCATCACCGAAGGGGACGGCCGCACCATGCCGGGACATTTCGATCCCCTCGTACTGGAAGCCTTTAAAGAAAATCACCGGCGGTTTGACGAACTATATGGAGAGCATACCGATCATGTGGAGGCGGTCCCGAAGTTGATCGGAAATCCGGAGCGGGCGGAAATATTACCTGTGGGAAAATGAAAAAAGTAAAGAGGATACATTTCCATGAAAAGTACTAATAAAATAATCGCTTCTCTTGTTGGAGCGGTGCTCCTGATTACGATAGCGATGGTGCTCGTATCATCGTTCCGGGCTTTCAGCCAAATCGAAGAAGCAACCAAGGCGCGGAAGCATGCCTCACTTGTAGTACTCCACGCAGAAGAATTGCTGTCTGAATTGAAAGACGCCGAGACCGGTCAGCGCGGCTATTTGCTGACCGGCGACAAGGCCTTCCTGGAACCGTATTTGGTGGTGCGCGATAGCATCAGTGGCCATCTGAAAGAATTGCATCAACTTACCGTAATCAGTGCCGCCCGGAAACACCTGGATGCCGTAGCTCCTTTGACGGATGCAAAACTGGCGGAAATGTCGCATGTTATTGAGTTACGCCGCAACAATGACATGACAGCTGTAGTAGCGACTGTAAGCAGTGGTAAAGGCAAGCGGTTAATGGATTCGATTCGTGTCGAGATGAAGAGCTTTATCCAGATAGAGGAAGATGCGCTGACGCGGCACGAAGCAGATCTACAAAAAAACCTGCGCCGCATGTTCGTCGTCATCGTTACCGCTTGTCTGCTTATCCTGCTGTTTACACTTTCATTCGTCTATTTTATCTACAGAGAAACACAGCATCGGCTCAAGAATATAGTTCATATCGAAACACGACATTTGCTTGCGATTCAGGAAGACACGAATAAACAACTGCGGCAGGCCAATATCACCTTGCAGATCAGCGAGGAAAAGCTCGCAGTTACACTAAACTCCATCGGCGATGCGGTAATGGCCACCGATGCCGAAGGGTATGTGACGCTCCTCAATCCTATTGCCGAACAGCTCACCGGTTGGCTGCAGGCGGAAGCTGCCGGTCGTCCGGTGGAAGAGATTTTTCGCATTATCAACGAGGAAACCCGCCAACCCGCCAACATCCCAGTAAGGGAAAGCTTGGCACATGGGACGATACAGGGCCTGGCCAACCACACCATATTGGTCGCACGCGATGGCAGCGAACGGGCTATCGCCGACAGTTGCGCACCGATTTACAGCCGCGACGGTCAAGTGGTAGGCACCGTGCTGGTATTCCGCGACATTACCGAGCGCAGGGTGATAGAAGCGGGACTGGAAAAAACCCGAAAAGATCTGGAGATTGCTAAAATATCAGGAGATGAAACCCGCGAATACTCGGAGAGTATGATCAACACCGTGCGGGAGCCCTTAATCGTTTTGGATCAAGATCTCAGGGTCGTCACCGCCAGCCGTTCCTTCTATGAATTCTTTAAGGTAAAACCTGAAGAGACGGTGGGACAGCTCATCTATGACCTGGGAAATAAACAGTGGGATATCCCCAAGCTGCGAGAACTACTGGAAACAATCCTTCCCCAAAAGGCAACCTTTAACGATTATGAGGTTGAACACGATTTTGCCACTATCGGCAGGCGCATAATGCTTCTGAATGCCCGGCAAATTCAAAGGGTGTTGGGAAAGGAACGGATCATCCTCCTGGCCATTGAGGACATCACCGTGCGTAAGGAGATAGAAGCCGGACTGGAAAAAACCCGAAAAGAACTGGAGGTTGCCAAAATATCCGAAGATGAAACCCGCGAATACTCGGAGAGTATGATCAACACCGTACGGGAGCCCTTAATCGTTTTGGATCAAGATCTCAGGGTCGTCACCGCCAGCCGTTCCTTCTATGAGTTCTTTAAGGTAAGACCTGAAGAAACGGTGGGACAGCTCATCTATGACCTGGGAAATAAACAGTGGGATATTCCCAAACTGCGAGAACTACTGGAAACCATCCTTCCTCAAAAGGCAACCTTTAACGATTATGAGGTTGAACACGATTTTGCCACTATCGGCAGACGCATAATGCTTCTGAATGCCCGGCAAATTCAAAGAATGTTGGGAAAGGAGCGGATCATCCTCCTCGCGATTGAGGATATTAGCGAGCGCAAAGAAATAGAAGCCGGACTGAAAAAAGCCCATGAAGAATTAATGGAATTGGCCTCCGAATTAGAACGTACCACACGGGTAAAATCCGAATTCCTGGCAAACATGAGCCATGAACTGCGCACTCCTCTCAATGCCATCATCGGCTTTTCCGAGGTTCTGGAGGATGGACTCTATGGAGCACTCAATGAACGGCAAAAAACATATGCCCTTCATATTTATAACGCTGGAAAGCACTTGCTTAGCCTGATCAATGACATCCTGGATCTGTCCAAAGTCGAGGCGGGGAAAATGGAAGTCGAGGTGAGCCGTTTTCCCATCCGTGCGGCCCTTGATTCATCCATCGTCATGCTGAAGGAAAAGGCCTTGAAACATGGCCTTGCCTTGAGCATTGAGATCGATCCCGAGGCCGACATCCATATCGAGGCGGATGAACGAAAAATCAAACAGATATTGTTTAATCTCATGAGCAACGCCGTCAAGTTCACCCCCGACGGGGGAAGGGTAACGGTGCGGGTGCGCATGGCGGTGTTCCAAAATGAGGACGGAGAGCAGAGGATGCTTGAAGTCTCCATAGAGGACACGGGGATCGGGATAAAGGAGGAGGACCTGCCGAGGCTTTTCGGCGAGTTCACCCAGCTTCACCAGTCTGTTTTAACCAAGAAATTTGAGGGTACCGGCCTGGGGCTGGCCCTGACGAAGCGCCTCGTGGAACTACATCACGGCAGCATCGGGGCAGAGAGTGAATATGGCAAAGGGAGCCGGTTTTATTTTACCTTGCCGGGATGAAAAGGAATACAAAGATAAAATCGAAAACCGGGGGAGGCTTATATGGGGCATCGCATTTTAGTCGTCGAGGATAACGCCCAAAACCGCATGCTTGTCAAGGACGTCTTGGAGTTTTACGGATATGAGATTATCGAGGCGGAAGATGGGCAGGCGGGCATCGATATGGCGAAGAGGTACAAACCTGATCTGATTCTCATGGACATCCAGATGCCCGTCATGGATGGCTTTACTGCCGTAAAGATCATCCGGAGCGACCCGGAAACAAAAAATATCAAGATGATAGCCGTGACCTCCTTTGCTATGTCAGGCGACAAGGAACGTATCAAGGAAGCAGGGTTTGACCATTACATTTCCAAACCCATTGATACACGGGGACTACCGGGTCTTGTAAAGAGTTTCTTATCTCAAGGAGGATAAAAATTACATTCGTGTCAGGAGGATTAACGTTTTGACAAGTCAAGGATAGTGATGAAGGCTCGCAGAGGATTGATGGAGAAAGGTGAGTCATGACAGGGAAAAAAGCTGTACCACCTCAAGATGACCCACGGCGCCGGCGGGCGGAAGATCTGTTACGGGACAAAGGCGCCGGGATGGCGAGAACCGAGGAGGCGCTGACTCCAGAAGAAGCGCGGCAGATGGTCCATGAGCTACGGGTGCACCAGGTGGAGCTGGAGCTGCAAAACGAGGAACTACACCGAGCGCAGGCGGAACGGGATGCCGCGGGGGCGCGCTATTTTGACTTCTACGATATGGCGCCGGTGGGATATTTCACCTTAAGCGAGCGGGGACTGATCCTGGAGGCCAATCTCACCGCCGCAAACTTGCTGGATGTGGCGAGACGAGATCTTGTCCAGCAGCTTTTTAGCCGCTACATCTCCAAGGAGGACCAGGACATCTACTACCTGCATTGCAAACAGCTCTT
>Ga0247840_10001132_pt1 | contig 53304 bp, 35 predicted proteins | sample LaCruzMarch2015__FD_192404 | JGI IMG/M metagenome (GOLD analysis project Ga0247840, IMG submission 192404) | Freshwater microbial communities from meromictic Lake La Cruz, Castile-La Mancha, Spain - LaCruzMarch2015_17m | ecosystem: Environmental > Aquatic > Freshwater > Lake | place: Spain... | reverse complement strand
CGAGAAGAGCCCCCGCGCCCGTCGCGCTGCCCTCTGGCTCCCACGCTCCGGCGTGGGAGCAAGTGCGGGCGCTCCTGCGTCCAGCCGGCCGACTGGACGCGGGAGCGCCCGCTCGACACTCCCACGCCGGAGCGTGGGAGCGAGAAGAGCCCCCGCGCCCGTCGCGCTGCCCTCTGGCTCCCACGCTCCGGCGTGGGAGCAAGTGCGGGCGCTCCTGCGTCCAGCCGGCCGACTGGACGCGGGAGCGCCCGCTCGACACTCCCACGCTGGAGCGTGGGAGCGAGAAGAGCGTGAGAGCGAGACGAGAAGCGAAGAGCGCCGGCGCGAGAGGGGCGGCGGTTCCCGGCTGGAAACCGCCCCGGCTCCGCCCGGGGCGTTTCCAGCCAGGCCCCGCCACCCCTGCCTGCTTGCCGGATGGCGCTGCGCGCTATCTGCCCCGGCCGGGCGGGGAAGACCCTCGGGACAGCCGCAAGCCGATGCGGTCGAGGCGGTAGGCCGGCCCGTAACCGAGGCGGCTCGCCGACCGGCAGTACCCGGCAAGGTAGAGCCAACTGCCGCCACGCAGCACGCGCCCGCGGCCCTCAGCGTCCTCCCAAGCGCTGCCATCGTCCGGTGCGCCCTGGTAATTGTCGTGCCAAGGGTCCTGTACCCATTCCCAGACATTGCCCGCGACCTCAGAGAGCCCCCAGGGGTTGGGCGGCAGGCTGCCGGCGGTGACGGTTTTTTCGCGGTACACACCGGTCTTGGCCCCGCAGCCGTTGTAGTCGTAGTTGCCGTCATAGTTGGCCTGGTCGGTGTGGATGCAGGCACCGGTCCAGAACGGGGTCTCGGTCCCGGCGCGGGCGGCGTATTCCCATTCGGCCTCGCTGGGCAGGCGATAGGGCTGGCCGGTCTGCCCGGCGAGCCAGGCGGCATAGGCGCTCGCGTCCTGCCAGGAGACATTGATCACCGGGCGCTCGCCACGGCCCCAGCCCCGATCATCCGGCCGCTCGCGCCCGGTGGCCTGGGCGAAGCGGTCGTACTCGGCAAAGGTGACCTCGGTCTGGCCGATGGCGAAGGGTTGGACCCGCACCTCATGACGCGGACCCTCGGTGTCAAAGCGCTCCGGCTCATTCTCCGGCGAGCCCATCTGAAAGGTCCCGCCGGGCAGCGCGACCATGGCCGGGCCATCGGTGCCGTCCTGCAACTGGTCGCGGAAGACCTTGGGGCGCGGCAGCGTCGGCTCGGGCAGCGCGAGGCCCTTGGGGTCCAGGAACCGGGCGTGCGCGGCGGCGGTGAGGGGTTGCAGCAGGTCATTGGTGAAGACGGCGCCGTGGCCGGTGGTGGTGAGCCAGACACGGATCAGCCTGTCGGCGGGCGGCGTGTCGGCCAGGGCAGCATCGGCGCCCGGCGGCGGTGCGCTCAGACGGTCAGCGATGACGGCCGGGTCGCCCCAGGCGAGATACTGGAGCCGCGCGGCGACGAAGGCACCGGGGACGACCATGGTCCGACTGCCGACCTGTACGGTGTTGACCGCCCGCACCGGCGGCGGGGTGGTCGCCTGGTCCGGGGTTGCTGCCGGGCCGGGCCCCTCCGGGGACGGCGCGGGGAGTGGCACCAGTCCCGGCGCCGGGAAGCCGCTCTGTGCCAGTACCCCGGCCAGGTCCGCCGCCAGCCGCGCGGTGCTTGGGGTGTGGATGATCTCGACCCGCAGGTCCCGGCGCGTCAGTGCCTCGCCCCCCGCCAGCGCCGCCGCGGCCAGGGCGCGCAGTCCCGGGCGGCCCCGGCCGTCATCCCCTTGCCAGGCAAGATTCAGCCCGATCGCGAACGTCAGGGCCAGGGCGGTCGCCGCCGCCAGACCGCCGACCCCGCCCGGCCGCCGCGGCAGCAACCGCGCCAGCCGACGCGGCAGCAGGAAGTCCAGCAGGCGCGGGCGCAGCACGGTGTCGAGAAAGATGCGGTCCAGCAGCGCCGCCTCGGGGCCGGCGACCCCGGCCAGGTCGTGAATCCAACGCCCCAGGCGCCAGCCCCGCTCGCGCACCAGGGTGCGCAGGCGCTTAAGCCGTGACCCGTGCGGACCGGACGCGGCGAACGGCAGGCGCAGTGCCTCCTCGCCGTCCACACTGGCGCGCCCCAGCAGTTCCCGATAGATGGCCCCGATACGCCGGGTCTGGGCGCGCCCGGTGCGCTCGGTGAGGGTCAGGCGCAGCCAGTCCGGCAGGTGTCCGGCGCGCAACCAGGGCAGCCGGGCCAGGCGCAGCAGGCGCTCGCCCCGGATGGCGGCGGGGTCGGCCGGGAACAACGCCTGGTCCAGCACCCGGGTCAGTCCCGGGTGCACCTCGGGATAGACGGCCGCGGCGGCGAGCAGCAGGCCGCCGTGGGGGCCGAGCCAGGCGTCCAGGTCCGCAAGCAGCGCGCGTCGGTCGGCCGCCGCCGGGGCCGGGTCCAGGGCGATGGTGTTGGTACCCAGCAGGCCCGGCAAGATCGGCTCGGGCAGGCCCCCGGCGGCGACCGGGCCCTGGGTCAGGTGGCCGGCGAGACGGATCAGCCCGGCCTCGCCGAAGGGGGCGAGCGCGAGCCCGGCGCCCTCCAGGGCGGCCCGCCAGGGGTCCGGCACGCCCCGGGTCGCCAGCAGGGCACGCCGCGGCCACAGGGCCAGGACCTCGGTCCAGTCGGCCGCGCGCCCAGCCCAGGGGTCGACGAAGGCGGCGGGGTCGCCGACGATCAGGAGGCGCGCCCCGGCGTGGCGGGCGGCCAGTTCCGTGAGGCCGATCCCTTGACCGCGCGCACCGAGGACCCGGGCCGGATGGCGCTGGAAGGGGTAGCGGTGGACCGCGAGGCCGGCCTCGCGCAGGCGCAGGACCAGGGTCTCGGCGAGCCCGGCCAAGTGGTCGGCGCGGTGCTGGAAGTCCACCAGGACCACCAGGTCCGGCACCCGCGGCAGGGCGCGGTAGACGGGGGCGAAGAGCCCCTGGTTGCGGGCGGTGCGCTCGCAGGTGGCACGCTCGTCCAGGCGCCGCGTCGGCACCGGCACCGCGGTATGGAGCCGACGCAGCGCCGCGCGCAGGGCGGGATCGGTGAAGAGGTTGTCGTCGGCGGCGGCCAGGGTCAGGTGGCGCAGGGGCGAGTCCGGATCGCCCTTACGGTAGCGCAGCACGTCGCGGCGGCGCAGGGCGCGCCACAGCAGCCAGGCGAGCAGGGCCAGCCCGGGCAGGGCCGGCAGCAGCCAGTCGCCGACCGCGAGCAAGCGTAACGCCTGCGGGCCTGGGCCGACGACCTCCGGCGGGGTGCGGGGGCGGATCGGTTCAAGCGGTAGTTGCAGATAGTCGCCGGCACCCGCGAAGGGTGCGGGGTCGGTCGGCTGGGGGGTGGGCGGCGTCTGGGCGGGACCCGCGGGCACCGGCGCCGGCTGGAGCCAGAGAAAGAGCCCCAGGGCCACGGCCAGGACCAGCAGGCCGAGCCCGAGCAGGATGGGCCGCAGCCGGGTCTGGGGCGGCGGCCGGCGGGGTCGGGGCGCACGCTGGACAGGCGCGGGGGCGGCACCGGACGGTCGGGCGCCGCCCTGACCCAGCCACTGCGCGTAGACCTCGGCGAAGCGCCGCTGCTCGTCCGGGGAACGGCAGAAGAGCGGCGCCAGCAGGGGACGCACCTGCCGCGGGTCGGCCGGCAGGCGGCGGCCGGCGGCCAGCGCGGCGAGCAGGTCTTGGGCGTTCTGCCAGCGGTCCGCGCCGGTGGGGAGATCCGCGCCCTGCAGCAGCCGGTCGAGTTCGCGCAGGCGGGACCAGGGCTCGGACCAGGGTCCAGGGTCGAGCGGGCCCGGCACTGCCGTTGAGTCAGGCACCGGCGGCCCGGCTGCTCGTTCCCACGCTCCAGCGTGGGAATGCCGTGCGGGCGCTGCGCGTCCGGTCTTGGCACTGGACGCGGAGCGCCCGCACTTGCTCCCACGCTGGAGCGTGGGAGCCAGAAAGCTCGACCGGGGGCCGGGCGGCGGGCACGGTCATGATCGGGGTCTCGCTCCGGCGCCGTGTCTGGGGCTCAGCGGCCCGGGGCGCCCGGCCCGGACGCGCGCGCTTCCCGCCAGCGTTCGAGCAGGGCCCGCGCCTGGGCCTGATCCGGCTGGTTCTTGAACAGCAGGCCGCGGGTCTTGGCGAGCAGGTCGTGCTGATCCAGATCCGCCACACCGCCCGGGGGTGCACCGCGCCCGACCTCGGGGACCAGGGCATCGAGCCAGTTGAGCAGCTCCGCGAGCGACGGCTTGTGCCCCAGGCCCTGGGCGTCGCGACGCAGGAAGCGGTAGAAGTCCAGCAGGTCGTCGAAGAGCCGGTCGCCGCCGCCCGTGAAGCGGCTGCCCAGGCGGGACTTCACGATGTCCTCGATGGTGACTTGGCCGGCCCGCTCGGCGTCTTTCAGGTCCAGGTCGAAGGGCGGCAGTTCCAGGTGGTGGTAGACGCAGCGGCGCAGGAAGGGCTCCGGCAGGGCCTTCTCGGAGTTGCTGGTGATGACCACGATGGGGCGGCAGGCGCGCTCGGCCAGGGCGAGTTCCACCGTCGGCAGGGGGTCGGTGTCGCTCGCCAGTTCCGGGATGGGGAAGCGCAGGCGCTCGATCTCCACCAGCAGGTCGTTGGGCACGTCGCGCGGGGCCTTGTCGATCTCGTCGATGAGGACCACGGTGCGGGTGGGGCGGCCGGGGTGATCGACGGCGGCGGGCGGCAGGCGCAGCACGTCGCGGGCGTACTCCGGGGGCTTGGCGTGCAGCAGGGCGCGGCCCAGGGCCTCGAAGCAGATGAAGCGCCGCGGGTCGGCGGCGCGGCGCTCGGTTTGGCTGGCGTGGAAGCGGCCGACGGTGTCGAAGCGGTAGAGCAGGTCACGCGCCTGGGTGTCGGACTTCACCACGAACTCGGTCAGGGGCAGCATGAATTCATGGGCGATGCTGTAGGCGAGCCGGGACTTGCCGGAGCCGGGCTCGCCGGTCAGCAGCAGCGGCATCCCGAGCGTCAGGGCGGTGATGACGGCGGCCTGGAGGTCCGGCCCGGCGCGGTAGCCGTCGGCGCGGCGCAGGGCCTCCGGGTCCACATCCGGCAGTTCGCGGACGGCCTCCGGGCGCTGCTTGCCGTTGCCGAGATACAGTGGTTTGCCGGTCATGGTCGGGCTCCCGGGTGGATGGCGGTGAGGGTCGCCGCGGCGAGGATCGTCAGGGCCGGGCGCTGGATCGCTTGGTAGCGTCGGCGGGCGCCGTCGTCGGGGAACAGCGGTTCCAGTGCTTCGCGCAGGCGCTGCAGGGTGCGCCCGTCCAGGCGCCGGCCGCCCGCCGCCGTCTGGGCGATCCGGCCGAGCCACTCATCGAGGTCCGCGAGACTCACCGCGGGCAGGGCGCCCAGGGGCGTGCAGGCGGGCGCGAAACGCAGCGGGAAGAGCCGCTCCAGGAGGCCGCGTCGACCGGTCTCCTCGTAGACGCACCCAAACAGGACCAGGAGCAGCGCCTGGGGATGGACGCCGGACAGGGTGCCGAAGTCGCGGATGGCCCCGGCGATGAACCCCGGGATCTTCGCCCGCTTGGTCGCCACCCTGAGTTGGCAGTAGATCACCCGCAGCCCGACCGGTCCGGTGCCGGGCCCGGTATTGATCCAGTTCAGGATGCGCTCGGTCTCGCCCCCGTCCGGGACGCCGCCGGGGGTGATCTGCGCCGCCAGGGACTGCCACAGGCCATGTTCGTGATAGCGGTCCGGGAAGACCTGCGTGACCAGGAGCTCGAGCGGGTGCTGGTAGGGAGACAGCCCCCGGTGCCGCTCGGCCAGATGCACGGCGAGGTGCTCGGCCAGCGCGCGGGGACAGTCCGCGAGGCAGGCATCGAAGGCGTAGAACCAGCACCCGGGGTGCGCGGCGCCCCGCCCCTCATCCAGGTCAGCGGCGACGCGCTCTTTGGGATCGTCGTGGTCCAGGGTGCTGGCCAGCCAGTCGAGGACGCCCGGGGCCAGAGTCTGGGTTGCCGGGGTGGTCGGCACAGCGCTCGTTCGGTCGCCCGCCGACCGGTCGGGCTCCGGCACCGGCAGCGCGCTTGTTGTGGCCGTCAGGAAGCGCAACAGGCTGGCGCGTCGGCGGGGACGGCGCCGGAGCCTCCCGACGGGACCGGGTTCTACGCCGGCCTGATCGAGGAGGGCGTCATAGAGGGCTTGGTACGCCTGTTCGCCATCAAGGCAATAGGCGGTATGGCCGCGCACCGGGTCAGGAATGCAGTCCCGGTCGCCCGGGGCGAAGCACACGGGGACGAAGCGGGTGTGGACGCTGCGGGCGTCGTAGATCGCCTGCGTGATGACGGCGCCCTCCCAGTCGACCCCGCGGCCGATGCCGGGCGCCTCGTGACCCCGGAAGCGGCGGTAGTAGGTCGGGGTGCAGACCAGCAGGCAGCGGTCCGCCCGGTCGAGTTGGTTGAGCATCCAGCGCGGCCAGCCTTCGGCCGGCGTGCCGTTCACATACTGATCGAGGCTGGTGTCGATCCCGTCGGCGCGCAGGCGTTCGGACAGGGCGAGGACCCGTGCCCGATGGTCGGGGCCGTCGTGGCTGTAGCTCAAGAAGACCTGTGGGTTGGTACCCATGCTGTCGATCGCCCGTCCGCGTTTCCTTAGTGCTTGGGGTGCAATCTATCGGAGACCGGCCTTGGGGTAAAGGCGGGACTTCTCGTTCCCGCGCTGACGCCTGGGGAGAGCGCCCTCTGGCTCCCACGCTCCGGCGTGGGAGCAAGCGCGGGTGCTCCTGCGTCCAGCCGGCCGACTGGACGCGGGAGCGCCCGCCCGACACTCCCACGCCGGAGCGTGGGAGCGAGACGAACGCCTCGGCGTTGCCCTCTGGCTCCCACGCTCCGGCGTGGGAGCGAGCGCGGACGCTCTGCGTCCAGGCGATCGACCGGACGCGGGAGCGCCCGCCCGACACTCCCACGCCGGAGCGTGGGAGCGAGACGAGAAGGCGGCGATTCGGCCAGGCGAGGCAGCTAGTTCGCCGCCGCCGCCCGCCCCGCCGCCACGTCCACCCGCGTAAGCAGCACCGCCCCGATCAGAAACAAGAGCAGGATCGGCAGCAGTGACAGCCGCGGATCGCCGGTGAGATAGGCCGTGGTGCCGACCAGGAAGGGGCCGAGGACGGCGCCGAACTTGCCGACCATGTTGTAGAAGCCGAACAGCTCCGCGGTCTGCCCGGCCGGGATCAGGCCGGCGAAGAGTGCGCGGGAGAGGGCCTGGACGCCGCCCTGGACCAGCCCGATGGCGCCCGCGAGCGCATAGAAGTGCCATACCTGCTGCATCCTGGAGGCGGCGAGCACCACCAGCACGTAGACGCCGATGGCGAGCAGGATGCTGGGCTTGGGTCCCCACCAACTGCCCAGGCGCCCGAAGATGAGCGCGGCCGGGAAGCCGACGAACTGGGTGATCAGGAGCGCCACCATCAGGCTTGCGGCCGGAAACTTCAGCGAGAGCCCGAAATCCACGGCCATGAACACGATGGTATCCACGCCGTCGATATAGAACCAGTAGGCGATGAGGAACAGGAAGGTATTGCGCAGTGAGCGGACCTGCCGGAAGGTCTGGGCCAGGGCGCTGAAGGCGCCGCGAACGGCCCCGCCGAAGCTCTGTTCCCCCAGACCCGGCGGTTCCTTGACCAGGAAGGCGAGCGGCAGCGTAAAGAGCGCCCACCAGAGTGCGACCCCCAGGAAGGCGGCCTGCACCGCGGCCCCCGCGTCGGCGAAGCCGAAGGCCCCGGGGAACTGGACCATGACGACATTGAGCGCGAACAGCAGCCCGCCGCCCAGGTAGCCCAAGGCATAACCGAGCGAGGAGACGCGCTCGTAGTCCCCGGACTCGGCGACATCCGTGATCAGTGAGTCATAGAAGACATTGCTCGCCAGAAAGCCGACCAGGCCGAAGAGATAAAGCGCCAGGGCGGCGACCCAGTGCCCGGCAGCGAGCCAGAAGAGCCCGCCGGTGCCGAGCACCCCGAGCGTGGTGAAGGTCAGCAGGAAGCGCTTCTTGGCCCCCAATTGATCGGCCAGCGCACCCAGGAGCGGCGCCATGCAGACCAGAATCAGGCTGGCGGTGCTGCTGGTATACCCAAGCCAGCGGGTACTGTCGGTAACCGCCAGGTCCGCGGCCCAGAACTGTTTGAAGAAGACCGGGAAGAACCCGGCGATGACCACGGTGGCAAAGGCCGAGTTGGCCCAGTCATAGAAAGACCAGGCGAGGACCTGGCGGCGGTCGGTCGGGGGCACGGCCATATCACATCACTCATCTGGGTCCGGATTGAGGGATCGGCGCTGTCTTATTCGCGTTCATTCGCGTTCATTTGCGGACAAATCCACTCCTATCAAAAAATCCACAGATGAACACAGATGAACACAGATTTCATTTGAATGGTCACGTGCTTATCCTTATTGTCATCATCACCGGCAGGATGAGTCACCGACCAAGCGTAAATCAATGAATAATCTGTGTTCATCTGTGGATGACTGCTCTTTCCAGGCTTATTGGTCAGGCCCCCTCCTCCCGCCCCGCGATCAGCGCCATCCGCACCAGTTCCGCCAAGGACTCGGCCCGCATCTTCTCCATCACCCGCGCGCGATGCGCCTCCACGGTCTTGGGCGTCACCCCGAGCGCGGCGGCGATCTCCCGATTGGACTTGCCGTCCGTGACCATGCCCATGACCTCGTGCTCGCGCGGGGTCAGGTCCGCCAGGCGCGCCTGGAGGTCCTCGCGGGCGGCCTGGCCGACGCGCTGGCGCTGGTCGTATTCCAGGGCGCGGCGGATGCTGCGCAGCAGGTCTTCGTCGTGGAAGGGCTTCTCGATGAAGTCCATGGCGCCGGCCTTCATCGCCTTCACCGCCATCGCCACATCCCCGTGACCGGTGATGATGATGACGGGCAGGCGATAGCCCTCGCGCGCCAGATAGGCCTGGAGTTCCAACCCGCTCATGCCGGGCATGCGCACGTCCACCAACAGACAACCGGCGCGGCCCGGGTAGTAGCCGGCCAGAAAGGCGTCGGCGGACTCGAAGGTGAGGACCTTCATGCCGGTGGATTCGATCAGCCATTGCAGGGAGGTACGCATGGCCTGATCGTCATCGACGACGAAGACGGTGGAGGCGGTGGTCATCGGCTGATTCCTGATGCGGTGTGGGCCGGCAGCTCGGGGTCGGCGTCGGCGGCGGACTGCGCGAGCGGCAGCGTGACGTGGAAGATGGTGCCCTGGCCGGGTGCGGACTCGGCCCAGATGCGCCCGTCGTGATTCTCCAGGATGGTCTGACTGATCGGCAGCCCCATCCCCATGCCCCCCTCCTTGGTGGTGAAGAAGGGGTCGAACAGGCGCTTGAGACGCTCCGGCTCCACCCCCGGGCCGCTGTCGCGCACAGCGACCACGGCCTCGGCCCCCTGGACCCCAGTATGGATGAGGAACCGGCGCTCGCCCTCCGGGGACTCCTCCAGCGCATCCAGGGCATTGCGGACCAGATTGAGCAGCACCTGCTCGATCTGTACCAGGTCCACATGCACGGGGATGGGCTCCGCGGCCAGGTCCAATTCGATCTGGATGCTGAGCTTGCCGGTCTCGAATTCGACGAAGGAGCAGACCTCGCGCACCAGGTGATTCAGGTCCACGTCGGCCCGGATTGGCGGCTGCTTGCCGACCAGGGCGCGCAGGCGGCGGATGATCTCACTGGCGCGCTTGGCCTGGCTCGCAATCTGCGACAGGGCCCCCAGCAAATCATCGGGCGTCCCCTGGCCGCCCTGGATGCGCCTGGTGCAGCCGTTGGCGTAATTGACGATGGCCGAGAGCGGCTGGTTCAACTCGTGGGCCATGCCGGTCGCCACCTCGCCCATGGTGCTGAGGCGACTCACATGCACCAGTTCCGCCTGGTGCTTGCGCGACGCCTGCTCGGCGCGCCGCACCGCGGTGATGTCGCGCACATAGATATTGACATAGCCCAGGTCCCGGAAGGGGGCGAAGAGCAGGGCGTAGACCTGGGACCCCAGGGTCGTCTCGCGCTCGCGCGGCTCGCCCTGGTCGAGCGCCTCCGCCACCTCGGCCACCCACTCCGTCGGCAGGGCCCCGCCCTGCTCGGTACCCCAGGCGAGCAGCAGGGGGCGGCTCGCGTTGTTGGCATAGGCGATCTGACCGGCGGCGCTGACCCGCAGGATCGGGCTGGGGCTCTCGCTCGCCAGGCGTGCCAGGCTCTTGATCTCCCGCTCGGCCTGTTTGCGCTGCGTGATGTCATGGATATAGAGGGTGTAGAAGCGCTCGGACTCCAGATCGATGGGGACGATGGAGATCTCCACCGGGAACTCGGAACCGTCGCCGCGCAACGCGACCAATTCACCGCGACCCGCGGGCTCCAGCCCGTCATGGCGGGAGCGGTCGAGCAGGCGCCGGAAGGCGGTGCGCGCCACCTCGGGCAGCAGACGCTCACCGAAGGCGGCACCGATGACCTCCTGCCGCGCGATGCCGAAGATCCTCCCCGCGGCCGGATTCACCTCGATGATGTGGCCATGGTGGTCGAGGGTGACGATGGAGTCCAGCGCGGCCTCCATCACGGCCGCCTTCAGCGCCTCGCTCTCGCGCATCTCCGCCTGGTGGCGGCGGTTCATCTCCTCGCGCGCCTTGAGCACCAGTTGGGTGAAATGGGCGATCCACTCCTCCAGGAGCAGCAACTGATTGCCCTCGCGATGGAAACCCGGCTCCGGGATGCCCAGGGCGCGCTGGGAAAAGCGTGTCATGCGCTTCAAGACCCGGTTGAGCCGCGCCGAGACCAGATAGATGACCCAGGTGAAGACCAGGATGAAGACCACGGCCGCTAACAGGCGCTGGCGGTGCTCGAAGATGCGCACATGCCGCGACATCCGCTCCACATTGCCCTGGGTGACGAAGGTCGCAAACAGCAGGTTGTCGTCCGCCCCCTCGTATTGGGGCAGGGACTGGGAGGTCATCAGATAGCCGTTGCCCCACTGGCTCGGGGTGCTCCCGGGGACCAGGTTGGCCGAGTCCGCGCTCGCCAGGATGCGCCGATCCTCCCCGTCCACCAGGGCGACCGCCGCCCGGCTCGGGTCCATCCCGCGCTGGGAGGCGGCCAGAAAGGCCTCGTCGATGGGCACCAGGACGACCAGAAAGCCCATGGGATAACCGGCCGAATCCTCCACCGCGTCGCTGGCCAGCAGGTACAGACCCTCCCCCAGCTTGACCGGCACGGTGCGCACCGACGCGGGGTCCAGAAACTGGGCCGGCACCCGGGTGGCGAGTTCCGCCGGCAGCGGCCGGGTGCCGGCCTGGTAGAACTCCCGGACCCGCCCCTGCGGATCGGTCAGCAGCACCTGACTGGGCGGGCGCAGGGCATCGCGCGCGAAGAAATCCGGCAGCCAATAGGGCCGGAACTCCTGATAGACCAAGGGCGCCGCGGCCCCCTCCTTGGACCAGAACAGGGGCTCCAGATACTCGGCCAGGCGCCGGTGGTTGGCGAGGAGCCGAGTGGTCATCCCGTAGCTCGCCAGGTAGCGGTCGAAACGGATCAGACTCTCGCGCGCCTGGAGGTCGAGTTGGTCCTTGAGTTCCTGATCGAAGATCCGATTGACCTGCCGCGACTGGATCTGGTCCAGCACCACCCACACGGCGAGCCCCGCCGCGAGCCCGATCACCATCGCAATGAGCGGCATGGGGACCCGCCGCAGCAGGCGAAAAATAATTGGTTTTACGGGGATATGGTACAAATCAGACACTCACCGGACACTGGGAGCGCCGCACCCCAGTGCGGCGCAGAGCCGGCAGCAACCCGATACGATCGGGCACACCACCGGCCTCAACGCGCGCCCCAAACCCGCAGGGTACGCCGACCCCGCCCTGGCGCCAAGCCGCGCGGACGGGGACAATCCGCTCTGACCTTCAAGCCGGGCGGCCGACACCCCAGGTTGCCAGACCCCATTGATCAAGCGGAGCCCGTCTATGGCCCTTCCAACGCCAGCGCCCACCCCAGAAACCCTAGAAACCGCACCCCAGGTCGCACGCTTGGGGCGGCGCTTAGGCGCCCTACTCTACGACAGCCTATTGCTGGTTGGGCTCTTGGCGTGCGCCGTCATGCTGCTTATTTACCCTTACGAGGTGATCGTCGGCCGACCCTACCCGTATGATGAACCCCTGCACCAAGTACTTAAGCAGATCTACCTGCTCGCTGTTGTCGTCGGCTTCTTCGTCTATTTTTGGACCCACGGCGGCCAGACCCTGGGGATGAGCGCCTGGCGCCTGCGCGTGGTGCGCGACGACGGCGGGCGCTTGAGTGCCCGCGATGCGCTGGGCCGACTCGCCTGGGCGGCGCTGAGCCTGGCGCCCGTCGGGCTCGGGCTCTGGTGGTGCCTGTTCGACCGCGCGCATCTGGCTTGGCACGACCGGCGCTCCCGCACGCGCCTGGTCGTGGTCCCGCGCGGGCGTTAGCACCGCCGCACCGACTCGCCGGGAGTCCAAGGCTTCAGCCTTGGATTCCAACGCCAAGGCTGAAGCCTTGGACTCTAGGGGAGGGTAGCTGCGGCGGGGGCGGCAAGTGGGGGCACCGACGGAAGCAGAGGCCGCGGTCAGGACTCCGCGGGCAATCCATCCGCCGGGGGCGTCCAGCCGGCCTCGCGCAGGCGCCGGTGGGCCTCCTCCCGGGTGCAGTCATGCCAGATCTGGACGATGATCGCGAGTTCGTCGGGCCAGTGCGGTTTCTGGATGACGAAGCCGAGTTGGAGCAGGCGGGCAATGATGGACTCCGGGTGCAGGTTGAGTTTGGCCGCGGCCCACAGGATGTAGCCTAGGGGTGCCTCGCCCTCCAGGCTGAAGACGAGCTTGCCGTCCAGCCAGAACAACTTGCGGCCCCAGTCCTGCGACAGCAAGGTTCGGTCGGCTTCGGTCGGGGAGCCGATGGCCTCCCAGTCCGGGCTGTCGTTCGGGAGTAGGGCTAGCCCAAGCGCGTGCAGCCGGGCAGCGATCTGCGCCGGGGATGCGCCCAGTTTCACAGCGGCCGCGAAGACTTGGCTCAGCGGCACCTCAGGTCTCAGCCAGGGCGCCTTGCCGTCCAAGTTCTCCGACAGCAAGGTTCGATCGGCTTCGGTCAGGGGGCCGATGCGCGCCCAATCCGGTTCGTCATCAGGCACGCTGAATCCGAGAGCACGCAGGCGAGTGAGGACCACGCTGCCGGTCTTGCCAAGCCTCACGGCCGCTTCCAGAGTTTTCGCTGGCGAGATTTTTCGTGAGGACAGTGGCCGCCTGTAGCCGCTGTTTGTGGCCAGGATTGGCCAATCGCCGGGCGTCGGCACGAGCGCCGGGATAGTCGCGAACAGACATTCGGGGTCTCCAGACAGGCCGAGATCGGGATTGGCTTCGACCAGCGCCCTGAGTCTGGGCAGGACCCAGGGATAGGGATAGGCCGAGTATGCGCAAGCCAACAACCAACCGGAACTTGGAACTCCGGACCCATCATGGTCAACGAGCACGCGTGCGATAAACTCTAAATCATTTGGGTGGAACCCAGCGGATGGACTTAGGGGTATCGCCAGATCGAATGAAGGACGTCGCTTCCATGCCATATCCGGCCGCGGATCTCTTGACCAAGCTTCATCCAGGATCGGCCAGGCCGCGCTCTCGACCGGGATGGCCCAGCCGCGTTCAATCAGTGCGGTCCAGAGACGCTCCGCCGCATCGTGGTTATCCCAGGCCAGGGTGTCAACCAGGGATAGGCAGAGCGCGTCCCAGTCCAGGAGGGCAGTCGCTTGTTCGACCTTCGTGCGCGCCAGCCAGTCTCGATCCCAGTCGAGGGCTCGTTTGCGATCGACGGTCAACTTGGGTCGCCGCGCACCGCGAAGATTGGCAATGCAGTACTTCGCCGGCTTGCCGGACTCTGTCAATAGTCCGTCGGACAGAATGAATCCGCAGTTCTTATCTTCGCTATCGCCATCCTGTTTGGGGGGCCATCGGCCGCCGACCGGGGCGCGCCACCAGAAATCCGGATTGCCGGTAGCACAGGTCGCCGCCCGAATCCGCTCATTGCCGTCGTGCCACAGCCGGCCCGCCGTCCAGGTCAGGGTCCGGGCGCCATCGCAGACCTCGGTCGCGAACTCGGCAACCCAGAGCAATTCCTCCAGGGTATCGACCACCGACACCCGCTTGCCCTTCACCTCGGTTCGATTCAACCAAAGCCGTATCCGCGTACCGTGCTGCTCACGCCGTCCCGGCCGCAGCCGGATCAGGTTCCCGCTCCCGGAAATAGCGACGTGCAGCGACTCACCAGACCGCCCCTCCCGATTCATCCGGCAGGTCTCGACCTCGAAGTCGTCCGCCAGCATGAAATAGCTCAGGACCCCGATGCCGAACTGGCTGTTGGGATAGAGCCGCACGTCCTGGGCGAGCCACTCGGTCTGCTCCTCGATGAACTCCGGGGTATCGGCGAAGCGGCGGCCGGCCTGGGTGAAGGTCTCGGTGAGTTCCCGCACGCCCATGCCGATACCGTTGTCCTCGCACTCGATGAATGGCCGGCCCTGGTCGTCCGTCCCCTGGCGGAAGCGGATGGCGCCGCTCCAGTGGTCCAGTGCATCGGACCGGCCGGCGCGTTTGAGATAGGTCAGCCGGGCCTGCGCATAGCGGCAGGCGTCCAATGCGTTCTGGTACAGCTCGCGGATGGGCAGCGCCGGATCACCGTAAAGCTGCTCGCCCATCAGGAGTTCCAAGACCTGCTCCTGGGCGAGCCGGAAGCGCAGGTGGGGGAGCCGGTAGGCGGGGCCGGCGCCATCGGAGGCGGGAGTCACACCGTCCGCGGTGAGACGCGCCGGGAGTTGAGCGAGCGCGGCGCAGTCGACATGGTCGGCGGCGCGCAGGGCGACGGCGATGACCCCGTTGGCGTGTTCTGCCTGCTCGCGCAGGGCATAGTCGGCGGCCGGATGGCTGCACGCGGCCCTAAGGCGGCGTCCCGCGGACTCGGGCTCCCAGTCCGCGGCGGCGATCTCGGCGCAGACTGTGGTGAGCCCTGGGGTCTGGGGCAGCCCGACGTGCTCCACCAGGACCTCCGACAGGAGCAGCGGGTCCAGGGCCATCGCCCCGGCGACCGCCAACAGGCAGCCCAGAAGGCGTTCGCGGATCAGCAGGTGTTCGCCCTGCCCGTCCGGGCAATGCGCCCGGTCCTTAGAGCGCCCCGGGACGGTCGCGGCGGCTGATCCGTTCCGGGTCACCGTAGCAACAGCGGGCCAGTTCCAGGAGCCGCTCGGGCGTCAGTGCCTTGCCGACGGGGGCGGCGGTCTGGCCGAGATCAGCCAGGGCGCCTTGGACCGGACCGTCGAACAGACCCCCGTGACGTTCCGGCGGGGACCACACGGCCGGCTCTCGCAGCAATGCCCGGTGCATGAGCCAGAGCGCCACCTGGTCACCGGCGGGTACGTTGCCGGTGTCGCGCAGCCGCTCGGCCTTGCGCACCATTCGGGGCTGGGCGCGGTGGACCTTTTCCAGGGCGGCGCGCAAGCCCTCGCCGCTGCCGATGTCCTTGAGTGAGAGCGGGGCATGGTCCGCCATCTGCCGACGGGCACGGTCGAGCACGGCCTCACGCACCAGGGGTGCCAGCAGGAGCAGGGCGGCCTCGGCGGGGCTCAAGGGTGGATCGGCCGCCATCTGACTCGTCAGGGCGCGCAACTGGCTCATCAGGCGCACCGGGAGGCGATCGTCCACCCAAGGGTCATCCGGCAGGCACGGGCGGACCGTCTGGCGCTGAAGCCAGCAAACCTGGGCCAGACGGATCGCCGCGTCTTTGAATGCGCCGGTGTAAGAATGGTCCGGCCACAGCCGGGAGTTGCGTACCGCGTCGCTCCAGGGGTCGGGTCCCGCGGCCTGCGGACCGGCCGCGGCGGTGCAGATCGTCTGGGTGAGGGCGCGCCGGTCGGCGGGGGTCTCGCCCAGTATCCAGATGGTCTGCGGCGACTTGCCGAGTTTGCGGACCAGGTGCCTCAGTTCTTGATCCACCGCCTCCAGCACGTCCCCGAGCCGGGTGGCGGGGTGGCTGGCGGCCAGCACGGTGCAGAGTGCCTCAGTGAAGAGCGAGTACCCGCCCGTGTCCTCATGCTGGATATGGGCGACCTGGCCCCGGCCGCAGGCGAGCACCGTGACCAGGGAACGGTTGTCCGACACCTTGTGGTCGGCCTCGCCCCAAGGGGTCAGGCCAACCGACTTGGCGTCCAGTTTGATCCCCTCGCGGCAGGCGTCGACCAGGAACAATAGCGTCTGCGCCCGGCATCCCTGGGCGGCCTGGGCGATGTAATCCACCGGCAGGAGGTAGTCGGCAAACTCCTCCGGGAAGCTCAGGTCCGCATCACAGGGAATCAGATAGTCTTTGCCCCGGAAGTGGCCGCCGTGCCCCGAGAAATAGAGGATCAGGGTCTCGCCGTCCTCGGCGCGGCGACAGGCGCCGGCGATGGAACTGCGCAGGCGGTTGAGTGAGAGCCCGCCCTCCCCGTCCGCCGGGCACAGGGTCTCCACCCGGTAGTCGGACGCCTCAAGGACCGTCTGGAGGCGAGAGATGTCCCGCGCCACGACCGGCAGGTCGGCGATGACCTTCTGGTCGTAACGCGGAACACCGATGAGGCAGGCGCGGCGCGCGGGGTTGGCCGGCGGCATCTACTTGGCGGGGTTGCGGCTGACGCGGAAGATGATGTAATTCCAGGGACAGAGCGCCTTGGGGTCGGCCTTGGAGATCAGACAGCCGCGGGAGGGGTGCCAGAGCCATTGCGACCAGTCCCAGCCCGCCAGGCTCGGCACCTGCACCGCGAAATAGGCACCCTCTCGCAGTCGCGCCCCGGTCGCGACGGGGTCGAAGTCCAGCCCCAGGGTGAACTCCTGTACCGGCACGTTCTTGTTCACGCCGAGAATCGCCTTGGTGAGACCGATGGCGATCTGGGACAGGGGGCCGATCGCCGGCTGGGCGGTCTTGGCGAGTTGGAGTCCGGACTTGACGAGATCCGAGTCCAGCATGTCCAGTGCCCGCTGGCTGCCCTCGTTGGCGACATTGACCGTGGCGCACTTGAAGGCCAGGCCCAAGTCGCCGACGTTGAGGTCCACGAAGATGGGCAGCCCCACGACGGCCGCCTCCTCGCCCTCCCGGGCGCGGAAGGTGGCGTTGTAATGCAGGTGCTCCGCTTGGCTCGGACCGATGGTATTGACGGCAGAGAAGTCGAACAGGACACGGTGGACCCCACTGCCCGGGTAGTCCGCCAGCCGCAGACTATCCAGGCGGATCGTGACGCCAGCGCCGCGCAGGCTGAGGTCAGGCTTGATCTGGCCGGCGTGGTAGAGGGGCAGCAGCGGTGGATCAGCGGTACCCGCCTGAGGCAGGAAGCCGAAGGAATGGCTGGTGTGCCCCCAAGGCTTGGGGCTCCAGGGCAGACCCATGCCGCCGCCGAAGATGGACTTGGTTTCGGTGGCGGGGCGGGAGGCCATCAGGGCGTCCGCGGTCTCGTCGTCCCCCAGATCGCGTAATATCCGGGCCTGCTCCTCGGGCGAGCGCTTGCCGATGACGGGGTAGTCTGCGATTAGGTCGTCCACAAGTCTGACTCCTTACGGTGGTCGGGCGCGCGGACTGCGCCCGGTATGTTGAATTCGGCACCTTGGACGGGGAATTGTGAACCGGGGCTTCACCCTTGCGCGAATCCAAGACTGAAGCCTTGGACTGCGTTACCAGGACTTGGGCTCAAAGGCCGCGTCGTTGAGGATGCGCATGCTTTCCCCCGTCTGGGCCAGCACGAAGAGCCCTTGCCGGTAGGCAAAGCGATCGGCGCCTTCTTCGATGCGCATACCTGCGACCGCGCCATGCAATTGATGGTCGGCATATTCGGGGAAGAAGTGGCGAAAGCGGCGCAGGTCCTCCAGCAACTCCTTGACATCGTCCACCCGCAGGCTGGACTTGACCTCCACCATGACGACGTGGCCCAGATTGACGACCAGCACGTCGATCTCCAGGGTGTCGCCGTCTTTGCGCTTGAGCACCCGTCGGCTGACCATGTGGACCGGGATCCCCCGTTCGGTAAAGAGCCGCTCGCAGGAGGGGGCGACCAGGTTTTCCACGAACAGACCCCATTGCCCGCCGAGGCGGCCGAGTTGGCGGTTGACCTCTTGGATCTGGCGGTCGGTTTCCTGAGCCCGTTCCTGCATCTGGCGGTCGGTTTCCTGAAATTTGCGGTCGGTTTCTTTTTGGGCCTCCAGCAACTCGCGCAGCAGTGCCCAGACCTCGTCGGCGGTGGTGGCGGCCATTCTGGAATCCTCTTGAACAGTGGACAGGGAGACCTTGATTATAGCTTCAGCGGGCTTGATTCGCGTTTCGGCCGCTGAAGAGATCCGGCAAATATCCGCCCGGGACCCGCTCCACGCCCGATCCGTAGGGTGGGTAGAGCGCAGCGAAACCCACCAATCAACGCTTGAGTTGCGCGCAAGCGATGGGTTTCGCTACGCTCCACCCATCCTACGGGAGCCTCCGGCGCGGTGCCGCGAGTACGGCGGCGTTGTGGGGTGGCCGCACAGCAGACACCCGCTCCCCTCACCCCACCCGCCGCAGCAATAGCAGGGCCGCGCCGATGAAGAGCACCGGCGGGGCCAGGGCGGCCGCGAGCGGGCTTAAGCCGTAGAGGAGCGCCAGATAGGAAAACGTCTTGCTCACCAGGTAATAAAGGATGCCGACCAAAACCGCGAAAAAGGCGCGCACACCGGTCCCGCGGCTGCGCGCGGAGCCCAGCAGGACGGGGATCGCGACCAACACCATGGACAGGGTGAGCAGGGGGTAGAGCACCCGGCCCCAGAAGATCACCTGATAGTTGCTCGCATCCTGCGCATTGACCGTCATAAAGCGGATGTATTTCCACAGGCCCCAGACCGGCAGGATGCGCGGGTCGACCACCACCACCTCCAGGATGCCGGGATTGAGCAGGGAGCTCCAAACGGCATTGGGCAGGCGCTCCACCTGCACCCCGTCCATGCTCACCCGGCTGCGCGAGAGGCCCTCCAGGACCCATTGATGGTTCTGATAGCGCGCCCCCTGCGCATGGGTCGCGATCAGGGTCCCCGCGGCATTGTCCGCCTGGTAAATGAAGATGTCCCGCAGGCTGGTACCGGAGAGGATCTCGCGGATGTTGATATAGGTCCCCTGGTCGATCGCCCAGAAGCCGGACTCCGTCTGTTGGGTCACCGCCCCGGAGAGGGCGGCGCGCTTGATCTCGATCCCGCGCTGTTCCGCCACGGGGGCAACCACCTCGCCGATCAGCATGGCGCCGGCGGCCAGGAGCACCCCGCCCAGCAACCCGGCCCCCGCGATCCGCCCCACCGAGACCCCCGCGGCGCGCATGGCCACCAGTTCGGAGCGGTTGGCGAGCGCGCCCAGCCCGAGCAGGGCGCCGATCAGGGTGGCGATCGGGAAGACCTGATAGGCGTAGCGGGGCAGGCTCAAGATCATGAACAGCAGGGCGTCCTGGAGGCGGTAGCCGGCCACCCCCACCTGCTCCAACTCGTTGGCGAGAACAAAAAACCCCAAGAGCGGCAGGAGCACGCCCAGGGTCAGGAGGGTGCCCGCGACGACCGCCCACGCCAAATAGCGGTCGAGAATTCTCAGTCCCATGGCCGGTCTCCTGGCAACGTCTCACCCACTGATTCTTGATCGAAAAAAAGAGGACTTGTCGGCACGCGAGTGCGGTGCCTGGCGCCTGACTGGTGCGCGACGCCCCCCGGTGCCCGACGCCCCGGGCATTTGCAGGCTTCGGGTCCGGCACGCAATCCGGTAGACTCGTGCGTGCCCACATCGTAACCCCGAATGACTCACCGAAGAACCGCCCCCCGAGGTACCCCCCGATGGAGTTCAAGATCAAGACCGGCGACCTCTCCAGGCACAAGACCCCGTGCCTGGTCCTGGGGGTCTTCGAGAAGCGCAAACTCACCCCCGCCGGCGAGGCGCTCGACAAGGCGAGCGGCGGCCGGCTGACGGAACTGCTGAAGAAGGGTGACCTGGACGGCGAGACCGGCCGCACCCTGATGCTCTATGACCTGCCCGGGGTGGCGGCGGAGCGGGTGCTCCTGGTCGGTTGCGGCAAACGCAAGGAGGCCACGCGCACCAACTACCGCCAGGCGCTGGCCGCCGCCATCGACCTGCTCCAGCGCACCCATGCCGGGGAGGCCCTGTCCACCCTGGCGGAGGCGGCCCCGGAGGGACTCAGCCAGTATCTTGCGGTGCGTGATGCCGTCACCACTGCCGCCGAGCGGGTCTACCGCTACAGCCAGACCAAGGACGACAAGCAGGCCCCGAAGACCCCGCTGCGGACCCTGACCCTGTGGGTCCCCAGGAAGCAGGACCTGGACGCCGCCGAGCAGGCGCGGCTGCACGGCGCCGCCATCGGCGAGGGCGTGACCCTGGCCCGGGAACTGGGCAACCTCCCCGGCAACCTCTGCACCCCGTCTTATCTCGCCGATCAGGCCCGCGAACTGGCGGCCCGCTTCGACCGGCTCGAGGTCGAGGTCCTGGAGGAGGCCCAACTGGAGGAATTGGGCATGGGCGCCCTGCTGTCGGTTTCCCGGGGCAGCCGCCAGCCCGCCAAGCTGATCGTCTTGCGCTACCAGGGCGGCCCCGCGGGCCTGCGCCCGGTGGTGCTGGTGGGCAAGGGGCTCACCTTCGACGCCGGCGGGATCTCGATCAAACCGGCCGCCGAGATGGACGAGATGAAGTACGACATGTGCGGCGGGGCCGGCGTGTTGGGCGCCGTCCAGGCGGCCTGTGAGTTGGAACTGCCGATCCACCTGATCGGCGTGGTGCCGGCCTCCGAAAACCTCCCGGACGGGGCCGCCAACAAGCCCGGCGATATCGTGAAGAGCCTGTCCGGCCAGACCATCGAGATCCTCAACACGGACGCCGAAGGTCGGCTCATCCTGTGCGATGCACTCACCTATTGCGAGCGCTTCGACCCGGCGCTCGTGATCGACTTGGCCACCCTCACCGGCGCCTGCGTGGTCGCCCTGGGCAAGCACCCCTCCGGGCTCTTTACCCCCGACGACCGGCTCGCCCAGGAACTCCAGGCGGCCGGCGACGCCGCCTGGGACCGGGTCTGGCGCCTGCCCCTGTGGGAGGACTACCAGACGCAACTCGACAGCAACTTCGCGGATATGGCCAATGTCGGCGGGCGCGAGGGCGGGGCCGTCACCGCCGCCTGTTTTCTCTGGCGCTACACCAAGAAGTACCCCTGGGCACACCTGGACATCGCCGGCACCGCCTGGCTCAACGGCAAAGAGAAGGGCGGCACCGGCCGGCCCGTCGCGCTCTTGGTGCAACTCCTGCTGGAGCGCAGCGGGGCGCTCGCTGCGGTCGCTTGATTGTAGAGGAGCGGTCAGCTTTCAGCGGTCAGCGGTCAGCGGTCAGCTTCAAGGCGGACGGTGCACATCCGGCTGACGGCTGACGGCTGATCGCTGATCGCTGACTGCTATTTCCACCCATCCCCATTCACAGAACACACAGGTGATCCATGCTGCGCAACTGGTCAGAGGTCTACTCCGTCGGCATCCCGACGATCGATGAACAACACCAGGGATTCTTCGCCGCCTCCCACCGTCTCTATGAGCAGATCCTGGACCGCGAGGCCAACCAGGGGGTCGCGGAGGCGATCACCTTCATGCGCGACTATGCCGGCAGCCACTTCCAGACGGAAGAGGCCTTTATGCGCGACCATGAGTACCCGGCACTCGCGGCCCACCAGGCGCTCCACGCCGCCTTCTTTGCCCGGCTGGACGCCCTGGCGGAAGACCTGGCGACCTTCGGACCCAGCCCCGATCTGGCCGAGCGGGCGCTCGACCTCACCCAGGACTGGCTGGTCGACCACATCGCCGACGAGGACGTGCTCTACGCCCTGCACGCCAAGTCGCACGCGGCCGGCGCCCCGCGGAACTGACGCGGCGGGCCGCCGCGCGCCCGGGCGCTCAGCACAGCCCCGACGCGGCCAGCAAGGCCCGCTGCAGCGCGTCCAGGTCCAGCAGCACCGCCGGTTGGCCCTGATGGCGTAGCGCGACCACGCTGAAGGGGCAGCCGGGGGCCGCCGCCGGATCAGGGCTGAGGGAGCCCGGCGTGACCCGCTCCAGACGCGGCAGGGTCGGACTCGCGAGGGCAAAATACGGCAGGACGGGCGCGCCCGTCGGCGCCCGACACAGCACGGCATAAGGGCCCGCCGGGCGACCCGCGGCGGGGCCGACACCCTGCTCCAGGCACACCACCGGCACCCTGAGCCCACGCCAGGGCAGCAGGCCCCTGAGCCAGTCCGGTGCCCCCGGCGCCGGGGGCCCCAGGGGCGCAGCGCGCAGGACCTGCTCCACGGCCGCGACCGGCACCATCAGGTCCCAGGGGCCAGCCGCGGACGCCGTCGGGAGCAACAGGACGGGCAGCCCCCGCGCCACCCTGTTCACCTTGCCGGCGCCGGGGCGAGCGGCCCCGGCCCCGGCTCCTCTTGGTTCAGGGGATCGGCCGCCGCCGTGCCGTCCGCACCGGGCCCCTGGTCCTGGTTGTCGGCGGCCTGCGCCAGGGCCTGGGTATCCAGGATCAGGGCGACCCGCCCGTCCGCCAGGATGGTGCCGCCGACGAGCCAGCGCACCGCGGCGAGTCCTGGTCCCAGCGGCGTGACCTTGATGGACGTGCTACCGATCAGTTGGTCCACCTGCAGGGCCAGGCGCGGGGCGCCCGCGCGTGTGAGCAAGAGCGGCAGCCACCGACGTCGATCCAGGTCCGGCGCCGCCGTGGGATCGAGCAAGCGGCCCAGACAGGCGACCCGGTAACTGCAATCCTGCGCGGAAAAGTCCCGCCCCTGGCCGGCGTAGATGGCAGCCAGCTCGTCCCGGGGGATACGCGCCACGCCCGCGACGCCGCCCTGGGGAACCGCGTAGACCTGGCCCGCGACGCCCACCAGTAAGGCGGGTAGCAGGGGAGGCTCCAGGCGCGGTGGCCCGTCCTGCACGGCTTGCGTCGGCCGCTCGGGAGACAGCACCGGGGACTGGCATGGTGCGGGCACTTGCGGGTCGACCGCCGTCGGCGCAAGGGCGTCCATCGAGGCCGACGCCAGTTCCGCGGACGGGGCGGCCCCACCGCTGGGTGCGCCCGCGACGCCACCATCGGTGTCGGCGGCCAACTCGCCCCCGGCAGCCGCCGCGGGCAATCCGGCCAACGGCTCCCATGCGTCAGCGGACTCGACCAGGGCAAATGACTCGGGCGCGCCGACGGACAGGCGCGGCGTCTCCTGATCGATCCCCTCCCCCGCCGCCAGCCATTGCGGCAAGTCCAGCGGCACCAGTTCCCAGTCGCGGGCGTCGCTGGACGCAACCGCCGGTGCGACCGCCGGCGGGGCGGGCGGCGCCGCACCGTCCCACGCCCGCCCCCGCCGCTCGTCGAACGCCAGTTCTCCGTCCAGGAGACTCAAGGCCTGTGCCAGCTCGGCGGCCAAGGCGTCCGCACCGGTGGCGGAGTCCTCGTCCGCCGGCCGCGGGGCGAGCGAAAGCGAGGACACCGGGGCGGGCGGCGGCGGGACCGGCACTGGGAGCAGGTCCGGCAGGCTGTCCGCGGAGACGATCCTGCCCGGCTCCGCAAAGGGGTCGGCAAAGGGGTCGGCAAAGGGGTCGGCAAAGGGGTCAGCGAAGGGCTCGTCCGCGGACTGCGCCTCGCCCTGCGCGTCCGGCTCCAGTCCGGGTCCAGGTTCAGATGGCCAAGTCAAGAAGTCCGCCAGATCCGAATCCCGCCGTGCCAGGTCGATGCCGCCGGAATGCGCACCCGACACGCGCTCCTGGGTACCACCCGGGAGGGTGGGAGGCGACCACTCGGCGAACCCTGAGTCCGCTGCTCCACTGGTCGCCGGCCCTGACTCCGCCGCCGGCTCCAGTTCCGGCCCCGGTTCCGGCAAGGCGGCCAGGGCCGCCGTCACGGCGCCCAGGGCCGCCACCCCCGGCCCCCCCGCCGGGACCTCCGCGATGCGGGTAGCGATGGCGACCAGGGCCCGCTCGATCAGGTCCAAGAGCGCGGCCGGCACCGGGCCGGCGGCGGCCTGAAACGGGCGCAGCCGCCACTCCAGGGACTGCGCCACCTGGGCGATGGAGTCGATGCCGGCCATGCCGGCGCTGCCGTTGAGGGTATGCAGGGCGCGCACCGTCTCCTCGTCCGGCACCGCCTGACCGACCGCGGCCCGCCCCAGGAAGGCGCGCAGATCGTCGAGATAGTGGACCATCTCGCCGCGAAACAGGTCCAGCAACTCCGGGTCGGCCGCAAACCGACTCACGTAATCGCTATCGTCCGCGACCGCCGCACTGCCGGGGTCATCCCGGGTCCCGGCGCCGGGGGGCCAGGCCGGCGGCGGCGTCACGGTCGGCGCCGACCAGCCGGGCTGGGCCTCGAACCAGCGGTCCGCGGACTCGATCAGTAACCCCTCGACCGCGGCGGGCGTCACCGGGCCCGCCGGGGCCGGGCCGGCCGCGACCAATGGCGGGAGCGGCGGAACTGGCGCGGGGGCCGCCGCGGACGACGGGGACTGGACCCAGGCGGCGGCCCTGCGCAACAGGCCGACAGTATCCAGGGGGCGGTTCTGCGCCTCCGCACTCACCAACTCGGGCATCAGGTCAACCACCTCCGCCAGGTAGGCCAGGAGGTCGGCATCGCGGCTCAGACTGCGCTCGATCAACCGGTTGAGAACATCCTCCGCGACCTGGGCCAGGTCGGCGACACGCGCCGCACCGACCAGTCTCCCGCTGCATTTCATGGTATGAAAGCCGCGGCGCAGCTGGGCCAGGGCGACCTCATCGCCCGGGTTGGCGCCCCAGCGCACGAATTGCTCGCCGATGCTGTCGAGTTCCGCCCGCGCCTCCTCCAGAAAGATGTCCAGGAGCTCCGGCGCAATCCCCGCTCCGGCCCGCCCGCTGCCAGGGTACCCGCGGGGCGCGGACGCCGCCCCCGCGGCGGGATCTTCCGGCGCCGGCGCGGGCAGTGGCGCGGGTGGCGCGGGTGGCGCGGGTGGCGCGGGTGCCGCGGGTGCCGCGGGCGCCGCCGCGTCGAACTGCATGGCCGCCAGGCCGGGGGCGCGCTCGCCGCGTGCGGGCCGCGGACACTGCGCCGCGTATGCCTGGAGCACCGCCTCGATTCCCAGCAGCTCCGCCGTCAGGGGTTGCAGACGCGCCGCGTCCGTAGCCGCATCGGCGGTGGCCAGGTCACCGAAACCGCCCGCCAGGGCGCGCAGGCGCTCGGCCGTGTCGCCGGTGTCGGCGCCTTCGAGTGCGCGCGCCAGATTGCGCATCCCCGTGCGCAGCGCGGCAAGCGGGGTGCGGTCGTCATGCTCACCGCGCACGAAGAGGTCCAGGCACTCCTTGAGGATCGCAAGCTCACCCAGCATCGCCTCGGCCAGGCCGGCCAGGGCCTCGGGCGCGCCCTCCAACACCGGGAGATCGACCGCGGGCCGGGCGCAGTGGGCGCGAATCTCGGCCACCAACACCGGCTGTACCTCGGCTTGATCCAACTCGGTCAGGAACTCATCGATCAGGTCCCGGATTTCGGCCTCCGGCCAGGCCGGGGGGGGCGTGACGAGCAGCTTGAAGACCCGGTCCAGACGCCCGACCAGGCCCCGGGCGGCGCTATCGGCGGCCACCTGGCCGCGTTGCAGACCAGCCGCATAGGCCTCGGCCAAGCGGAACAGATCGGCCAGAATCCCGTCCTTGATAAAGCGGTGCAACTGTTGAAACAGACGACTGAGCTTGATCAAGCCCTCGGCGGCGGTGCTGGGACGGTACCAGTCGACCAGGTGGCGGTGGAAATGCGGCCGGACCTTGCGCAAGGCCACGGCCAGTGCCTCCAAGGCCTCCGGCGGCAAATCCTCGTCCTCCATCGCCAGCACCGACCCGGGGACCAGCAACTCCGCCGGGGTCAGCGGCGGGGCACCGCGGGATTCGCGCAGGTCGTTGATGGTCGGCCAGAGGCTCAAGGGGAGGACCTCGGCCCCGGCGTCCAGCCGGTCCAGATGGCTGGGCAACTGGATCAGGGCCAGCATCATGGCCTCGGCCGCCTCCCTGGGACTGCGCACCCGCCGCTCGGCCATGGCATCGCACAGCCGCTGCATCTCGTCGACCAGGCGCGCGGGGAGCGTGAGCTGCAGCGCGAGCAGGACCCCCCGCACCTCGAACAAGGCCTCCACCGCATCGCCCAAGGCACTGGGCTCACTGGTCTGCCCATAGGCCTCCACCAGACCCTTGACCCGGCGCAGGGTCATGGCGATCTCACCTTTGACCCATTTCAGGCCACCGACAACCTTCTCTGCCATGGGCTGATGTCCCTTGGTGCAGGCCCGTGGATCGGGCCCTGATTCCGCCCCGGGGATGGCGCCCGGATCGCCGGTCCGCGCAACGTTCGTCATGGCACCCGCAACGCCGCCGCCAAGCCTTGCAGCTCGGCGGCGACTGTCATCAGATCGTCATGCGCCTGGACCAGGCCGCGGATCCCCTGCGCGTTCTGCGCGGTGATGGCGCGCAGCGGCGGGAGCGTATCGCTGAGGGCCTGCGACTGGCGCTGTATGGCGTCGGCCACACCCCTGACCAGATCGGCACCGGCGACGCCGGCGGTCTCGATCTGGGTCAAGGCCTCCCCGGCCTGCGGCAGCAGGTCGGCAACCGGCGCCGCGGCGGCGCTGCCGGTCTGCAAGGACGACCAAGCCGCCCGCAGCTCCGACTGGAGGTTGCGCACCAGGGCCTGGCCCTGCCCGGTGCTGTCGCCGGACTCTCCGACCACGCGCAGCACCTCCTCGGCGAACACCGCGCAATCGTGCCCCGCATCCCCCGCCCTGGCCGCCTGCATGGCCGCGTTCAGGGCCAGGATGTTGGCCTCGTCGACGCTGTCGGCCAGCCGTTCGAGCAGGGCACCGAGCGTCTGCGCGGTCGCGCCGCAGCGGGTGACGTACTCGCTGCCCGCCTGGAACCGGCCGCCGTCGGCGGCCATCCCGGCGAGGGCCTCGCGCCCCAACTGGACGCCGCGCCTGGCCGCAGCCGCCGCCTGCGTCGCCGCCCCGGCGGACGCGGCGGCCTGGCCACCAAGCGCATCCAAGTCCGCAATCAGCGTTTGGACGGCCCCGCAGAGCAGCGCGATCTGCCCCGCCTGGACGGCCGCCGCCTCGCGCAGGTGCAAGGCCTCGGCACGCGTCTGCGCGACCGATGCCATCAGTTTACCGGCAGTCGCATCGATGCTGTGGTACAGCCGCCGTTGGCCTTCCACCCCATCCGCGTCGGCCGCGCGCCCCGGGCCGGTCGGGCGGCCGGGCTCAAGCCGATGAGCAATGCCGTCATCAAGGCCGTCAGCGATGCCGTCAGCGCGCGGGCCGTCCGGCACCTGACGCAGGGCCAGGGCGGCCGCGGCGTCCCGCTCGCCCCGGCGGCGGGCGGCGCCCTCCCGGCGCCGGAACGCGCGCAGGACGAGCAGGAGCGCACTGACCAGGGCCAGGGCGCCATATACCGGGGCCGACCAGGGGCCGACCGGCAGCGGGCCCAGTCGCGTCGTACGCGGGTCCCGCCAAGCCGCCGCCACCAGTGGGTCCAGGGCGGCGGCGAACCGCTGCGCGTCCGCTTGCATGGGCTCCAGGGTCGTGAGTGCGGGCTGGGCCTGGGGGGCCAACTTGGCTATCGAGTCCGCCGCCAGGCGCACGGCCTCGAACAGTTGGGCCGTCTCCTGAAGCGAGGGCCCGGCCGCCGCTTCGGCCCGGGCGCCAGCCTCGGCAACCAGAGTCTGGAGACTCGCGCCAAAGGTCGCGAGCGCCGCCGTGCCGGGGTCACCAGCGAAAGTGGGCGCACCGTCGATGCCCGGCGGTGACGCGCAGCCGGACCTCATGGTCGCGATCCGCGCCAGCTGCCAGCCCGCCTCCAGGACCTGTCCCGCGGGCGCCCCCTCCGCGGCCATCAGCTCAGCGGACTTCGCCATCGACGCCGCGAGCTCGGTCAGCAGGGGGGCCGTCGCGGCGAGTGCCGCACGGACCCCCACAATCGCGCCCTGCGCGGCCAGTATCCGGTCCGCGGCCTCACGATAGGCAAGCCAGGCGTCTTGGGCCGCCGCCATCGGCGTTGCGCCGGGCGGCAGCGGGGCCCCGCCGGTGAGCCCGTCCAGCGCCGCTTGCACTTGATCCCGTTCGCCGCGCAACTGGGCAAAGGCACCTTCATCGCCCTGCAGCGCCGCCGCGGCGGACTGCACCAGTTGCCGGCCGGCCACCTGCGCGGCCGCCGCCGCCCGCGACCGGCTCAGGGTGCGCGCGTCCAGGTCCCGTGTCAGGACGACGCTCGTCAGTGCCAGGCCGGCACCGAGCGCCAGGCACAGCCAGAGGCCGATCGTCACCGCGGTGGCAGTGCCGACAGCCGCGGTGCCGTCGCCCGTCCCGGCCTCGGTCTTGGTTCGTATCGCCATCTTGTACCGACTCCAGGTCCGGTTGAACTTAGCCAAGACCCGCCAGCGGGGCCGCCGACAAGAGGTCCAGGGCGAGCACCGGCACCAGCTCCCCGGCGAGGTCGCAGGCCTCGTCGATGAAGGGCCGCAGCACCGCGGGGCCGCCAGGCGGCGGGGCCCGGCGCGCACCGTGGTCGCAGTGGCGCAGACCGAGCACCGCGGTCACCGCCAGGCCGCAGGGGGGGCCGTCCTGCTGCACCACCAGGACGCGCTCAGTGTCGCACCGGGCCGCAGGTCCACCACCGATCAGGGCGGCCAGATCGAAAATCGGCAACAGCGCGCCCTGGTGGTTGGCAATCCCGCGCACCCGGTTCCCGGTTCCAGGCACCGGGGTGAGGTCGGGCGGGACCTCCAGCACCGCGGCGATCTGGGCCAACCGCGCCAGGAAGCACCAGTCACCGACCCGCACCAGGACCCCGGACCAGTGCGCGAGCCCGACCTGATCCGCCGGTGGGCGAACCCCCGGGGCCGGATAGCGCGCCGCGACCCCGGCGACCAGCTCAAACAATTCAGCAGCGGTGCGCACCTGGGCGCCGGGCAGCACCGCGGCGGGCGGCCGTGGGTCGCCGTCATCACTCATGGCGCGCCCTCACCGACCTGCGGTCTTGGTCTTGGTCTCGTCTTGGTTTCATCATCGCCGTTGCCACCACCTTGCTCAGGCCCCAAAACCCCCAAGGACTCCGCGGCAGACACCAGCCGGGAGCCAAGCGTTGCACCCCGGTCCGCCGCTTGCGCCAGCAGCGCAAGCCGCTGATCCTCTTGCTCCCTACCCCCTTAGTGGGGGAGGGCTCGGGTGGGGCAGGCGAAACGGTTACGTTGGGAGCGCCTGACACCCCAGCGGCGCTTACGCCTTTTACCACGGCGCGGCACGGGCGTCGATGGTTGCCGCAACGCCGATCGGTCGCGTGCCGGCGCGGGCACTTTTCACGTTCGGAAGACGTCGCCCACAGCCGCTCGCGCCTGCGAAGCGCCAATCTCCCGCCAGGGGCCGAATTCGGGCCTCGGTGGCCTTACGCATCGCGCTCCCCATCAGCACCGGGGTCTTCGCCGCCGCGAGGCCAGACCTGGGCCTCAAAGAGCAGCGTCAGATCGATGCGCCCGTACGCCGTGGCGTCCTCCGGCGTCAGGTCCAGGCCCAGCGCGGCGAGGTGGCTGTAGAAGACGCTGGCATAAAAGCCCTCATAACGGGCGATCGGATTGTTGTCGTGCCAGTGATGGGGGATGGCCGCGAACAGGGCCTGCACATGGGCGCGCAGGGCCTCGAAGTCGCCAGCGACCAGGGTGTCGTAGAGCCGACTCTGCGCCCGCTCGGCCGCCATTGGGTCGCCCATGAGCCCCTTGAGCAGGGCGTCGTTGAGCGCGGTTTGCACCTCCAGGTTCGGGTAGCCCAGGGTGTGCTCGATACGCGCCCCGGTGCGCCGGGAGCCGTGGAAGGTCAGATAGCCGGTCTGCCACAGCAGGGCCTCGGGGGCGATATGCTCCACGTCGAAGGCCGAAAGCAGGGCCTCGGAGCTGTGCAGCCGGGCCAGGTCCGGGGTAAAGAAGCCGCGCGCGATCAGCAAGTCGACCAGGAAGGTCGGCGTGCCGGTGATGACCGAGTACAGATTGCGCAGCCCGTCGCGCATCTCCCCGGCCATGTCCGGACGGGTGAGATTGTCGAGGATCGGTTTGTCGTATTCATCCACCAGGACCACGACCCGTTGACCATGCCGGGCCTGCCCCTGGCGGATCAGGTCGCCGAAGGTGCCGGCCACGTCGAGCCCCGGATGCAGGGTCAGGTCCAGCGCCTCGGCGTTGATGCGCAGCAGGTCCTCGATCCGGGCGTCGAGTGCGGCGCGGCTGTGCAACACGCCCTCGGCGAAGTTGAGCCGGATCACCGGAAAACGCACCGACCAGTCCCAGTACGGATGGATCTCCAGGCCCCGGAACAGCGCCTCGTTGCCGGCGAAGACCTCGGCGATGGTGTCGAGCAACAGAGACTTGCCGAAACGCCACGGGCGGGAGAGGAAATACTGGCTGCCCTGCGCGATCAATTGCCGGATAAAGCCGGTCTTGTCCACGTAGTAACAGTCGTCCTCGCGGATCTTCGCGAAGGTCTGAGCGCACCGCGAAGTTGGCCGTTTGACCTGCGCCAGCGCCTCACGTCCATTGACAACATAAGTGGGTGTTGTTACGCTAACAACATGGCAGCGACCTTACTTCAGAAACAACGCCTTGACCTCGCCGACGATCGCTTTGTCGATCTGTCGGTATGGGAACTTCCCGCGCCGCTGCCCGGCAGCACGCATCGGTTCAAGTACCGCCTGGCGTTGGTCGTCGCTGGCGTCTGCGTGCTGCGCTACGACAACGAAGCCGGCAAGGGCGACCATAAACACCTGGGGGACCGCGAGGTCCCCTATCCGTTCACCGATCTGCGGCAACTGGCTCAGGACTTTTGGGCGGATGTCGACCGTCTGTGAGGAGGCAACCATGACCACGCTCATCATCGACGTCGCGGACCTGGACCAGGTCAAGGAGCGTCTGCACGCGGCCTTTGGCGGCGAGCCGCAAGGCTGCCGGTATTCATTCCGCAGCGAAGAGCGCCTGCTGGCGACCCTGAACCCGAATCGCTGGGCCATCGTCAAGGCGCTGACCGGGGCGGGCCCCCTGGGGGTGCGCGAGCTGGCGCGGCGCATCGGGCGGGATGTCAAAGGCGTGCATACCGACGCCCAGGTCTTGGTCCTGTGCGGACTCGTCGACAAGCTCGCCGATGGAAAGCTGCATGTGCCCTATGACGAGGTGCGGCTGGAGCTGGTCGCGAAGGCGGCGGCTTGAGGCCGCGGATGGCTTGCGAGTCGATCACTTGCGCCAACTGTTGACTTACAGGTTTCAACCATGACTGCACTCGCCAAGATCACCAGCAAAGGCCAGACTACCATCCCCCAGAGCGTGTTGGCCATGATCACATCGGCCAAGCACAGCACCTGGCCGCAGGACGTGCCGATCCAGGATCTGACCCCAACCGGGTCGTCGGCACCCTCCCTGGTGCGCATGAAGCGCTTCACCCTTGACCACGCCCTGATCCGCGGCCGGCTCGGACGGCTTGCCCCAAGCGACTCCAAGGCGGTGCGCGCGGCGCTGATCCAACCGCTCGACTGCCAGGACTGACCCATGAGCCAGCACCTCAAGGCCCCCCCGGCAGATCATCGAAGTCGCCCTCCCGGTGGACGACATCAATAGCGCTTGCGCGCGTGAGAAACGGGTAGGTCGGGTTGGCGCAGCGTAACCCGACAGCTTTCGCGCCTGCCGTCGGGTTACGCCCAGTAGGGTTCACCCCACCCACCCGCTTGGTGGGCTAGCGGATTAATCGTGGTGCGTCCCCGATTTTCCCGTCCCCGATTTTCCGCACTCGGTCGGATGCCCGCAGGGCGATCCCACATCCCCAGCGCCGAAATGGCGGAACCGCTAGCGCGTTCCGCCTCACGCGGGCTCGCTACATGTGCCTGGCAATCTCCCCAATCACTGCATTGATCAAGATGATTGTCTGGCGATCGGAAAATCCTTTCTTCGCGAGGGCGAATGCCGAGCCGAGGGCCTCGAGTTGCGCGCGTGAGCGCAAGACCAAATTCGCTCTCGTGTACTCGATAGCGGTTATCTCCAATCTCTGCAGCGTCGGATTATTGAACCCTTGACGTGCTATCGCAATGATGTCGTCGATGTAAAAGGCCACTTCCTGCGCGGTCGTTCTCACCGCCGCTTTGCCTGACTCTGTCACAACCATCCTCGCTGCGCGAGCCTCCATCTGTGAAATTGCTCCCTTCGCACCGCTCTGGAGCGTCTTCTTGGCTGCATAGGCCTCCATCTGTGAAATTGCTCCCTTCGCTATACCGTTCTGGAGCGTCTTTTTGGCTGCATAGGCAGTGCTCTGTTCGGCGACTTTCTTTATGATGAACTTCTGGCTCATGCCGATGGGGGTGAAATTGACGAGTGAAGTAATCAGCCCGATACCTCCGGCGACCATAGCAATATCTTTATGACCGGTAAAGGTTGCGACAAACGATGTCACGTTAGCAAGCCCGCTGATCAAGGTCATGGTGATCATGATCGACCCCGAGTCGAAGTTTTTCCCGGTCGGATCGCTGAAGTCTACCGGATTGGCGCGGGCATAGAGATACCGATGCAGCGAAAGCGGATCGGCCAGTACACCGTCAAACGGGTCCTGAGTGATGAACCGCCCGCTCTGCTGCGCATAATAGCGCGCGCGCAGGTAGTAGAGCCCAACGCTGCTGTCAAACTGCTCGCCCGCATACCGATAGGCGTTGGGCGTCACGCCCACGGCGGCCAGCGGGACGCCGAAGGCATCGTAGGTGTAGGCATCGCTCACCGCTCCGGCGGGAGCCGCCAGGTGACGCGTGGAAAGCTGCCCATCACTCAGGTAGAAAGCCGTACCGGTGCCGGTGCGGGTCTGGGCAATGAGCCGACGGCCATAGGTGTAGGTAGACACCATCGGTCCGGCAGTTTCCACCACAACCTGTGCATTGTCCTGGTTCTTGTCCAGCAGGAAATCCGTGGTCAGGCCGCCGGCGGTCCTGCCGATGCGCATCCCGTCAGCATCATAGGTATAGGCCACGGGCCCCGGATGCGTGCCCGATTGCATGGCGGCGGCAATGAGGCGATTCTCGGCATCATAGGCATAAGTATCAGTGACCGCTCCGTCGCCACGAGCCAGCAGGTTGCCATTATTGTCGTAGGTCGCAGTCTGAGTCACCGCACCGCTGGTCTCGGTGAGCAGTCGATCGCGGTTGTCATAGACATAGCTGGTAGGCGTGCCATTGCGCTGCATCCGCGTCCGGTTGCCCACCGCATCATAGCTATAGCTGATCGTCAGGTCGTTCGCCGCGCCCGGCTCGTCGACCTGCTCCTGGGTCAGTCGGTAGACGTCATCGTCGGAATATGTCACCGTGCGCCCGGTCGTGGCCGGGCCTGTTTCCATGACGTGAGTCCGGTTTCCGGCGCGACCGTAGGCATAGGTGTACGAGGAGATGAGCCCGCCGGTTCCCGTGTTCGCCACCTGCATCAGACGGTTTAGTGCATCGTAGCTATGGGTGGTCGTGATCCCGTTGGGATAGTCCACGGTAGCCAGGTTGCCGACGGCGTCGTAGCTGTAGTGGGTCGTCCCCGCGGCAGCGACCGCCGTCTGTAGGCGGTTGAGATCATCGTAGCCATAGGTCGTCGTGCTCTGCGGGGTTGTGATGGAAGCCTTATTACCTGCGGCGTCGTAGGTATAGGTGATCGTCTTGCCCGTCGCCTTGCGTTCCTGCAACAGTTGGCCGCGCGCACTATAGGCGTAGGTGTCGCCCCCGGCCTGGGTGCGTAGTCCGGTCGGCGTCCAGCCATACCTGATCGTCCCGGCTCCGGGCAAGTTCGTCTGAACCAGTTGGTCCATCGCGTCATAGAGGTAAGTCGTCGTCTTGCCGTTGTAATCGGTGTGACTCGCCCGATTGCCATTGGCGTAATAGGCGTAACTCTCCTGTTCACCCGTCGGCAACGTCCGTCCGACAAGGCGGCCTAGGCCGTCATAGCTCATTTGGGTGACATGCCCGTTCGCATCGCTCTGCGCCACGCGGTTGCCGACTGCGTCATAGGCATAGGTCGTGATGCCGCCGACCGCATCGGTAACCTGGAGCAACTGGCCGTTGGCGTCGTAGGCAAACCGCGTCGTTCGTCCGGCCTGATCGGTGTCGGCGATCTGCTGCCGCGCGGCATCATAAGACGCCGTCGCAAATGTTGCGTCCGGGAACGCAGTCCGACTCAAATTCCCGAGGCTGTCGTAAACGTAGCTTGTAACATGAACCAACGCGTCGGTCAGACGAAGCAGACGCTGGCTGCTGTCAAACTCCTGCTGCGTCACATTCCCCAACGCATCGGTGATTGTTTGCCGGTTCGGCACATAGGCGTAGGTCGTTATCTTGCCCCGCTCATCGGTCTGCGTCGCCACGCGTCCGGCCGCGTCATAGGCCGTGGCATTGGTCGTTCCATCAGCGAACTTGGTCTGAATCCGCTGGCCAATTGCGTCAAGCACGAACGTGGTCGTGTCACCATCGGGATCGGTCTGCGCCACGCGGCGAGCGTTGGCGTCAAAAGACGTCAGGCTCAGCGAGCCGTCCGGGTTGGTGGTGCTGACGTGATTGCCATCGGCGTCGTAACCGTAGCCGGTGACTCTGCCCAGGGGATCGACGCGGCGCGCGACCTTCTGCCCGTCGCCGATCGGGCTGTATGACAGCGTGCTGGTGTTGCCCATCCTGTCTGTCGACACGGTGGCTCGCCCCACCGCATCGTAGGCAGTGTGCTCGGTCCGGCCCAGCGCATCGGTGCTGCTTAGCAACCGGCCATTGCTGTCATAGCTTGAAGTTGAGGTATTACCAAATGGATCGGTGCTGGAAATCTGGTTGCCGGCCGCATCGTAGACGAACGCGGTTACCTGCCCCAACGGGTTCTTCGCGGTCAAGCGGTTACCCGCGGCATCGTAGGTATTGCTGGCAACTCCGCCTTCCGGGTCATTGACCTGCAGCAGATTCCCGCCGGAATCGTAGAGATTGGTCGTCGTGTGCCCTTCGGGGTCAGTCCGCGTCAGGACCTGGCCGTTTGCGTTGTAGGTCGCGGTCGTCACGTTACCGTCGAAGTCGGTGCTGGTCAGCACGTTATTCCGGCCGTCGTAGGTCCTGCTCGACACGCGCCCCAGCGGATCGGTTTCGGTCAACTGGTTATTACGGCTGTCGTAGGTGTAGGTGCGGGTGTTGCCCAGGGCATTCGTCTCGGCCAAGACGTTGCCCATGGCGTCGTACTCGAAGAGGGTAGGATTGCCCAGGCGATCACGCACAAGTTCCTGCGAAGTCCCCGGATTGTGGATATACGTGATCTGGTTGCCGCGGGCGTCGGTGGTGGCGATCAGACGGCCGTCGGCATCGTAGTCATTGCGCGCCGGATGATTACCCGCCGGGTCCTGGAGGTCGATCAGGCCATGGCTACGGTTGTAGGCGTACCGGGTAGTGTTACCCACCGCATTGGCGTGGGCGACCAGATCGCCATTGCCGTCGTAGCTGTAGTTCTGCACGTTCCCCAGCGGATCGGTGATCTGTGTGATACGGCCCTGCGGATCGCGGGTGAAGGTGACGCTCTTGCCCGCCGAGTGGATGATTCCGCCTGGACCGAACGTGACCGTGTTGCCGTTGAGATCGGTCGCTTTCTGCACGCCGCCGGTCGGGCTGATCTCGATCTGGGTGCCATCCGCGCCCGTGTAGCGATAGAGCGTTGGCGAGTAAGTCTTGAGCGTGGAGTCGTCGACCAGTTCGACCTGCGCGCCGCCGCTCGCGATCAGCAAGCTGTTGTTACCCAATGCCTGCAACTGTCCCAGCGTTCCGGACCTTGGCTGGAAGCCGATCACGTTCGTAAAGTCCAGCGAGCCGGCATTCGCCGTTGGCGACACAATCATGTCGAATTCCTCGACCCGGCCGTCTGGCAACGTGAGACTGACCTTGTGCTCGTCGGTCGACGACAGCGTGACCATAATGCCCGAGACAGTCCGCACCCAGCCGGTGCCCAGCACGCGGTTCGTGCGCAGCCGCAGGGTCTGGAGGCCCAGTCGCCAGCCGATACCGAAATCGCCTTGTGTCTTGTCGCGGCTGTCGTAGGTGCGGCTGACGGTGAGCGGGATGCCCGACATCGGGATGCTGAGATCCTCGAAGGTGAGACTAAAGAGGCCAATCTTCCGGTTGCCGGTCAGTTGCACCGTGCGTGTGGTCACACTCTCGTTCTCGCTTCGGTCAAACACTTTGAGGCGCAGCGTGTATTGGTCGTTGACCAGCGTGGTCGGATCAAGCGTGCCCAGCGTACCGTCGGTCACTGGCGTGGTGCCCTCGGCAATCAGCGTGTAGTTCTCCTCACCGGCCAGGGCATAAGCCAGCTCATAACGCAGGAAGTTGGTATCGCTCGCGGTGCCCACGATCGACACGGGGCCGGTGACGGCGCCGTCCGCCGGTGAGGTGATGCCGGCGGTGGGCGGCGTATTGTCACTGGATGCGCGCGCGGCGACGTTCAGCGTGCCCTGCCCCGTCTTGCCGTCGAGGCTGGCACTGAGGGTCGTCGCGCCCTCGTGGATCGCCTCGGCGACCCCGGTGGGGCTGATCGTCGCCGTGCTCGTGGCGGACGAGGACCAGGCCGCGGTCAGCGTTACGTCGGCGCTGGTGCCGTCGGTGAGGATGGCGACCGCCCGATACTGCAGTTCATCGCCGGCGAGGCGCAGCAGGGGGCCCGGGCCGGGCTCCAGCACGATGGATGCGATCGGTGCCGGCAAGGGTCCGCCGGCCGAGACCGTCAGGGCCACCGGGTCCGCGCTCCCGGGCAGCAACTCGGTGCCGGCCGCCGGCGATTGGGCCATGATGTCGCCGACCGGGATCGTGGTCGAGAACGCGGTCGTCACGTTGACGCGCAAGCCCGCGCCGGTGAGCAGGGCGTTGGTCGGCGCCAGTTGGTTGCCGACGACGAAGGGCATCGTGAAGGGTTGCGGGCCTTTGGAGACTGTCAGTCTCACCGTGGCGCTGCGTCCGACGTTGGCGGTGCCGGCCAGCGGGTCTTGGCCGATCACCGTTCCGGCCGGTTGCGAACCGAACAGTTCGGCAACGACCAGGGGCGTGAGGCTGGCGGCCTCGATCGCAGTGCGGGCGGTGGGCAGCAGTTGGCCGATCACGTTCGGAACGGCGATCGAAATACTGGAGAGATCGATGAAGAACGACTGCTCGGCGCGCGCGCCGTGCGAATCGATCGCCGCGACGTTAATCACCACGCGCGCAGTGCCGCAGGCCCTGCAACTGTACAGACCGACGTTGCCGGTGACCGCATCGACCGTCGGGCCCGAAAAGTAGGTCGTGTCGAAACTGCTGGAGACCAGCTCGTAATGCACGGTGTCGCCCACGTCCGGGTCCACGGCGGTGATCGTGTAGATCGTCTTTGCACCGTCCGGGCTCACTCTGAACAGCGCGGTGGGCGGCGTCGATGTGATCACGGGCGGGCTGTTTGGCGGCTGGATGTCAATGGCTACATTCGCGGGCGCCGAATCCGCCGCGCCATCGTTGGCCTGGTACGTGAACGCCGCGCTCTGCGCGAGGCGCGGATCGGTTACCGTGCCTTGTTGGATTTGCTGCCGGAAGTCGCGGCGCACCGATCCGTCGTACAGGATTTGCGCGGCGTCGTTGGTGGCCATCGGACGGAAATTGAGCTGGTTCTGCACCTTTGGGCCCGGTGCCCAGTTGTGGTCACCCCCGCTGATGCGCATCGCGGAGCCTTTGGCTGGGGCATAGTCATAACTCCAGCGATCACGGACATGCACGAGGATGTCGATGTGGCCGTCATTGTCGGCATCCACCAGGAGTGGATTGCCATGTTGGTAGTAGCCAGAGCTTTCGGTATCGATGCTCCACAGGTCGGCGCCGGTACGCCCGTTCAGGATAAAGAGGCGGCGGGTACTCTGGAGGATGACTTCGGGCACGCCGTCCAGATTCAGGTCATAGACATAGAGCGGCGAATCGGTGGTACGCGGCACACCGCCGCTGGGCGCGATGGCGGGCTCGACATCGCTGATGATGTCGGGCGGCAGTTTGGCCCAGAGCAATGACCCATCCTGCCGATAGGCATAGACAAAACTGTCACCGGCAAGCAGCACCTCCGGCGCACCGTCCCCGTCAACATCGGCCACGCTGAGCAGGCCGTTGATCCAGGTGAAGGGAATCGGAATGGTGCGGCGCAAGGTGCCGTCGTGATTAAAAATGTGGATGCCGCCCGCGTTCTTTTGCGGGCCGTTGTCGTAACCAATGATGTGGATGATGACCTCGGCCTTGCCGTCGCCGTCCAAATCAGCCACCGCGACTGAGGTGGGCTCAAACCCGAGTTTCAGGCCAGACGTCACGGAAGCGAATTCCGCCTGCCAGGCGAGCGTCCACACTCCGCCATCCAGCTTCCAGACATCGCCGCCCGAGATGATTTCGACCTGGCCGTCGCCGTCGAGGTCGGCCACGATCGGAACGTTTTGCTGGGTCGGCGTACCTTGAGGGTTGTACGTGTTCGCTTGGTTGGCGGCATTTGGTGCCGTGAGCACCTGGTCGATGGCGCCGGTGGCGGCATCGATCACAAAGGTCGCCTTGCAGGCCCGGCCTTCATCCGCGGGCAGCCCTGTTACCGTGCGGCAGGCGGCATACACTTGGTGGTTGGAATTGGGCCTGTCGTAGTAGGCACCATAGGTGCTGGTTGCCAGAAATCGCGACAGCAACTTGGTCGATCCGTCCGCCGTGAGCTTTGCCAGCGTCGGTACCGAATCCGCTGACGCCGCGAAAGACGGTGTGATCGGCGGGTTGGCCGGCTCTGACGACGTGGTGGTGGCATAGGCGCCGGGATGCGGCTGCGACAGGCGCGGGCTCTTCCACTGCGTGGCGACTTTGCGGCCGGTCAGTATTTGCGAGGCATTGACGGCGAAAAAGCGGTCCGGGTAGCCGCTCCAGCCAACTTGATCGCAATTGACCGAGCCGAACAGGTAGATGTCGCCGTTGCCGGTGACATCACCTAACGTATACTGTTTTTGGTCATACTGAATCTGGCAACCGGCTACGTTGGCGTTCGTTGTAATCGATCGGTCGAATTGCCACAACTGCGAGCCGTCGCTGCCCCGCCAGGCGCGCAGATTGCCGAAATCGTTCGAGACGTAGTCAACCACGGCGTTGTGATCGAAGTCGGCCGCCAGCACGAAGGCGCCGTTGCTGCCAAGTTTTGAACGCCATTCCACCACGGGATTCAGCCCGCTGACGGGCGGCAGTGTGGCGGGCGCGGTGTAATTGAAACCGCCATCGGCATTCAAGGCATTGAGCGTGCCCTTGTCGGGATCGCTCAGCTTGATCGCGGACAGCGGGTTGCCGCTGAATGAGGTGTCGTTGCCGAGCACGCCGGCTGCCGGAATGGTCAGCGTTTCGCCAAGCTGGACCTGATACCGATCGTCCCGCGCCACCGGCCCCGGCGCCGCCGGCGTCAGCGTGACGGTGAATGGCTTGCTGTCGGTGAGTCCGCCCGCGTCGGTCACGCTGACCGTGACGGCCGCATCGCCGGGGGCGACCCCGGCGGTCGGCCAGTTCAGCACGCCGCCGGTCAGCGTCATCCCTGCCGGACCGGACACCAGCGCGAAGGTCAGCGGGTCGCCCGCATCCGGGTCGGTGGCCTGCAGGGTGCGGTTGAACGTAGTGCCGACCGGCAGGATCACACTGGCCTGGGGCGCCAGTTGCGGCGGCTGATTGGTGTGTTCGACCGTGACGTGAAAGGTGGTCGTGGCCGTGTGGCCGGCGGTGTCGGCGACGGTGGCGGTGAAGGTGTTCGAGCCTAACTGCGCCGCGGTCGGGGTCCAGTCGATGAGCGGTGACGGACTCAGTGCCGCGCCGGTCGGCGCCGTCGGCAGCGCGTAGCTCAACGTGTCGCCAACGTTGGCATCGCTCGCCACCAGCAATTGCTGATAGCGGGTGCCGAGCGCGATGGTCCGATCCGGGACCGCCAGGAACACCGGCGCAGCGTCGCTGACGGTCACCTGCATGTCGCTGGTTGTACTGAGGGCGCCGTCGTCGGCGGTCATACGCAGCGTGTAAAGGCCAGGGGCACTGAAGGTCGCGCTGGTGGCGGGGATCGCAGAGTTGCCGAACACCACGTTCGCAGAGGGACCGGAAACCAGGCTCCAGGTCGTCGTCAAGAGCGCGGGGGTCGGCTGGCCGTCATCCGTGGCGGTGCCGGCGAGTGTGGCCGCAGCCGGTAACGTGACCGCCCGATTGGGTCCGGCGTCGACCACCGGCGCTTGATTGACGGCGTCACGCGCCAGCACCATGTCGATGCGCAGCGCAAGCCTGGTGCCGTCCGTGACGGCATAGAGCGCGACCAGGTCCTGCCCAGCGGACACATCGCCCTTGGAATCCGTCGCTATCGGCCTGATGCCGGTCCAGTCGGTACCGTTACCGTCCGCGACGAAGGCAAGGGCGGAGACGGTGGTCAGGGCACTCGCCACCACACACAGCACGAGCATCAGTTGCCCGCCCTGACGCGCATAGCGACGCATCAGCCAGCCCGACCCACCGACCAACACCAGCAGTATCAGCAGTCCGGTCGGCGACAGGGCCGGGATCGACACCGCCGACCCGGGGGATGCGGCAAACAGATAAACTAGGTCGGTCGGGTTCAGACTGTCGTCCGAGGTGATGGCGCTGATCCTCACCGCCCTTGCGCTGCCCAGGGCAGACCGCGGGAGGAAGGTTTCGACCAGGTCCGAACCGCTGAGGCCGGTTGCCATTCCCACCGGCCAGCCGCCGGAACTCACGGTAACCGCTGCACCGAATCCGCCGCCGGTGCAGGTGCGCCGCGTGATCGTCCCTACCGTCCCGATACTCGCCGTGGTCGTCACCGGGGTGGTCAGCGCTACTTCCAGGCCCCGCAGCGTGCGGCTGCCGAGCGTGAGCGTACACCCGGTCGCGGAATTGTTGTCGGCATCGAACCCGATTGCGACCGAGGTCGCGGCGGCCTGCGCCAGCGATGCCGCCAGGACGAGAACCAGACCGACCACCCCTGCGGCCCATGCACGCGGCGATCTGCGCGGAGACGAACACGATGTCATGACGCTATCCTCATCTTCCGGGTTCCGATCAGGGGCAGGTAACCCGAGCGCAGGACGGCAGGATGGCAGGACGGCGAGGGTTCTTGGGACCATAGCATCAAAACCGCCTCAGATAAATCTCTTTGTCGAGGGCAGCAGGGCGCGTCATATTTCTGTCGATCAGAGGGTTGACGGATAGGGCCTGGTCTTTCCCAGCGGGACGCGAGGGCTTTGAGCATCACCGCGGACCCTTGTCTCTTGGCCCTTGCGGTCACCCGTCGCGGCCGGGGGGCCGCTCCTACGGGGGTGGCGCCGGGACTGCGATCAGCCCGGGCGGGCGCCCGGCGCCGTGGCCGCCCCCGCCGAGTGACCATCCGCACCGGCATTCGGTTACACTGGCGCCATGACTATCGAACTCGGCATCATCATGGACCCCATCGGGTCCATCAAGATCAAGAAGGACAGCACCTTCGCCATGATGCTGGCCGCGCAACGGCGCGGCTGGCCGCTCGCCTATATGGAACCGGGCGACCTGTTCCTGGGCGAGGGCCGCACCCAGGCGCGGATGCGCGCGTTGACGGTCACCGACGACCCGGCTGGCTGGTACCGCTTCGGTGCCGAAACCACCCGCGCGCTCTCGGACCTGGACGCGGTGCTCATGCGCAAGGACCCGCCCTTCGACATGGACTATGTGTTCTCGACCTATCTGCTGGAACACGCGGCGCGCGCCGGTGCCCGCGTCATCAATGACCCGCGGGCGCTGCGCGACGCCAACGAGAAGCTGTTTACCGCGCAGTTCCCCCAGTGTACGCCCCCGACCCTGGTGACCCGACGCCTGGCCGACATCCGCGCCTTCCAGGCGGCCCACCAGACCATTATCTTGAAGCCCCTGGACGGCATGGGCGGCAGCGGCGTATTCCGGGTGAACCCGGGTGACCCCAACCTCAGCGTGATGGTGGAACTGCTGACGCAGCGCGGGCAGCGCCTGTGCATGGCCCAGCGCTATGTCCCGGAGATCACCGCGGGCGACAAGCGCATCCTGATGATCGACGGCGAACCGGTTCCCTACTGCCTGGCCCGGATCCCGGCCCCCGGGGAGACCCGCGGCAATCTCGCGGCGGGGGCGAGCGCCGTCGGCCGACCGCTCACGGAGCGCGACCGCTGGATCAGCGCCCAAGTCGGGCCGGAACTGCGCGCCCGCGGCATCCTCTTCGCCGGTCTCGACGTGATCGGTGACTATCTGACCGAGATCAACGTGACCAGCCCGACCTGCATCCGTGAACTCGACGCCCAGTTCGGGCTGGACATCGCGGGCGACCTGATGGACGCCATCGCGGCCCGGATCGCCCAAGTATCGCGGAGCGCAAGTGCCGATGCCAGCCTGGCGATTGATCCAGAGCCGAAAAATTAGACAGGATTAACAGGATGTTACAGGGTTAACAGGATAGATCACGGGGCGACGCACAGCAACAACACATCCTGTAAATCCTGAGAAATTCTGTTCATCCTGTCCATTTCTCAAGTCCAGGGTTATTCTCCGATGGCAGCGGAATTTGCGCTTCGCGGTGCCGGCGTCAGTTTGCCTGCCAGGTCCATGGAGCATACCCCGATCGAAACCAGCCACACCCAGGGCCTCCCCCGCGCACTCACCGCGCCGCTGGACGGCGGCCCCTCCCGCATCCTGCCCGCGGCCCTGCTGGGGGCGGCCGTACTGCACCTGTTCCTGATCCTGACCGTCTCCTTCAAGCTGCCGCAACCGCGCACCGCGCCCCCGGACCAGTCCCTGGAGATCGTGCTGCTCAAGGAGTCGGGTCAGGCCACCCGCAACCCGGAACCGGACGCCGCCCTGTCCCAACGCTCCCGGGTCGGTGAGTCGCCGCGGGGTGACGGGGTCATCGCCTCAGCCCTGGACCGGCCGCCGCTGCCGGCCCTGATTCCCGCCGAGGATGAGCCCCCGCCGGACGAACCACGGGAGCAAGACCCCGGCGCCCAGCCCGCCGCCGCGGCGCCGCCCGCCGCGCCCGCCCGGCGGACACCCCCGCGGCCGCGCCCCGAGCGGGTGGTGGCGGCCCCTACCCCGCAGCCGCGGCCGGCGCCCAAGGTCCCGGAACCGCCCCCACCCCGGCCGGCGCCCGCGGCGCAGCCGGTGCGGCCGGTGGATGCCGCCCGCATCCTCCAGAGCCGCGACCAGGAGATCGCCCGCCTGACCGAGAGCCTGCAGGCACGCTCGGCCGCCTATGCCAGCCGGCAGCGGCGCAAGTCCATCAGCGCCAGTACGCGCGAGTTCCGCTACGCGAGCTATCTGGGCGCCTGGGCGCGCAAGGTCGAGCGCATCGGCAACATCAACTACCCCCAGGCGGCCAAAGACCAGCACCTGTACGGAAACCTGATCCTCAGTGTGGCGGTGCGCGCCGACGGCACCGTGGAGCAGGTGCGGGTGGTGCGCTCCTCCGGTTACCCACTGCTCGACCAGGCCGCGATCCAGATCGTCCAACTCGCCGCCCCCTACTCCGCCTTTCCCCCGGACATCGCCGCCGAGACCGACGTGCTCGACATCGTGCGCACCTGGCAGTTTTTGCGCGGGGGCAAGCTGGCGTGGGAGCAGTAGCGCACGGGTGGTCAGTGGTCAGTGGCCGATTACCGCCGACCGGCAGGCGCATCCGACTTGCCTCCCCCCCCGGCGCACGGGATACTAGCCCCATGGGCTTCACGACCTCACTCACCAACCACTTCCTGATCGCGATGCCGGGTCTGCAGGACCCGAATTTTTCGCGCACGGTCACCTATGTCTGCGAACACACGGACCAGGGGGCCATGGGCATCGTCATCAACCGCCCCACCGAGGTGACCCTGGGCGAACTGCTGACCCAGCTCGATATCCCCACGCGCCTGACGGCGGTGCGCAAGATCCCGGTCTATCAGGGCGGGCCGGTGCAGACGGACCGCGGCTTCGTACTCCACAGCGCCGGCCCCGCCTTCGACTCCACCCTCAACATCACCGACACGATCAGCGTCACCACCTCCCGCGACATACTGGAGGCCATCGCCGGCGGCGAGGGGCCGCGGCAGACCCTGATCGCCCTGGGCTACGCGGTCTGGGGCAGCGGCCAACTGGAGCAGGAACTGAGCGCCAACGCCTGGCTGAGCGGCCCGGCCGACGACCACATCATCTTCCGGCTCGCCGCGGACGGGCGCTGGCTGGCCGCCGCCAAGCTGCTCGGGATCGACATGAACCTGTTGAGCGGCGAGGCCGGCCACGCTTGATCGCCAATGAATTTTGTCCGCAAATGAACGCAAATGAACGCAAATCGGACTAGATTCGACGGCTTCCAGCCGCGTTTAGACCGGGAAAATGCGGATAATTACGAAATAAATCAATGAATTGAGTGGAGACAGGCCACTGAATGGGAGCATTGTCCGACATCCAGGTTTTTCTTAATTTGCGTTCATTTGCGGACCAATCCTCTTAATGCCCACGCTGCTTGGATTCGACTTCGGCCCACGCAAGATCGGTGTCGCCGTCGGCCAGACCGTCACCCGCTCCGCCACCCCCTTGACGACCCTGCGCAGCCGCGGCGAGCGCCCCGACTGGCCGGGGATCGAGGCCCTGGTGCGCGAGTGGCAGCCCAGCGCGGCGGTCGTGGGCCTGCCCTTCAACATGGATGACACGCAAGTCGACTGGTCACCCCGGATCCATCGCTTCGCCCGCCAGCTCGAGGGCCGCTTCGGGCTGACCGTGCACCTGATCGACGAGCGGCTGACCTCGATCGAGGCACGCCGCGAACTCAGCGCCCGGCCCGGCTTCAAGGGCGGCGCCGGTGACCGGCACCTTGCCATCGATGCCCTGGCCGCGGCGCTGATCCTCGAGACATGGCTCGCCGAACTGCCGCGGACCGATTAGCCTGATTCCGGCGGTTACTTGAGTTCATGCCATCCGGCTGAAGCCTCGACCTCCGGTTGGGGCGTGACGACTTCCGGGCCGGACGGGGCATTCGCCCCGTCCGAAACGTTTTCGCCCGCTTGCGGGCTCGCAGCGGTCGCGCCCGCAGCGGTCCGCGCAGCGGACCCTACGGCCCCGGTCAGCGCCTTCAGCGCGCTGGGGCACCGACAGGCGTATCGACCGGCGCCATACTCCACCTTAGGAACCACGCGGCGGCGCGATCCCGGCGGCGCGCGCCCTTGCCTATACTGATGGGCGGCGCCACCCCGGGCGGCGGCGCTCCCGGCACATCAAGAGAGGAAATCCCGTGTCAGTCATCATCGAAGAGGCCATCCGCGGCTGGATGGCGGCAAACCGGGGCCTGCGCGAGCAGGCCACCGCGCAGGGGGTCGAGCGCTTTTTTGCCGCCCTGGGGGACGGCGATACCCTGACCCCGGCCCAACTGGAGCGGGCGGTCGCGGCTGCCCGCGACGCGGTCTTTGCCGCGCTGACGACGGACGCGGTGTTGGATGGACTCCCCGTCCCGCCCCAGGGCGCCGGTACCCGCGAGGCCCTGCGCAGCCGCTGGTTCGGGCTCAACCCGGTCTGGGTGCTGCCCGGTCCGCCGACGGCCGGCCGCTCGCTCTCGGCGCGGCACCTCGCCGCGACCGCCGCCGTCGGCAGCGTGCTGGGGATGCTGGTGTTCGGGACCCTGCTCAACCTGAGCCTGGACATGCGGGCCCTGGGGATGCTGATCGGGGCCCCGGCCGGTGCCGCGGGGGCCCTGTATGCCGTCGGCCGGCTGACGGAGAGCAAGGCCCTGCGGACGGCGCTCAAAACCCTGCTCGGCGTGGCCGGCGCACTGGACGTCGCGCGGGTCGCCACCCTGGGCCTGGTGGGGCTCTGGGGGCGACTCGCCGGGATGGGGCTGCTGCGGCGCATCCTGCTGTACCCGGGGGTCGTGGCGCTCCTCGCCTTCACCCGCGGCAGCGCCCACTACGACCGCGGCGCCTACCGGGACTCCATTCGGGACCTGATCCGGCAGTGGGTCGAGTGCTCGGCACTGCTGCTGTGCAGCCTGTCCAGCGCACCGGTCGCGGAGCCCAAGGCCATCGTGCTGGACAAGAACCTGGCGCGGGCCATCGCCGACCTGCACCGTGCTGATCTTCCGGACCTGCCGACGGCCGCCGAGGCCCTGCTGCTGGAGGGGCGCCGCCTGGGGCTCGCGGGCCTCACCGAACCGGCACGCTTCAGGGCGGCCGAGCGCGCCGGGCGCTCGCGCCTGCGCTGGGGTGCGGAACTGGCACAGCGCTACCGCCCCTTCGGCCTGATCGAGGAGGGCGACACCGTCATCGTCGAGGACGAGCCGGTGATTCAGAACGACCGCGTCTTGGAGAAAGGTCTTGTACGAAAACAACGTGCCTAACGCACTCCGGCTCGCGCCGCCGTCGGTCCGCCCGACGCTCGCCATCGACTTCGGCACCTCCAACACCTATGTGACCAAGTGCGCGGGGGACCGGGAGGAACCGGTCGGGGTCGACTTCGGCGACGGTCGCGACGGGCTGGCCACGGCCATCCTCTATCGCGACGGCAAGGAGCCGCTGATCGGCAATCAGGCCCTGGAGGAGTTCGGCGACGGCGCCGCCGACCACCCGGACTATCAGATCCGTGCCCAGTTCAAGCCGGACCTTGCCGGCAGCGCGGAGGCACGCCGCAACACCCGCGACTTCCTGGCCGGGTTGCTTACTGTCGCCCGGCGCCAGCACAAGGACATCGACCCCTTGCAGCGCCAGGTGATCTTCGGCGCCCCGAGCGAGGCGTCCCCCGAGTACCGCGACCTGCTGTGCGCCGCGGCCCGGGAGGCGGGCTTCGGCGAGGTCCGCACGGTGGACGAGCCCAAGGGGGCCATCTACTTCCACCTCCAGCGCAAGGACATCACCCCCGCCGAGGCGCTCCAGGGGGCACTGGTCGTGGACTTCGGCGGTGGCACCTGCGACTTCGCGCTCCTGGTGCGCGGCGAGGTGGTGCACTCCTGGGGCGACATGCACCTGGGCGGGCGCCTGTTCGACGACCTCTTCTACCAATGGTTCATCGAGCAGAACCCGGGCGCGACGGCGGCGATGAGCCGCGAGCGCGCGGAGTTCTTCGTGCTGGCCGTGCGCTGCCGGGAGGCGAAGGAGAAGTTCTCGCTCGCCATGGCGCTCGACCCGTCGCAGCCGTTTCGCAAGGCGATCGGCGAGTTCGGGCGCATCAGCGAGGTGACCTGGGAGGCCTTCCTGACCCGCGCGCGCCGCTACCGGCCCTCGCACACCTTCGCCGACTATCTCCGGACCATGAATCCGCTGGCCTATGAGCAGTTGCTGGCCGGCGCCACGGGGCTCGACCTGCTCGACTGGTTCCGCCAGACGCTGCGCCTTGGGCTCGCCAATGAGCGGGTGCGCATCCAAGAGCCAAGTTGCGTGATCCTCACCGGGGGCAGCAGCGCCTGGCCCTTCGTCGCCACGATCATCAAGGAGGAACTGGCCCACTTTGCGCAGCCCCCGCGCCTGGTCCACAGCGACCGACCCTATGTCACCGTCTCCCAGGGACTCGCCATACTCCCGGCCCTGCAGGCGCGCCTCACCGCCGCCCAGAGCGGTCTGCGCACCGAACTGCCGGTCTTCATCAGCGAGCGCATCAACCCCCTGCTCGAACGCCGTCTGGACGAGGTGGCCGAACGGATCGCCGAACAGGTTGCGGTCGGGCTCTTCGACGAGGGGATCGCGCCCATCCTCGCGCACTTCCGCCAGGAGGGCGGCTCGGTCGCCGGGCTAAAGGCACAGATCGCCGCCCAGGCCGCCGCCTTTCAGCCGCAGATCGAGACCATCGTGACGGGCCAGATCGCCCGGGTCTTAAGCGGCGTGGCCGCCGACACCACCGAACTGATGCGCGACTGGTACCGCCGCCACCGGCTTGTCTTCAGTGCCGGACTCACCCATGAGGACCGGGCGATGACGACAGAGGCCGAGCTGCGCATCGCGGACCCGCGCATCTTCGCCGAGATCCAGGATGTGGTCTTTGCACTGTCCACCACCATCGTCGCGGTGCTCGCCGCCGTCATCAGCGGCGGGGCCGGCACGGCGCTGATCATGGCCGGTCACATGGGCCTGCTGCTCGGCGCGCTGATCGGCCTCATTGCCGGCGGACTGGTCCTGGCCTATGGCGTGGAAGAGGCCAGGCGGCGCGCCGAGTCCTGGGAAGGCGCCCCCCGCTGGCTCATCGCCCGCGCCCTCACGGACGAAAAGATCGCCGGCCTGCGGGCCGACATCAAGGCGCAGGTCGCGCAGAAGGTCCGGGCCCAGGCGGAGGGCGCCCGCACGGCACTGGAAGACCAGATCCGGGGCCAGGTCGAGCAGGAGATCGAGAACCTGTCGGCGATCAGCAATTTCCTTTAAGGCGATGCCCGCTAAAGTGGTTCATGATCGATTTCATATGCTTCTATGAGATCGCCAACCACGGAAACCAACGAATAGAGCGGGTGCCCGGCATCGTCCCGGACCAAATCGAGCAGGTTATTGAGGAAAGCCGTAGTCCGGTCATAATCGCTTTCCGACTCGATGTGCGCCACGGGCGCCGCTGATCTGAGCGCTTGCCAGACGGGAACGAGCTTTTCAACATCAAGTGCCGCGTTCATTTTCTTCTCCAGGCATTTCTGTCGTATTCCGCATGAGTCATGACTTCCCGGACGTAAAGCCGTTGTCTATCATAGTGGATAACGGTAGCGATGCGATACTTGTTGCCGCCCACATCGAACAATGTGTAGCCATCGACATAATCTGCCGAGCGGAAGACCTGCCGCAGTTCCGGGAAAGATACCGCGGCAAGTCGGCTAACCTTGCGAAACCACTCTTCTAAAACCGGCCGCCCTTCCGGATGACGTTCCCAGAATTCCCTGATGGGCTTCTTTGATATGACGCGCATGGCTGTTCCGGCCACCTGCCAGGGTCCTACCGACGCCTTGCTTCGATCTTGGTTATCTTATCATCGACCGTGTCCACCACGTAGATCCAACTATTATCGATGCGATCCTGGTAGGTAAAGCGCTGCCCTATCACATAGCCCTCGCGATTGACGATGTTCGATTGATACAGCGGCTTGCCGCATTTGCTCACGAGGGCGGCAGCCGAATCTCCCTCCAGTATCAGGTTGCCGTCCTGACAGCGAAACCCCGCGTTCGCGGTGAGCGGTAACGCGAGGGCGACGAGAACGCAAAGGCAACCGAGTCTTGCTTGCTTAAGCACCATTTTTTCTCCGCAGTCTTGGTTTCACTAACGGCCTGTAGGTTGGGATAAGAAACGAAACGCTGCATCCCCGGCGCAGCGGTGGAGTTCCTTCGTCCCCCCGACCTGCCGCCCTCATCGCCGCAACCGTCAGTTCGGTAGGATGGGCAGAGCGCAGCGATGCCCATCATTCGGCACCTACCGGCCTTGATCATGGTCCCGGCCGCGACCCTGACCGGTTGTGAAATTTTTTGACAGGATTAACAAGATTTACAAGATTGAAAACGAATAACATCTTGTAAATCTTGTTAATCCTGTCTAACTATCTTTGTCTTGCACTCGCCGTGCGGTTCGGGACCGCCCCCGTAAGACCTCATGCCTGCCGATGCCGGCCCGAACGACGATCGAGGCCCACCTACCGACGCGAGCGGTCAGGGATCGCCTCGGATGATCATGACATAGAGATTCGCGCCACTCCAGAAGCCCTCCTGCACGGCTGGCTCAAGTGAGTCCCATGCGCGTTTTAGTAAACCTTCCGGTGAAGCGTCGCAGGCAAGCAGACATGCAAACTCATAGTCCCAAGCAGGCCGGAGCTTGATTTCTGCAATCTTCGGTAGCGCACGATAAAAGAATGTTTGATAGATATTTCTGACGAGTTCGGCTTCAGCTTTCGCAATACTGCCGGATTCAAAGTACTTACCCTCAAATACTATCGAATAGGGACAGGGGAATCGGATTGCAAAGTCTGGACAACTTCGATGCAGTGCATTTGCTTCCTTGCTTTGCCACTGCGCCATAACCTTGGCAGGGTCCTGAGGAAATGTCTTATCAAAAGGGTGAGGGTCCTTTCTGGCTGGCGAGGCAGAACACATCTCAGGCAGATGTCGGAAGTTCTCCGAGAGCAGCGCAGATCGTGCCTGCTCTTGACTCAAGCCGCACAGCAATTGAAGGTCCTTGTATAGCCGGGGAATTACGTAGGTATTTAGGAACGCCTCTTCAGGACGACGCAGATGTGGTGCGCCGTCGCTACCTTTGGCTGCTGATGCGATTTGGCGTACGTTTGAACGAAGTGATGTCACAGTCGGCAACTCGCTGATCAGAGAGCGCTGGAATTGCCGTAGAAATTTGAAGGCGAAGGCTTTGTGCATCTCCTGCTTTCCAATTATCTCCCGATTCTTAATTGCGGACATGCAAAGGCTTATGCGGTGGCCCCGCGACATACTTGCCCGATGCGAGTTGAAAATCACTAAGCGGTCTTGGAATACTGAGCTTGGTAATACTGTTCACCTTCCAATAGTAACTCCAGCTTTCGTCGCACGCTATTGGCGGTCGATAACCAGCTTTCTCCAACTTCATCATTTCAGTCTTATCTTTGACAAGCCCTTGATAGGAGCCTTCGTAAGATACGCCTGATGCTGCGCCTGCGTGAGAAAGATAAATAAATACTGGGCTTCCGATGGGTGTTTGATCGAATATTCTGCAGTTTTCAGTTCCAAACAAAACGAACTCCTTGGCTTCCAGCACTTTGAGCGCACCTTCGAGGTGCATTTTTGGAATGGGAGCCAGAATTGACCAAATGGACATGATGCCTCCATTTTCGCGGCTATCAGTGAGAGATCCAGAACCATTCTTCTCTGCGCCTCCGCGCCTCTGCGTGAGACTCTTCAAGAGGACTCACGCAGAGGCGCGCAGGCGCAAAGGGGAAACGACACCCCTCAAGCCGCCGCCGGCTCCGTCGCCTGAGTACCCGCCAGGTGCCGTTCGGCCATCGCCTCGCCATAGAGTTGCAGGTAGGAGCGCGCGCTGGCCTCCCAACTGAAGTCGCGTACCATGCCGGCGGTCGCGAGCCGGCGCCAGCCGTCGGGGTTGCCGCGGTAGAGGGCCAGGGCCTGCGCGATGGCGTGCCAGAGCGAGTCCGCGGTGGGGGCGTCGAACAGGAAGCCGGTGGCGCTGCCGTCGGCCAGGGTGCCGGGGGTGGCGTTGACCACGGTGTCCGCCAGTCCGCCGGTGCGGTGGACGATGGGCGGGGTGCCGTAGCGCAGGCTGTAGAGCTGGTTGAGGCCGCAGGGCTCGAAGCGCGACGGCATCAGGAAGCTGTCGCAGCCGGCCTCGATACGGTGGGCGCGGACCTCGTCGTAACCGAAGGAGACGCCCACCTGGCGCGGGTGCGCGGCGGCCAGCGTCTGCAGGGCCTGCTCCAGGGCGCGCTCGCCCGAGGCCTGGATGACCACTTGGACGTCCGGGTCCTTGAGCAGACCGGGCAGGATGGTGAGGATCAGGTCCATCCCCTTCTGCTCCACCAGACGCCCGACATACCCGAGCAGGAAGGCGCCCTCGTTGCGGGTGAGCCCGAACTCGCGCTGCAGGTCCAGCTTGTTCTCGGCCTTGAGCCCGAAGCTGCCGGGGTCGTAGGCCTGGAGGATCAGGGTATCGGTGGACGGGTCCCATTCACGGTAATCGATGCCGTTTAAGATGCCGGAGAAGCGCGTCCCGATCTGACGCAGCAGCCCGTCCAGGCCGCAGCCGCGGGCCGCCGTGCGCACCTCCTCCGCGTAGGTGGGGCTGACGGTGTTGACCCGGTCCGAGAAGACGATGCCGCCCTTGATGAAGGACATGCGCTGGTGGAACTCCAGCCCGACCAGGCCCCACAGCGAGGTCGGCAGGCCGATGCGGTCGAAGGTGGCGCGGTCGAAGAGCCCCTGATAGGCGAGATTGTGGATGGTGAAGACGGTCGCCGGGCGCGCCGCCTCACCGTGCATCAGGGCCGGGGCGAGCCCGGTCTGCCAGTCGTTGCCGTGCAGCACATCGGGCCGCCAGCCCAGGGCCGGCAAGCCTTGGGCGAACTGGGCCACGACCCGGGAGAAGAGCAGGAAGCGCTCCGCGTTGTCTCCCCAGTCGCGCCCGGACAGGTCCGTGTAGGGGTTGCCCTCGCGCGCGAAGTGCTCGGGGGCATCGACCAGATAGACCGGCAGGTCGTGCTCGGGCAGACTGCCGCCCAGGATGCGTACATTGGCGCGCGAACCGGGCACCTTGATCTCGCACAGGGTCTTGGGCTCGCGCAGTTGGCGGGCGGCGCGCGGGTAGGCGGGGATGATCAGGCGCGCGTCGTGGCCGAGCTCGCGCAGGGCCGCCGGCAGGCTGGCGGCCACGTCGGCCAGACCGCCGGTCTTGATCAGCGGATGCGCCTCGCTGCTGGCCATCAGGATGCGCAGTCCGTCCGGGCTCGGGTAGCGGTACTGTGTTTGCTCCATGGCGAGACCCTGTAGGCGAGAGGACGCCCCGGCGCCCTTGGATATGGATTAACATCGTCACCCGCGGTGCGACGTGACGGCTTTTTTACGGCCGTCACGTTAGCACATTTTTTCAGTTACCGAGGGGCGCCCGTGATGCTCGAACCCTGCACCATCGTGATCTTCGGGGCCACGGGAAACCTGGCCCACTACAAGCTGCTGCCGGCCCTCTACCACCTGGAGGCCGGGGGGCACCTGCAACCCCAGACCCGCATCCTGGGCTTCGGGCGCCGCCCCTGGTCGGACGCCCAGTGGCGGGCCGAGGTCCAGGGCATCCTGGCCGCGCGCGTGGTCGGCGCGCCCGAGCCGTCGGTGCTCGCCCGCCTGCAGGAGCGGCTGCACTTCGTCGCTGGCGACCTGGAGGCCCCGGACGGCTGCAACGAGCTGGCCGGGCGCCTGCGCGAGGACGATCAGTTCCCGACCAACCGGGTCTTCTATCTCTCGCTGGCACCGCTGCACTATGCCGCCGCGGCGGAGCAGTTGCACGCGCTGGGGCTCCAGGCCGAGACGGACGGCTGGTCACGCCTGGTGGTGGAGAAACCCTTCGGCTTCGATCTGGAGAGTGCCCAGGCACTGGACCGGCGCCTGCACCGCTGTTTCACCGAGGATCAGATCTACCGCATCGACCACTATCTGGGCAAGAACACGGTCCAGAACATCCTGGTCTTCCGCTTCGCGAACCTGCTGCTCGAACCCCTGTGGAACCGCAACTACATCGACCAT
>Ga0247840_10001131_pt1 | contig 53332 bp, 50 predicted proteins | sample LaCruzMarch2015__FD_192404 | JGI IMG/M metagenome (GOLD analysis project Ga0247840, IMG submission 192404) | Freshwater microbial communities from meromictic Lake La Cruz, Castile-La Mancha, Spain - LaCruzMarch2015_17m | ecosystem: Environmental > Aquatic > Freshwater > Lake | place: Spain... | reverse complement strand
GAAAGGTATATTTTATTCTTTTGTTAGGATTAATGACGGTTGCTTCTTTTATGGAAGCCATCAGTATTTCGGCGCTATTGCCATTCATTGGGGTATTATCTAACCCAGAGAAGGTATTTAACCATCCATCTGCCCAGTTTTTCATAGATCTTGTAGGTATCAAGACTCAGGAGGAGCTTATATTGCCATTTACTATTGCATTCTGTATTTTAATATTTGTTGGTATAGCTTTAAGATTATTGCTATTATGGGCTCAAATAAGACTCGGATATGTAACTTCTGCTGCTTTTAGTAGTAGTATTTATATCAGAACCTTGTATCAGGCTTATTCAGTTCATGTATCGAGGAATAGTAGTGAGGTTATATCAGGTATTACGAATAAGGCTAGTGCCATATTGGAGTTTTTGCTAAAGCCATTAATGAATTTGGTAGCTTCTAGCGTAACCATCATTGCCATCATAATTACACTTTTTACCATAAATCCACTGGTTGCATTAGTTACCTTTTTGGGATTTGGTTTATTGTATGCAAGCATAATATTAATGGTAAAAAAGCGACTTGCAATAAATTCAGTTGTATTAAGTAAAGAGTATCCGCAGATGGTTAAAGCCTTACAAGAGGGACTTGGAGGTATTAGAGATGTTCTTATTGATGGCACACAAGAAACGTACGGTAAAATTTTCAACAAAGCACAATCACGATATAGCGAATCTGCAGCAAATAATCAAATTGTGGGAAATAGCCCCCGATTAATTGTTGAATTTTTAGGCATCATATTTATTTGTATCATCGCTTATCAATTGGTATTGAAGGGCGATGGTTTTATAGCAGCCATACCTACATTGGCTGCATTGGCTTTAGGAGCTCAGAGATTATTGCCCGCACTTCAAACTTTCTATTATAATTGGACTTCATTGAGAGGTGGTCAAGAATCAGTTGAGGATGGTTTACAATTTCTTGAACAACCCTTCCCAGAGCATGCCCATAAGGTAAATCCACAGCCTATAAAATTTGAGAAGTTTATAAAATTAGAAAATCTAAGTTTCAGTTATAGCCGGGAGGGACCTATTGTGTTGAAGAATCTTAATTTGACTCTTGAAAAGGGAAAGAGATACGGTTTCGTCGGAACTACGGGTTGCGGAAAAAGTACCTTATTAGATGTGGTTATGGGATTGTTGATTCCTACAAAAGGGTATTTGAAAATTGATGATATCATTATTGATAATCATAATTATCGCTCCTGGCAGGTCATACTTGCTCATGTTCCTCAGGCAATTTATTTATCAGATACCTCCTTAGCGGAAAATATTGCCTTTGGTGTGGAAGTAGATAAAATTGATATGAATAAAGTACGGGAGGCTGCACAAAAAGCACAAATAGCCGAAACAATAGAAGCATTACCTCAAAAATACGATACTTTCGTTGGGGAAAGGGGTATTCGCCTTTCAGGAGGTCAGCGTCAAAGGATTGGAATAGCCAGAGCGCTCTATAAAAATGCACAGGTTATCGTTTTCGATGAAGCAACAAGTGCCTTAGATAATGAGACTGAACTCGCTGTCATGGAAGGCATTGAACAATTAGCGGATGACCTAACCATTTTGATTGTTGCACATAGAGTGTCAACCTTGAAACGTTGTGATAAGATATTCAGAATGGATAAAGGGGAAGTAATTGAAGAGGGGGTATACGAGGAGATGGTAGGGTGAGGTAGTTCTTGAATTTGATAAAAATAATATTTACAAAAATTATAGATTAATTTTCTACTATCATTTTGAAGAAATATTTATTATTATTAAAATGAATTTCATTCAAAATTTTGGTGTTTAATTGATTTTCTTTTTATCTAGGACATTTACCAATGTTTATCAAATTCAGCTAAATAAGGGTCTAAAGTTTCGTCGATGCCATAAACTAAATATCAACTAAGTAAAAATTATAAAAAAATCTATTTTTTTATCATAACTTCCAGATTATAAGATAGTTAAAAGCAAATTTCCGGATTAGTCAAAAATTCACCTAATTTAGAGTTATTATACACACTCTAAATTAGGTGAATTTTAATTATTTTAAAATATTTTATTATAAACCTTTAAAATACATAGTTGAGTCAAATATCTCACCAAGATTTATTTACCAGTTTTAAATATCCTTTCAAAATGGTCTGATAATTTACACCGAAACTTTAATAATTAACACAAACAAAAAATGAAAGCAAAAATTGGAATAATCCTGCAAGAAATTGAAAAAGTTTTATCAAAAGTGGATAATAATCAAGCTGAGAGGCTTATTGACGAAATCTTAGAGGCACAAAAAATAGTTGTTTGTGGAGCAGGGCGAGTTGGAATGGCTATCAGAGGCTTCGGAATGAGATTAGGCCACTTGGGTTTGCAAGCTTATACGTTAGGAGATTCAACAGTGCCTGGTATAGGTGAAGGAGATCTGCTTATCGTAGCGTCAGGGTCAGGAGAGACTCAAACGATTTTTGATCTCGTTTCCATCGCATCAAAAAACAAAAGCAAAATTGCCGCAATAACTGGAAATCCTGACTCACGCATAGGACAATTGGCTGATGTGGTTGTTAAGATCTCTGCACCGTCAAAAACCAAAGCTGTTGATAATTTCAAGTCGGTACAACCTATGACGACTCTAAATGAGCAGTGCCTGGGTCTATTTTTTGATGCTGTTTCATTAAAACTGATGGATAGAATGGGAGAGACCCATGATAGTATGTGGGCCAGACACTCGAATCTGGAGTAAACTTGATTATAATAAGCCAACTATAAATGAAAAAGGTATTTCGGAGCGCTCTAAGAAGTGTTTATCGCATAATATTTAAACCTAATAAGGAATATCAATTGAACGAACGCTGGGCTGACATGGATTATATTTTAAATTCTACTGATTTTAATCCCGAGTTTCTTCAAGCGAATAAAAAAGTTATAGAACTCGAACATCAGATAGGGCGATTTTTAAATATGCAAAAAGTATTCAAGGAGCTGGAGGGAGGCGATAAAATTATTAAAGGTGACATCGTTGAATTTGGTTCTTGGCAGGGTTTAGGCTTGATTTATTTTGCCAGGTTGCTAGGATCTAACCCGAATAATCGGAGGCTGATAGGAATAGATTCTTTTGAGGGATTACCACATGACTCTACGATCTGGAAAAAAGGAGATTTTGCTAACACTGAACTTAATTTTGTGGCAAGCAACTTTTTCAAATACGCACCTATTAACTTCAATAAAGAGTTCTTCTTCTTGATTAAAGGTTGGTTTTCTGATACGACAGTAAGGGACCAACTACATAGCCGGGTAAATAAGATAGCGATTGTTCATTTTGATGCAGATTTATATACTTCTACAAAAGAAGCTCTGGCATTGATCGAGCCGTATTTTAAAGACCAGGTTGATCCGATATATTTTCTTTTTGACGACTGGGGATGTCACCAAGATGAAGTTCCAGATGCTTTTTATGAATGGCTGGGAGAAATCAATACGCGTCAGAAAATTACGGCTATTAAACTGTCATCGACTAAGTTAACAAGATATTACAAATTATTATTTAAGTAAAAATGTCAAAAAAACCACTAGTAGCAGCATCACTGATTTGTTCTAATCCCCTTAATCTGGAAGCGGACATTAATGAATTGATAAATGGAAAAGCTGACTTTATCCACTTCGATGTTATGGATGGACAGTTTGTGCCGCGATACGGGTTATATCCAGAAATTCTATCATATCTTAAAAACCAAACGAACATACCCGTAGACGTACATATGATGGTGGATAATCCGGAGGATTATATAGAAGATTTTAAAGTGGCTGGAGCAACGTATTACAATTTTCACATCGAAGCTACAAGACATGCCCACAGGATTGTAAAGAAAATAGAGAAAGCTGGAATGTTGCCTGGCATCGCGCTAAACCCTGCCACATCGCTTTCAACATTAGATCACCTTATTGAAGATATCAAAATGGTGGTTTTAATGGCGATTAATCCCGGTATAGTAGGCCATAAGTTAATTCCCGGAATGATTGATAAAATCCGGCAGCTTCGGAAATTTGCGGATAGCAGAGGCAATAAGGATCTTTTGATCGAGATTGATGGAGGCGTAACTTTCGAATCAGGAAGAGTGATGATTGAGGCGGGAGCGGATGTTTTGGTTTGTGGAACAGGAACAATTTACAGGCCTCAGGAAGATACCATTTCAAACAAAATTGTAGCATTCAGGGAAACATTCATTTAATATATTTCATGGATTTTAAAGTATTAATAACGACTTCGGGTATAGGCTCGCGATTAGGAGAGTTTACAAAATATACAAACAAAACCTTGCTTCGCGTGGGTTATAAACCCGTAATTTCACATATTATTGAAGGTTATCCTAAAGATATCAAGTTCGTTATTACCATTGGATATTTTGGAGATCAAGTAAGAGATTTTTTAGAGATTGCATATCCTGACCGACATTTTGAATTTGTAGTGGTAGATAATTTTCAGGGAAAGGGCAGCAGTTTATTATATTCCATGACATGCGCGAAAGATAAACTACAGCTTCCCTTTATCTTTCATGCTTCAGATACAATAGTTTTAGATAGTCTGCCAGCTCCTGAGGAAAATTGGAACGCTGGATTTAAAGGATCTGGTTCATCACATTATACGTCTTTTGATGTTTTAGGGGATCATATAAAGGTTTTTTATGACAAGGGTAATATTAATCCTGATTTTCTTCATGTTGGTATTGTAGGAGTAAATAATTACAAATTATTCTGGGACATTGCTGACGATGTATTAAAAGACAACGAGTATTCATCTTCTCTAAGTGACGTCGATGTGCTGAAGCGTTTCATACATCAAGACAAGGTTTATGAACGTGAATTAAAGACCTGGTATGACATTGGGAACGTTGAGAAAATAAAAGAAGCTAAAGACCATTTTTCGAAGGATGACTTTCATGTCCTTGATAAAGTAACCGAATCCATCTACCATGTTGAAAATAACATCATAAAATTTTTTTATGATGAAACTATTTGTCAAAACAGAGTTAAACGAACAGCTTTTTTAAAAGAAGCTTTGCCGGAAGTCATTTCCTCGAGACCAAACTTCTATAAATATGAATATGTGCCAGGCGCTCTATTTTCAAATATCGCTAACAGATCAAATTTTAATATTTTTCTCAATTGGGCTGAGAAAAATATGTGGAAACCGGTAAAGAATATTGAGGTTGATCACTTTAGAAAAATTACAAACGATTTCTATTTCGTTAAAACTTTGAAGCGAATTAACGAGATGCATGCTTCAAGAGGAATTGAAGATAAAGCGGATATAATTAATGGCGTGGAAATCCCATCGTTAAAAGAATTGATAAGCCAGATTGATTTTGAAGCACTTTGCAATAGTGAGCCCACAACATTTCATGGTGACTTTATTCTGGACAATATTATTTATCAGGGGGACGAGATTTTCAAACTAATTGATTGGAGACAGGATTTTGGCGGTGAGATTGAGGCGGGGGATCAGTATTACGATCTAGCAAAGTTAGCACATAACCTTGTCGTAAATCATGAGATAATTGACAACAACCAGTTTAAGATTGAAATAGATGAGAATGGGGGAGTCAAGGTAAATATTCATAGGCTTCAATCATTAGTTGATTGCGAGAACCTGTTTTTTAACTACATTAAGGTAAAGGGCTTGGACTATAATAAGGTGAAATTGCTCAGATCCATAATATGGCTAAATATGTCACCCCTACACCATCATCCATTTGATTTGTTTTTATACTATTTTGGAAAATACAGCCTTTTTAATCAGCTAAATGATATGAAAAATGGATTTTAAAAACTTCATCCTTGACGTCGATGGGGTTTTTACAGACGGAAGATTTCATTATTCAGTAGATGGAAAAATAGGAAAAGTGTTTGGAGACGCTGATAATGACGCGTTGTCTCTGATAACAGACAGGTTACATATAGAGATGGTAAGCGGCGACAAACGAGGTTTTTCCATCACTAAGAAAAGGATTCAGGAAGATATGGGATATCCATTAAGTATGGTTAGTACTTTCCAGCGCATTGATTGGATTAAAGAGCGTTTTGACCCGCTGGAAACCATCTATATGGGGGACGGAATTTACGATCCTCTTGTTTTTGCTCATGTGGGATATAGTATTGCTCCGGCAAACGCTTTTTTCAATACTAAGAAATATGCGAGCCATATAACCAACTCCTGTGGAGGCCAGGGAGCCGTTGCAGAAGCTGTAGTCCACATAATTGAGTGTATTTTTAATGAAAAATTCGATGTATTTAATCTAAATCTAGAGCGCGGTTCTGGAAACTGGAACAAAAAATAATTATGAATTATCTTGACAATTATATTGAGCGGACTACCAGCTGTCTGACTGGGAGCACTGATTTTGAATCTATAGCTAAGGTGGATAATTTTCCAGTTTTCTTTGGGGTAACTAAGGAACCTGTGGAGAATGATATTTATGCAGTGATGGAGTGGTTTTTAGAAAGAAAGACTGGTCTTATCCAATTGAATAAGTTAATTCCATTAGAAATACTATACCAAGCTCAGCATGCATATGGTTTTGGTGAGACCTGGGAAAACCATTATCAGGAATTTTCCGAATTTATTTTGCAGACTATGCCATCTAAGGTTTTAGAGATTGGAGCCGGTCAAGGTAGAATAGCCCAGATATGTTCTTCAAAAGAGGAAATTGAAAAATGGACGATAATTGAACCGAATCCAACTTTTAAGGAGACCGATAAGATCAAAGTGATAACAGGTTTTTTTGACCGGAATTTTAAATTTGAAGCCGAGTTTGATACATACACATTCAGTCATGTTCTTGAACATGCATATGATCCTAAAGAGTTTCTAAGCTGCATTTATGAAAAGATGCGTGTAAGAGACAATTTGGTTTTTTCTTATCCTAATTTAAAGGCTTGGTTGAATAAAAAATTTACCAATAGCTTAAATTTTGAGCATACCGTTTTTTTGACGGATGAACATTTAGAATCCCTATTGCAAAATATTGGTTTTGAAATTGTAAAAAGGACTGATTATTTGGAACATAGTCACTTTTTCCATGTGAAGAAATCTTCTATACCGCAGGTGCCATTAGAATATAAAGACTTAAGTGATGTAAATACTGAATTACTGCAAAATTTTATTAAATATCACGTTGATGAAGTGAATGCACTAAACAAAATAATTTCGGACTTAAAAGGTAAGCATATATTCTTATTTGGCGCTCATATTTTTAGTCAGTATCTTAAAGTTTTTGGGCTAGATACAAGTAAAGTTATTTCTATTTTAGATAATAGCAAGGAGAAACAAGATCAGAGACTTTATGGAACAACATTATTTGTTGATAATCCAAGAGTATTGCAGAATTACGGAACGCCCGTTGTAATCTTAAGAGCTGGACCGTATAATGATGAGATAAAATGGCAGATTTTATCCAGAATAAATCAAAATACTTTATTTATTTAACTAAAGTTTCGGAGTTACTAAAAATTTGATTATCAAATTTTTAGTAACTCCGAAACTTTAAATGTTAATTAGTGGTGACAACGACCTTACCATCACTAATACTTTGAAATATCATCATAACTTAAAAATAAACATATTTCAAGCAACTTATTTTGATGCATGTATTTCTTTGATAATCTTTAGGCTCATAAACTTTTTGATTTTTTCTCTTCTTAAAAGATTTTATGATTACGAGACATTAAGCAAAGTTTTAAGAGATTTTAAAAATAAATTATTACTAAAGTTTCGGAGCAAATTATCGTATCATTTGGTAAGGACATTTAATGCTTGAAAAATGAATTTAAACCATTTTTTTCAACTAATTATCTTATTTTCTACCCGTTTCTAGCATTAATTTCAATAAAATAATAATATTGGTGAGTTATTTGACTCAATGATGTTTTTTAACGGTTTTTGATAAATATTTGAATCTGATGAATATTCACCCGCTTCAGATATATTTTTAATAAATTTGTTTCGTTGCATTTTTGACTGATTTGGTAATTTGCTTTTAACTCACTCAAAATTGACAAGTTATGTTCGAAAATGTAACTTTTTTATCAATTTATTTTGCTGATAATCAACTTTTTAGTAACTCCGAAACTTTAGTTATTAAGAAGCATCACGATAGAAAAGCTCAGGTAAATCATTGAATTACTCTATCAAGAAATATTCGCTGAAATAGTTGTTAGCTTTGAATTATTCCTAAATAATTTAGCCAAAAAAGAAACAAGGTTTGAAAATTTTTGAATATTCAATTTAATTTTAAAAATGTCCAAATAAAGTAGAATTTTGAAAGGATATTTAATGTAGGCAAAATAAATTTAAACCACTTTTTTCAAGTGTTTATCTGATTTTATATCCATTTGAACTAAGATACCTCTAAAATAGAATTAAGCTCATGAGTATGATGGCCTAGGTGGGTTATTTTACTTAAGAAAGTTTTTTTGAGCATTTTAATAAAATATGTGAAACCAACCAATAATCGCCTATTCCAGAAATATTTTTGATAAATTATTCCTGTTACATTTTTGGCTAATTTGGAAATTATCTTTTAACTAATCTAAAATCAATAGGTTGTAAAAAAATAATCTCATTTTATGTTTTTATCTAGCTGATTAACAGTTTTTTATCAATTCTAAAACTTTAGTCAATTAAATATGTGGATGTTTTCCTCTTGGACAAATATAATAAATTAGTGAATATTATTTTTCATAATCCCCATGCAATTTGGTTCAAAACTAATATTTCATGTTATTATGCGGGTACAAAAAGTATTAGCAAGTACGATTATTTATTTGATTATATTTATCGGAAAAATAAAAAAATTAAAGTATTAGTTGATGAATCTAGCATGGCGCCTTTATTCCGAGGATCTTTAATATTACTTGATAATCCAATTATAGACTTTTATGCATGGTTATTAATAAATAGACTATCTCCTTCTAAATTCGAAATAATAAAAAAGGCTAGTACCTTGGGTGAAGATGATATTATTTTTTCGTTTTTATACGGTTCGTTCACTTATCTTAACTGGACCAAGGATACCGAATCACTTGGGTTTCTTTCAGATTTTAAAAACTCGAATGCATATAAGGTATTACATTTAACACATTACGCATATAACCCTGCGCTAGGATCTTTTAATTCCGAGTTCGCAGGAGTTGATCTTTTTGTTGGAGAGAATAATTTGTTCAAAAATTCCGCGTTTTTTAGAATTTTTTTTAACTGGTATAACAAAAATGTAATGGTATTACCATTTGTTGCCCAACGAAGATTTCAACCTAAAAAAAGCTTTTCTCTAAGATTAAATAAAGCATTATCGACGGGTACAAACACACATAGAATTACTGAAATTAATTTTAATAGTTTTTTTAAAAGTGATGTTTTGCAACCAATGCGCGAAACAATTTCTATTAACAGTGAAAAGTTAAAACCGTTCTTAGACTCTTTTATTACTAATATACAAGATAATTCCAACTTCAAATTAACGGGCTATGCAAGCCAGTTTGGTAAGTTCTTACATCTATTAACCAAACCATTAATATTTGTTTTCGGAGACATATACCGTCTTTGTAATTTAGTTTACAATTATATTTTTAGACGAGATTTCAGCTCTATGAATAATGAGAGGGGCTATTATAAAATTGATATAGTAGAGAGTTATAACAATTATAAAATGTTCATTGTTCCTGAAGAAATTATTGGTTTGCCGGGAATTGGTTTTGTTGAAGGGATGTCTTGTGGCTGTGCATATATAGGAATTCGGGATCCTATGTATACGGATCTTGGACTAGTTGACGGCATACATTATATAGGTTACGATGGTACGCTTGATGATCTTATATTTAAAATTACCTATTACCAAAAACATGAAGAGGAGCTTGAAAGGATTGCTTCTAATGGATATAATTTTGTAAGCCAGAATTTTAATGAAGAGAAAGTTGCCAGTGACTTTTTTGCCGCTCTCTATGAACAAGCAAAATATAAAACTTTTAAAAATGACTAAAGCAATAGCATATTTCCTACCACAGTTTCACGAAATACCTGAAAATAACGAATGGTGGGGAAAAGGATTTACAGAATGGACAAATTTAAAAAAGGCTAAACCATTGTTTGAAGGACACGATATACCGGAACCTTTAAATGATAATTATTATAATTTATTAGAAAAGGAAACTGTTATTTGGCAAACGAAGTTGATGGAGGAGTATTTAGTATATGGCCTATGCTATTACCATTATTGGTTTAAGGGAAAAAAAATTCTTGAAAAGCCAGCTGAGAATTTACTCCAATGGAAAGACATTAATCAAAAGTTCATGTTTATGTGGGCGAACCATAACTGGACAAGAAGTTGGGTTGGAGGAGATGAAATGCTTATTAAACAAGAATATGGAAATCCCAGTGATTGGTTGAATCATATAAATTATCTAATGCAATTCTTTAAAGATCCACGATATATTAAAATCAATAATAAACCTGTATTTCAGCTATATATAAGCAAAGACATCGATAACTTAAGAGAAATGTCTGAAATGTGGAATGTTGAATGTCAAAAAAATGGTTTTGCAGGAATTTATCTAATTGATAATATTGACAATCTTGATGATCTAAGTAAAGCTTCTGAATATTGTGACGCTGTTAATTTTCTAGAACACTCAACAGCTTTAAATTACTGGCGTAAGTTCTATCCATGGGAAGTAGTAATCGAAAAAATCAGAAAAAAAGTTAACGGAACCGATAAAATACGAAATACAAATTATGATATCGTGGTAAAAAATGCCGTGCGAGTTATGAGAAAGGCATCATCCCATAAAAAGATTTTTTTTGGAGTTTCTACGAGTTGGGATAATACCCCACGTTACGGGACAAAAGGATATATTATTAGTAAATCTACACCTGATAAATTTAAAAATTTTCTGCAATCAGCAAAAGATATATCTGAAAAGAAGGAACAAGAAATTATTTTTATTTCTTGTTGGAATGAATGGTGTGAAGGTATGTGTTTGGAACCAACAAAGAAGTATCAGTATGGATATTTGAATGCAGTAAAAGACGTTTTTCAGGACCGAAGGTAATAAAACTATGATAAAGTTTATTCATAATATGATTACATCTTATTTTATGCGTAAGAATTTTATAAAACTATGGAGAGCCAATAACCAACACAATTCTACCAGGTTAGAAATTATTCCCGATGATATATCTTTCTTTGATCACGTTAAAGTAGGAAAAGGAACTTATGGTTCAATAAAGGCCCTCTATTCTAATAATCCAAAAGAGTTTTTAAAAATAGGAAATTATTGTTCAATTGGATCAGGTACTACATTTATGCTAGGGAGTGAGCATCCATATTCATATATATCAACTTTCCCTTTTAAAGTTAAAATCCTTAAGGTTGGTTATGAAGCTACGACGAAGGGACCTATTGAGTTAGGTGATGATGTTTGGATAGGTGAGAATGTGCTTATTTTATCGGGTGTAAAGATAGGACAAGGGGCAGTTGTTGCGGCTGGGGCAATAGTAACAAAAGATGTTCCTCCATATTCAATTGTAGGAGGTAATCCTGCCCGCCTAATCAAGTTCAGATTTTCAGAAGAGGTAATTAGGGTTTTGTGTAAGATAGATTATGATAAACTTGATGCCAACAATATAGCTGTTAATATAGACTTATTATACCAAAATATTGATGAAGGGAATGTAAATGATATTGTTGAAAAATTAGGATTATATAATTGAATTTTTGTCAGTACTTAATACCTTTCTTTAAATAGCCAACATCCTTTTGTTGGAATGAACAGAAAGACAGACAGTTGAACTTTACTAACGTTAATTATTTTTTATTACTTTGTTCCTGCGATAAATATAAAAATGCTTTTTATGTTTTATAGTCATTTTTGACTTAAATGTTTCAGCACATTCATCAAATAGAAATTTGCGCTAATAAAATTATTAGATTTTCAGGTGAAAATTAACAGTTAAACTTTAAATAATTTATGGATAATTATAGGATTTGTCAAAGATGTGTAATGGATACCTCTGCATCAGAGATTTTTTTTAATGATGATGGCACATGCCAATTTTGTACGGATTTTTTGGAGAAAATTAAATCAAGTAATTTACTTAATTTTGAACTTCAACAATCTAATTTGAATCAATTTATTATCAAATTGAAAAAAGATGGTCAACATAAAAAATATGATTGTATAGTAGGATTATCAGGAGGAGTAGATAGTTCCTGGGTTTTAGTTCAAGCAGTTAAACTTGGCTTAAGACCTTTAGCTGTTCACATGGATAATGGATGGAATTCTGAAATCGCACAAAATAACATAGAAAATCTGGTTAAAAAACTTAATGTGGATCTTTTTACTTATGTCATTGATTGGAATGAATATAGAGATCTTCAAGAAGCTTTTTTCAATGCAGATGTTGTAGATATTGAATTACTTTACGATAATGCACTTGCCGGTGTAAATTATATGATGGCTTCAAAATATAACATTAAATATATTTTATCGGGGTCTAATACTGCAACTGAAGGCTTACGGATGCCTAAAGACTGGGCTATAAGAAATAAATACGATTACAAAAACATATTGTCTATATGGAAAAAGTGTGGAAAAAATTATCCTTTAAAGTCTTTTCCTGGTATTGGATTTATAAATCATTTGTACTTTAATCATTTGAAAAGGATTAGATGGGTCCCTTTTCTTAACTATCTTAACTATAACAAAAATGAAGTTGTTTCGATTTTGACATCTGAGTTCGATTTCGTTCCTTATCCTTACAAACATTATGAATCTGTTTTTACGAGATTTTATCAAGGTTATATATTACCCAAAAAATTCGGATTTGATAAGCGTAAAAATCACCTTTCAGCTCTTGTTTTAACAGGGCAAATGACAAGGATTGAAGCTCTTCTTTTGTTAGAAAAAGATCCATATCCAGATCAGATTCAATTTCAAAATGATTTTGATTATGTACTTAAGAAATTTTCCTGGAAGAAAGATTTCTTTTTAGAGTATATTTCGAGACCAATGAAAGCTCATGAATCATATGGAAGTGAAGATATATTTTGGGACTTTGAGAAAAAGCTTTCAATGTATGTTAAAAAACTGATTCGGTAGGTCATGAAAAAAATTCTAATCATGTGCTTAAGTGATCCAAGTGGTGATCCAAGGCCTAAAAGATTTATAAATTATTTTAATTCTAAAAATTATCAGATTTATTTAGTTTCAAATGAATTAAAAACTAAAAATTTAAATATAAATGAGCATTTAATTATTCCTAAAAAAAATAAAGTTTTAGGAATTAAATTGCTTAGGTATTTATTTCTTGTTTATACCTTTTTAATAAGGTATTTTTTCCCAAATAATAGATATTTAAATTATTTATCTAATATACGTTATAATCTTAATAACTTAGACATAAAATTAAGTAAATTAAAATTTGATATAATTCTTGTTGAGGATTTACAGCTATTACCATTAGCAATGGAGATTTGTCAAAACTCACCGATTATATTTGATGTGAGAGAGTATTATCCATCACAAGGTGAGGATAGTTTAATTTTTAATTTATTTGAGAAAAAGGAAAGGATAAGACTTTGTAATTTGTACCTCAAAAGATGCAGTTTACTTTTTACAGTTTCTCCAGGTCTTATAGATCAATATAGAAAAAACTTTGGTGTTGAAATGGAGCTCCTCTTAAGTGTTCCTAATTTTAAAGAAATCAATGTAAAGCATAAGACGGATGATAATATAAAAATGGTGCATCATGGTTTTGCTAACTACAACAGGAAGATTGAAAATATGATAGAAATTGTTAAAAAATTAGAAAGTAGATTTTCATTAGATTTATACTTAACTGGAAATGATGGATATATTGAGATTTTAAAAAAAATGGCTAAAAATGATTCTAGAATTCAGTTTTATGAGCCTATTCCATTTGATAATATAATAGATGTTCTTTCAACTTATGATATTGGTTTTTTTTACGTTGAGCCTACAACTTTTAATTTGTCAAGATGTTTGCCAAACAAATTTTTTGAATTCATTCAAGCTCGAATTATGGTCGCCATTGGGCCAACACCTGACATGGTGCACTTTATTCATAAATATGGCTGTGGAATTGTTTCCAAAGAATTCTCTTTAAATGCTATGGTTGACTCCTTGAATGATTTAAATAAGGAGGAAGTCCTTAGGATGAAATTAAATTCTGCAAAGGCTGCGGAAGATTTGAATTTTGAGAAGCAAATTATTAAACTAGATTACTTATTTGATAATTTAATTTTAAAGCATTAATATTAAGTAATAGAATATTGCAAAATCATTTTATGTCACCAAAAACCCAATGCTCCCGATGCGTAATGGATTCTTCAGATCCGGCTATCACTTTTGATGAATTCGGGGTATGTTCCCATTGCCATTATTTTGACAATTCCGCAAATAATTATTGGTTTCCAAATCAAGAAGGAAAACGGAAGCTAGATGGTATTATAAATAGTATCAAAGAGAAAAATGCTAAAAAACCTTATGATTGTATCATGGGGATTAGTGGTGGTGTTGATAGTAGTTACCTTGCATTGGTCTTAAAGGAATATGGATTAAGAGTTTTAGCTGTACATGTCGATGCCGGTTGGAATTCAGAAATGGCTGTTTCTAATATTGAAAATGTTATCAATCATTGTAATTTCGATTTGCATACCCATGTAGTGAATTGGAATGACATGAAAAAATTACAACTCGCTTACTTGAAATCTGGTTTGGCAAATCAGGATGTACCTCAAGACCACGTTTTTTTTGCCGTTTTACATAAATACGCAGTTAAAACTAAAAATAATGTTTTCATGAGCGGTGGTAATATTGCCACTGAATATATTCTTCCCCAATCCTGGCAGGGAAGTGCAATGGACAGAATAAATCTTAAAGCAGTATATAAGAAATTTGGTGGAGAACCATTAGAAGATTACGAAACTATTGGTTTTTGGGACTTATATGTTTTGTTCAGATTGGGTGGTATGAAGGAGGTTAGACCCTTAAATTATATGCCATATACCGTTAATGAAGCTATTGCCGAACTGGAAAAGGTGGGTTGGAGAAATTATGGCCGTAAACATGGAGAATCCTTTTTCACTAAGTTTTTCCAGAATTATATCCTACCTGAAAGATATGGCTACGATAAGAGGATTGCACATCTTTCATCAAGAATTTTATCTGGTGAAATAACCAGGACTTATGCTTTGGAAGTTCTAAACGAACCATTGTATGACCCTCAAGAATTGGAGGTTGATAAAAAATACTTTTGTAAAAAATTGGGTATTTCATTAAGTGATTTGGATGGATATATTAAAGCTCCACAACGATTTTACGATGAATTCCCAAATTGGGATCTACAAAGAAATTCTCTTAGATTTATTTCTGCGCAATGGGCGAAATTTAAAAGTAAGAAATGATTCAAATTGTAAATTACGGAGTAGGAAATTTTACTGCTGTTGCAAATATGCTCGATAGAATTGGAACTAAATGTGAAATTATAGCGGATCCAAATAACATTGTTTATGATGATTTTAGCAAGTTGATTTTTCCTGGCGTTGGTTCCTTTGATGCAGCTATGTCTCTTATTATTTCAAATGGGTGGGTTAATCCGCTAAATAAGTTCATTGAAAATCCTAGTAATAAACTTTTAGGAATTTGTTTAGGAATGCAACTTCTTTTTGAAAAAAGTGAAGAAGGTCAGCTTGAAGGTATGAACTTCATTCCAGGAAAAGTAGTCAAATTTAATGCTTCAGATGTAAGTATCCGAATTCCTCACATGGGCTGGAATAATGTTGAGTTTAAAGAAAAAGCCAACCTTTTCAAGGATATACCTGTTCCCGCCAGATTCTATTTTGCTCATTCATATCATATCGCTGATATACATGAAAATCATATTCAGGCCACTTGCAACTATGGTTATTCCTTTCCTTGCGCAGTTAAAAAGGATAATATTTATGGTGTCCAATTTCATCCAGAGAAAAGTCACAAATTTGGATTAAAACTCTTAGAAAATTTTAGTAATCTTTAATTATGATTAAACCTAGAGTTATCCCTGTACTTTTATTGAAAAATGGTGGCTTATATAAAACAATGAAATTTGAAAAGCCAAAGTATGTAGGAGACCCATTAAATGCTATTAAAATTTTCAATGAAAAAGAAGTTGATGAATTAATTGTACTCGACATAGACGCGTCTAAAAATAGAAAAGAGCCTGATTATCATTTAATTGAGCAATTTGCAGGTGAATGCTTTATGCCGGTATGCTATGGTGGTGGTATTTCAAATTTTGAACAGGCTCAAAGAATTTTTTCGCTTGGTATTGAAAAAATTTCCTTGCAATCGTCTGTTTTGAATAATTTAGATTTAATTAGTAAAATTTCAGCTGTATATGGAAATCAAGCTGTAGTTTTCTCACTTGACTTGAAAAAAAATTTATTTGGGAATTATAAACTTTTTTCCAGTTCAAATCATAAGACTTTGGATGTTTCCTGGAAAAAAGTAGCTGTTGATGCGGTAAATGCGGGTGCTGGTGAAATACTGATTAATGCTGTCGATCGCGATGGAACGCTTCAAGGATTAGATATTGATATATTAGGTGAAATTAAGCCTCTACTTTCAGTTCCTTTAATATTTTGTGGAGGTTTAAATAGCTTGGAGAATATTAAACTCGCCGTTTCAAATGGCGCTAATGCCGTTGCTGGTGGAGCTTTTTTTGTATTTAACGGGCCTCATCGCGCTGTTCTTATTTCTTATCCAAAATATAATGATTTAACAACACTTTTTGGAGGATAGACTGAGACCTATTTAAATAAGGGAAATAAAGAATTTATTTGTAATTCTTCAAAAAGCAGCTCCGTCTGCTTTTTTTTATGCGTTAAATTATCATATTCTTTCATAAACTAATAAAAAATTTGATTAAATTGAAATATGAGAGATATTTTGACCGCAAAACTCATTTATTTTAATTGGGTTAACTAAAATCTAATGATATGAAAAATCAAATCGGTTTATTGATTTCCTTTGTGTTTTGCATTGGATTTTCTTATCGTATAATTGCTCAGGTTGAAAACAATACAGGTTCGACAGATTTGTGTCGGGGAAAATATTTTACTGAAGTCCAGGGTGCTGAGTTTTTAAATTCCCATATACCTGCGTCGCGAAAAGCATGGGTAGATAGGTCCAGATTAATCATCCAACAAATCAAAGAGGGGATGGACCTCCTGACTTCGTCACGCTTTTTCAAGTTTTTTTTATTATTATGATTATTAATGTGTTATAATTTTTGCGATACCAAAATGGGTATCGCAAGACTAAAAATCTTTATTTTTATGGGATGTTTATATCACGTAAAAAAAATCGGTCTGGAAGCACAAGCGTTGTTGTTATTAGCAAAGTTAGTGGTAAGTTAAAATACCTAAAAACCATTGGAATTAGCTTTGTTGCATATAAAATGTATAAAGAACTTGACAGGGTGTTAAACCTGTCAGGTATCAATTTAAGTGCTGATAAAGCGCTTGCCATCGCCAAAACAATCACAACACTTAAGATAAAATTGCCTTTACAAAACAAATCTATTTATCACACGCTACTTTTAAGCAAACAACACAACCAACTCAAACTACTTTATAACGAAAAATATTGGCAAAGTATCGAGAAAATTTAAAATGGGTATCGCAATGGCGAAGTCAGGAAAGAGGGGATGGACCTAAAAAAAATGCCTGCCAAAGTAGCTTCAAAAGCTGTCATTCATAGTAAAATGGATTTTGATGGCTATTCCATTGAAAGTGTTTATTTTGAGAGTTTGCCCGGGTTTTATGTGACGGGAAACTTGTACAGACCTACAAAAAAATATGCTTCCTACGCCGGTATTTTATGTCCTCATGGGCATGATAATCGCTTACTTGGACGCACGAGAGATCAAACTCAGATTCGTTGCGCTACATTGGCAAGAATGGGTGCTGTAGTCTTTGCCTGGGATATGTTGGGTTATGAAGACGGTAAACAATGTTCTCATGACATCGCTTCTTCGTTAAAATTACAAACTATCAATAGTATTCGGGCATTAGACTTCTTACTTGATTTACCATCGATAGACAAAAATCGTATCGGGATTACGGGTGAATCAGGTGGGGGAACACAAACCTTTTTATTGTCGGCTTTAGATGCACGCATTAAAGTTTCTGTTCCTGCTGTAATGGTATCTGCCCATTTTTTTGGAGGATGTCTATGTGAAAGTGGTATGCCGATTCACAAGAAAGGGCAGGAATATCAAACTAATAATGTGGAAATAGCTGCATTAACAGCTCCCAGACCTATGATGTTGATTTCAGATGGAGCAGACTGGACTCAAAATACACCCCAGGTAGAGTTTCCTTATTTGCAAAAAATTTATGCTCTTTATCAAAAAGATAATCTGATTGAAAACGTGCATTTACCCAAAGATTTACATGATTATGGGCCCAATAAACGAATGGGTATGTATCCATTTATGGCTAAACACCTATCGTTAGAGCTATCCAACGTGTTAGATGCGGATGGTAATATCGATGAGGGGCCCTCAAAAGTACTTTCCCCGGAGAAATTAGCGGTATTTAATAATGCATTTCCCATGCCAAAAAATGCGGTGAAAGGGAATGAGGCAGTGATGAAAATACTCAAGTAAATGGAGAGATTTCAACGCGTAATCCATTTAACCTAACGTGTGAATTGGACAGATGGTTAACATTCCAGGGCCCAAAGGGGAAGCCAAAAATTGATTTCCTTCTGTTAATGGCTGGTTTTAATTAAAAATCCTCTTATCGAATGGAAATTTATCCATACTTGTGATTTTTATTTTAGAAAAATCTATATGATTTGGATTAATGAGTATATTATAATCCCCTTGTGTAACAACTGATGGTATGATTAACACGCAAAATTCACTTTCCGTCACAAATTCCCTCCCAATATTTTGAGTAGAAAATGGATGTGGAAACTCTTGCCAGTCCTCTGGTAAGTCTGTTTCTGATAATTGCTTGATTTTTATGTCATCAGGTATATCAATGGTTAATATCATATAATCGTCTGGCAAAGTGGCCAAAGTAAGATGAACTGCAACTTCCGCCATGGCTAAAGACCTGTTTTGAGCTGTATAAATCAAGGCTATGCCTGCTGGATTCCAGCGTGCTCCATACTTAGCAGCTCCTTCACCTGACAACGGTGTTGCGTATTTTCCCCTTGAAATTCTAAATACTTTCATCTACACAAAAATGCCGTAATTCATTCGATGAAGTTCACTAATAACCATTTCCTTACCATAAGAGTCTTTCAATAGTTCTATTGGTTTTAGTTTTCCTAATGCAAAGCTTGGCGTATTAAGCCATAGTTTGAGTTTCTCGACATTACCAAATACGTCTAGACCTACTTTTGTAACTTCCGCTATTTCTATTATTTTTTCAGAATGAATGGGTTTAAAGTGGTGTTCGGGAGAAGCTCTATATCTCTGTAGTGATTTTGTGGATAGGTCGAGGAAATTCGCCCAATCGTTTTCTGAAAATGGGGTGTATTTTTGAATTAAGTCAAATAGAGAATAAGGAATGCCTTTTCTGATAGCAACTACAATAAGCATTTTGTCTTCCAGGAATTTTTCATACGTAACCTGTTTGCTACTCACGTTAATTTTACTTGTTTTGAGGAAGGAATCAATTTCCTTGTTGAGTTTCTCTTCAATGGTTTCTATAGTTGAATTCATAAAATCTAATTAAGACCTTTGTCTGTAAATATAGGACATTTATCTTAACAAATCATTCATCCTTTTTGGGGAATGGGGCAACCTTTGAATTTCCTCAGATTTATTTTACTTTTGGAAAAAGCGACATTCATGATTAAGAAAAAGCATCTTAAAGAGGAGAAACTATTTAATGATATTCCCGTATGATGCCACCAATATTATTTTAACCATTACAAATTTTCTTATTCCATTCACCCATTTTCAACAAATATCTATTCATTGAATTTACATGCGTATGCGCCTGTATTTTAAATGGAGGAATTAATCTGCTCCGTAAATAGGGAAATCTACCTGTATCATGAGAGGGCGAATTCAATTCGCCCCTACCATAACGGGGATATCACATAAAATAGGTTTTAAGGGTGAAATTTACCGCTTACACTCGGTTCTGAATCAGGAATTTGAGGATTATAGCTTACGTATCCGGTTTAAAAATAATGTATATTCTAAGTGTATTCTTTCGCATAAAACAGGGGCATAACTTCGCCATCTTAGCACTAATATTTTTAATGAATCCAAGCTTTTTAGACAATCTGTATAAACTTAGGTTTATTTCCGAATTGTGCTATTTAATTTGACATAAATTGTTAAATTATTAAGTGTAATTCGGATATTTTCCGAATTAAATGGATATATTTGTCAAATAAATGTCAAAATGAATTTGTCCAAATATAGCGATCAACCTATTAGCACCCAGGTACTGCTTGGATTGCTAAAGGGGTATAGTAGGCCCTATGACAAAATCATGGAAATGGTCAATCAGGGAATTATTTATCAACTCAGAAGAGGACTCTACATGACGACCTCTTTGGTAAGTAAAAACGCTCCCGAGCCTTTTCTTATAGCAAATCATCTATATGGACCAAGTTATGTGTCACTTGATTCAGCCCTGTTTTATTGGGGCTTAATTCCAGAGCGGGTTTTTGAAGTTTCAAGCGTGACACCTAAAGTATCAAAAAAAATTATGACTCAAAATGTAGTATTCAGCTTCACTCATTTGCCTCAAACGTATTATCCTTTGGGCATAAAATCATTTTCCCTGACCGAAACACAGACAATTTTAATTGCAAGTCCAGAAAAAGCTCTCTGTGATAAAGTTATTACAACGACTGGAATAAATCTTCGAAGTAAGAAACAAGCATTGGCTTTTTTAGTGGAAGATTTGCGAATTGAAAAGGATCAACTTCGTGAACTCGATGTACGGGGTATGTTAAAGTGGTTATCAGTTTGTCCAAAAAGTGGTAGTATTAAAATTTTAATTGAAGCAATTGCAGAATTATGATAAAAGATTGGATTGATTCATATAAGCCAAGAAATATTCAAGAAACAGAACAAGCGTTACGAGAAATAATGCAAGAGATTACCCTTGCAGGGTTATACAGGGCTAATTTTTACAAACATGCTGCTTTTTATGGTGGTACTGCTCTTAGAATTTTTTATGGATTGAATCGTTTTTCAGAAGATTTAGATTTTTCCTTATTGGAAAAAAATACAGATTTTGAATTGGAGTCGTTTTTTAATTCTGTAGTAGAAGAATTTAATGCGCTGGGGATGCAAGTATCCTTGAAGCAGAAAACGAAGTTTAATTTATCGAATATAGATTCTGCTTTTTTAAAGTCAGAAACGTTATGGAGCGAGTTAATATTTGAAAGCACTATACCTCAAATTAAACTTCCATTAAAGCCTGGTATTAAAATTAAAATAGAGGTAGATACAAATCCACCACTCAATTTTGAAACAGAAAATTTATTACTTACAAAGCCATTTTCATTTTTTGTAAACTGTTTCACCTTACCAAATTTATTTGCGGGTAAAATGCATGCTTTACTATTTCGTAAGTGGAAGAATAGGGTGAAGGGAAGAGACTGGTATGATATGGAATGGTATATCAAAAATAGTGTTGGGCTGAATTTAGAGCATTTTTACAGTAGAGCTGTAGAAAGCGGAGATTGGTCAGAAAAATCAATCTCAAAAAACCAATTATTGGAATTGCTACATACAAAAATCAATGCTACTAAAATTGAAAACGTGAAAGAGGATGTGATTAGATTTGTACAAAATTCCAATGAATTAGAAATTTGGTCACAAGATTATTTTAATAAATTAGTAATAAATCTTAAAGTTGAGAAATAGCGGTTGCGTTGCTTCCTGTAATTGGTGAAACAAAACCAAATTTGATTCCATAGGGGAAAGCACCTGTACCATAAGATGGCGAATTCAATTCGCCCCTACCATAACGTGGATAAATCGTTGTATTTGGTTGGGGCATAACCTCGCCATCTTAGCACTAATATTTTTAATGAAACCAGGCTTTTTAGACATCCCTATTTTATAAAACTGACAACCGAACATACTTAATCGATGATTTTAAACAATTCATTCATGTTGATTTCACTTTGTACAAGCCCAGGGTAGCTTTGCACGTTTTTAATGCCATGAGTACTCACCATAGTCAAAAATAATGATTTTCGGGTTTTGGTCTTTGCCAGGAAAACATCGAGTTTATTTTGAAGTTCAATAGCATATTTCTTTGATAACTCAAATTCTGTTCTGGAGAATTTCATCTCACATACATTGATGCACTGATCTTGTCGATCAATCAATAAATCTATTTGTGCGCCAGTGTCATGACCTTGTGATGAATGTCGCCATACATAATGTTCCGTATGCACGCTGGCAATACCCAAAGCCTGCTTTAGTTGTAGAATGTGCTTTAGACAAATACTTTCAAAGGCAATACCGCACCAACTAATCCAGGCTTGACTTGAGGCAAAAGTAGTCCAACTTCCACGCCCGTTTATCTTGCCATTTGCCATGAATTTGGCATAAAACAAGGAATACTCGTCAATGAGTTTGTACACTGCGTCCTTTGAATGCTTGCCAAAAGGTATGTAGGCTTCAATAAATCCAGACTCGCTTAGTTCCTCAAGCACGTGAGTTGTTCCCCCTCCTGTTTGGAGCTTACAGGTAGTTATTACTTCGTTTCGGGTTAGTCCTTTTCCCTTCTGGGCCAATGCTTTTATGATGGTAATATGGCTGGAGGCATTATTGAATAAGGAATGGAATAGGTTTTTGAATTCATCGTTCAGGAAACCGTCCTTAGAGAAACATATTCGGTCAATGGCAATGGTTACACTTTCACCACGGTCAATCATCTTTAGATATTGTGGCACACCTCCCATAACCATATAAAGTTGAATGAGTTGATAACGATCCAACCTAATGTTCCGGCTTCGCAGGAATTGTTCCGTTTCACCTAATGAAAAGGGGAGTAAGCGCATTTTTCGTGTCACCCTATTGTGCAGACCACCCCTATGGTTAATGATGTTTTTAATCATCCAGGCTGCGGCTGACCCACAAATTACTACCACCAGATTTTTTTGCCCGGATGCCCACATATTCCAGAAATACTCAAACGCTTCCCGAAATCCGGATCTGGGTGTATGTAACCATGGGAACTCGTCAATGAACACTACCTTTTTTTGTTTTTTGATTTTTGGTTCAATCAGTGCTATGAGTTGTTCAAATGCGTGCATCCAACTCGTGGGTGAAGCAAAAGGAATCCCAGTGGCTAAAGTCATAGCTTGACCAAAAAGATTTAGTTGTTTACTCAATGAAGCATTGTGTAAGCCAGAAAACTCAAAAATCAGCTGCTTTTCATAAGCATTTCGAATCAAAAAGGTCTTACCAATACGGCGGCGTCCATATATCGACAATAGTTCTGCATCAGGTGATTCAAGCAGAAGCGCAAGTTGTTTCTGCTCGGAAATTCTGCCTATAATCTGTTCCATCTGTTTGAATTATTTGTTGTATGCTAGTCATATAATTTGCCAAATGTAATAAAAAATATCATATTTGGCAAATTATAGAATTCTATATTCTGCCAAAACTAACAAAAGTTAAATACCACATACATGAACTGGCGAATTACCTGTCGATTTATATACTTCTGGTGCCAATGGCATTCGCGCTTTTTTAGGACGGGGCAAAATGACCGTAGCTTATTATTTTGATCACCATCGTAAAGTTTGTATCAACAAGGCGCATCATTTATTCTTGTTGGAGTGCTTTATATGCACGCAGCATTATTTTCCAATAAGCATCTTGCATTTCTTCGCTTAAAAATGATACCTCAATCAAGCTTTTTGCCTTAGATTGTTTTTTCATAAATCGATCAAAAGCACCCTGAATTTGTTTATTATTCAACCCCAGATAGGTTCCAAATCGTTCAAAATGATGGCGGGTAAATTTTGTTTTCTTTCCCTCCATACTTAGTGCTAATTCTTCTTTGTCTTTTGGATTCGCCAAATTCACATTAAGTAAGTCGTATGCAGGAGACAGTGACCATTTGCCATCATTTTCAATCATTGAAAAGTTTTTCAAGTGCATATCGTTATTTCCCGTCAAAAAGCAAAAAACAGTCAATTCGAAATATTTTAACTGGTCCATGAGGGTGTCCGTTGAGTATTGTCGCAAAGCCTTACCTACACGCTCCATAGTGCTTTTGTATTTATCTACTGCCTCTGTAATTTGAAACATATCAAGCATGTGAATTTTTTGACCACCTAGAGTTCTGTCAATCCTTTTGGTGATATATGCCAATTCACCTGAATGAAGCCTAATCAAACTTGAAGGAACCGTTTGAATACCGAATATTTCCGCAATCTTCATCGTTAGATGTTCGTTTTCTGGCATCTCAGGATAGGCACTTGAAGGTGGTTTGAAAATATAATTTCCACCCATCGAAAGGGAAAGCTTAGGTTGTACTCCCGGCACAGCAATACGATAAGCGACCACTTCTTTAGCCAACTCATTCATTTCGCTTAAAGAGTATTTTAAAAATGGAGGTGTATTACTTCCAAAAAAAGCCAGACTACATTTAGCATGGTAGTCTGGTTGCTCTAAATCTACCATTTCGCCATAGCAGTATAAACATCTCTTATTCATTGGCTTGGTTTAAAGGTTTTACGCTAACTGCTCCGATACAGTTTTGGCAACAAGCCAGTAATAAACCCATTCTATCATTTGGGTTGATTTTATAATGATTTTTAGCAACGTCTAAAAGCCAGCCCTCTGGAATGAGTCCTTCAAAAAATGAAAACAAATGCTTGTCGTGATAGGGATATTTAACAACCGGCATGGTGAAGGTTAAAAACTGATTGGGATGATCAATAATGTATTGTTCGTCATATTGAAAAGTAAAATGGCCTTCATTGGTTTCAGTCAAAACACCTGCTCTGACGTCCTTGTAAAATATTTCAGCTGTTCTCATCGTCATTGATTTGATTTTTTTCAATGTCTTTGTTGGCTATGGGAGCAAGGGTATGACCAAACATGGAAAGCACGTGGTTTACTTTTTCTAATTGTAAATTGCCTTTGCCCTGTTCAATCTTTCTAATCACAGTAAGTGCAACCCCGGCTCTTTCTGCAAACGCTAATTGCGTTAGTCCGGCTTGTTTTCGTTTTTCTTTGAGAAAGTTCCCTAGGGATTTCATTATATGCTTTTGCAGTTATTATATGCAAAAATAGTAAATTGTATGTAAAAACATATAAAAATGGATATAATAAATAATTATATGTAAAAACATATAAATGCACCAATATAATTTTCTACAGGGGCGAATTGCATTCGCACTTTTTCTCAATAAGTCAAAGTTTTATTTGCCATGAAGAAAGATTTTAAATGTTTAAAATACGTATCTTTGAAAAATAAACACGTATCATGACGAGTAAACTAACATTGACCGTTGAAAAGGCAATTATAGACAGAGCTAAGTCTTATGCAAAAAAAACAGGACGTAGTCTCTCCGAATTGATTGAAAATTATCTTGAGACCATAACGCAAGAAGATAATCAAGTGGACTTGTCTCCGAAGCTAAGGAAATTAGTTGGTTCGGTTCAATTACCTGCAGACTTTGACGAGGAAAAGGAATTAAGGTCAGCCCTTGAAAAAAAACACTTGTTATGATAAAGGTTTTTCTTGATACAAATGTTCTGATCGATTTGATCGCGGACAGAAAGCCCTTTAGTAAACATGTCATTGAAATATTTAAGCATGCAGAGGAGAATAGCATTCATCTTTTTACTTCATCCCATTCAATAGCAACGGCACATTATATTTTGAAAAAATATGTTGCTGAAAAGGAATTAAGAGAAATTCTGTTAAATCTATTAGCATTTCTTGATGTGGTACCCGTTGATTTAGATGTGCTAAAAAAGGGCTTACGTTCTATTCATAAAGACTTTGAAGACGCAATACAAATGTTTTGTGCTTCCTCCATTCCTGGAATTAATTATATCGTAACAAGAAATACGAAGGATTTTAAAACAAGTGAATTGGTTGTTTTGACTCCTGATGAAATGTGCCTAAAATTATAGTAGGAGCGAATGGCATTCGCCCTTTTTTTAGCAAGGATTAATCTTATAATGGAAAAAAATCTACCACTTCATCTACAAGAAGTGATTATTGGCTCGAATGATCTAAGATTTCCAATCAAATCTCAAAATTGGTCAAAATAGGAGCTATTCGGAAAATTGCTCCAAGAATATATTTTCCCAATATGATTGAGCCTGTTGAGGCTATTATTAAAAGAAATCTTTTCAAGATTCTGGGGAATTTATACCCCGGGACATTGCTTAGTTTGGAAATTGGGGTGCCCTGTAACGTATCTGCGAATAAAAATTATGTTTAAACCGAAGACGTTCTCTGAAATCCTCAAAATCCTGTAAATCCTAATTCAAAACCGAGCGTTAGGGGTAAATATTAAATCAAAACCTATCTTAGAGAAGACGCGAAGCATCGCGTCTCTACGGAAATTTTGCATGAAAATCAAATATCCAGAGGGCATTAATAACTGTCATCTAATAAAAAATCATGAATTTGAACATGTTTTACACCTTCTATGTCTTCTTTCCAAAATTCATCCATCGTAACAACAAATTTTGGATAATTATCTAAAATGGCCAATAGGGGACTAAATTCTCGATGTATGGTTGCTTCATTTTCTAATTTGTAGGCAACTTGTATATAGATTTTTTTTCCTTGTTTTTCGGCGATAAAATCAATTTCTCTGCTATCTAATTTGCCAATATATACTTTATATTCTCTTCGTTTAAGTTCCAGAAAAACGACATTTTCCAAAATGCCACCAATCATTCTATCGCGATATCCCATCATCGCATAAAGCAGAGAAAGGTCACTAACAAAGAATTTTTCCTGAGTCTTTAAAATTTCCTTTCCTTTGATATCAAAACGCGATACCCGATATAAAATAAATGCCCCCTCTAAGGCAGATAAATAATTGTAGATGGTGTTGACATCCGTTTTTCGCGACTGGCTTTTAAAATAATCTGAAATACTTTTTCCGGAAAAAGTATTTCCAATATTATCAAAAGCAAAGCGAGTGACCCGTTCTAAAAGATCAATGTCCCTGATTTTGTATCGCTGTATAGTATCTCGCAGTAGGACAGAGGCATAGATATCCCGAATAACTTTATAAGTAGTATCTTCATCGTAATTACCTGTATGAATTATAGGAAATCCTCCTTTTCGCAGGTAGGTTACAAAAGACTCTTTTATAGATGATACAGCAGTTTGATATACACTGTTGAAAAGTAAATATTCTTTGAAAGACAAAGTATAAACGGGTATTTCTATATATCTGCCCGCTAAATAGGTAGCTAATTCTGACGATAGTAAATGAGAATTAGATCCAGTAAGATAAACATCAACGTTGAAATCCACCAAAAGCGAATTAACTACTTTTTCCCAAGCCTGAACCTCCTGAATTTCGTCCAGCAAAATATAAAACTTTTTATCCTTTGTAATCTGCCCCGCTAAATACGCATATAATGAAGTTGCATTTTTTAGATGTTCAGTGGTGAGACTTTCAAAGTTTAGGGCAATGATACTATTTTCAGTGATTCCTTTTTCAAGTAAAACTTTTTTAAGGAGCAGTAATATGGTTGATTTACCTGACCTCCGTATACCCGTTAATATTTTTACCAGCGGTTTATCTATCCACTGTTCCAGTTGCTTTAAATAAAAAGGCCTTCTAATCATTTTATGTTTTGAAACATAAAAATACTAAAATAATTATACTTTTTATGGTTATATCCATAAAAACTTTAATAGGCATTGAGTATAAATGCATAGATTTTTCGGGGGGTTAGCAAAAAACAGGCTAAATCTCCATTTTGCACTGAAAAAATGCAATAAACGTTAATAATTGCATTTTTCCAGTGCAATTTTAGTATTTTTGTCTAAACCAAAGGTAAATGCAAACGTTGTTTGAATATTCAAATCGATTAATATCCAATGTAAATAAAAAATTTACACGATATCTATATAATACAATACATTGGGAAAACAGATTAATTGGCATAGTAGGACCTCGTGGCGTAGGTAAAACGACCCTTGTTTTACAGTATATCAAAAATAATCTTGACGTTCGACATACTTTATACGTGTCGGCAGAGGATTTTTATTTTGCGAAACATCGTCTTTCGGATTTAGCTTCAGATTTTGTTAAATGGGGTGGAAAATATTTATTTATAGATGAAATACATAAATACCCTGATTGGTCAAATGAATTAAAACTAATTTATGATTACCATAATCATCTGAAAGTAGTATTTACGGGGTCTTCGGTGTTAGATCTTAAAAAAGGTAGTGCTGATTTGAGTAGACGTGCAGTACTTTATAATTTGCAGGGTTTATCATTTCGTGAATACTTAATGCTTTTTCATCAGATAGAAGTTCCGGTGTTTAATTTAAATGAAATTCTCAATCATCAGGTGAAGGTCCCACAAATGGTACATCCATTGCCATTATTTGCTGATTATCTTAAAAGAGGATACTATCCCTTTGCCTTAGAACCTGATTTTGATTTGAAATTATTACAAGTAGTCCATCAAACATTAGAAAGTGATATTCCTGTTTATGCAGGGATGAATGTGTCCAAAGGAAGGCAGCTAAAACAATTGATGGCCATTATTGCAGAAAGTGTCCCTTTCAAGCCGAATATGTCTAAGATATCGGAAATTTTAGCTATTAGTCGAAATGTTATAGCCGATTATCTTTTGTACATGGAGGAAGCTGGTATGCTGGCTCAATTGCGGGATGATACAAAGGGTATCAGAGGTTTGGGGAAAATAAATAAAGTGTATTTAGATAACACCAATTTAGTGTTTATCCTGGCAGGGGGAAATGCTAATAAAGGAAATATTAGAGAAACCTTTTTTTTGAATCAATGTCGGGTGCATCACCAGGTTGTTTCTTCAAACCTGGCTGATTTTAAAATGGAGGATAAGGATTTTGAGATTGGTGGTAAAAACAAAGGTTTAAAACAAATAGAAACTGCAGAAAATGGCTTCTTAGTAAAGGATGATATAGAAAGTGGCTTTTTTAATACCATCCCTCTATGGCATTTTGGTCTAATGTATTGATTAGATTGGTTTTTCCAAATCATTTTGTACCTCCTGGGAGATAAACCATTCTATGTATTCTGGCAATACTGTGGCGGTATAATAGGGTAAATTTAATAACAGGTATGGTTTTTTATTTGGTGTCATGGCCTTTTCTATTTTAAATGGTCCACCATACATTCGTATGGCGCATGGATGCTCGGCTGCTTCAATAAATTGGTGAAGTGATTTTAAACTACCAGTACTTCCAGATTTTATTTCAATGGGTATGACCATATTTTTATAAGTATAAACCAGATCAACTTCTGCATTGGATTGTGGTTTTTCCCTAACCCAAAAATGTGGTTTATGTGTTGTAATACTTTGGAGTGAAATTAATTCCTGTGTTACCAGATGAGGAATCACCGCCCCTTTAAAAGCACTGTTCAAATCTGTCATTGAAAGCATTTCAGCTTGTATGCCTAAAGAATAATTAACCAAACCAGTATCTAAAAATTGTAGTCGTGGTGCTTTCTTTAAATCTGTTTTAATGGGTGGTTGTACTTCGGTAGTAGGATAAATCAATCGTATGATTTTTGCATCATCCAATGTTCTTAATGCTTCACCTACTTCTCTTGACCGATAATTTGAATGGCCAAATCCCTGGAATTTTATCCGTTCATCTAAACTTAATGGAGCGGTATCCATAATATGTCTGATAATTTGTCGGTCTGACGGGTTGGACGCATATTTTTCTACATCGTTTTTATAGGTGCTCCAAATACTTTCATAAATAATGGTTAAATCAGAAAGATTGTTATCTGCTAATTCTGTTTTTATGATTTCTGGCATGCCCCCAATAATTGCATATCTATGAAATGCAATCATCAAAGTATGATGTGCATATTGTTTTACGGGTAATACTTTTAATTGTTCAAGTAGGGCAAATTTGCCGGTTGCCTCTAAATACTCCTGGAAATTCAGTGGGTGTAAATATAAAAAAGACACTCTTCCGACGGGAAAGCTTTTCACATTTTTAATGGCAAATTCCAATAGCGAACCAGCGCAAATTACATGGAGGTGGGGTATTTCTTCGTAAAAATATCGAAGTAATTGTATAGCTATTGGACTTTCCTGTATCTCATCAATGAATAGTAGCGTATTAGGTAATTTTTGGGACGGAATATTCTTTGCTAATAATAAAGCTTCTAATATGGTTTTAACGTCATCAAAATCTTCAAAATATTTTTTGTCCGCTGGCTTTTCTAAGTTAAGTGAAATAAGGTATTCGTAGGATTTAGCAAATTTATTGATGACAGTAGTCTTACCTACCTGTCGGGCACCTCTTAAAATAAGTGGCTTTCTAACTGGACTTAATTTCCATTTATATAGATAATCTTCAATGTTTCTTTTAAATTCCATTCAGGTACTTTTATCAAATGTAACATAATAAGGGCAAATATTCATTCATCTTGTAACAAAATAAGCCCAAATGGTCATTAGGGATCGTTTCTTTTTGCGTATTTATTAAAATTAAAGCGTAATTTTATTATCGCAATCGGCATTACAGTAATTTGAATTGCGATAATTATGAAATTTTATAACAGGGAATCTGAATTAGCTTTATTAGACCGCATTGAAAATAGGTCAGTAGATACCGCCCAAATGACTTTCGTGGTAGGTAGAAGGCGTATTGGGAAAACCAGCCTGTTAATTAAAGCGACAGAAAAGCAGAATATGCTTTATTTTTTTATTGCCAAAAAAAGCGAAATATTATTATGTGCAGAATTTACGGAACAATTAAAGGAAAGGTTACAAATGCCATTATTTGGAGAGATAAAATCTTTCAAAGAGTTATTTGAATTTATAATTGAAGTATCAAAAAATCGCCATTTTACTTTATTCATAGACGAATTTCAGGAATTTTATTCGGTAAATCCTGCTGTTTTTTCTGACATGCAAAATATTTGGGACAGTAATAAACAAGATAGTAAGCTCAATTTAATTTTATGCGGATCCGTCTATTCGTTGATGGCAAAGATTTTTGAAAATTCAAAGGAGCCTCTCTTTGGAAAAGCAACCCATAGATTACATTTAAAAGGATTTGATTTAGCAACGCTCAAATCTATTTTAAACGATTATTCACCTCAATATTCTTCAGAAGATTTATTGGCTTTTTATTTATTTACCGGTGGCGTGGCAAAATATGTAGAACTTTTTGTTCAGGCCCGGGCATTCTCATTGACTGACATGCTGCATTTAATATTAAATGAAAATTCTCTTTTTTTAGATGAGGGAAAGCATGTCTTGATTGAAGAATTTGGCAAAGAATATGGGAACTATTTTTCAATTTTGTCACTGATTGCTTCTGGGAAAACGGCAAGGGTAGAGATTGAATCTATTATGGAAATTCAAACAGGTGGATTTCTGGACCGACTGGAAAAGGATTTTGGCTTGATAAAAAAGGTAAGACCCATTTTTTCAAAACCTAATAGCAGGAAATTAAAATATGCTATTGAAGATAATTTTCTTAATTTTTGGTTTCGGTTTATTTACAAATATCGAAGTGCGGTGGAAATGGGTAATTTAGATTATCTAAAAGAAATTATTTCACGGGATTACACAACTTATAGTGGCAAAATATTAGAAAAATATTTCACTGAAAGGTTAAAAGCGGAAAAAAAATACAATATCATCGGTCCGTACTGGGATGGGAAAAATCAGAATGAAATAGATATCGTAGCTATCAATGAACTAGATAAAATAGTGTTATTTGCCGAAGTTAAGCGAAATTAAAATTATATCAATCTGAAAGTTTTAAAGGAAAAATCGACCTGTTTAATGAATCATTTTGAGGGGTATAAAATCCTTTATAAAGGCTTTTCCTTAGATGATATCTGATTGGTTAGACAGAACGCTATTAACAAGCTCTCAAGAAGGTACTTCTGTATTGTAATTTTCAAAAAATCATACTTTTTCATTAATCTTAGGGTTTATATGCTGCCACATCGACAATTAGGCCTGGAAAAATGACTGATTCCAATCGGGATAAATTTTCATGTTTTTTGTGAAGAACAAAAAGGTTATTTTCAGATAATACATATTGCAACATCCATTGTTCTCCGGGCTGAATTATCCAGTATTCCCGAACCAGGGAGGCCTGATAAGCCTCAAATTTCTCATGCATTTCGACTTGTCTGTTACTGGGTGATAAAATCTCAATAACTAAGTCGGGTGCGCCAATGATGCCTTGAGTTACTATTTTTGACTTATCACAGATCACACAAAGGTCTGGTTGCACAACTGTTTTGAAGGTATTTCCTTGTTTTCCGACAGGTAGCCTAACATCTATGGGCGCAGCAAAATAAGTACATGTTTTTTCTTGGAAGTAGGGGTAAAAGGCAACAGTTAATTCTCTGGACAAGGATTGATGTGGTGTATTAGGCGCGCTCATAGGAAATATCTTCCCCATGATGAGTTCCACACGCTCCTGAAACTGCCAGGTCATATAGTCTGAATAACTATATTCAAAAGAATCCTCATTTAATTGATCGAGCCGGGTAATCTCCTGAAATTTATATTCTTTCATTTCCAATGAGCTAATGGTTTATAATCAGCAACTTCGACAAATAATTCAGGAAAAATGACCGATGCTATTCGGGATAAATTTTCATATTTTTTATGCAGCTCAAATTTCAAATTATCATTCAATACATATTGTAACATCCATTGTTCCTCAGGATGAATTATCCAGTATTCCCGAACCAGTGAAGCCTGATAGGCCTCAAATTTCTCATGCATTTCAATTTGTCGATTACTAGGGGATAAAATTTCGACAACAAGGTCTGGGGCTCCGTTTGCACCTGACTTTTCTATTTTTAACAGGTCACAAATGACACCTAGATCAGGTTGTACTACGGTATTGTATATATTTCCCTTTTTACCAACAGGAAGTCGGACATCAAAAGGCGCAATAAAATAATAGCATGGTTTACCTTTGAAATAGTTATAAAAGCAATTACCAATATCGTTGCTCAGAGAATGATGCGGTGTATTAGGCGCACTCATGGGAAATATCTTCCCCATGATGATTTCGACGCGTTCCTGAAACTGCCATTTCATATAGTCTGAATAACTATATTCAAAAGAATCTTCATTTAATTGGTCAAGCCGGGTAATCTCCGGAAATTTATATTCTTTCATTTCCAATGAGCTAATGGTTTATATTCAGCAACTTCGACAAATAATTCGGGAAAAATGACCGATGCTATTCGGGATAAATTTTCATATTTTTTATGCAGCTCAAATTTCAAATTATCATTCAATACATATTGTAACATCCATTGTTCCTCGGGCTGAATTATCCAGTATTCTCTAACCAGGGACGCCTGATAGGCCTCAAATTTCTCATACATTTCAATCTGTCGATTACTGGGAGATAAAATTTCGACAACAAGGTCAGGGGCACCTTTTACACCTGATTTTTCTAATTTTAAGAGATCACAGACAATGCCTAAATCTGGTTGAACCACCGTTTTGTAAACATTTCCTTTTTTGCCCACAGGAAGTCGGACATCAAAAGGGGCAATAAATACAAAGCAATTTTTCCCTTTAAAATAATTTTTAAGGTCAACGGCTATATCAATAGCAAGTGATTGATGCGGTGTATTAGGCGCGCTCATAGGAAATATCTTCCCCATAATAATTTCCACGCGTTCTTGAAACTGCCAGGTCATATAGTCGGAATAACTATATTCAAAAGAATCCTCATTTAATTGATCGAGCCGGGTAATCTCCGGAAATTTATATTCTTTCATTTCGATTTTTTTCTAAATGTATAGGATATTACCTTAGAAAACCTAATTATGCACAATTATTTAAGGACAGTTTACAAAGAAGAAGATTCATTAAATAATAAAAGGGTGACTTTTCAGCCACCCTTTTAAAAATATACTATTAGAGGAACCATTCTTACCTGGCGTAAGAGACGGCTCGTTTTTCGCGGATAACAGTAACTTTTATCTGCCCAGGATATTGCATATCGTCCTGTATTTTTTGAGAAATAGCGAAGGCTAAATCTTCAGCATTACTATCGCTTACCTTATCACTTTCAACGATAACACGGAGTTCACGACCTGCCTGCATGGCATAAGCTTTTTGCACTCCTTCATGAGACATGGCCAATTCTTCTAATTCACCAATTCTTTTCAGATAGCTTTCTAAGATTTCTCTTCTGGCGCCTGGTCTGGCACCAGAAATGGCGTCACAAGCCTGGACTAATGGAGAAATGATATTATTCATTTCCACTTCATCGTGGTGAGCACCTACAGCATTACAAATAACGGCATGTTCCTTATACTTTTCGCATATTTTCATGCCCAGAATAGCGTGTGAAAGTTCACTTTCCTCCTCGGCTACTTTTCCTATATCGTGTAATAGACCGGCTCTTTTGGCCATTTTTACCTGACTCGGATTAAAGCCAAGTTCAGAAGCCATGATAGCACAAAGGTGGGCTGTTTCGATGGAGTGTTTCAATAGATTTTGGCCATAAGAAGAACGGAAACGCATTCTGCCCACTTGTTTTATCAAGTATGGATCGAGGCCATGTATATCGAGTTCAATAACGGTACGTTCTCCAATCTCAACGATTTGCTCATCGAGTTGCTTTCTGGTTTTAGCCACCACTTCTTCAATTCTGGCAGGGTGAATCCTTCCATCGGCAACTAATTTTTTCAATGAAAGTCTGGCAACTTCGCGGCGAATAGGATCAAAACTAGAAATAACGATAGCTTCCGGTGTGTCATCTACGACAAATTCTGCCCCAGTAGCGGCTTCCAACGCACGAATATTCCTTCCTTCTCTACCAATAATTTGACCTTTAAGATCATCAGATTCAAGATTGAAGACAGAAACGGTGTTTTCGATAGTATATTCAGCACACATACGCTGAATGGTTTGGACGACAATTTTCTTTGCCTCTTTACCTGCGTTCAACTTAGCTCTCTCAATAGAATCTTTGATGATAACCATAGATTCATTTTCAACCTTCGCTTTAACGGCCTCAAGAAGCATGTCTTTAGCTTCTTGTTCAGTCATAAGGGATATTTTTTCTAATTCCTTAATTCTGATTTCATTAGCAGCATCGAGTTCTTCTTTCTTTTTAGAAATAATCTTTAATTGCTTTTCCAGGTTTTCTCTAATGATGGCAAGATCGGCGTCTTTTTGTTCAATTTCAGCTTTTAGAACCTCAATATTTTTTGCCTTTGTATCTAATCTCTCCTCAACCTGTTTGAAATTGCCTTCAAGGGCTTTAATCTCAATTTCTCTTTCCTTCAGTTCTATCATTTGAGTCGCCTTGTGACTTTCAAACTGACTTTTCAAAGAATTGAAATTGTCTTTAGCTTCTTGAATTTTACGCTGTTTTATGCGTTCATTTTTGACCTCTGACTGGTCTAAAAGTTTTTCAGCTTTCAGTTCAGCCTCATCGATAATTCGTTTTGCATTCAGTCTGGCCTCTTTAACCTCAAGGTCAACTTGTGCATTTAATTCATTTGTTTTGTTTTTTCTCTGAATATTCAGCAAAAATCTAGCCCCAAAAAAACCTATTATAGCGCCAACTATTGCTAATATTATTCCTGTTCCAATGTCATTCATAATGGTAAAATTCTTTAATAATGAACAAAAAAAAATCCAGACACAACATCTGAATATTTTGATTTACCAAAACTACTATTTTATTTGTGGAAATAATTCGAGATAGGGTTGGCAGGACCAAACAGAAAGTGATTCCAGCGAGCTCGATATAAAAAAAGTAAAACCTAGAGTGCTATCGATATTTGGCGACAGCTGGTATATATTTATTTCCACAGTGGACAGTAATTCCGGGGTGTTTTTAAGACACCTCAACTTTTTGCTCCAACCTTTAAAAGCGCTATTTAACGTGGTTATTTTCGTAAATAAGCGCCTAATTCAGATTGATAGGCAGTTAATAAATTTTCAATAATAGTATCTACTTCTTTATCTTGAAGTGTTTTCTCCAAGTTTTCGAAGGTAAAACTTACTGCATAGGAACGTTTTCCTTTGCCAAGTTGTTTTTCATTTTCATAAACATCAAACAGATTTATCTGAACAATCTGTTTTTTGCCTAATTTTTTAGCAATGCTCACAATATCGGAAAATTTAATTGAATTATCAACTATTAAAGCTAAATCTCTCCTAATACTTGGGAATCGACTTATTTCCTTAAACTTAATTTTTTGATTAACCGTTTTTTGCAAACAAATATCCCAATAAAACTGGGCATAAAATATTTCTTCTCTCAAACTAAAAGATTGAGTAAGTTTTGAACTTAATTTTCCAAAAGTGACGTATATTTTACTTCCTTGTTTTAAATGAATTCCATATTCGAAAGGTGCTTCATTTTGAAAAACCTCTTCTTCCAATCCTTGAATACCAAGTCTGGCAAGTATTGAAAAAACAATGCCTTTAAGGCTATAAAAATTTGATTTTCCTTGCCCGGTGTGGTTCCAGTTTTCAGTATGCTGGTCTCCCGAGAGAAATAAAGTTAAATGACTGGTCTCTTTTATACTTTCTGGTGTCTGGATATAAGATTTGCCCCATTCAAAAAGTTTAACATTATTTTGCTGCCTGTTTTGGTTATGTAAAATAACTTCAAGACCGCTCATCGCCATCTCAGGTCGCATAATATCGAGCAGGGCATGCGAAGTATTATGAATAAAAACGAGTTCTTCTTCTTTGATATTCCAGCTATTTGTTTTGTAGTAAGCTGATTGGGACAAAGAAACGGCCATCATTTCACTACATCCTAAGCCTGTTAAAAGTTCTGATATGAAACTACTGATTTGATTTCTATCTGGTTTTGGTGCCGAACTTAAGGTAGTTCGCATGGCATCGGAAAATGGGACCCTGTTGAAACCGTAAATCCTTAATATTTCTTCTACTAAATCGGCTGGCCTCAATACGTCCGATTTATTTTTTGGAACATTGACGGTGCACATTTCATCATTTTGGAAAATGGGTGCCATGTCCAACAGGTTTAAAATATGGATGATTTCCTCATTGGTAATGGGTGCGCCAGTCAATTCTCTGACGTAATCGAATGAAAGGTCTATTTTTACTGGAGGGGTAGGATGAGTGTAAATATCGGTTATTTCGGATGCAATGTCAGCATTCGCCAGTTCCTGTAGTAGCAAGGCAGCTCTTTTAAGTGCAAAGACCGTTATTTCCGGGTCACTGCCTTTTTCATAAACTTTCGCAGCATCCGTTCTCAAATTATGCTTCATACTAGTTCGACGAATCGATTTAGCTTGAAAATGAGCAGACTCCAGAAAAATATCCGTAGTATCAGCTTGCACTCCGGAATGTAAGCCACCAAATACGCCGGCAATACACATAGGGTAATCATCGCCACCACAAATGATTAATTCCTCACCCGTTAATTTTCTTTCCTGCGAGTCTAAGGTTAACATTTTCGTGCCTTCGGGTAAAGTACGAACGGTAATTTTTCCTGAAGGAATAGCTTTTAAATCGAATGCGTGGAGGGGTTGACCAAGTTCGTGTAATACATAATTCGTTACATCTACCACATTATTAATGGGCCTTACACCGACGGCTTTCAACTTTAGTTTCAACCATTCAGGAGATTCAGCTACTTTTATATTTTTTAAAATGATACCTGAATACCGTGGGCAAAAATCGCTATCTGCGATAGAAACCTCCATGGGTTTAACGGAAAGGGTAGATTTGAAGTTTTCTACAGAAGGCCATTTTAGTTGACCATGATAGTTATGATGTACTGTTAATCCCGCATATAAATCTCTGGCAACCCCTAAATGACAGGTTGCATCTGATCTGTTAGGTGTAAGATTCACTTCAAAAACAGTGTCAGAAGCTAAATCAAAATAGTTAGCTGCTTCTAAACCTATGGGTGTATCAGCAGGTAAAACTAATATACCGTTATGATCATGACCAAGGCCAAGCTCATCTTCGGCACAAATCATGCCTTGAGAAAGTTCACCTCTGATTTTACTTTGTTTAAGGGTAATAGGTTCACCTTCAGACGGATAGAGCGTAGTTCCAACTTTAGCTACCAATACTTTTTGACCGGCAGCAACATTCGGAGCACCACAAACTATAGAAAGAGGAACTTCACCTCCAATATTAACCGTTGTCAGTGATAATTTATCTGCATTGGGGTGTTTATCACAGGTAAGCACCTCGCCAACGACTACGCCTTTTAAGCCACCCTGAATAGATTCCACTTCTTCCATTCCTTCTACTTCGAGCCCAATGTCCGTAAGTAAATCTGCTGTTTCTATGGCACTTAAAGGGATATCTAAGTACTGTTTTAACCAATTAAAAGATACTTTCATAAGGGAACTATTTGCCTTTTTTATGCTAAAATACGGCGGCAAATATAGTAAAAATATGACTATTTACGACAATAAGGTAGCGCCGTCTGAAGGTTCAACGAAATAGTGAGGGAGTTCTATGCCAAAGGCATTAAAATAAGCTTCTTTCATTTTGGAGAGAAAGGCGGTGGAAGCATCTTTTTCCACCAGATTCAGGGTACAGCCGCCAAAACCACCACCCATCATTCTGGCACCGGCCACTTCGGGCATATTTTCGGTAAAAGACACTAAAAAATCCAGTTCCTGGCAGCTGACCTCATAATCATTTTTAAGACCGTAATGGGTTTCATAGAGTAATTCTCCCAATGATTTAATATTGCCATTTTCAAGATTATGCACAGCTTTTAGCACTCTGTCATTTTCCTCAATTACATATTTAGCCCTTTTGAAAGTAGTATCTGAAAGGCTTTTTCTATTTTCATTAAGCAGATCCATCGATACATTTCTTAAAGAAGAAACATCCCTACCATTTTGTCTTACAACAGATACCACTTCCTCACATTCTTTTCGACGGGTATTGTATTCAGAAGAAGCTAATTGATGGCTTACCTGAGTGTTTAACAAAATTAAACGAAAATTTTTGAGGTCAAAAGGAACATATTGAAAAGTGATATGCTGACAATCAAAGAGCATAAGATGATTTTCCTTACCGTGTAAACTGGCAAACATGTCCATTAAGCCACAATTTGTACCCACAAAATGGTGTTCTGCTTTTTGTGTCAGGTACATCCATTCCTCCTTTGACTTATTTAAATTGAAGCATTTATCCAGCGCCGTAGCCGCACTGCAAAGGAGCGCAGCGGATGAGCTTAGTCCAGCACCAATGGGAATATCCCCGCCAAAAGAACAGTCGAAACCGGGCAACTTCGTCCCTGATTTTATGATTTCATGACAAAGCCCCAGTACATAGTTTGACCAGGAATTAGGAATAGGTGCTAAATGATTTAAGTCAAATGAAATGGTTTCACCCAAATCAAGGGCAGTGATAGTGCCTAAACTTTCTGATGTATTCGGGGTAACCGAAAAGGTTATTTTTTGCTTTATGGCAGAGGGAAGAACAAATCCGTTGTTGTAATCGGTATGTTCACCAATTAAATTTATTCTTCCCGGTGCAAAGGCTGTAACCATTTCTGTCATATTCAAGCTCATTAAATTTTCTTTCCAGCTTTTTTCTGCTGTGGTGCGGAGGGTTTCGGCGTAGGTTTTGTATCTCTGGTTACGGGTGCTTTAGGTTGGACTGGAGCATTGGGGAATGGATTTGGTTCCCCTGGATTTTTGTAAAAATTAAATCCCATCCATCCAATCATACCAAGGAGTGCAACCATCAATAAACCTGATGCCACTCTGGAAATGGTTATATACTGCTGAATTTTTACTGGTTTGAAACGGAAGGCAATCGTATGTTTTCCCTCTGGAACTTTTAGGCCTCTGAGCAGGTAATTTACTCTTACGTGATCTACCGGTTTATCATCAATAAATGCTTGCCAACCTTTATCGGGACCATACCAGATTTCAGAAAACACAGCAAATTGAGGGGAAGTTGCAGTATATGAATAGATTAAATTTTGAGGATCATACTGGGTGAGCGATATTTCTCCGCCTTTTTGAGGATCAAAATTTCCTACATAGCCATTAAATTCATTATCTAAAATAATGGCAACTTCCTGAGGATTAAAATTGTTCAGGGCAGCCATTTCTTCGTTCGGTGTATTTACTTTGAGCAGCGTGTCCACAAACCAGGCGGTTCCGCAAGCCAAAGGATTTTGAGAAACGGTTTGGTCTTGTTTGATGATATATTTTGCATTAAGCATATTCATCACATTCTGATTATTATTGCTTATTTGCTTTTCAATGATATCATTATATCTCATCAATTTGGCTGCATGATAGCCACCAATGGTATTATGGTAAAAACTGGTCGTAGAATTTCCAAAAGTGGATACCGCTAAGTCGAGAACGCGATAATCGCCCCTACTTTTTTCTAAGGAAGAAATTTCTTTGTCAGCTGGCCTTTCTTTCAACGGAGTATCCGCTGTTGCTGGATTATTAAAGCTTGATTTTCCAAGATATCTTTGACCCACAGACCAATGATCTAATAGGGTAAGAAAACCCAGAGCAACGATTAAAATGGTTGGTTTTATCCAGTTTCGTGTGAACAAGAAGATAGCTAGGGCTGCTGCTCCAATAAAATAAAGAGATCTGAACGCGTCTGCTTTAAAAAAATCAATCCTATCCTGTATAATATTGGTTAGTACAATAGGCTGAAGTTGACCGTCACTTGGACCTTTGAAGTCGAAAAAGGAAGTGGCGAACAAGGCTAAAAATAAAGTCAATCCACCAATAATTGAAAAAGAATAAATTAAAGCTTTTTTTACACTTTCCGGTGAATACTTTTGGTAACAAAGCTTATTTATAGCGAATAAACCTAAAATAGGTAAAAAAAATGGGGTTATTGTCAATATTGAGCTAGGTGCTCTGAACTTATTATAAAAGGGAACAAAGTCAAAGAATAATCTTTGCAAGGTCTCAAAATGTTGTCCCATGGAGAGAAAAAGGGTTAGCAAGACGGAAATTAAAGCCCACCAGCGAAGGCCACCTTTTTCTACAAAAAAGCCAAAGGTGAAAAGGAAAATCATGACAGCCCCTAAATAATTAGGACCGCTCGTGAAAGGCAAACCACCCCAATAAAAGGGTAAACCCATTTTTCCGTCCTCATTTGTTTTAGCACCATTGTCAACTAAAAGCTTAAATGTTGCTCCTTCCTTTGTTGTTTCACCCGAACTTCCTCCGGCTGCAAAAGGTATGAGAACACTAAGTAAATCTTGCGTTTTATTACTCCACATCATTGCATAATCCCAACCCAAACCTGATTCTCCCGCCGCTTCACTGGAAGGAGCATTATTTGACACATCAGGGCTGATAGCATTAACGGCTGTTTCTTCGGTAAGAATAGGTTTACCTCTTAAAGAATCTTTTGAATAATCAAGAGCCATTAACCAGGTAGAGGAAGTGGCGGCTAAACTGATGGAAGCACCAATGATTACCGTGGCTATGGTTTTTAAAAGATGGTTTATTTCTTTTTCTTTTATAGATTCAACCAGCCAGACTATAGCTAAAACAACACAGGTGATGATAAAATAAAAGGTCATCTGTGGGTGATTAGCATTTAAGGAATTTGCCGTAGCCACTGAAAACAATACGCCACCAAGAAGATATTTCTTATGTTTATATATGGTGTAAAGTCCGGCTATGACTAATGGATTAAACACAATGGTTCCTAGTTTGGAGTTATGACCTGCCTCAAAAAGTACAAAATTATTTGTGGTGAACCCAAAAGCGATTGCTCCAATAATACCAATCAGAGGGTGAATGCCCATGACAGAGGTCATAATGAAAAAAGCGATCATTTGCGCTAAAAACACCCCCATTGGATAGTAAATATCAAAGGAAAGGAGTCGGGGTACCCAGTCTAAATAAAAGGACTTGAGGCTGACACCAATCATAAAAGTAGGCATTCCACCAAACATAGAGTTAGTCCAGAATAATTGTTCTCCTTTTTCCGCCCAATAGTTAGCAATTTCCCCGTAAGCACCGGTATATGAGACAATATCGCCTTGCAATACTTGCTTTCCCTGAAATTGAGGTAAAAAATAGATATAGTTAACCAGAAAAAGTATTAATAGTCCTAAAACATAAGGAGCTATTTTTTTGAAATAGGTATTATTCATATCAGTAATATAAATCTTGTTTATGATAAAATAAAGGTACAAACATTTTAATCAACCCAATAATAACGAACGATTAAAACGGCTTAACCACTAAAAAAGAGTTTGTTGACCCTCTTCCACAACAGGCGGTTCTTCCGTATCAAGTGGTTCAATAACTTCAATTTCGCTTATTTTTTTGTCACTTAAGCGATTTCCAACAGCTTTCCACCCTTTAATATCGACAATATCAGTTAACAACGCTTCTCCCTCTGATTTTTTATTTCCCACTTTAATATGGAATTTAATTCTCGGGGAGGGTTCAACACTTAAAAAAAGCAGTTGAGATTCGGGGTGATCGGTCAGATAACTGAATCGTTGATCGGCCTGCGTCGTTTCAATATGGAACCTTTTCACCATAGTCCACCCTTTATGCCCGTCATAATGCACCGCAGTAATGGTATCATCCGCCCGGTTACACTGGCCGATATATAGAAAATCAGCAGACTGAAATCTTTTTGTAATATCGAGCGGTGTAGTAATATAGCTCCCATTTTTGTAAAGGATCAATAACTCGTCACCCGTATCAAATTCACCGAGGAATCTGCCTCTATTTTCTGTATTTAGTCTACCTGAAACCTCATCGAGCCAGATTTTCAATGCACCGATAGTCGATCTTCCCGCTGCCTTTAACTTGATATTCCGCAAGGGATATTTCGTTAGCATATTTCCTTGCGAGGACCGTCCTTTTATCGCTAATTCTGCAAAATTAAACTCAAACATTTTAATTTTTGCTTTACATCCCAGGCTTAGCTGCACCTGAATTACCTCCGCTTCACCATTAGGATTTACAGAGAAATAATGGAGTTTGCTACCTTTTGTTTCCTGAGTAATTGGGTATTCCTTATCTCTGGTAATCGCCGTAACATTGAATCGCTTTACGAAAGATTTTGCACTCGCTCCATCTGTATAGACGGCATTATATGTAGTTCGTTCGTCATTTTTCTTCCAAACGGCCACATGAATGATGTCCTTACCAACAAAAGTTTTTTCTGCAATACGTGTTACCAGGAAATAGCCATCATTTCTGAAAACAATGATGTCATCAATATCGGAACAATCACTAATAAATTCATCTTTCTTAAGACCAAAACCAACGAAACCATCGGCCTTATTCGCATATAGTTTTGCGTTATTTGCTACGACCTCGGTAGCCGCGATGGCATCGAAAGTGATAATTTTTGTTTTTCGTTCCCTGCCTTTTCCGTATTTATCTAATAAGTTTGAATAATAGTTAATGGTATAATCTATTAAATGGGCGAGGTCAAAGCGTACTCTTTCCAAATCTTTTTCAAGTTGTGCAATAAATTGATCTGCTTGAAAAGTGTTATATTTTGATATTCTTTTAATCTTAATTTCGGTCAAACGGGCAATATCATCTTGTGTAATAGATCTTAGCAATCTAAGTCGATGGTCCGACGGCTCAATGATCTCCTGGGGCTCAACCACGTATTTTTTCAAACCTATGGCAATGGTTTCCAAAACAGCTTCCCAGGTTTCACATTCCTCGATATCGTGATAAATTCTATTTTCAATAAAAACTTTTTCCAGACTGGCATGATGCCATTTTTCAAGTAATTCTTTTTCCTTTATTTCCAGTTCTAACTTAAGGAGTGCTTTGGTATGATCGACAGCAATGTCCAGTAAATCTTGAACCGAGAGGAAACGGGGTTTTTCATTTTGAATAATACATGCATTCGGCGCAATAGAAATCTCACAATCGGTAAATGCAAACAGTGCGTCAATAGTAACGTCCGGAGAAACGCCGGGAGCTAAATCGATGACAATTTCTACATTTTCTGCAGTATTATCAACGACTTGTTTTATTTTTATTTTTCCTTTATCGCTTGCCTTTATAATACTTTCAATGAGGGTAGTGGTCGTAACGCCGAAGGGTAGTTCCCGGACAATAAGAATATTCTTATCTGTTTTTTCAATTTTAGCACGAACTTTTACTCTACTTCCCCTTTTACCTTGTTGATAATCAGTTATATCAATGAAACCACCGGTTTGAAAATCAGGATAAATAATTACTTCCTCGTTTTTCAATCTTTTGATAGCCGCATCAATGATTTCTATAAAATTATGAGGTAGAATTTTTGTGGAAAGACCGACGGCAATTCCCTCTGCTCCCTGCGCCAATAATAGTGGAAATTTCACAGGAAGATGAATTGGCTCTCTTTTTCTACCGTCGTAAGACAGTTGCCATTCGGTGGTTTGCGGATTAAAAGCTATTTCAAGGGCGAATTTAGTGGGTCTTGCCTCAATATATCGGGAGGCAGCAGCCCCGTCTCCCGTAAGGATATTCCCCCAATTTCCTTGCGTATCTATGAGCAGTTCCTTTTGCCCCATGTTCACTAAGGCATCTCCAATGGCAGCATCACCGTGAGGATGATATTGCATGGTTTGTCCAATAATATTGGCCACCTTATTATACCTGCCGTCATCCATCTCTTTCATGGCATGCAAAATTCTTCGTTGAACGGGTTTTAAGCCATCCAATACAGCAGGAACTGCTCGCTCAAGAATCACATAAGACGCATAATCAAGAAAATAATCCTGATACATACCTTGAAGGCTGACGATTTCATCAGGAGCCTCTGAATTTTCGGGTAGTTCAGGCGTTTGGTCGCTCATATTTTATTTCTTTTGAAAAGGCAAATATACAATTTATAAGCTATTTTAAGAATGGAGGAAACATTGAGGTGAAATGGATTGTTACGCCATCATGTTTCATAACATAACCCGAAGGATTGAAAAAATTAATGAATCATACCGTCATTGAAAGAGATGACTCTTTTTTAATGGCCTACAGAGAGTGGTTTGATAGCTCAGCTTGCAAGGATAAATGTTCCTGGCTGATGAATCAATTTGAACTTTATAAATCTTTACCCAAAGAAGTTGATAAATCTCTCCGATTTTTAATAAATCAAAGTAGCGTAGGTATTCATTGGAAGTTTACCGATGCGGACACGCTTATGGAGGCCCAATTTTTTATGGAATTTTTCCGGGATCAAATCCAGTCCATCGGTTATCAGAAGCAGTTGGCCGACAAAAGAATCTTTGAAACTTCAAAGGGATTGGAAACAATTGAGAGATACTATTTAAAACCTCCCTTCAAGTTGGATGAAGCGGAAAAGAAGGAACAACAATTTGGTAATATAATACTTAGTAGTACGCTGGTAAACGAGAAATACGTCGATTTTCAGTGCCTTTGCCACTTTTTTGTTGACAGGCAATACACTGAAGTTGAGCCAATTCAATATTTATTCGAAATTATTTTGGAAAATGGGTAATATTTATAATAGATAGTTAATTTTCCTTTGACCAGTTGGCCTGTTCTAAATGGTTAAGCGTTACCTCAATACCATATTTATCTTTCAGGTGGGCGGTTAATTGATCGGCAGCATAGACGGAACGGTGTTGCCCGCCGGTGCAGCCAAAATTTATCTCTAAATGGGTAAAGCTTCTTTCCAGATAATTTTCCACTGCGGCGTCAACTATTCTGTAAACGTTATTGAGGAAAGGCTCCATATCACTGAAATGTTTTAAAAAATTAATAACGGATTCGTCTTTTCCTGATAATTTCTTGTAAGGTTCATAACGGCCAGGGTTATGTAAAAATCGGCAATCGAAAACAAATCCCCCTCCATTTCCTGAGCTTTCCACGGGTATTTGCCTTTTATGGTAGCTAAAACTGTTTACAAAAACTTTCAATAAAGAATTTTCCCCTTTTGATTTGTCATAAGGATCATATTTCTGACTTTTTATTATGGCTTGTAAACAGCGGGTGATTTCAGGGAGGGCAATAGGTATTTTACCTTCTTCGAGCAACCATTGTATGTTTTTCAGTCCGTATGGAATGCTTAGCAAAAAATGAGCTTTTCTTTCATAGATACCTCGGAAACCGTAAGCACCAAGTACCTGAATGTTTCGCATTAAAACGTAACCATAGAAATAGGACAGGAAGGAATCGCGGTCTATATCGGTTAACTGAGAAGCGGTATCTAAGTAATGTTGAATAAGAGATTCTCTGATATCGTTCGGAATATTTGCCTTAGCCTGGTATAATAGGGAAGCCAAATCATATTGTAATGCTCCTTTTCTTCCTCCTTGATAATCAATGAAATAAGGATTTCCATTTCGGATTAAAATATTCCTCGACTGAAAATCACGGAACATAAAATATTCATTATCGGCTTGAAGCAGAAAATCGGCTAACTGGTGAAAATCTTTCTCCAGGGCAACCTCATCGAAGCCTACCTGGCTGGGTAAAAGGAAATGGTATTTGAAATAGTTGAAATCCCAGAACATTGATTCTCTGTCAAAGGATTCCTTTGGAAAACAATAGGTATATTGAAGCTCTTTACTTCCATTAATCTGTAAATGCGCTAATTTTTCTACTACCTTTTTGTACAATTGAACCAAAGAATCAGGAAACTGAAGTTGATTTTGAAGGAGGAAGCTGTACAGGGTAGTGGAACCTAAATCTTCCTGTAGATAAACTTTAGCGTCTAAATTTTCGGCATAAATGGCTGGAACTGGTAATTTTCTTTCGTGAAAATGCTTACTAAAATTTAAGAAAGCTAAACTTTCTTTGGCATGAGGGCTATAGGTACCAATAGCGACCTTATCATTTTTTTGTAACCGGTAATAAATTCTATCTGAACCGGAAGGGGCCAGGGGTAAAATAAGATCAGGAGGCACACCGGCCCAGGATTCAAACAATTCTGCGAGAGCCCATTCAGTTTTAGGTGATGCCATGGTTAAAATAGGGGGATAAGGGAGTTAATCGATAGGTTTTTCTTCAATAATTTCAGATTCTTCCTCTTCCCAATTTTCAAAATTCTTTGGATCTGGGAATCCTGAATCATCAAATTCATTCAATACAATAAAGTCATCTTCGTTATGACCTGAAGCCTGTCTATTATTTTTATTAGGTTTGAATTCTCTATGAGGAACAACTAGCACTTGTTTTTCGAGTTCCATAGGCTGAGCTTTCTGGTCTCTGATGGAAGAACTGATTTGACTCCAGATAAGATCTTTGAGTTTATCGATACCATAACCTGATACTGCTGAAATAAAAACGACGGTAACATTTTCAGGTAATTCTGCTTTGATGAGAGAGATCAACTCCTCGTCTAAAAGGTCCGATTTAGTTATGGCTAATAATCGGGGTTTATCCAATAATTCTATATTGTATTTAGCCAGTTCATTTAGTAGAATATGGTACTGAGTTGCAATATTTTCCGCATCGGCAGGAACCATAAAAAGCAACGAGGCATTTCTTTCGATATGTCGTAAGAACCTTACACCCAATCCTTTACCTAAGTGAGCATCTTCGATAATGCCAGGAATATCGGCCATTACAAAGGAATGATTATCGCGGTAGGAAACGATACCAAGATTTGGCACGAGGGTAGTGAAGGGATAATCTGCAATTTTTGGTTTTGCGGCAGATATAGCGGCAAGCAGGGTAGATTTACCGGCATTCGGGAATCCAACCAAACCGACATCGGCCAAAACTTTCAGTTCAAGTATTTTCCATTCCTCCAGGCCAGCTTCACCAGGTTGGGCATAACGAGGCGATTGATTTACGGGATTGCGAAAATGGTAATTACCTAAACCGCCTCTACCTCCAGGTGTGACAATTTTCTTTTCGCCATGGCGGGTAATTTCCGCTTCGATCTCATTGGTTTCCGCATTTTTCACTACGGTACCCAGTGGAACTTGTAATATTATATCCTTTCCGTTGGCGCCATGCGCATTTTTATCGCCACCATTTCCACCATTATCGCCGATAACATGTTTTCGGTATTTCAAAGAAAGTAGCGTCCAAACATTTCTATTTCCTTCCAGAATGATATGACCTCCTCTTCCGCCGTCACCACCATCGGGACCACCTTTGGCATTTAATTTATCTCTATAAAAATGTACGGCACCACCACCACCAGAACCGGAGCGACAACAAACACGCACGAAATCAACAAAATTTTGCTCAGCCATAAGAGGTTTAGGGTAAAATATTTAAGTTGTTTCGTCATAAGAACGACACAACGCTTCGAATATATGTTGAATGGTACCAATTCCGTCCATTTTAAATGCTTTTCCTTTTTTGGCGTAATATCCAAACACCGGCATAGTTTCTGACTTGTAAACGTCTATTCTGTGTTGAATAATGGCTGGATCATTGTCGTCTGATCTTCCTGAAGATTGCCCCCTTGATAAAATGCGGGTAATGATTTCCTGGTCTGCTACTTCGAGCATCAGAAGGCGATGAATATCTTGATTTAACTCTGAAAGAAGTTCGTCTAAAGCCTCACATTGAGCTATATTTCTTGGAAAACCGTCGAAAATATATCCAGGAACATCAGGATTTGAAATGACACGATTTCGCAGCATTCCAATGGTTACCTCATCGGGAACCAACTGGCCCTTAGCGATATAATTCTTTGCTTCAATACCTAAAGGGGTATCCTGACTCATTTCACTTCTAAACAAATCTCCCGTAGAAATGTGTAATAAGCCATATTTTTCGACCAACTTAGCCGCCTGGGTCCCTTTTCCTGAGCCTGGAGGACCGAACAAGATTAGATTTTTCATGCGTAGAATTTAAAATACTCAAATTACCTTCATCAGGCGGTTTCAATAACTCGTTGGTTTCATTGGTTGGTTAGTACAGTGGGCTTCCACTTAGGCATTATAGCTAAAGTGGGCAGTAAATTTATTTTTTCAAAAGGCTGACGATCCTGAATAGGTGGATCTTCTGATCCAGCGATGATATTAGCTGTTAATAAGGGTTCCTGTAAAATACTATCCCCTGGTGCAGTATAATTCCTGGCACCTGGCAGAACATTTCGAACCGATTTATATTTTGATTTCCAGTAATTGGAGGTGGCCAGATTATCTATTCTCAATCCGCCGTGTGTAGTGCTATGGATGATAAAAATGGAGTCTTTTACTACCTTACTAACCAAAGCAACGTGAAAAACTCTTCCCCGTTTTGTTCGGCGAAAAAACACTAAATCACCGGGAATGGCATTTTTCAAAAGTATTTTGTCGCCTTGTAAAGATTGAGCGGAGGAAGAAGGAGAGAGTTGTATGCCAAATTTTTTAAAAACAAACATTGTGAAGCCAGAGCAATCGAACCCTCCTCTTGCAGGGCTTCTACTGGCATAACGATAGGGTAATCCAAGGTAGTTTTTTGAAAATAAGACGATGCTATCTCTGGAAATCAATACTGAAACAGCTGCCAGGGCAGCATTCAGCCTAGTCAGTGACGATAAAAAAAGCGTTAAAATTAAAAGATTTCTCATATAAAAGTTCCGAAAAGGCAAAGATAACAAATTCCTTCGTCTAACCAAAAACCTTTATGTCGTTGAGGAAAGGAAATTGTGTGCGGAACGCCATTTGATCATCAAAACGTAAGGAATACGTTATGATTTCCTCTTCCTTGCCCGCTGTTGAAAGAGGTATTCCATCGTAAGATAAAATAACTGAACCTCCTCCGTATTCATGGTTATTCCCGTCTATACCCACCCGATTTACTCCAATGGTATAAGATTGATTTTCAATGGCGCGGGCAATTAACAGGTGATCCCATGCATATTGTCTCGCTGATGGGAAATTGGCAACGTATAATAAAATATCGTAATGCCCAAGTACATTCATAGAATATTCTGAGAATCGCAGATCGTAACAAATCTGAGGGAGAATACGCCATCCTTTGTATTTAATGACTATTTTTTCATTACCTGGAGTGTAATGAAGGTGTTCGCCGGCAAAAGAAAACAAATGTTGTTTATCGTAAAAAGAGTGATTACCATTTTCATCTACCCAGATAAACCGGTTATAATACTTTTCTTTTTCACAAAAAACGATACTACCACAAACAGCTGAAGAGAAATCAGCCGCCATATTTTTCATCCAGAGTAAAGTGATTTCTTGTTCGTAGGGAGTGAAGACAGAAGGATTCATAGTGAACCCAGTAGAAAACATTTCCGGAAGTACAATAATATCTGTACTTCCGGAAAGAGGAGATAGAAGGTTACTGAGATGAGCTAAATTGCCAGCGACATTTTGCCAAATTATATTGGACTGAACGGCAGCAACACGTAACTCATCCACTTTAGTCATGTTACCTAATTGAGATTGGTAACAAATTATTTTTTCTTCTTAGTATCCTTATCTGCAGCAGCGGCAGCAGAACGAAGGGCTCTTGGAATTTCAATGGTAACAGCTGGAATACTGCCATTATTTAAAATTTCAATGCCGGTAGGAACTGGAATATCGCGAACCCTGAGAGATTGACCTAAATCCATAGTCGTGATATCGATAAATAGTTCATTTACGATATTTTCCGCCATAGCTTTGATCTTAATACGACGTAACTTCTGAATTAATTTTCCGCCTGATTTTACACCTACAGAAGCTCCCTTACAACGCAAAGGAATTTCTAATTTAACGGGATGACCGTCGGCAATCTGAAGGAAATCTATATGCGTTAAATTATCTTTTAAGGGACTTTGTTGAAAATCCTTTAAGATAGCGCTATAGCTGTTACCGTCCACCTCAATTTTCAAAATATGAAAATCAGGGGTGTAGATGACAGATCTGACATCCAGTGGCTTCACAGAAAAATGAACTAAATTACCTGTGCCATAGATAACACAAGGAATACGGCCATCATTGCGAAGTGCTTTAGTAGCTTTCTTTCCTAAGGCTGCTCTTTTTTCGCCTTTTACTGCAATTACTTCCATTATAATATTTTTTAAAAATGAACGGCAAATATACCTAAAAAATTAAAAACGTAGAACTTTTAAAATTTTTCTGTCTTTTTATCTACATATAGGGCAGAAATAGATCGGTGTTCGTGCGTATTTCGTATGGCTCTGGAAAATAGTTTAGCTGACGAAAGAACTTTAATTTTAGGTGAAGTGAATTGGAGGGGAATGGTATCACACACCAGTAATTCGTCCAATTGTGACTTTTCAATATTTTTCAAGGCATTTCCAGAAAGAACGGGATGTGTGCAAATGGCACGAACTCTTTTGGCACCACCCTGCATCAATGCATCGGCCGCTTTACATAAAGTCCCCGCGGTATCAACGAGATCATCAACTAGTATAACGTCACTGCCTTCCACATTTCCGATGACGGTCATGCCGGAAACCTCATTAGCTTTTTCTCTGTATTTGTCACAAATCACGAGGTCTCTTCCAAAATGCTTGGCGTAAGCTCTTGCCCTTTTCACACCACCAACATCGGGGCTGGCAAAAATTACATTGGATAAATCAGCTGATTCCTCAAGGTAAGAGAAAAATATGGCTTCACTTCTTAGGTGATCAACAGGGATATCAAAGAATCCTTGTATTTGATCCGCGTGTAAATCCATGGTCATAATACGATCTACTCCAGCAGCTTGAAGTAAATTGGCAATCAATTTTGCTGAAATAGGCACCCTCGGTTTATCTTTTCGGTCTTGACGAGCATAGCCAAAATAAGGGATTACCGCTGAAATATATCCGGCAGAAGCTCTTTTGGCAGCATCAATCATGAGAAGAAGTTCCATCAGATTGTCCATTGGCTGGAAAGTAGATTGGATCAGGAATACATAAGCACCCCTAATAGATTCATTGTAAACGGGTTGCATTTCTCCGTCACTAAATCTGTTGACTTTTAAATCTCCGATACCCTGACCGTAATAATCTGCAATTTTTTCTGCCAGATATTTCGATTGAGTCCCAGAAAATAATTTTACTTCAACCATAAGAAAGTTTGAATAAGGTTATTGTCAAAAATAAGGGTTTATTTTTTTCTTTCTGTGACGAAATTCACCAAATCTTCTAAAGAATTTCGTGCGTCTGAGACTGGGAAGGTATATAATATATTGAATGCTTTTTCTTGAAAAGACTTCATTTGGATCTCTGAATAATCAAGGCCACCTGATTGTTGAACAAAATGGACCACTTCATTTACCTTTTCAGGATTATCACTATGATTTCGAATTAAGGAGAGAATGGAACGTTTGGTGGATCTGTCACAATGAGCTAATGCATAAATGAGCGGGAGCGTCATTTTTTTTTCTTTGATATCGATACCCAGGGGTTTCCCGATATCATCGGCGCCAAAATCCATTAAATCGTCCCGAATTTGAAAAGCCATGCCGATATTTTCACCAAAAAGTCTCATTTGCTCTACCTTTTCAATATCGGGAGTAACAGAAGCGGCACCTGCGCTACAGGCGGAGGCAATGAGAGAAGCGGTTTTTTGTCTTATAATATCGTAATAAACGGATTCAGCAATATCTAATCTTCTGGCTTTTTCAATTTGAAGCAATTCACCCTCACTCATAGATTTTACCGCCTGAGAAACAATTTCAAGCAATAGATACTCTTTATTTTTTACTGCCAGCAACATACCTTGTGAAAGGAGATAGTCACCAACAAGTACAGCAATTTTATTTTTCCACAGCGCATTGATGGAAAAAAAACTTCTTCTTTGAAAGGAATCATCTACAACATCATCATGAACCAACGTAGCGGTGTGTAACAACTCTATCATGGAAGCAGCGCGAAAGGTAGCTTCTGATATTTCTCCACAAACCTTAGCGGAGAGGAAAACAAACATGGGCCTGACTTGCTTTCCTTTTCTTTTTACCAGATAAAAAGTGATTTTGTCAAGTAAGGGTACCTGACTTTCCATTGCCTTACGGAAATGACCCTCGAAGGCATTCAATGCTTCGTTTATAGGTTTTTTGATATTGTCTAATGATCGGCTCATCCCAAGGATTGGATAAATTTGCAACGAAGGTAGTAAATAAAAATCGTTTCAGGTAGTTCTGTTAAAATAGGTTAGGAAGAATTAAAAATGTCGGCAAAAGATAATTCT
>Ga0247840_10001127_pt1 | contig 53439 bp, 39 predicted proteins | sample LaCruzMarch2015__FD_192404 | JGI IMG/M metagenome (GOLD analysis project Ga0247840, IMG submission 192404) | Freshwater microbial communities from meromictic Lake La Cruz, Castile-La Mancha, Spain - LaCruzMarch2015_17m | ecosystem: Environmental > Aquatic > Freshwater > Lake | place: Spain... | reverse complement strand
TTGCCACAGGATATTAAAACCATACTTATAAAAGATTACGCCAATCAGGACGACAGATTTTTAATGATAGAAAATCTATCTACAACCGAAAAAGGCGAAATTGAAATCAGTTTTGTTTAAACAAAAGCTGAAACAACCAAGCCGCTCCTAAGGAGCGGTTTTTTTTTGTTAATTTTATTGTTAGTTCATTTATTATTAATAAGTTTGTAGGGCGAAAAACAAACTAGTAGCTAATATGGAAATATAGCTAATTTAATAAAAGGCATAATTACCACTAAGCGATGTCAAATAATTTCTTAATTTCGTTCATTCAAAAATAGTATCAGATAATGAATTTAATCCAACTGAAACCACGCAAGGCATTAAATAAAGCTTTTCTGAAAGTAAAAGCAAACAGAATTGAAATAGAATTATTCAAAACCAACCTTATCAGATTAATTGACCATATTAACGAATCGGAATCGGAAGAATTTCACAAGAATCTGGTTTCCGATTTCCTTAAGAATACATACTACAGCGAACATCATTATATTAATACCAAAGGTCGAAACGACCTTGTTATACACAATGGCAGTAAATCGTCTGATACTGTTGCTGTAATTATTGAAGCCAAAAAACCCGGCAATAAAGCCGAAATGCTTAAAATTGACAATCTCAATACCAAAGCTTTTCAGGAATTGGTTTTATATTATCTGCGCGAACGCATTACACACAAAAATCTTGAAATAAAACATCTGATTGCCTGCAATATATTTGAGTGGTTTATTTTTGATGCCAGCCTTTTTGAAAAAGAATTTGCACAGAATAAAAATCTGATAAAACAATTTATTGATTTTGAAGAAGGGCGTTTATCGGGCAAAACTACCGATTTCTTTTACACGCAAATTGCTCAACCAGCCATTGAAGCTATTAAGGACGAAATTATTTTTACACATTTCGATATTCGCGATTACGATAAACCTTTGCGAAATGAAGATAAAAAAGATGACAATCTGCTCATAGCTCTTTACAAACTGCTTTCGCCCGAGCATTTGTTAAAACTCCCTTTTGCCAACGATAGTAATAGTTTGGACAAAACATTTTATGCCGAATTATTGCATATTATCGGACTAACGGAAACCAAAGACGGTGGCAAAAAACTAATTCAACGCAAAAAGGAAGGCGAACGCAACTCAGGTTCGTTGATTGAGAGTGCCATTTTTCAGTTGGAGAATCTTGATAAAATTACGAGGTTGAATAAACCTTCTCAGTTTGGCGATAACTATCAGGAACGTTTGTTTAATATAGCCCTGGAGCTTGTTATTACTTGGGTTAATCGTATTTTATTTTTAAAATTGCTGGAAGCTCAACTGTTGAAATACAATAAAGGAGATAAGTCTTTTTCGTTTCTTACTATAGATAGAATTAAAGATTTTGACGAATTAAATAACCTTTTCTTTAGTGTACTGGCACGCAAGCCACAGGAAAGAAATGAAAAAGTGAAACATCTTTTTTCAAACGTACCTTATTTAAACAGTTCTTTATTTGAAGCCACAGATATAGAGCATACTTGTTTGTTTATAAGTCAATTGAACAATGAAAATTTGCCTCTTTTATCTTCTACTGTAATTAAGAATAATACAGGGCAAAAGCTTACTGGCAACTTGGTGACGATACAATATATTTTTGAGTTTTTGAATGCTTATGATTTTGCAAGCGAAGGCAGCGAAGAAATACAGGAAGACAATAAACGACTGATTAATGCTTCGGTACTAGGCTTAATATTCGAAAAGATCAATGGTTACAAAGACGGTTCGTTTTTTACACCCGGTTTTATTACCATGTATATGTGCCGCGAAACCATAAGGCGTGCAGTGGTGCAGAAGTTTAACGAAACCAAAGGCTGGAACTGTACCGATATTTCCCAACTTTATAATAATATAGAAGATAGAGTTGAAGCCAATACTATTATTAATAGTTTGAAGATATGCGATCCTGCGGTTGGTTCGGGGCACTTTCTGGTATCGGCACTTAACGAAATTATAGCGATAAAGAGCGAACTCAAATTATTGTATGACAGAGTAGGTTTGCGATTAAAAGAATATTTTGTCGTTGTTGAAAACGATGAGTTGGTTGTTAGCGATGAAGATGGTAAGTTATTTGAATACAACCCCAAGAGCAAGGAAAGCCAACGTGTGCAGGAATGTCTTTTCCACGAAAAGCAAACCATTATCGAAAACTGTTTGTTTGGTGTTGACATTAATCCTAATTCGGTAAAGATATGCCGCTTGCGATTGTGGATTGAATTGTTGAAGAATGCCTATTACAAATATCCCGATTATACCGAATTAGAAACCCTGCCCAATATTGATATTAATATTAAGTGCGGCAATTCGCTGATAAGCCGTTATGCATTGGATGCTGATATAAAAAAGGCATTAAAAGCCAGCAAATGGACTATTGATAGTTATAAGATTGCGGTAATGACTTATCGCAATGCACAAACTAAAGAAGAAAAGCGGGATATGGAACGCCTAATAAATCAGATTAAAACTGATTTTGAAAGCGAAGTAGCTATTAACGACAAAAGATTGCTAAAACTCAATAAAACCAAAGGCGAATTGTTTGCTTTAACTACACAGCATACTTTGTTTGATCGCACCAAAGCCGAAAAAGCTGCCTGGGACAAACAAGTAAAAACGCTTACGGATAGCATTGCCCAATTAGAAAACGAATTGGAAGAAATTAAAAGCAATAAAATTTACGACAATGCTTTTGAATGGCGTTTTGAGTTTCCCGAAGTGCTGAATGATGATGGTGATTTTGTGGGTTTTGATGTAGTAATTGGGAATCCGCCGTATTTTAGTATGTCTGGAATAAAAGAATCTCAAAATTACTTTGCAAATAACTATTCTGTTTACACAAAAGGAGTAGATATATATTGCTTGTTTTTAGAATTATCAAAAAAAATTATTTCAACGAATGCGCAATCTAATTTTATTATTTCGAATAAATGGCGTACCGCTTCTTATGGTAAACAAACAAGAGATTTGCTTTCAGAAAAGACTTCTGATTTAAGAATTATTGATTTTGAGAAATTCCAAGTTTTTGAGGAGGCAAGCATTGATACTGGTATTGTTAGTTTTTGTAACAATCAAAATAATAATGGTATCTTATATTTTAAAATAAAGAAAACTGAATACAACATAGTAAGTTTTCTTAATTCTTCCATATATCAATTTGAAAAAACTAATATAAAAAACAAAGATACTTGGAATCTATCTGGTGCAAAGTATGAAATCTTAAGATCAAAAATTGAGAATAAAGGGAAACCTTTTATTGAATGGGATATTTGCTTTAATAGAGGTATTACAACAGGATATAATGATGCATTTATTATAGACGAAAATGTTAAGAATAAAATATTATATGAAAATCCAAATTCAATAGATTTAATAAAACCTATATTAAGAGGTAGGGATATTACAAAATATTCAACATTAAAATCACAATTATGGCTAATTTATTTCCCCAAAGGAATTTCTATAAAAAGTAATTTATTATCAAGTGGAAATAATATTCTATCAGAGCCACCTCCCCGATATGGAGACATGTATATTGATGACGCAACTGAATGGCTTAATATAAATTATCCATCAATTTATAATCATTTGTATCAATTTAAATCTCAATTAATAAATAGATGTGATAAAGGGGATTTTTGGTGGGAATTACGAGCTTGTGCATATTTAGATAGTTTTGAAAAAGAAAAAATAGTATTCACAAAAGCGTCTAAAATAAAAGCATTTGCTATAGATACAGATAAAAATTATTTATTAAATACTAGTTATTTTATTTCTGGAAATCACTTAAAATATCTATTGGCAATTTTAAATTCAAAATTAATTAATTTCAGTTTTTTAAATTTCTACCAAAGTGGCGGAATTGAAGGAGAAATAACAATACAGGCAATTGAAAAAATTCCTATTCCAATTATAGATACAACAACAGAATCAAAAATTGAAATCTTAGTAAATAAAATCATTGAAAATAAAAATATAGAACTCGATACTACTTCGCTCGAAGCCGAAATAGACCAATTGGTTTATCAGCTTTATGGGTTGAGTGAGGAAGAAATAAAGATAGTAGAGGGGAAATAATTACGAAACAAAATACCTTTAGGTATTACATATTTATAGAAAAACAATAAAAGGATAATATTTGTACCTTTAGATACATTATATAATATCATATCCCTAAAGGGATATTGAAATATAGGATGTAATATGTTTTTCTATAAATATATCATCCCAATGGGATGGAAATAAAATATGAAATAATAGAATGGAAATATGAAATAAATCATGAATGGGATGGGAATTGAAATATAAATGATGTGGATAAAAACAATTAATGATGATAACAATACCTTTAGGTATTACATATTTATAGAAAACGATAATAATCGTATAACATTTGTACCTTTAGGTACAAATATAAATCAATGCAAAACTAATTATAAATGCCAAATACATATACACAAATATACATTCAGACTGTATTTACAGTTCAGAATAAAATTTCTTTAATAAGAGATGAATGGAAAGATGAGCTTTACAAATATATTACAGGAATAGTTCAAAATAATGGACATAAGTTAATAGCTATAAATGGGATTTCAGATCACTTACATATTTTTATAGGGATGAAACCATCACAATCATTATCTGATTTAATGCAGGATGTTAAAGGCGATTCTTCCAAATGGATAAAAGAAAAAGGTTTTGTAAAAGGAAAATTTGAATGGCAAGCAGGGTATGGAGGTTTCTCATATTCTATTTCTCAGATTGACCAAGTTGTTAAATATATTCAAAATCAGAAAATACACCATCAAAAGAAAACATTTATTCAAGAATATATTGAGTTTTTAGAGATATTTAAAGTTCCTTATGATGATCGATATATTTTTAAATCAGTTCTTGAATAATATTATATACCTAACTGGATATTGAAATATAGGATGTGTAATGTGTTTTCTATAAATATATCATCCATACTAGAATTGAATTATGAAATAAGAAAAAAAATGGAAGAATCTGTAATGATAACCAAAGAAGAAGCATTGCGTATTTTTGCTTTTTATAAATATTCACCGCTTAATCTAATTAAAGAAAAAAGAGATGAGATTAATGAAGAAACACAGGTTTCTTTTTTTAGAGATATAAGATGGATGATAAAAATAGCAGATATATATTTAAGTTATAAATCAAGTTTAGTTTGGTTTTTGGTTAGTCAGAATTGCAAACAATTTATAAATGAAATTTACAAAACTGATGAAACCATTATTACTTTTAAAGAACTTAGCTTTTTAGTATGGTTTATATTTATTCATAGAAACATCAAAGATTATAGAAAAATAAATAAACTTTCAATAGATAATATAAAACTTCAAGCATTTCGAGCAAGTTTATTAGAACTTAAAGCAATAAAAGCATATCAAACTGAAATGTTTTAAATTTAGCGAGCTTTATGACTTAAGTGAGGAAGAGATAAAGATAGTGGAGGGGAAATAATCACTAAATAGGAATTAATAGTTTTTTGATCATGTATTTTATAAAGCAATGCAACGGCTTATTGAAACAGAAAAAGGTTAAATTAATATTGGTATGGAAGAAATTCTGAAAACAATACTGCTTGAATATGAAAAAAGCACATTCTTAATTGATTTAGTAAAACATAATACTGATAATGTTTATATTTCAGTTCAGCAAATAATTCATCAAAAGGATGGGATATCAGAATCACAAAAAATAAAGATTAATCCATCAATTCTAAATAATTTGATTGAGGTTTTATCAAATTTTCAAAAAGAGATACCGAATATAAAATCAATTTCAGCTAAAAATTACATTTCCAATGAAAAGGAAGAAGAAATAATAAAACGGTATTTTAAAGGCGTTGATATAAACGATATAGCAGTACAATTTCGATGTAAACCGAGTGTTATAGAACAAATTCTAAGAAATAGTGAGATTGATATTGTAAGTAATAAAATGCCTAAAACAAAGAAAAGATACTTTAGATATAAGAAACGATAAAAGGTATTACAAAATAGGTATTATAAATATCATCTTCAAATCAATTAATCGGAATCATTACTATAGCGGTAGTTCCTTTTGCAGGAATTGAGTCTAATTCAAATATTCCGTTTAATAAATTAATTCTTTCGCGCATATTATATATTCCATTGGTTTTAAACGATTAAAGTTGTTCTTCCAATTTAAAACCCTTGTCGTTATCGTTTATCTGTAAAAAAATCTCATTATTTTTTAATCCCTGGCAGAACAAAACTACAATATATATTTTTGATGTAAATGGTAAATTAATACAAACTTATACTGCCAAAGAAGGAAATAGCAATTATCCTTTTAATCCATCAAAAGGAGTGTATGTTATAAAACTACAAAATGAACAGCATGTTTTTGTAAAAAAAGAGGTTGTTTATTAATTAATAAAAAGAGGGAATGTGACTTTGAGTTATGCTCCCGGTTTTTAGATACTATTTATCATAAAGAAAGAAAATCTTTTGCAGCATTAGTAAATTTTTATAAATTCCTATAAGAAATTACTGACTTTTTTAATATTTTCCTTTTTTAAACTTTTTTCATTTATCTTTGTTGTTATTAGATTGACAATGCATGTGATAATTATATAAATCATTAGTATTATTTCATTGTAATCTATTGGATATAATGGCTTTAAATATTAAAAGCAGTTATAATATTTTATGTTCTCAACACAATTTATCTGTAAGCGAGAGTTTTAAATGGGTTTTAATTTGTGTTTGAGAAAAACAAAAATGAATTTTTAGTTTACCTTTAATTTTATATTTTTATTTATCTATTAAACAATCAAAATTATGAAAAAAAAATTACTATTTATTTTACCTGCTTTATTAAGTCTTACTTTTTTAAGTGCAAATGCAACTATCAGAACTGTTAGTAACCGTTTGGATAAACCAGCACAGTACACTTTAATTCAATCTGCGATAAATGCCTCAGCAATGGGAGACACTATCCTTATTGCAGGTTCGGCAACTGTTTACGGTGCAACTCTAACAATTGACAGAAGGCTTATCTTCTTTGGTGAAGGCATGAACAATCCTGACGGGCAAAGTACAATCATAGATGGTAATGTAAACTTAAATAATGTAAACAATGCCTTTGGTGCCAGTGGCTCAAAATTTTATGGAATTTCATTTACTAGTCCTGTTATTATAAATGGAAGTTTCACAGGACAGCTTGCTGGTCAAAATAAAATAGACAATTTAGATTTTGATCGTTGCTCTTTTACTACCTATCTTTCGATGAGCAGTCAAATCTATAACAATATCACTCTTAGAAATTGCTTATTTAACGGAGGTTATCTAAATTTAACCTCATCAACATTTACTAATTTTTTAATTACTAATTCTGTTTTTTCATCTAATAATACTGTAATTATATCTACAAATAATGTAAATGGACAAGTTTTTGTACGTAATTGTAATTTCATGTATAGAACAGGCGACGTATTAAGTGCAACAGGTTTGGTTGTAGAAAACTGTATCTTTTATCAAGCCCAACCCACCGGAGCTTTGTTAAGCACCTTTAATAACAACCTTACTTATTTTAACAACTCCAATACTTTACCTTATGGCAACAATGCAGGAGGTGGAAATATTGCTGGAGCCAATCCACTATTTACTAATTTTCCTGCTTTGGGTGGCACTTTTTCATGGACACAAGATTTTGCTTTATTACCCGGTTCTCCTGCAATAGGTACAGGAACCAATAATACTAATATAGGAATTACCGGAGGCAATTCTCCATGTATTCACAATTTGCCAGGTAATTCTAAATTACCTGTTGTTACTCAGCTTACGGTACCAGTTTCTTCCGTACCTGTAGGAGGAACTTTACAGATTAATATTAAAGCAAAGACGCGCAAATAAGCATTTATACTGAAATTTTATGAAAAATATAAACCTTAAAGTCATACCTTGGCTTTTGCGGTTTTGTGTTATTTTGCAACTTCAGTTTGCTTATGGACAAAACATAACAAAGGCAGAGTATTTCTACGATACCGAACCCGGTATCGGAATGGGAATACCTATACCTGGATTTATCGCAGACACCACTAACGGCTTTACTTTTACAGCAAATGTTTCTGGTCTTGATGCTGGTTATCATTACCTTTATGTCAGGGTAATGGATAGTCTAAATATATGGAGTGTCGTTTCCAGTCAGTTTTTTCTTGTTAATTCTCTTGAAACGCAACAAATAACCAACAATATTAGTTTTCAGCTTTCCAAGGCTGAGTATTTTATCGATACTGATCCTGGTGTTGGAAATGGAATTTCTATGTTCATGCTATCGGGTGATACATTGAACCAGACTTATACCATTAATATCGCTCAGCTTGCATTAGGTAATCATATCATTGGAGTTCGTGTAAAAGATATTATAGGAAACTGGAGTGTAACAGAAACAAAAGCATTTATCATTAAAAATACAGCCTGTTCGTCACCCAATGCTTTCTTTGCTGCTGATACTGTGAATGCAGGTGATTTAACTCACTTTACCAATTTATCTACAAATATAAATTTAGGAACATCATATTTATGGAAAATAATAAAACCAAATGATACAATTACCGGAACTACAAAAGACTTTATCTATACATTCGTAAATCCAGGTTATTATGATGTAATATTAAAAGTTAGTAATACCGACACCTGTACTTCTTTTTGGCAACAGAAAGTAATAGTAGGGCCAGTATTGTCAAAATTAATTACTATTACAGGCAGCCTTACTTTTTGCAATGGTGACAGCGTAGTATTACTTGCTCCTGCAGGTTCAAATTATCAATGGAGTAATGGAAATACAACACAACAAATTACAGTTAAAACATCCGGGGTTTATCAAGTAATCTATAAGGATACATATAGCTATGGAGCTGTTTCGAATCAAATTAGTGTAAAAGTTAATCCTGTTTTAGATTTAACTGTTGATGTAAGTCCTGCAAATAATTCTTTGTCAAATGGTAGTGCATTTGCTATTGTAAATGGCGGAAGCAGTTATATTTACAATTATACATGGTCAACAGGAGAACATACGATGATGGCAACTGGTCTTGCTCCGGGAAATTATTCCATCTCTGTTAGTGATGGTATTTGTCCGCTTACAAAAAATTATACGGTATCTAATATCTCCGACAATCCGCATGGTATAGTTAAAGCAGAATATTATATTGATAATATCAATCTACCCCCGCATAGCTTAACAATTAATTTTAATGATACCATCAATAGTTTTTGTAATATTCCTTTAACAGGAATTATAGCGGGTTATCACTATTTATATGTTAGAGTTCTTGATTCACTTGGTTTATGGAGTATTACAAACAGTGTACTGTTTAATATTGATTCAATCATTCCTCCTCCTATTGATACAGGATACAATTTGGTCAAAGCAGAGTATTTTTTCGATAATGTTGATCCGGGTATATATAAAGCAACATCATTGGCTTTACAGGCAAATAGTCTGGATGTTCTGGATCAGAATATTCCAATTGTTGTTCCTGATACCCTTGCTCAAGGATTTCATTATATTAATTTACGTACCTTTGATAGAAGATATGGCTGGGGAGTTATCGAAAGGAATTTATTTTATATAAATCCTCCCACAGATATTTTCCCTCTTCAACAACATGCAAATTTCGGACTTGTAAATGCAGAATATTTTTACGACACCGATCCGGGAATTGGAAATGGGAAACCTCTTTTTGTTATCCCTGCAGATTCTATTAACATGACCTACACAACTGATTTAACAGGTTTATCAGCTGGAATCCATAAAATATTTATAAGAATTAAAGATCTGGTTGGTAAATGGAGTGTTGTTAGTTCAGCATCTTTTACAATAGTTAGTCCTATTGCATGTACTCCACCTATCCCCGAATTTACTTATACTTCTGCATCAGCAGGACAGTCAGTGATTTTTACTAATACCAGCACTCAAATTAATGCCTCTTCTACTTATAGATGGGATGTAAATAATGATACAATAGCAGATTATACTACTCTTAATTGTTCTCATATATTTCCTGTTTCAGGTATTTATCCTGTTAAACTTACTATAAACAATGGAGGCAATTGCATCAGCTCTGTTATTCATCATATTACAATTGGCACTCAATTATCTAATTTAATTTCTGCCAATGGACCTACTGAATTTTGTAATGGCGGAAGCGTAACATTAACAGCTCCTTCAGGTAGCAATTATCAATGGACTTGTGGAGACACTTCACAAAGTATTGTTGTTGGAATAGCAGGAATTTACCAACTTACATATACCGATCTAAATGGCATAAACCGTTTATCAGATATGTTGGAGGTAAAGGTAAATCCTTTGATGAATATTACAGTTGCCGTTGATGATGCGAGCAATGGTTTCTCCAATGGAAGTGCTTCTGCTAATGTAAGTGGAGGAAACACTTGGTCTTATCAATACCAATATTCTACAGGCGAAACATTACAAACAGCCGTAAATTTAGCTCCCGGAGGATATAGTGTGTTCATTAATGATGGGAAATGCCCTGAAACAAAAGCTTTTACAGTAAACAATATTGCCAATGTAAACAGTGGTATCATGTATGGTGAATATTATTTGGATACAATACCTGAATTGGGTCTGTCGCATTACTTTACATTTGGGCAAGGCGATACCATTAATAGCAATTTTCATATTCCCCTCACAGGATTATCTATCGGTCTGCATTATATATATATCCGTATAAAAGAATCAACAGGCTTGTGGAGTATTCCGATGAATCTTACATTTTTTGTAACAGATTCTATTACTCCACCTGATACTACAACCCGGAATATTACTACTATTGAATATTACTTTGACAATAACGACCCTGGTCCTGGAAATGGAATTCAAATTTCTTTACCAATTCCAGCAAGCGTGATTGATTATAACTTTAATGTTCCGACTTTAGGATTAAGTTCAGGTTTCCATTATGTATCGGTAAGAACAAAAGACGATAAAAACTATTGGAGTACTATATTATTAAATAGTATTTTTTATGTAAGACCTGATACTATTTGTCCACAGATTGACAATCTAGAAACACCGATTATTCTGGCTGAATATTTTATCGATCATGATCCGGGTCAAGGTAATGGGATTACAGTTCCTGTTACTCCCGGATTTACAATAGATCAGAATTTTTCAGTAAACACATCTGCTTTAGATACAGGAATCCACTATATCGGAATCCGGGTTAAAAATTTGAATAATATTTGGAGTGTAATAAATTCCAAAACTATTCATATAATTCCTCAAATTGGATGTCTGACACCAAATATTGATTTTACTTTTAATCAGGCCAATGCAGGTGATTTAGTAAGCTTTACTAACTTATCAGTAAATACAAATCCCAATACTGAATACTACTGGTATATAAGCAATAATATTAATGCTGATTTCAACACCATAAATGCAAGTTATATTTATTCAACATCTGGTATTTATAATGTAAGACTCATGGCAAATAATGGCAGCAATTGTCAATCCACAGTTATCAAGCAAATTAATATAGGTCCGTTTTTATCAAATTCAATTACTGTAAATGGGAATCTTGAATTTTGTGCAGGTGATTCTGTAACACTAACAGCACCAACGGGTAGTAATTATTTCTGGCCCAACGGTAAAACAACTAATAGTATAACAGTTAGTACATCCGGAATATATCATGTTGTATATACTGATTTATATGGAATTATCAAAGTTTCAGAACCTATAGAAGTTATTGTACATCCCAACATGATTATTACAACTTCTGTTGGGTTTGCAAACAGTGGTTTAGCAAATGGAAGTGCAAGTGTAGCTGTATCGGGAGGTAACAGTTATGTTTATACCTATTTGTGGTCAACAGCTTCAACACATTCTTCAATAACAGGAGTACATTCAGGTACATATACTGTTAATATTAGCGATGGTGTTTGTTTTGTGAACAAATCATTAGATATTCCCGAACTTCCAGAAAATTTATCAAAAATAATTGCAGCAGAATACTTTTTTGATAATGACCCTGGTTGCGGATTAGGAACAAGCGTCCCAACAAGTATGGGTGATAGTATTAATATTTCTGTTAATGCAAGTACTTCAGGGCTAAGTATTGGTATTCATACTTTCATTTTACGTATAAAAGAATCATCAGGAACATGGAGTATAGTAGGTAATCAACAGGTTTATGTTTATCCCCCTGAAAATATTCCTTTGCCTGATACTTTGCCCTATATTGTGGCAGCTGAGTATTTTCTCAATACAGATCCGGGTATAGGAAACGGTATCCCAATTACGATTAACAATCCATCTGCAACTTTAGATATCAATACAAATATTTCTATACAAGGAGCAAGCTTTGGTAGCAATATAATTGGGCTAAGGGTTAAGGATAATTTAAAGAATTGGAGTGATGTTAATTCAACCAGCTTTATGATGTGCACTCCGCCTTCCAATCCTATTGCAGCTAATGATACTATCGTTTGTCAGGGATCTACACTTACATTAAAAGCCAGTAATGTTAACGGTGCTACTTATGAATGGTCGGGTCCTAATGGATTTACTTCAGTTTTACAGAATCCGGTCATTATTGCTGACACCGGTAAAAGTGGTTATTATAAAGTATATACATTGAATGGAGGAAACTGTTACAGTAAACCTGACAGTATGAAAGTAGAAGTAAAAATTACTCCAGCTAAACCAGGTTTTATTACAGGTCCGGTAGATGCATGCCTAAGCGATACTGTGGTGTTTTATGTTCCTATCCTAACAGGTGCAACATCTTATATATGGGATTTTCCTGTTCCTCATACTATTTTAGCGGGATTTAATACCAATACTATTGCGGTAAGGTTTGATACTACACTTGCAACAATTCCAATCAAAGTGAGAGGTCTTAGTAGTTGTGGGTTTAGTCCATATTCCGAAACTTTTAATCTGATATTAAATTCTCAATTACCACAGCCAGCTGGCGTTATTTCAGGGAGTTCTACTGTTTGTCAAGGTGCTGATACGGTACTTTATACAACTCCTGCTATAAACAATGCCACAACTTATATTTGGAGTTTACCTGCAGGTGCAAGCATTGTATCAGGAAATGGAAGTAATGCTATACGTGTACATTTTTCAACAAACGCTGTTTCAGGTAATATTCAGGTTTTTGGAAGAAATTCTTGTAGCGATGGTTTAGCTTCTAACATTCATGTCACTATAAATACAACACCTTATGTTGCGCAAGGAAGTTATTCAAATCTTTGTGCTAATAGTTCTCCCTACACATTAACGGCAGGAATACCTTCCGGTGGTATATTTAGTGGTATTGGAATACAAAATGGAATATTTGACCCAACAATTGCCGGAATAGGCACGCATACTGTTTTATATACTTATACAAATGCATTTAATTGCTCAAACACCTCAACTTCTTCGATAACAGTTCTTCCTTTAATTTCTCAAAGTGGAGCAATTTCAGGACCTGCAAATGTTTGTCAGAATAGCATTGGGAATGTATATTTTGCAGATCCAATTACAGATGCAACTTCTTATACGTGGTCATTGCCAAATGGTTTTTCAGGTCAAAGCAATACAAATACTATTCTTGTTTCCATTAACACTTTAGCTGTAAATGGACAGATTAAAGTTAAAGGCAATAATTATTGTGGCAGCGGACCGGAATCAACATTTAATATAATTGTTAATACGGCTCCTCTTATTACTCAACAGGCAGTTTCTCAAACCAGATGTGGTAATGGTTCTTTAAGTTTTAATGCAATTTCATCTGCCGGGTCTAATGTACAATGGTCATTGGATAATTTTATGAATATTGCAGGAACAGGAAATTTATTTACGATTCCATCTGTTCAAACAGCAAACCCTGTAGTTGTTTATTATAAAGCAGCAAATTCATTAAGTGGGTGTGAAAGTACAGTTTATACTGTTACTGGAACTGCTTACCAAACACCTGTAATTTCATCTTTTACAGCTGATACTATTTGTGGAGCAGGAAGCATTCAACTTTCGGCAAATGCTTCAGCAGGTAACATCAACTGGTACAATCAATCTACTGGAGGTGTACTTTTATCATCGGCATCAAGTTTTTCAACTACTATTTCAGCTACTACAACTTATTATGCAGAAGCAATTAATAATTCATGCAAATCAACGCCCAGAGTAGCTGTAACAGCTCTTGTATATAGCATACCCGGTATTCAGGCTAATGCATTTACTACCTCAGCAATTACAAACAATACTATGACAATAGCCTGGACCCGTGGAAACGGAGATTCTGTACTGGTAATTGCAAAACAGGGAAGCGCAGTAAATATTTCACCTATAAGCAATGTTTACTATACTGCCAATACTAATTTTGGAAACGGAACTGCTTTAGGAAACGGAAATTTTGTTGTGTACAAAGGAATTGGCACTTCAGCGAATATTACAGGATTGTCAGCTGTAACTACTTACCATTTTGCTGTTTTTGAATACAACTCAAATTCTTCTTGTTATAAAACGCCGGGATTATTGGGTTCAGCTACCACATTCTCTTCCTATTCAACTTTTACAGCTGCTGTTTCCAATGCTTGGGAAAATGCTGCCAACTGGGATCATGGTGTTCCAAGTGTTACAACTTTTGCTAGCATTGCTGCAACTAAGTTAGCCATTGTAAACTCAAATAATTATCAATGTAAGAATTTAACGATTGCTCCTTTGGGAAAACTAACTATAAATGCTGGCAAAGATTTAAGGATCATTGATACTTTAATTTTGCAATCAAATGCATCAGGAACTGCTTCTTTGATAGACAATGGAACGCTATATTCATCCACCAATATTGTGGAACGTTATATTCCGCATACATTTACTGATGAGTTCCACATGCTTTCTTCACCGATAGTTAGCCAGGCAATAACTCCAGTTTTTATCGAACCTGATGGTTTCTTTGTGTGGAACGAAGCCACAGGAAATTGGGTTGATTTTGCAGATGAAAATAATTTTACAGCTGCTAATGGTGGAAGTAATTTTGTTCCAGCCAAAGGTTATGCAGTATCTTATCCTACTGCAACAACAAAAAGCTTTACAGGCAACCTGAATACAGGAACAATAAATATTCCGCTTAGTGTTACTGCTGGTTTATACAGTGGTTGGAATTTCGTTGCCAATCCTTATCCTTCGGCTATTAACTGGAATGCAAGCAGCGGATGGAATAGAAGTATGTTGGAAAATGCAGATCCAATAAACTACCCCAATGAAAAAGCAATTTGGGTTTGGAATGCTCAGTTAGCTAATTATGGAGCTTATATTTCAAATACCAATACAGCAACCAATGGTGTGAGCCACAATATTGCACTATCACAGGGATTTTGGGTAAAAGCTACCACCGCAGCAACACTTGAGATGAATAATGATGTTAGAGAACATGCTGATCAGGCCTTTTTAAAATCAGCCACAACTGATGAAATGATTCGCTTAAAAGTTACAAGTGTTGGAAATACTTATAGTGATGAATTGATTATTAGTTTTGATAATTCAAATGCACAAGGGGGTGCCGAAAAAATGTTTAGTATCGAAGCGACTGCTCCAAGTATATATTCATGCAAACTGAATAAAAAATGGAGTATCAACAATCTTACTTCAATGGCTGATAATGCAACGATTCCTGTTGGTTTTAAACCCGGTATTGATGGCAATTATACTATTTCAGCTATGGGTGTTCAGGCATTGGGCAATGTGATGTTGGAAGATTTAAAAGCAGGAACTCAACAGAATTTATCTGCAAATAACAATTATTCATTCAATGCTCAAACCAGCGATAACGAAAATCGCTTTTTACTGCATTTTATGGCAAATAGCATTGCAAATATTGTTGACAAAACACCTTCGATATATTTTAGCAATCAAACAATCCATGTTTTTAATCCATGGATGGGAAATACGATGATAAATATTTTTGATGTAAATGGTAAATTAATACAAACTTATACAGCCAAAGAAGGATATAGCAATTATCCTTTTAATCCGTCAAAAGGAGTTTATGTAATTAAACTACAAAACGAACAGCATGTTTTTGTAAAAAAAGAAGTGGTTTATTAATCAACCTTAAATCCGCAAAGTTATAGATGAAATATTGGCAGTCTGTTATTTTAATGCACCAATCCTGTCAGGTTTTTTAAACCTGACAGGATTATAACCAACAAGTTACAATATTCTTTGCGGATTTAATGTAAAACAAATCTTTTTGACAAGTTTGTATTAACTCGACAATAAATCTTTACATGCAGGGCAAAAACCTGAGTTCTTTTGATCAATATCTTCCACATAAGTTCCTGATCTCATCACACAATCGGAAACATGGCAATGCTTTAATCCAAAAGCATGTCCAAGTTCGTGGATAATTTCTTTTGCAAAACGTTCCTGCATCAGCTCTGCATCAGCTTCTATACCATATCTTTCATTGCTTAATCTGTAAACAGATGCAATTCCTGTTCGCCCATTTAAAAATGCCTGTCCGAATATATAAGTAAAAATAGGAATAAATAAATCAACATTAAATAAACCAATAGTTTTAGAATCATCAGTTGATAAATGCTTCTCTAAATAATGTAATAATTTATTAGCATCATATTGCCGTCGTGAAGGATCGTAAAAATCACTTAAATCAAGATGACCTTCTTTAATTTGAATATTGATAAAAAATTCGTTATGAATCTTTTTTGTAATATTTTGCAGAAAATCATGGTCGAAATAACCAAAGGAAATTAAAGTGATTTTTTGAAGTTTCATTCAGATAATTTTTAGAAATTACCAATTGTATTAAACCGTTTTTTGCAATGTGTATATGGCTATCTTTCTTTATTTTTATCTGAAGATTTCAAATCGTATTTTTTAATTTTGTTGTAAAGTGTTACCCTATCCACTTGCAAAGCTTTTGCCGAACTGGAAATATTCCAATCATATTTAGTTAAAATCTGAAGAATATGAAGTTTTTCCAGTTCATACAAACTTTCCGCTGAAGTATTGACCATATTTTTTGCCAATGGAAGATCTTTTAAGGTGATTTTTTTTCCATTGCCAATAACAATGGCACGTTCAATCATATTCTCCAATTCGCGGATATTGCCCGGAAAATCAAATTCTTCTAGCCGCTTTATAGCTGAAGAATCAATGGGAATAGGCGGTTTGTTCATCGAAGTGCAATATTTTTTAATAAAATATTCTGTCAACAACGGAATATCCCCACTTCTTTCACGAAGTGGTGGAACATGAATATTTACAACATTCAATCGATAGTATAAATCTTCGCGAAAAATGCCTTCTTCTACCATTTGTTTCAGATTGCGGTTGGTTGCACATATTACCCTGAAATCAGAGTTAATTTCTTTATTTCCACCAACCCTCATAAATGCTTTTGTTTCGAGAACGCGTAAAAGTTCAACCTGCATTTTTGGAGAAACTGTAGCAATTTCATCAAGAAAAATCGTACCATTATCAGCCATTTCAAACCTACCTTTTCTATTGTACATAGCACCAGTAAATGCTCCTTTTTCGTGACCAAATAATTCACTCTCCAATAAACTTTCGGTAAGTGCACCGCAATGAACACTTACAAGTGGAAAAAACTTTCGTGCCGAATTAGAATGGATAGCTTTGGCAATAAGTTCTTTACCAGTACCGCTTTCGCCAGTTATAATTACTGAAGAATTTGATTGTGAAACACTTTCCACCTGATGAAGTACTTTTTTTATAGATTCACTATTGCCAACAATATCTTCAACATTTTCTAATTTAACGACTCTTTCTTTAAGTATTTCATTCTCTTTTGTTAGTAAAATTTGTTTTGAAGCATTCCGTATTAAATGCGATAAATCATCAGGATCAAAAGGTTTGGTGATATAATCATAAGCTCCATCTTTTAGCGCCTGAACAGCAGTATCAACCGTTGCAAATGCCGTCATAATAATAACTATGGATTCGCATTTTAATGATTTTATTCTTCTTAGCAATTCCATGCCATCCATACCGGGCATTTTAATATCAGCCAGAATAATATCAAAATAATCCGATTCTATTTTTTGCAATGCAATCTTCGCATTTTCTGCACATTCAACACGGTAACCATCTTCTAAAAACCAGTTGAAAAGAGAATCCCTTACGGAATCTTCATCATCAACAATCAAAATTGAGATTTTTTTATTCATTGTTTGTAGTTTTTAATCCCTTTTTAAAGGTAATGATATCGAAATAATTGTTCCTTTTCCGGTTTCTGATTTTACAGTAATTTTTCCATCGTGACTTTGGATAATGCCATGAACAATAGGTAAGCCTAATCCCGTGCCTCGTTCATTATGTTTAGTCGAAAAAAATGGCTCAAAAACATGAGAGATATCTTCTTCCGAAATTCCAATACCATTATCAATAATTTCAATATTGATATGCTTTTCGTCGGGATTAAATGTTTTAAAAATTACTTCTCCATTTTCCAACACTGCTTCAGAAGCATTTACCAAAACAGCAATACAAGCTTGCTTTATTTGGTTTGGGCTGCAATACACCAAATCTGATTTGGCTGAAAAATCTGTAATAAAACTTATCTTGGCAATTTTCATGGAATGATTCATTAAATCGCTGGTTTCATGCAATACTAAATGAATATGTTTATCTTCGAAAAAGTTTTTATCTTTTCGTGAAAAATCAAGTAATCCTTTTACAATATCTCCACATCGTTTGGTTTCGTTTTCAATCATATTCAAATGCTTCAATATGGATTCTTTTTTTGCAGCATCCAAATTTTGATTGAGAAGTTGTTTGTGAACTAATTTTGTATAAATAAGAATGCCAGAAAGTGGATTGTTTATTTCGTGAGCTACAGAAAGTGATAGTTTCCCCAAAGATGCAATTCTTTCAATATTAATTAGTTCATTTTGTGCTTGCCCTAATTCTTCTGATTTTATTCGGACTTTATACTCTAACTGTTGCGACCAATTATGTAATTCATTATTGGCTTCTTGCAAATTATCAAGCATGTGATTGAAAGCCAACGAAACCATCCGCATATCATCCAATTGAGTTGGCTTTATTTCCAATCGTGTATCCCTGTCACCTTTAGAAACCGCATCACTAGCTCTTATTAAATCTTTAAGTGGAGTTTTTATTTTTTTTCTTGTAAAAAAAATCAAAAAGCCTAAAAGAAGCAGGGTTGTTAATGTTGCTAAAATATAAAAATCTCTTGACGATTTTTCCAATGTTGTATCAAGATCATCCAAAGGAATTTTTATTACAAGCGAACCAAGAACTTTTTCGTTTTCATGATGAGCATGACAAGAACTTGTGTAACAGGATTTTTCGTTTTGAATTGGCGAATTAATTAGTAAATGTCTATGAGCATTGTCATTTTGATTCATCTCACATTCACTGTTTACCTCTATAACCTTATAAAATTTATCTTTTTCAGGTAAAATTGCTTTTACGCTTTTATGACATTCTAAACAATTGGGATTACTATGAGCATTTGAATTTGAATCGAAGGAAGAAAAAACCAAGTTTTCTTTGCTGTTGTACAAATTTACTTCATCAATCCCTGACATTCTGTTAATAACATCAAGTGTGTTTTGAAGAGATTCTCTGTTATTTTCGAGCATCGACTGATACAAAGCACTTCTAACAAGCAAAGCAGCATTTGTGCCACGCTGATGGATAATGCTTTTCATGTATTCCTCGTTAACCGATCTGAAAATAATACCGAACGAAACAAACAGAAATACAGACAGTAAGATTATAATAAATACAACACGACCATAAATAGAAGATCTGAGTTTTAAATATTTTTTTAGTAATGGACTTTCAAATAGTTCGTTGAATTTTAATTCCATTATTTCTAAAGTTATTTATTGAACTACAAATTTAACTATTTTCTTTGCATTGTGTTGAAAAAGTTAACATTAATATCGTTCAAATAAATGTTTAGACATCTTTTTAAACAATAAACTAATTCAATAATCACAAATATAATACATTAAGCTAATAATTCTTATTTGGAAGTATTTATAAATTTTGTTTGAAAATCCTCCCATATTTCAGGCCCAAAATTGGCAAGTATATTATCATTAAGCTCACCTCCATCTTGTAAAATTATTGGAGTTAATTCTGCATTATTAGTCAATTTAATGGATGCAAAAAAGTCTTTAAGACGCGAAAATTCATTTTTCAACCATTCCTTGTAATTTTCAGCCATAAATAGAAATTGTAAATCTCTTGTCCAATTTGTAGGCTCAACGCAATAAATCCAACCTTCATTAAATACAGAAGCATTTATTAGTGATGAATCTTCAATCAATTGTTTGTTTATTGATTTAATAACACCCGAAATTGGAGCATTTATTGTTAATTGCTTGCCATTTTGAATAATGGAAAGAACAGCTTCTCCTTTTATAATTCTTTCACCTTCATTTTTCATTTTTATTTTATTCAAAGAACCAGTGATATGATGAAGAAAATCATCAATCCCAATTTTAACGAAACCGTTTTTTTCCATAAAAGCCCAAGTATGAGTTTTATCATAATAAATTCCTTTAGGAATAATTACAGAGTCTTCGTTAAAAATACGGGAAAGATTTGCAGTTAAATCAACAATACCTGATTTTTTTTGCCTGCTATAATGAACGACCGCATCCACCGTGATACATATCACCACAAATGCTATAATAATTAGAATTACCATGATTTCTGTTTTAATTGTTTTACATTATTGTAGTAGCAAATACAATGCCAATCCTTGTAAACATCTGTATTTTTGTAGATTACACTACTTTTGTTAAACAGATTCACACAATAAGTGTGTAATTATTCAACACTAACAATTAAAATATTATATAAAGTGAAGATATTCAAATAGATAATGATGATGTATAATATATATACACCTGTTTAATTATTCAACAATTAAACAAAGTTTCTATCTCATAATCAATAGAATGAAGTAAGAATAGATTTTACTTAAAATTTCCCACCTAAAACCGCAGTTTTCTTATAGTTTTTTACATTTCCAAAAGTATCAAATACTTCTACATAAACTATATAAATGCCAATAATTGCTTTTTGATTGTTTTCATCAATACCATCCCAATAAAAACTACCTTTTGTCCCTAATAATTCATTTTTTATCAGTGTTTTTATAAGTCTTCCTTTTGCATCATATATTACAACATTGGCAGTATAATTTGGTGTAGAAAATTGATAAGCAATGTTTAATATATCATTATAACCATCATTATCAGGCGAAAATATTTCAGGGGAAATAGTAATAGGATCTTCAAGATAAAGAAAAGTACTGTATTGCGAATTTTTATAAGTTGGCGTTCCAAAACCAACCGATTGAGCCGCTGAATGCCAGTTTTGTTTATCTTGTGAAGGTTTTTCAAAGCTAACTCTTTCTAAAGAAACGCCTTCAACAGTCACCAACAAAGGAAACTGCATCTCTTCATTGTAATCAAATCTATCAATAATTGTTGAGTCAAGCTTTGCAAGCACCACAATACCCATATCATTATTAAATGAAGGCAAAGATGTCATTTTAACAAAATTCAGAGGTGCTTCAGTGTAAAACTGTTGCTTTACCTTATCCGGATTTTTTGTTAACACCAAATAATCTCCTGCAAATAGTATCTTATATTCGTTTGAAACCTTGTATGTCGATTTTAACTTATTCGTTGTTAAATCATAAGTTGCTATCATTAATTTAGTTAAATCAATATTCTTTTGCGATCGATTGTAGACTTCTACATAATCTTCGCCATCATCTTTTGGATTAAAAAGCACTTCGTTGATTATAATATCATTGGGTTGTGCTTCAACTGGAAATGCAAAAGGAAAACTTACAGGCAAAATTATATTTCCACTTATATCTTCCACATTTCTAATAAGAATATGGCTAATCCCATTCATTGGAAAATCTTGTGCAAACTGCAAATGCACCAATGTATTATTTACTGCATCTTTAATTGCCGAAACAGGATTTCCTAAGTTATTATCTGCTAAATAATTCAAAACATCCTGAGAAGTGTTTCCATCAACTTCCTCATTAAAAAAAACATCCAAAGTATTAATACTTTTTGCCATCACAGAAGTAATAATAGGTTTTGTAGTATCTGCTATAATAGCACCAATATAAACATCATCGAAGTAATACATATTATAACGCGAAATGGTTGAGTATTGGCAATAAAACCCAAAATAGCTGCTACTTATAATGCTATTATCTGTAAAAGTATTCCCTTCCGAAACATAATTATAACCGCCAGTATTGTCTGAAAAAATACTCCAATTGGCTGCATTATCACGAATTACTTTAATTCTGGTTTTTACATTACCAGCAAAAGCCTTACTTCCTGTAAAAAGCAAGGTTGAAATATTATTTACCTCTTTATAAAACTTAAGAGTATCGCTATTTGTTTGACCAATATGAATATAGTAAGCATCAGTAACTAAGGATAAATCTGACTGATTGGCAACTAAATAAACACGAATAAAGGTTGTATTGGTTGGATTGAATTTTAAATCTATTAAAAAACTCCATTCTGTGCTATCCATCTTCGTATTTTGAATGCTCAAATAAATAGTATCTTCCTTAGTTGGAGATCCATTGCTGTGAAGTTGGGAGTTTTCAATATTAAAGCTCGTTACCTCACCCACCCAAACTGGGTTATTCGTAAAGTCGCCATCATTAAAGTTGTCAACAACTTGTGATTGAACAAAAAAGGGGAGAAAAAAGAATAAAATCAATAGTTTACTCATCTGTATCATTTTAAAATATTTTTCTTTAAATAGCAAACCTACACATTTTTTTTCAATAATATCCGTTACAATAAAAAAATATTTCGTAGGTTTGATGTCGTTTTTAAAATAATATTTTATAATGAAAATTGCAATTGTAGGTGTTACTGGATTAGTTGGTAGCATTATGCTTAAGGTTTTAGAAGAGAGAGAGTTTAATAAGATTCAATTGATGCCAGTGGCTTCATCTGCTTCGATCGGGAAGAAAATAAATTTTTTGAACAAAGAATATTCTGTAGTTTCTGTTGAAGAAGCTATTGCACAAAATCCTGACATTGCAATATTTTCTGCAGGTTCTGACGCTTCTTTAAAATATGCTCCTAAGTTTGCCGAAACAGGATGTTTTGTAATAGATAATTCTTCTGCTTGGCGAATGTACGAAAATGTACCGCTTGTTGTTCCTGAAATTAATTCCAATGCTATTACACAGGAAACTAAAATTATTGCCAATCCTAATTGTTCTACCATACAAATGGTGATGGCATTAGCGCCTCTTCATAACAATTATAAAATAAAAAGATTGGTAATTTCAACTTATCAATCGGTTACAGGAACTGGCATTAAAGCTGTAAGACAATTGGAAAACGAAACCAAAGGAATTGAAACAGAAAAGGCTTACCCCTACTCTATTCACAGAAATTTATTTCCACACGGAGGTAGCTTTTTAGAAAACGGTTCTACTTCTGAAGAACAAAAATTAGTGGACGAAACACGCAAAATACTATCAGATAATAGCCTGAGAATTACCTCAACAGTTGTAAGAGTTCCTGTAACAGGTGGTCATTCAATGGCTGTAAATATTGAATTTGAAAACGATTTTACAATTGAGAATGTGAGAAAACTTCTTGCAGAAATGCCAGGAATAATAGTGATGGATGAAGTAGAAAAAAACATATATCCAATGCCATCGCTTTCCGAAGGTAAAGATGAAGTTTTTGTAGGTAGAATTCGCCGCGATGAATCAAATTCTAATACATTAAATATTTGGATAGTAGCCGATAATCTGCGCAAAGGTGCAGCTACCAATGCAGTGCAAATTGCACAATATCTGATTGAAAAAGGATTTGTAAAACAATAGAAACCGAAAGATTACCAATAAATATGAATGCTCCCGAAATCTTGTTTGATTTGATTTCAGATTGTTTTTAATGGCAATTACAACTCTTGGAAAAATAAATATTGGTATTTGGCAATAAATTGGCAATCGTTATTTGTTTATCTTCATTTATCAACACTACCCTCAAATCAAGTTTTTTAAGTGTGTCTTTTAACTTAGAAATTTCCTCAGGCAAAACATCAATTTCATTGCTCCAAAGGTCTAAAAATTGGAGATTTATCAGGTTTCCTATTTCTGTTGGCAGCTTATAAATATCATTTTGATTGGCAATAAGTTCTTCTAAATTAGTCAGAAGCCCAATAGCAGAAGGAAGTACAGCAAGTTGATTTTTTGAAACATTTAATTTTTGCAAATTAGTTAAATTCCCAATTTCTTGTGGAATTTCATGAAGTTTATTCTTTGCTAAAATTAATTCTTGTAAATTGTACAAGCTAAATACTTCTTTTGGAACCGTTTGTAGTTTTTGCTTGCTTAAATCTAAACGATATACTTTCTCAGGATTTTTTAAAGCCTGACTAATAGAAGTATAAACCAATTCTTGCTCTAATTGATCAGAAGAAATCAACTGTGCATTTGCTGAAAAATATAAGAAAATAACTCCAATAATTGTAAAAATCCGAAATATCTTCATCAGTGTAATAGTTTTGTAGCTGTAATTTTATCTTTTTGTAGCTGAACAATAAGTTTATCTATATTACTAAAACGTTGTTCGTCTCTGAGTTTATCAACGAAATACACTTTTATATATTGTCCATATATATCTGTATTAAAATCAAATATATGTGCTTCAATCGAAAGTTTATTAATATTTAATGTTGGTCGTATTCCAATATTAAGCATTCCATTGTAAATTATGTTATTGAATTCAATTTTAACGGCATACGCACCCAAAGAAGGTATTAATTTGAAATCGTTTTCTAAATCTATATTAGCTGTTGGGAAACCTATTTTTTGTCCAATTTGATTACCAGTTATCACTTTTCCTGAAAGCTGATATGTATATCCAAGCATTTTATTAGCTTCACTAATATTGCCTTTATCCAATGATTCTCTTATCTTTGATGAACTTACAATAACATTGTCAATAGTTTTTATATCTGCTTTTATAATTTCAAAATCAAACTGCTTGCTTAAATCCTCCAAACTATTAAAATTATTGTTTTCTTTATTGCCAAATCTATTATCATGACCAACAATAATAGCCTTAATTCCAAGTATATCAATCAAAATATTTTTTACAAAATCAGCTGTGCTTAGCTTTGAAAAATCTCTAGTAAACGGTAGAAAAATCAAATGATCAACACCCGAGTTTTCAATTAACTGAATTTTTTCTTGGTACGAATTGATAAATTTTAATTTATACGAATCATGCTGCAACACCATGCGAGGATGTGTATCGAAAGTTATAGCAACAGATTCGCTTCTGTTAGCTTTAGCCTTTGAAGTGAGTTTTGTGAAAATTTGCTGATGTCCCAAATGTACACCATCAAACATTCCGATAGTGGCAATTGGATTACATAACTTTGGTATTTTACTAAGTTTATGATAAATATTCACGCGATTGATTTGTTAAAACAACAATGTATATGTTAATCAATGTTGTAATGATAGATAAATTTGTGTCAAAATTATAAAAATTCCTTCAACTTATGATTTTTGTTAGAAATAAAATAGTATTTTCGCAGTTGAAATTTTAAAATATATTTTTGAAATAAAAGTAAAGTTATGTCAGTTAATAATAAAGGCAAAATTTCTCAGATTATTGGTGCAGTTATTGATGTTACCTTTGAGCAAGAAAGTAGTATTCCAAATATTTACGATGCACTCGAAATCACAAAAGATGATGGCGATGTTATTGTGTTAGAATGCCAACAAGATATAGGCGAAAATACAGTTAGAACTATTGCGATGGATTCTACAGATGGTTTGCGAAGAGGCATGGACGTAGTAGCCACAGGGCAACCTATTTCAATGCCAATTGGCGAAAATATTAATGGTCGTTTGTTTAATGTAATTGGTAAAGCAATTGATGGAATTGGAGATGTTTCTAAAGTAGATGCATTCCCTATTCATAGAGATCCTCCAAAATTTGAAAGTCTTTCTACTTCTAAAGAAATACTTTACACAGGTGTTAAGGTTATTGATTTGATTGAACCTTATGCCAAAGGTGGTAAAATTGGATTATTTGGAGGTGCAGGTGTAGGAAAAACAGTAATTATCCAAGAACTTATTAATAACGTTGCAAAAAAATATAGTGGATTTTCTGTATTTGCTGGAGTTGGCGAACGTACCCGTGAAGGAAATGATTTACTTCGCGAAATGATAGAATCTGGTTTGGTTAATTATGGTGACGAATTTAAAGAAAGCATGGAAAAAGGAAGCTGGGATTTATCAAAAGTTGATAATGAAAAGCTGAAATCAAGTTTACTTACCATGGTTTTTGGGCAAATGAATGAACCTCCTGGAGCTCGTGCCCGTGTAGCTTTATCAGGTTTAACATTAGCCGAATATTTCCGCGATGGTGATGAAAAATCAGGTGGTAGAGATATTTTATTCTTTATCGATAATATTTTCCGTTTTACTCAAGCTGGCTCCGAAGTATCGGCTTTATTAGGTCGTATGCCATCAGCTGTTGGATATCAACCAACTTTGGCTACCGAAATGGGTATAATGCAAGAAAGAATTACCTCAACAAAAAGAGGTTCTATTACCTCTGTACAAGCTGTTTATGTGCCAGCTGACGATTTAACTGATCCAGCTCCGGCTACAACATTTGCTCACTTAGATGCTACAACAGTATTAGATCGTAAAATTGCTGAATTAGGTATTTATCCCGCAGTTAATCCACTGGAATCTACTTCCCGTATTTTATCTCCTGATGTAATTGGGGATGAACATTACAATTGTGCTCAACGTGTGAAAGAAATTTTGCAACGCTACAAAGAATTGCAAGATATTATTGCCATTTTAGGTATGGATGAACTTTCAGAAGAAGATAAATTAGTTGTACATCGTGCAAGACGTGTACAACGTTTCTTATCTCAACCTTTCCATGTTGCAGAACAGTTTACAGGCTTAAAAGGAGTATTTGTATCTATTGAAGACACCATCAAAGGTTTTAATATGATTATGGATGGCGAAGTAGATGAATATCCAGAAGCTGCTTTCAACTTAGTGGGAACTATTGAAGATGCTATTGAAAAAGGCAAGAAATTGATTGCAGAAGCTAATTAATTTAAAGTTCATAAAGTTTAAAGTTCATAAAGTTTAAAGTTCATAAAGTGTCTTAAATGAATATAGAAATAATTACACCTGACGAAACTATTTTTACAGGAACTGCCAAGTTGGCTCAGTTTCCGGGTATTGATGGATCATTTGAAATACTTAACAATCATGCTCCTATGATTTCTGTTTTGAAAAAAGGAAAAATCAAAGTACAAGATGAGAATAATCAAACTCAATTTTTTGAAGTAAAAGGTGGCGTAGTTGAAGTATTAAAAAACAAAATATTAGTTTTAGCTGAATAAATTTTTAAACCCATATATTAAATGAGAACTCATGTTCTCATTTTTTTTGTTAAAAAAACTATGGAAAAAGAAATTAAAAACAAAAACTGCCCTAGCTGTGGCACTGAATTTGAATGTTTGCACAATGTTGATTGCTGGTGTACAAAATATACCATTAGCGATGATAATTCAAAATACCTTGCGTTGCATTACAATGATTGTTTGTGTGAGCAATGCTTACTTAAATTTGTTGATTTAGGTGCAGATACAAAATTATAGCAATTCCAGCATTATAATTTTGCTGTTTCAACTTTAATTTTTATCTTTGCACCCGCTTAAACAGAGGGTATCGTGGCCGAGCGGCTAGGCACCGGTCTGCAAAACCGGCTACAGCGGTTCGAATCCGCTCGATACCTCAACTAAAACCGTTATTATTTTTAAAAATAGTAATGGTTTTTTGTTTTTTAACAATCTTTAATTCCTATTTTTAATTCCCTTTTTGCAAATTTTATATCTTTGCATAATAATTTTAAAAATTTATATCATGTTTAATCAGGAAGAAAATAATTATAATACTATTAATAGCACTAGTGATGGGAGTTTATCCAGCACTCGTACTTTTATTTCAGGTGTATTTATCTGGATGTTTTTAGCTTTAACAGTTACCGCAATAACAGCTTACTTATTTGCATCCAATCCGGAACTAATTGGACTTTTAATAACACCAAACGGAATGTCGATGTTTGGTTACTTTGTTGTGTTTGCACCATTTGGGTTTGTGCTATTAATGGGAATGGGCTTTGCTCGCTTTTCATCGGCACTGCTCACTTTATTTTTTGCCATTTTTGCTGTATTAATGGGCATGAGCTTAAGCTTTGTCTTTTTGGCTTATACCTTAGGTTCTATTTATGTTACTTTTGCTGTTACAGCCGGAATGTTTGGCATTATGGCAGTTACAGGTTATACTACCAAAACCGATTTAACCAAATTTGGTTCAATTATGATTATGGGACTGATAGGCATTGTAATTGCAAGCATCGTAAATATGTTTATGAGAAGTGGTATGATGGATTACATTATTAGCTTTATTGGTGTATTGGTTTTCACGGGTTTAACCGCTTATGATGTTCAAAAACTGAAAAGAATAGGCGAAGGTGCAGTTTATGGTGCTGAATCAACCAAAAAACTAATGATTATGGGTGCATTAACTCTTTATCTGGATTTTATCAATTTATTTTTATTTTTACTTCGCTTTTTAGGTAACCGTAAATAAAGTTACGGCTTATTAATATATTGTTTAATCAAAACTCTCTGTCTTATGAAAAGAGAGTTTTTTAATTTTAAAAAGAAAATTTATGAAGAAAGTATATGTATTTCCTGGACAGGGAGCGCAATTTGTAGGTATGGGCAAAGATTTATATGATAATAATGCCGAAGCTAAAGCAATGTTTGAAAAAGCCAATGAAATTCTTGGTTTTCGTATTACCGATTTGATGTTTGCTGGAACTCCTGAAGATCTAGTACAAACCAACGTTACACAACCTGCTATTTTCCTACATTCTGTGATATTAGCACATACATTAGGCGAAAGTTTTAAACCTGATATGGTTGCAGGGCATTCTTTAGGCGAATTCTCAGCTTTAGTTGCCAACAAAACCCTTACTTTTGAAGATGGCTTGCGTTTGGTTGCCAAACGTGCCAATGCCATGCAAAAAGCTTGCGAAAAAGAACCTTCAACGATGGCTGCTATTTTAGGTTTAGACGATAAAATTGTGGAAGAAGTATGCGCTTCTATTGATGAAGTGGTAGTTCCTGCAAATTACAATAGCCCTGGACAGTTGGTTATATCCGGATCAATAAAAGGCATTGAAATAGCTTGCGAAAAAATGAAAGCTGCTGGTGCTAAACGTGCATTACCATTGAAAGTAGGTGGTGCTTTCCATTCACCATTAATGGAACCAGCTCGCATTGAATTAGCTGAAGCCATCAACAATACTACTTTTAGCACTCCTATTTGCCCTGTTTATCAAAATGTTAATGCTAAACCTGTTACCAATCCTGACGAAATCAAGCAAAACTTAATTGCACAATTAACTTCACCGGTTCGTTGGACACAAATTGCCGAAAACATGATTGCAGATGGTGGTACTTCTTTTATAGAAGTGGGTCCTGGGACAGTTTTGCAAGGTTTAATAAAAAAAGTAAAAGCTGATGCTGAAACAATGAGCGCTTAATCCTTAAAAAAATTAATATATAAAGCCCATTTTGCTGTTTAAGTAAAATGGGCTTTCTGATTATTAGAAACATGAATTCAATGCAATAATATCGATACGTTAGGCTAAAATTTATATTTTAGTTGCGGTAAAAAAACCTTAATCCGCATTAATACTAATATATTTCGGATATTTTACTGAATAATTAAATTTCAATTCTTTCTTTTCGTTAGCTTGTAAAACTAAATCCCAACTTAACTTCCCTGTTTGTGTTTCCACTTTTGCATCAATAGCTTCATTCAATTTAATGTCTATTGATTTTCTTTCGGTTATTGGATATTGATCTTCAACAGTAATGTGAATAGGATAGGGTTTTGTATTTTTTACTGTAATATTCCAACCGATAGTTTCTTTAATATTGTCACCATTTACCTTTTTATCATTAATTTCTTTAATTCCTGTTCGGCTGATATATAGATTTTTATCTCTGCCTAGAGATATTTTTAGGGTATCGCTGGCTTCGTTGGTATTTAAAATTGATTCGCCTACAAAAGTACCTTTAAAAAAGATATTATACTTGGCATCCAAAAGATTTAAGTTTTGCCAGTTGATTAAATTACACATTAAAAATGGGTCTGCATCCATTTTTGGCACAGCAAGATAATGGTAATCTACAGGCATCTTGGTTTCTTTAATGCGAATGGCATAATCTTTTCCATCGGATAAAATACTGTATGGGCTCTCAATTACATACTCCAAATTGCTGATATTTCTTTGCAAATCGTTAGAAATAAAATTGGTTGTTTGTAATTCCTGACTCTTAATTTTAACTCCATCAACATATTCTGTTGAACCTTCATCATCTCGACCACCTCTAAATGAAACACCACCTAAAGTTGCTGTAACTGATTCTGCACTTCTTCCTGGCATTCTTGCTATATCTTGACTTGAAAAAGTTGTCATGGTTGACGTTTCGTCTCTGCTAATCAAAGGAACTTTATAATCAACAACTTCTAAAGCTTCTAAAGTGTTTGTGTTTTCTTCCATTGAAATATCTAGAAATGTAATTTTATCTTTATTAATCTGAATATTCTTAATTTCCATTGGCTTGTAACCAACATAAGTGCATCTAATTGAATAATAACTGGGTTGTATCGGTTTAATTAAGTAATTCCCATCAAAATCGCTTGCTCTTCCTCCTATTTGCTTGCCGTCTTGCATCAACACGATATTGGCAAAAGGTATTGGTTCTTTGGTTTCTTTATCCATAACTTTTCCTCTAATTTCTCCTGCTTTGGAGCTAAAAGTTTCGCGATCAACAGATTGTTTTCTATTTTGTTCCAAATACCATCTATACAATTCAGGTTTCGATGTTTTTAGCAAAGGATCTGTATTCGATAGTTTGAGTTTTATATTTTTCCAATCTTCGCCTGTACTTTGAAACACGTTGGCATTGTAAACAATTGCCAACGGATCTGCTACTTCATCCACTCTAAAGTCGTAATAAGGAATCCAGCCTGCTGATGCCACAAAATAACTAAAATTGATAGTGCTTACAATTGCTTTATCGCAATCAATGGTAACTAAAATTTCAGTATAAGGCTTTTCAATTTCAACTTTTATTTCGTTTATTTTTTTGTTTAGTTCTTGAATGCCTTCTCGTTCTGCTTTTATCTCTTTTTGAATATGAAGATTTTCTTGTGCAATTTCGTTCAAACGACTGCGGTAAAAATCGGCTGCTTCTTTTAATTGCAATACCGACAATCCTTTTTGGTCAGTTCCTAACATACGATTGTCCCAAAGTATTTGGTTTTCTTTTTCGTAAACTTGTTGTTTTGCAAGCAAAATACGAATTTTCTGTTCTTTTTCTTCTATATTTTTTTGCACATCTTTTATCGGTTGTTTTTCTTTAGTGCTTAAACTCGAAGCTTGCGTTTTTACTGAAAGTATTTGTGCATTAGGAATATTTTTAACCTGAATGCTTTGCTCAGAAAGCTCAAAAGACAATTTTTTTAATACAATCTGGTGCTGTCCTTTTGGTAAATTTATTGCAGCAGTTCTGGAAACTTGCGCACCTTTGTAAAACACACAGATGTCGCTTATTTTAGAAATAATTTCAATAGTATCGCTTTGCGAAAAACTGATAAATGGTAACAATAAACTGATAAAGAAAATTAATTTTTTCATAGGAAAGAATATTAATATGTTAAGCAAAAATAATAAAAACGTGGAATTTAATGGTTTATTTTTTGATTTGGATTTTATGCTTAAATTTTACAAAATTAACTAAATACTTATTGCTTTTCAACCATTTTTTACAATAATTATTAAAGATAAAGCACTATAGTAATGAAACTTTGAGATTGAAAAACAAGAACAACAGCTCACAACTGTTAATTAAATCCTTTATCAAACCCACCTCTTATTTTTAAATCACCAAATTACCAAATCCATTAACCTCCAATTTTTCTTGCCAAACATACCAAAGTTTTTTATAAATTCGCAGACTAAACATTATAAAAACAACTTACATGCTTACACAATACAAAAAGTGGAACAACATCCTTGGATGGCTTGTTTTTATTGTTGCTGCGGCAGTTTACATTCTAACTTCCGAGCCAACTGCAAGTTTTTGGGATTGCGGTGAATACATTGCCACATCGTACAAATTACAAGTAGGGCATCCACCGGGAGCTCCTTTTTTTCAATTAATTGGTAGATTCTTTTCGCTTTTTGCTTTTAACGATGTAAGCCAAGTAGCACGCATGGTAAACACCATGTCGGCAATAGTCAGCGGACTTACTATTTTATTCTTATTTTGGACCATTACTTTATTAGGTAAAAAATTAGTATTACGAAATAGCGAAATGACAGATGGAAAAATAATTGCCATTTTCGGAAGTGCAATTGTTGGAGCTTTGGCTTATACTTTCTCCGATTCTTTTTGGTTTTCGGCTGTTGAAGGCGAGGTTTACGCATCTTCATCCTTTTATACTGCTATTACTTTTTGGGCTATCCTCAAATGGGACGAAAATGCTGATGAAAAACACGCTTTTCGTTGGCTCATTCTCATTGCTTACTTAATAGGCTTATCTATTGGAGTTCACTTACTTAACTTATTAGCAATTCCAGCCATTGTATTTGTATATTATTTCCGAAAATTTAAAACCACACGTAATGGTGTAATCAAAGCAGCTTTATTGTCATTAGTACTATTAGTAGGGGTTTTATATGGTATTATTCCCGAAATTGTTAGTTTATCCGGTTTTTTTGAAAGGGTAATTGTAAATTCTTTTGGCTTGCCTTTTGGTTCTGGAACTGTTGTTTATTTTGTGCTATTAATTGCGGCTATCTTATGGGGATTGCGTTATACAAAAAAGCATCATAAAGTTGTATTAAATACCATGATTTTGTCTTTGGTATTTTTGCTAATAGGCTATTCATCTTTCTTTATTTTGGTAATTCGTTCCAATGCCAACCCTCCTATTGATGAAAATAATCCTGATAATGCAACTGCATTGGTTTCTTATCTGGAACGTGAACAATATGGCTCTAATCCATTATTTTATGGGCAATATTACAATGCTCCAATTATTGACTATAAAGACGGAAGCCCCGTTTATACAAAAGCATATATTGTAATGTCGGGTAACCAACAGCAATCCACTTTTTTTAGTGAATTTGCTGCCAAACAATATATTGAGAAAAATAAAAACATTCCCAACCTCAGTATTAAGGGTAAATACGTAATTACGGATGATAAAAAAGGTGATAAACCTGTTTATGACCCAAAATTTACAACTGTATTTCCTCGTATGTGGAGTAATGGAGATCCACAACATGCCAATGCATACAAAGACTGGGGAAAAGTAAAAGGTATTCCTATTACAGTTCAGGGCAGGAATGGAGAACCCGAAACGCTTATTAAACCTACATTCTTGGAAAACTTACGCTATTTCTTCACTTATCAACTCAATTATATGTATTTCCGCTATTTTATGTGGAATTTTGCTGGAAGGCAAAACGATTTACAAGGCAGGGGTGATATTTTAAATGGAAACTGGATCAGTGGTATTCCATTTATTGATAATTTAATGCTTGGTCCTCAGGATAATATTCCTGAAACATTACAAAACCGTGGAACCAATAAGTTCTATATGTTGCCGCTTATATTAGGTTTGGTGGGATTATTTTTTCACATGAAAAAAGATTTATACAGTGGTTGGGTGGTTGCTTTGTTATTTTTCCTCACAGGAATTGCTATTGTAATTTACTTAAATCAATATGCTTACCAACCTCGCGAACGTGATTATGCCTTTGCTGCTTCGTTTTATGCCTTTGCAATATGGATAGGTTTGGGTGTTTACGCAATTTTTGATTATTTGAGCCAAAAAATAGAGCCAAAAGTTGCAGCAGTAGTAGCTACTTTAGCTTGCACTTTATTAGTGCCTACCATTATGGCTAAAGAAGGTTGGGATGATCACGATCGCTCCAAAAGATATACTGCTTTGAATTTTGCCGAAAACTATCTCAATTCATGTGCACCCAATGCTATACTTTTTACTAATGGCGATAATGATACTTTCCCTCTTTGGTATGCTCAGGAAGTAGAAGGAATACGTACCGATATTAGGGTAATTAACCTCAGTCTTTTGAATACAGATTGGTATGTTGATCAGGCAAAACGCAAAGCTTATAATTCAGAACCAGTTCCTTTTTCGCTTACCAAAGAGCAATATATTCAAGGAACCCGTGATTTTGTTTTGTTTGATAAATCAGCCAATACAGAAGGTGTTTATGTTAATATTAAAGATGCTATCAACTTTATTTCTGACGACAACAATACCCGTATGATGTCGAATCATAAAATGATGAGTTATTTTCCTACTGATAAATTCAGCATTCCTGTTAACAAAGATGTTGTTATTAAAAATGGAGTAGTTGATGCTTCTAAGAGAGATTCTATTGTAGATGCTGTTAACTGGACAATGAATGGATATGGTGTTCAGAAAGCACAGTTGATGCAATTGGATTTATTGGCTAACTTCGATTGGAAACGTCCTGTTTATTTTGCAATTACTACTGGCGATGAAGCTTATATTGGTTTAGAAAATTATTTTCAAATTGAAGGCTTGGCTTATCGCTTGATTCCCATGAATGCCCATAATACTGATGGACAACAAGGGAGTGTAAACACAGCTATTATGTACGATAATATAATGAATAAGTTCAAATGGGGAAATATGACCGATTCAAAAGTATACATGGATGAAACCAATATGCGAATGATTATGAATTTCCGTAATATTTTTGCTCGTTTGGCAAATGCTTTATTGGATGAAGGGAAAAAAGATTCTGCCCTCAAAGTCTTAGATCATTGTTTTGAAATAATGCCTGATAGCAGATTTGGGTATAACATGTTTGTAATGCCATTAGCAGAAGCATATTATAAAGCAGGACAACCAACAAAAGCAAATAAAATACTTACTCGTTTACTCGAAATCAATAAAAAAGACTTGGCTTATTACTTCCGTTTTACAGGTAGCAAAGCCAAAACTCTTGATTATGAAAAACGTCAAAGCTTAGGACTTTTAAACAAAATAAAAGATATTGCAGAACGAGAAAAGCAAAAACAACTAAGCGCTGATGCCACAAAACCATTTGAACTTTATTACGAATTGTATATAAAGTCTGCTCCACCTATGCAGCAACCACAACAATAATAAACAGAAAAGAGGAACTTAGAGTTCCTCTTTCTTTTTTAATAAGAGTCAGTGTTATTTGGTTGTGTGAAATACAAAAAAATAATCTAAATTTGTAAAAAAATAAATTTGGAAGGTATAGTTGTAAAATCTACAGGTAGTTGGTTTACCGTATTACATTCGGACAATATTACTACCGATTGTAAAATTAAAGGGAATTTCAGGATGAGAGGCATGAAAACCACGAATCCTTGTGCGGTAGGCGACCATGTAGTTTTTCACATGATGGACAACGAAAATATTGGTGTTATCAACGAAATAAAAGACAGGCACAATTGTATTATTCGTAAATCAACCAATCTTTCCAAACAAAAGCATTTGCTTGCATCCAATATCGATCAGGCGCTATTGGTGGTAACAGTAGCTTCTCCTCGCACATCTACGGGTTTTATTGATAGATTTTTGGTAACTGCTGAGGCATATCATATTCCTACTATATTATTGTTCAACAAAATTGATCTTTATAATGAAGAAATTATGAAATATCATCATTTGGTGAAATCAATTTATAAAAATGCAGGTTATTTGTGTTTAGAAGTTTCTGCTTTGAGAGGCGATAATATTGATGAAGTAATTGTTTTGTTGAAAGACAAGATAAATCTGTTTTCGGGACATTCGGGCGTGGGTAAATCAGCATTGATTAATAAAATAGTTCCCGGGTTTAGTCTAAGAACCGGGGATATTTCTGGCTCACATCATAAAGGGAAGCATACCACTACTTTTGCCGAAATGTTTCGTTTGCCTTTTGGTGGATTTATTATTGATACTCCTGGCATTAAAGAATTTGGAATGGTTGATTTTACCAAAGAAGAAGTTACTTATTTCTTTCCCGAAATGAAGTTATTGGCAAATCAGTGTCAGTTTGATAATTGTACACATGAGCACGAACCCAAATGTGCCATCAAAAAAGCAGTAGAACAAGGAATAATCAACGAAACACGATACTTAAACTACCTCAATATTATCAACGGCAGAGAAATGGATGTTGAAGGATGGGAACTGAGATAACAAGGTTAAAGTAAAAAGGCTAAAGTGATCATAATGCAACACTTCGACTTCGCCAACTTCTGTCTTCGGACTTCCAACTAATAATTACTTCACAACCAATTTCTGAGAAACAGAATATTCTTTGGCACTCAGTTTTACAAAGTAAATCCCTTTGCTTAAATCAGCAGCATTGATAAAGAAGTTTTTATTACCCGATGCAATTTTACCTTCGTAAATTGTTTGTACTTTTTTCCCAATCATATCAAACAATTCAATTGTTGCAGCAATTTCTTTTGTAGTTTCTACAGGAATACAAGTGATGGCTGATGCTGGATTCGGATAAATATCCCCAAGTTTGGTTATAGAATTATTATTGTTTTCTAAAATACCTGCATCCAAATCAAGTGTAAACGACCAAAAACCATTAGGTGCTGTTATCGGACGTTTTTGGGTTTTGCCAGAATTTGAAGTTGCTGTAATGTAATAATCATAAGGGATTGGTATTCCTTTTGTAATTGGAAATGGAATTTCAGCTTCCCAATAATTTGGCTGATTTGGAACAGCTTGCATATTTACTGCATTAAACGAAGGATTCCAGCCCATTCTATAATAAAGTTTTGCTTGCTGGATACCAGATCTATGTTTTATAAATGCTCTTATTGTGTTATAAGGAGGATAATTAGGAACGAGAGTGTCTCTGATTGGCTGATGAACAATCAATAAAGGATCACTTGAAGAAATACAATGGGTTATACAATGAATAGCTCCACTTGACGGAATTGTAGAATTACAATTGATACCTACTACATTATAGCCAGGCAAGTTCTTTTCATAAATATGCTGGGCAATTGTATCGTATTGTTGATAGTAAGTAGGATATAGAAATGTTTTATTTACAAAAACTCCATTGGTAAAAGTTAAATAATCAGCATTAGGAGGATAATTACTTGTACCTGATTTTGGCGGCATTGGCATTCTGACTACTTTGTATGGAGTGCCAAATACAGAATTGTAGTTAGCAAGCAAATATTGCAAATTTGCCTCAATCTGAGGTCCATCAGCTATTCCTATCGGGTATTGTCCTATTAAAATAGTTTCTTCGTCTAATAATTTCATGTGCATATCAATATGATGAATGCCATCGAAAGGCAAATTATCAAACTTAATATAACGATTAATTCCTAAATACTTTTTAGCCAGTGTGTCAATTTGAGCTTCTGTAAGGTTTTGGTTATAACCACCACCACTCGCATTTTCATTTAATATTAATTTCGAAGAAAAAGCAGTACCTAAACCATCGCTCATGAAATTTCCTCCTGTGGCAACTAATTTATTGGGTGTTTGTGTCATTTCATACAACGGCAAGCCAGTAAACTTTGCCATGGTTCTTGCCAACGTATCGTCATTATAGCGAGGCCGATTGTAGGTCCAGTCAACCAACAATAATGAATCCACATCATTGGTATATACATTATTGGCACTGTAATCTCTTACCCATACACTATTATATGGAGCTATTACATATCTTACATTAGTTAAACTAACGTTGCCAGAAGTTAAATAAGTTTTTACAGAATTAGAATCAGAACACACTATATAAACTTTGCATTCATTTACCGCATTGCGTACAATTTCACGAATTACGGGTGTATAGCTTGTCCATGTAACAATTAAAGCATCTATTTCTTCCCATTCGGCTGCTGATCTCACTTTTGAAGAAGGAGGGACAGAATATCCTTTGGTATCATTGTTAAAATAATAATCCTGCATTAGGAGTTTCTCTTGAGGAGTAAGAGATACAGGCAAGTCCTGCCCAAAAGTATTAATTGATAGTAAAATTACAATTCCAAAAATTATTTTTTGTAGCAATCTTGCGTAAATATTGTTCATTATAATAATGGTTTAGAAATAATAATGTAAAAGTAATAAATTAAGTAAAATAAAAAACACTTAATAGTTTTAGTTTATAAATTTAATTTTTAATTTTACCCAAATATTTTACAATGGTTTAAATGAATACAGCTTATCTGCTTTTAGGTAGTAATATGGGTGATAGACTGAGTATTATTGCAAAAGCGATAACACTTATTCACGCATCATGCGGTAGGGTTGTTAAAAAATCTTCTGTATTTGAATCGGCTCCATGGGGCTTTGAGGATAAAAACCAATTTATAAACCAGGTAATAATGATTGAAGCGGCAATGTCTGCCATAGATTTATTGCAAAATTTATTAGATATTGAATTATTACTCGGTAGAGTTCGCAACAATGCAACAAACTATAGTTCAAGATGTATTGACATAGATATTTTGTTTTTTAATGATGAAGTTATTAATGAACAAAACTTAATAATTCCACATCCTTTATTACAAGAACGTAAATTTACTTTGTTGCCTCTCAAAGAAATTGCTTTGGATTTAGTTCATCCTGTTTTTAAGAAGACGATACATGAGTTATTGAATGAATGCAATGACAAATTAGAAGTTTCAAAATACAATCCAACTAAATAATTAATCATGACTCATTATAACTACATAGTGATTGAAGGAAACATTGGTGCTGGAAAAACCTCACTTGCAACTATGATAGCCAATCAGTTTAATGCGAAACTAATTCTTGAGCAGTTTGAAGAAAATTCGTTTTTGCCTAAGTTTTACAAAGAGCCTGATAAATATGCTTTTCCTCTTGAATTGTCTTTCTTAGCCGAACGCTATCAGCAATTGAAAGCACAGTTAATATCGCAGGATTTATTCAAAAGTTTTGTAATAGCCGATTATTTTATTGATAAATCATTGATATTTGCACAAAAAAACCTTCCTGAGGATGAATACTCTCTTTATTCAAAACTATTTAATATAATTAACCCCACCTTGCCAAAACCTGAATTGCTGGTTTACCTTTATGTGAATATCGACCGTTTGAAGAGTAATATCAAACATCGTGGACGTTCGTACGAGCAGGATATTAAAGCTGAGTATCTCGAAAAAATTCAAGCAGGATATTTTGAATATATCAAGCATATTCCCGAAAGCCGAATACTGATTATTGATATTAATACCATTGATTTTGTGAACAAATCAGCAGACTATCAAATATTATTGGACCTAATCTTTAAAGAATATTCAAAAGGAATACATAGGATTAGTTTATAAATATTGACTAATTATGAACGAATGAAAATATTTTCGAAATATATTGTAATTGTATTGGTTTTTGTAAGTTTTAGATGCGGATTAAATGCTCAAAGTATTTTCGTTATTGATAAAGCATATAAACCTAACTGGAGGCTTGTTTTCAATGAAGAGTTTGATTCTACTGCAATCAATACCCAGAAATGGAGCAATCAATTTCCTTGGGGTCGATGGACACATGGGTTACATTATAATTCAAACGGACAAAATTTCTTGTTTGACGGAACCCATCTTAATATCAAGATTGATGATGATAGTTTAACTACAATGATTGACAGTTGGGATAGTTTGGGAAATTACACACCTTATCTGAAACATTTTGATTATACTTCCGGAATGATTTATTCAAATCGTAGCTTTAAATATGGTTATTTTGAAACAAAAGCTAAAGTTCCTGCTTGTAAAAGTTTAAATTCGGCTTTTTGGCTGTATGGTCCCAATTCATGCGAAATAGATGTGTTTGAAATTCAGGGAAGCACACCAAACAATGCACAAATGACCTTGCATTGGAAGAATTTGGATTCAATTACCAATAGTCGGCAAAGTGCTTATCACACTTTTAGTAATGATTCAACTTTTGCTGAAAAAGAATATATATTTGGGGTAAAATGGAAACACAATGAGCTTGTTTGGTATATTGATAACAATGAAATTATTGAAGACTTTTACACCCGTTTGGTTAGGGCAAGGCATATTCCCGATGTTAATATGAATGCTATCTTTACTTGCGAAGTAGGAACTATGGACGGATTACCTGATGCTTCCTCTACTTTTCCGGCTTATTATAATATTGATTATTTTAGGGCTTACAGCGACGATACTGTTCCGCCTCCTTTAATTATCGGACAAATTCCTGTGAGCATGTCTTATTTTTCTACATTAACAATACAGCCCAATATGCTTTTGGTTTCCGATTTCTATCACACTTATCCGGCAGGTTTTAAAATTGAGGTAATGAGTGGCAATGATTATTCATTAAGCGGCAATCATATAACACCTTTGCATAATTACATCGACACATTATATGTTCCTGTAAAGGTAAATGATGGCATAGATAACAGCAATATTTTTTATCTGATGGTTGAAGTTCCGGATGCAAATTTTATAGGAGAAACCGATTTCAACAAAGACTTAATCCTTTTTCCTAACCCAGCCGACAAATATGTTAATTTAAGCATTAAGTCGCATGATGAACATATTGATTTTATTGATGTATTTGACACTAAAGGCAAAAATTACATACATACTCCAATGAATAAACAGGGAATTTTTGATGTAAGTAGTTTAACAAAAGGAATTTATTTTATAGCCATTACAACCAACAAAGGGAAAAGAATGTTGAAATTTGTGAAAGAATAGGATAAAAGATATTAGTTGTTTATTTTTGAGTTATTTCACCCAAGTAAATTGACAAAATGGAAACTTTAAAGATTTCGTTTCTAATTTTGACTTAACATTTTGATCACACCCTCAAATCCACAAATAATACTACATCTTATTGATTACAAGCCTAATAGGATTCACACATCACAAGTGACAGATTAACTATATTTCATCTAAAACTTTACAGATTTAAAGTATACTTTATAAATCGGCAAATAAAACCCTTTGCTTATTTTAAAGGTATTTATTTGGAATTAAGTAGTTCTTAACGTAGTCTGCAATGCCTTCTTCTAAGCTATAAAAAGCTTTGTCGTAACCCATTTTACGTAGTTTTTCCATATTTGCTTCGGTATAATACTGGTATTTATCACGGATATCTATTGGTGTATCAATAAATTCAATATTTTCCGGTTTATCCATTGCATTAAATGTAGCTTTTGCCAAATCAAGGAAAGCTCGTGCTTTCCCTGTACCTAAATTATAGATACCTGATGTTGGTTTATTTTCCATTAAAAAGCGAATAACGTTTACTAAATCTTTTACATAAACAAAATCACGCAATTGCATTCCATCCTTAAAGTCTGGACGATGCGAGCGGAATAATTTTACTTTGCCTCTTTCATTTACCTGATTAAAAGTGTGGAAAATAACCGAAGCCATACGGGATTTGTGAAATTCATTGGGACCATAAACATTAAAAAACTTTAAACCTGCCCAAAATGGTGGTTGGGTTTCCTGTTGCAAAGCCCATTTATCAAAATTGTTCTTAGATTCTCCGTATGGATTTAAGGGCTTTAATTTAGGGACAATGCTATGATCATCATTATAACCAAACTCACCCATACCATAAGTAGCAGCCGAAGAAGCATAAATCAAGGGAATCTGATAGGTTGAACACTCCTGCCACATTTTCTTGGTGTAATTTAAATTGAGTTCGTCAAAAATAGCAGTATTAAATTCAGCTGTATCAGTTCTGGCACCAATATGAATTACAAAATCTATATTTGTATGATGTTTGTCGAACCAACTAAAGAAATCATTGCGGTGAACCTTTTCGCTGAATATTTTACTTTCAAGATTTTTGTTTTTATTAATATTCGAGAAGTCATCTACAATAACAATATCATTGATTCCATTCTCGTTTAACTTGCTAATCATACAGCTACCAATAAAACCAGCTGCACCTGTAACTACTATCATTTTTTAAAATTTAAGACTACAAAAATAATGTTTTTTGAGGAAACTCTGACAATAAACCTTTTTCAACCGCTTTTTCAAAAAGGCAAATAATGGCATTCATTCCTTTATCACCCAGATTTCGGGTAAATTCATTAACATAAAGATTAATATGTTTATACATAACTTCTTGACTCATTTCCTGGGCATTGCACCGAATAAAATCTTTAGCTGAATCAGGATTTGCAAAAGCATATTCCACACTTCTTTTCAAAACTCTATCAATACTTTGTTTCTGATTATCAGGTAAATCACGTTTTACAACAATACCTCCAAGTGGAATTGCTTGCTTAGTTAACTTAAACCATTCTTTTCCCAAGTCGGAAATAAGCCTCAAACCTCTTTCGTGATATGTAAAACGGTTTTCATGAATAATAACTCCAGCATCAAATTCCTTGCTAATAACTTTGTCTTCAATATCTGAAAAAAGAATTTCGGTTTTATTTACAATTTCAGGAAAAATAATAGATAACAACAAATGTGCAGTTGTATATTTCCCAGGAATGGCAACATTAAGCTTACTGAAATCTTCTTTATTGACATTATTTTTGGATATAAAAAGCGGCCCAACATCCATGCCTAAGGCACTTCCCGAATGCAGTAATACATATTTATCAATCAAATACAGATAAGCATGATAACTCACTTTGCATATATCGGGTTCATTGTTAAATGCAGCTTGATTAAGCTCTTCCACATCCGCCATAGTATATTCAAATATAATACCTTCAGTATCTATTTTATGATGTACCATGGCATCAAAAATAAAAGTATCGTTAGGACAAGGGGAAAAAGCAAGTTTTAATTTATTCATTTTTATTTTATTTGTAATACGTTTACAAAACCCTAAGGGTCTTTCAGACCCTTAGGGTTGATAAACTTAAATTTCTAATTTATATTCATCATCCAAATCTGAATCCTTCAAATGACAAAACATATAATTCTCTTTATCGCCAAACCAATCAATTACAATATTATATTCTTTTTTTTGTTTTGGATTATTATAAATTTTTTTGAAAGATGAAAAATCCCATTTTTCTGGTTTATCAACAAAACCATGGGTTACGGGGTTAAGATGTATGTAAATTACTAATTTGCGAAAATACGTTTCCGTTTCAATTGCAATTCGATGAAAACTTTGATTAAATAGACTACCTTTTCTATTATAGTTAATATTATAAGACTTTGTGTATGAATTGAAAAAGCTTCCCATTTTATGGGATAAAAAATTATGAATATTTTCAGTATCATTATATCCTATCATTTTCAAGTCATTTAATGATTTAACTTTAACTAAAAAGTGGAAATGGTTAGGCATTAAACAATAGCAATAAATATCAAAGTAAGGTGAAGCATAAGTTTCATATTTTTTTAAAAATAAAATATAATCGATTTTAGCAATAAATAGATTTTCATTACCATTGGCATGATTATAAATATGAAAAAACTTATCTTCAATCAATATGTCTCTTTTGTTTGCCATTATAATTTTTTTATTGATATCTCTTTATCCCTTTTTCTTTAACCCTAAGGGTCTTTCAGACCCTTAGGGTTTTGGTAGGGGAAAAACTAAGTTTAACTTTATTCATCCAATATTTTTATTAATATGTTATTCAAATTATTAATTGCCAATGGAATATTCCATGATTCCTTATTCCTTTTTTCTACATAATTAGAAACGGAACGAATTTGTATATATTTTATATTCTGCAATATACAGGCATACATAAAAGCAGCTCCTTCCATACTTTCGGTCACTGGATTAAATCGCATTTTTATCTTCTCAATATTCTCTTCGTTTCCATGTATGGTATTAACAGTAATTCCTTTAACTTTAATCAACTGATTTACAATTTCACTTTTAATAATCGATTCATTTAATAATTCCAAATTACTAAAAGGAAAACTATCTTCCTCAATTAATTTTAAATCAACTAACGAAAGAAAATACTCACCATTTTCGGCGCCCATTTCAGAGAAACTATCGGATGAAACATTAAAAACTTCGCCTAAAGCAACCTTCTTATTAAAGCAACCGGCAATTCCGACATTTATTGCAATATCATATTGATAGGATTGCAATGTTTTACCCATATAAAAAGCTGTAGCAACCATTCCGATTCCAGTAACCAATACATCAATATCAAAATCTCTGTATTTATAAGTATTTATATTACTTTCTTTCTTTTGTATAAACTCGAAATTTTCAACTAAAGGCTTAATTTCTAATGAAGTGGCAGTTACAATAAGAATGTACATTTTCCCTTTTTTTAATGGTATAAAAGTAATACAAATATATCAAAATTTAGAAAAATAGCTAATATGTATTGTTTAATGATTATTGAACATTGTATAATTACTACTCACTTTCTCTTGTAATATCATCATCTCAACGATTATAATTAAGCTTATATCGAAATAGTTTAGTTAGGTGCCAAAAAATAATTAATTTTGTTTGCAATAACTTAAAATCAAATAAAATGAAAAAAAGAGTTCAATTAAAAGTTGTATTATTTATATGTTTTATGCTGGTATTCAGCTTTGTAATACAGGCACAAAAAACTTACAAGTTCGAAACTGTTGCAGGCGATCCGCTTAAAGCAAGAATTTACACCCTTGATAATGGATTAAAAGTATATCTGACGGTTTATAAAGACGCACCTCGCATTCAAGCCAACATTGCTGTGAAAGTCGGAAGTAAAAACGATCCGAAAGAAACCACAGGGCTGGCACATTATTTTGAGCACATGATGTTCAAAGGAACACCTAAAATTGGAACTTCTGATTGGTCTAAGGAAGAGCCAATGATAACTGCCATTGAAAATCTTTTTGAGATATACAGAGTAGAAAAAGATGTAAACAAGAGAAATCAACTCTATCATTTAATTGACAGTATTTCTTATGAAGCATCAAAAATTGCTATTCCAAATGAATATATTAAGTTAATGAAAGTAATTGGTTCTCAAGGTACTAATGCTGGAACATCTAATGATTATACAGTTTATATTGAAAACATACCTTCCAACCAATTGGAAAACTGGGCAATTATTCAAGCAGATCGTTTTACACATCCAGTACTTCGTTTGTTTCATACAGAATTAGAAACTGTATATGAAGAAAAAAACATGTCTTTAACCAATGATGGACGCAAAGCCAACGAAGCTATGATGAGTGCATTGTATCCTCATCATCCTTACGGAACTCAAACTACTTTAGGTGAAGCTGAGCATTTGAAAAATCCTTCAATGAAAAATATTCGCGAGTTTTTTGCAAAATATTATGTTCCTAATAATATGGCTGTTGTAATGTCGGGGGATTTTAATCCAGATGAAGTTATCCGCTATATTGATAAATATTTGGGCAAATTAAAATCTGGAAATCCACAACCTTTGATCTTCACTCCAGAAACTCCGATTACCGCTCCTATCGTTAAAGAAGTTGTTGGATTGGAAGCTGAAAATATCAGAATAGCCTGGCGTTTTGGCGGGGCTAATTCTAAAGATGCTATAATGATAGATATGATAGCAAAAATGCTTTCGAATGGAAAAGCTGGTTTGATTGATGTAAATATTCAACAAAAACAAAAAACTTTGGATGCGGGTGCTTTCCCTTATCAATTAAGCGATTATTCATCATTAGTGATGTCAGGCAACCCTAAAACTGCTCAGTCATTGGACGAAGTAAAAGAATTACTCCTACAACAAATAGATTCACTTAAGAAAGGTTGTTTTTCTAATACTTTGCTACAATCTACTATCAACAATTTAAAATTGAGAGAATTAAAACGCTACGAATCCAATTCAAGCAGAGTAGAAGCCATGTCAAGTTCATTTTTAAATGGCAAACCATGGCCAAAAACAGTAAATTATATCAATGATTTAAGTAAAGTCACAAAAAAAGACCTGATTGATTTTGCTAACAAATATTTGAATAATAACTATGTAATTGTTTATAAACGCCAAGGAAAACCTCAAGAAGTTGCAAAAGTAAACAAACCTGCTATTACACCTATTTTTATCAATAGGAATGGAGAGTCAGAATTCCTAAAAAAGATAAAAGCTAATCCTATTCAGGAAATAAAACCTATCTTTTTAGACTATAAAAAAGATTTGACGATTCAAAAAATTGGAAATTCGAATATCTATTACAAATCCAATATTGAAAATAAAACATTTAGTTTGTACTATTACTTTAAAATGGGCAGCAATAATGATTTAATGATGGATTTAGCTGTTTCTTATCTCGATTATTTGGGAACATCCAAACATACATTAGCAGAAATAAATCGTGAATTTTACAAATTAGCATGTAATTTTAATGTTTCAACCAATGAGGATGAAATGTATGTGTCTGTAAGTGGACTCAGTGAAAATATGGAGAAAGCATTAATTTTGGTGGAAGAACTATTGTCCGATGCAAAACCTGATAAAACTGCGTTAGATAATATGGTAACTGATATTCTGAAATCTCGCAATGATGTAAAAGCTAACCAACAACGTAATTTTAGTGCTTTGGTTGATTATGCTACTTATGGACAAAAGTCTCCAGGCAAACACATGCTTAGTGAATCTGAATTAAAAGCAATAAAAGCAGAAGATTTGGTGCTAAAAATTAAAGGATTAACTAAATATGCTCATGACATTTTGTATTATGGAGATATGAATATTGCAAATTTGAGCGCACTTCTTACAAAATATCACAAATTGCCAGCAATGTTTATACCATTTTCTAATCCTGTTAAATTTACCCCACTTGAAACCAGCGAAGAAAAAGTATTTTTTGCTCAATATGACTCCAAACAATCTTATTTGCAAACAATATCTAAGGGGAGTTTATACAACGAAAAACTCATTCCTGAAGTCAGCTTATATAACTCATACTTTGGTGGAAGTATGAATGCAATTGTATTTCAGGAGTTAAGAGAAAAGCGCTCTTTGGCTTATACAGCTCGTTCTGCTTATAATTCTCCATCAGATATCGATAAATGTTATATGAATACTGGATTTATTGCAACTCAGAACGATAAAGTAATAGATGCATTGAATGCATACAACGATTTATTCAACAATTTGCCAGAATCAGAAAATGCTTTCACATTGGCTAAAGATGCTATTATCAGCAAAATAAACACCGAAAGAATTACCAAAATGAGTATAATCTGGAACTATCTAAATGCACAAAAGTTTGGTCAAACCTATGATATCAGAAAGGACATTTATAGTAAAACTGCAACTATGACGTTAAATGATGTGAAAGCTTTTAATGCAAATTATATTAAAAACAAAACCAAAACTTATGTTGTGTTAGGAAGAGAATCTGAAATGAAATTCGATGAATTAGGAAAATTCGGAAATGTGAAGAAGTTAACCCAAGAAGATATATTTGGATATTAGCACATTGTTCAAAATCTAAGAAAAGCCGAAAAATTTTTACTGAATTTTTCGGCTTTTCTTTAGCCAATATCAGAAAATAATATCTGGCGTTCTGATTATATTGCTTTTATGCAATTTTCTGTCGTAAATATAAGCTTCAAACTGCAAGGTATCCGAATGAAGATATGGAAGCATTAAGCCTACTCCTATTTTAGTTTTCAACTCCCCTTTCAACGAACCATTTGCACTAACTGGTTCAATATAAGGAATCCTATATTTAAAAATAATTGTATCGTTTTGTTGAGTTATTGAATTAAAGAAAACAAAAGGCAGATATTTTCCATTTATTCTTTCGTAAATATGTATATAAAAGTTATTGTAATAATAACTTGTAGTATCAAAAGGTGGATAATTATCAGATTGCTTCAATCCAATATCTCCATCCCCATCGGTAAATTTAAACACAAAATCGCCTTCCTGGGTAATAGTATTATATAAAAATTCTTTATACTCAATGGCAGGAACTACTGGATATTCCTTTTCTTTTTTACAAGAAAAAAGCAATGTTGCTAACACTAATATCACAAAAAAATATATCTTTGACATCAATTTAAATTTTCCTGTTTTTTCTGACAATAAAAACAAAAGGTTTAATGCTGTAAAATTACATATTAATCAATTCAAACAAACATATATTTGAATGTTTTTCAATCAAACACCAGAAATAATTTTCTCACAGCAATCTGTTTCAGCATTTAACGAAACAGCAATCGAATTATTTCATTTTCAGTACAAAAATAATGTAATCTATAAGCAGTTTGTCGATCTAAACCATATTAATCCGATTCAAGTAAAAACTATAGCTCAAATCCCTTTTTTACCCATTGAGCTTTTTAAAAATCACAAAATAGTATGTGGCGATAAAATACCAAGCTTTTTTTTTGAAAGTAGTGGTACAAGTGGAATGCAAAGAAGCAAGCATTATATCAAATCTTTGGCTGTTTATGAAGAAAGTTTTTTAAAAGGATTTGCTCATTTTTACGGAAATATTGAAGATTATTGTCTCTTAGCCGTCCTGCCTAATTATATGGAGCAAAAGCATTCCTCTTTAATTTTTATGATCAAAAAACTTATTGAGAAAACAAATCATCCAGATAGTGGCTTTTATTTGAACGACTTAAAGAGTTTATCTGATAAATTACTGACATTAAAAAACACTAAACAAAAAACAATATTATTTGGTGTTACTTATGCATTACTCGATTTGGCTGAAAAATTTCCACTTATCATCCCTGATGCAATTATATTTGAAACGGGTGGAATGAAAGGAAGACGTAAGGAAATGCTTAAAGAAGAATTACATTCTATCTTACAGAAGGCTTTTAATGTTGCTTGTATTCATGGAGAATATGGGATGACTGAGTTGTTCTCTCAGGCTTATTCAAAAGGAAAGGGAATATTTATGACGCCACCTTGGATGAAGATTTTTATTAGAGATATCAATGACCATAAAACAATGCTAGACATTAATAAAACAGGCGGAATTAATGCAATAGATTTCGCAAACATCTATTCTTGTAGCTTTATTGCAACACAAGACCTTGGAAAACTACATGAAGATGGTAGCTTTGAGATTTTAGGAAGATTTGATAATAGTGATATCAGAGGGTGTAATCTGATGATAGAATAACTACAATATCACCAATTTCTTAGTATAAGTATTTTTGTCGAGTTGAAATTTAACAAAATAGATTCCTTTTATCAGTTTTTCATTTAATACATTAAATGTTTGTTGATAATACCCTTTTTCGACAATCCCTTTTTCAATAATTTTAATTTCCTTACCTGTTAAATCAAAAAGTTTAATATCAACTTCTGAAAGCTTATTGAGATTATAAGCAATTGAAAATTGATTGGTTGCAGGATTTGGAAATACTTTTAAATTTTCACCTACCGAAACAGTAGCATTTTTTTCGATACCAATAGGTGTTAAATTTCTAACAGAATCAATATAACTAATTGTGGTTGTAAATGCAGGTAAAATTCCAATAGAAGTTTCAACAATTTCAAGTAATGGAATACCATTATTTTTACCAATCCATTTGTATTCTGTAATATTTCTGATAATTGCAGGCATTGGGAAAGGAATAGTGTCTAAACTTAAACTGTCTCTTTGATAAATTACTGACTTCACCCTCAATACAGGGAATGTTCCATAAGGAGTTTTTAATGTTCCATATCCATCTACAGTATTTTTACGCTTTTTCGATTCATTAAAATAACCTAAATTAGGGATGTTAATAGATGCTATAGAAGCGGATGAATCAAGATTTCCATAATTTAAAGGAAATTTATACAACCTATCTGCTGTATTATATTTTAATGGAAGTGGAATTCCATTTATTTGAGCTGCATAACCCACTAAATTATAAGCTGTACTTGAGTTTTTGTAGAAATTATATACATTGCTCATTTGAGCTACTCCTAAGTTTATATTTGCTTGTTTAAGGGCTTGGTCAGCGTAGGAAGCAAAAGTTAAATTATAGAAAAAGTTTGTAGAAGCAACGGTTACAAAAGTATCAATACTTTGGCTAATAGGTGTAAGCAAAGAAAAATCCCAAGTATGATTTGCTCCAGTAAGAGTATAATCAATACTTCCTGCAGTAAGAGCTGTACTCTTATTTATCATATTGCCAGTAGAAGGCATATCAGTATTGCTTACTGTAATCTGTGAAAAAGAAATCGGGTTAAAGTTTACTAAAACCATTAAAAAAATAAATATTTTTTTCATATTCTTTCATATTAATTGTTGTACAAAAATAAACTTATTTCACTATAAATTAGCATATTTAAGAAATTTTAACTCATGCACTTAATTCATAGTATCTTTATAACAAATTTTGTGCCGAAGGATATTAATCTATTTTGCATCTAAATAATATTTAAGATTTATAAGTTTAATAAAGTATTTTTTCATTTTTCATTAATTGCAAAACTTACGCTTAATAATACAATTTTAAATTAAATAATAGAATATCAACTAAATGAATGAACCAGCAATATTTCGTGAATTAATGGAAGAATACAAAGACAAGGTTGTAAATACCTGTTTTGGGTTTCTTCATAATAAGGAAGATGCGGAAGATGTTGCTCAGGAAGTATTTATTGAAGTATATCTTAAATACAAAAATTTTAAAGGAGAATCAAGTATTGCTACATGGATTTATCGAATAGCTGTGAATAAATCGTTGGATGTTTGCAGAAAGCGAAATACAAAAAAAAGAATAGGATTTTTTAAAAATCTGATTTATCTTGATAATTTTAAAACAAAAGAAATTGCTCAATATGAAACGGATGCTTTAACAAACATGGAAACACAAGAGCAAACGAAAGTATTGTATCAGGCATTAGATAAAATTCCAGTTAACCAACGTATAGCTATTACACTATCAAAATTTGAAGATTTATCGATGCGAGAAATTTCAAAAGTAATGGATACCAGCGAATCAGCAGTAGAATCTTTATTATCCAGAGCTAAAGCTTCATTAAAGAAACAATTAGAAAATTATTACGAAATAAACAAATAGTTGAAGGATTATTTATAAAACTACGTCTATATAAACACAAAATTATGAATACACAAAAGCACATACAAAAAGCAGAAGCATGTTTGGCATTGCTTGATTCACTTGAAAAAGTAAAAGCGAGTACTTATTTTGAAACCCGTCAATTGGCTTATATGGAAGCTAAATTGCAAGCCGAAAATTCTTTATTCAATTGGCAAACAATACTTAAGCCTGCTTTTTTCATTGCTTTTTTGATAGGAATTAATATTACGATTATATATTCCTATCTTCACAGGGTTAGTGTTTATTCTAACACCCGAAATACTACATTGATAACACTATCTGATAATTATATGCGAAGTAACGATTATTATTCATTAACAAACAACTAAGTAAAGGAGGATTTATGAATTATTTTAAAGAAAAAAAAATTGCATTTTGGACGATTGTGATACTAATAGTTTTAAATGTTTCAACTCTTACTACTATTTGGTTACATAGACCACCTCGGCCATTTCCCCATCCACCTCGTTCAGGGAAATTTATTCCTGACTTTGTGATAGCTGAGTTAAAACTAAATGCAATTCAAAAAGAAGCTTTTGAAAAAAGCGAACAACAACAAATGAAAAAAATCATACCTTTGTTGGATAGTTTGCATCTGTGCAAACAACAATTGTTCTTGTCATCATTTGAAGACGTAATTGATTCAACAAAAACTAATATTCTTATTCAAAAAATTGGAACTATTGCTGAAAAAATTGATATAATTACTTTTTCCCATATTTTAGAATTGAAAAAAGTCTGTAATCATCAGCAACAAGATATTCTTAAAAATCTTTTTCGAGACATGGGAGAAGTTGAACTGTCAAAAAGAGTAAGTGCACCACAACCTTAAAAGAGAAATTAAAATTTTAATATTATAAATAAATAAAACAATGAAAACAAAACAGATTTTAGCATGTATAGTAATAATAGTCTTTAGCGTGCAATTAACATTAAATGCTCAGGAAAGCAAAACAAAACCAGAACAGTCATGGCTTCAAAATCAATCTTTGGCGGAATTTAAAAATCATCCAGCTTTGCCACCGCCACCTCCTGTACTCCCTTTCATTCCTAATTTGTCAAAAGAACAATCGGAAAGCATTCACAAACTTCAATTGAATGTAGCTTTGGATAAATTTCCTTTAGAAAACATTGTACGAGAAAAAGAAGCGAAATTACAAACAATTTCAACTATAAAAACGCCTGATATAAAAGAAATTGAAAAACAAATTGAGGAAATTGGGGCTATTAAGATACAACTTGCAAAATTACAAGCATCACATGATCTAGATATTAGAAAATTATTGAATGATGAACAACGTTTAATTTTTGACAAAAGACCACCAATTCTTTAACCATGATTTTTATTAATTTAGAAAGTTATATATCGTTTTACTGAATATCAAATAATATATAAGTAGTAAACAGTACATACGCATATTTTTAGTTTCGATAATTAATGTATAAAAACAATAGAACGCTGACAAAACGAATACGTTCCGTAAACGCAGATTTCATAAATGTATCTAGTTTTGTTTAAAATTCGTTTAAATCTATTATTAAATTATTCGTAACTAATCAGCTCGTTCATACTTTTATAAGTTATTATATTACTGTATCTTGTACAATGCAGGACTGACCTCAAAAAATTTACGCAACAAAACAAGCTTTTTAAATAGCGGTAGGACTGGTAAGCAATACAGGAGTGGCGAAGGAGTAAAAGAAAAATAGATGCAATTCAGTTTATTTCGCTACGGCTTGTATTGCGCAGGAAATTTAAAAAGTGTAGTTTTTAAGTAAATTGTTTTCAGTCTTGAATTTTTGTAACTTTTTGTTCAAGCAAAAAGTTAATTATAAATAACTTACATTTTTTTGAAACATGAACGATAATGATAAAAATCCCTATTTAAATTTAACATTTTATTTTTCGTAACTAATCAGCTCGTTCATACTTTTATAAGTTATTATATTACTGTATCTTGCTACAACGCAGGACTGACCTCAAAAAATTTACGTAGCAAAACAAGCTTTTTAAATAGCGGTTGGACTAGCAAGCAATACAGGAGTGGCGAAGGAGTAAAAGAAACATAAATGCAATTCAGTTTATTTCGCTACGGCTTGTATTGCGCAGGAAATTTAAAAAGC
>Ga0247840_10001125_pt1 | contig 53535 bp, 47 predicted proteins | sample LaCruzMarch2015__FD_192404 | JGI IMG/M metagenome (GOLD analysis project Ga0247840, IMG submission 192404) | Freshwater microbial communities from meromictic Lake La Cruz, Castile-La Mancha, Spain - LaCruzMarch2015_17m | ecosystem: Environmental > Aquatic > Freshwater > Lake | place: Spain... | reverse complement strand
ACTCGCGCGCATCCGTTCATGATTTTCGATGCGGATGCCTGCGTGCACGAGTTGCTCAGCACCGATGGAGATATCATCCGCGCGGTGAGTCACGAATTCTCCCTGCCGCAACACGAACCACCGATCGATCGCGCCCTCTTGCGTCAACGCGTCTTCTCCGACCCCTCGGCTCGGCGCCGGTTGGAAGCGATCATCCACCCCGTGGTCCGGCAGCGCTGGATGGCCCTTCGTTCGGAGTGCCTCGACCTCGGTCAGGACTTCCTCGCCGACATCCCCCTCCTCTTCGAAAACGGTGGCGCCCCTCACTTCGAAACCGTTGTGGTGGTCGCGGCCTCAACCGAAACCCAAAGGACCAGACTGGCTGCCAAGGGGCTTAAGCCCTGCGTGGCCGAGGCGATGCTTGCCAGCCAGTGGCCGATCGGGCAGAAAGTAGCCGAGGCCGATCACATAGTTTGGAACGATGGATCCTTGGCCGGACTTGAGCGGCAGGCCTCCCTGCTCCTCGATCATCTCTTCTCCCGCGCGGCATGAGCATCTCCCGTCAAAATAAAAAGGTTTCCAGCATCGATCTCTCCGGTTTTCCGGCCGATGCAGCCTCCGTGGCCGGCGCGCAGCTTCACCTCTCCGACCTCCAGTCCCTGCCCCATGTTGCCCTCGCCGGGTTGATCTCGCGCTACGCGCTGCGTTTGCGTCCGGATGGCACCCGACGGCACTTGGTCTCCGACCTTTGCCGTTTTTTCCTTTCCGCCGGCGCGGTTATCGCGGCGGAGGGTCTGCTCGAGGATGTGGGAGACCATGCCATGATCCGTTGGCCTTGCTATAATATGGCCGAAGGGCCGGATGACCTCTTTGTCTCCATCGGGCTGGTCCGCGACTTCAGTCTGCAAACCGGGTTGCAAGTGGCCTGCACTTTGCGTGCCCCCCACGAGAGGGACCGCTATTGCGGAGTGGAGCAAATCGCCTCGATCGAAGGAATCCCCTTGGCCGATTGGCAGCCAGCGGCCCCGTTTGACAAGCTGACCCCGCTTTTCCCGCAGGAACGCATCCTGCTCGAGTGTACCAAGGAACCGACCCTCAGCACGCGTGCGGTCGATCTGATCGCTCCTCTCGGCAAGGGTCAACGAGCCCTCATCGTGGCCCCACCCCGCACCGGCAAGACGATCCTCATGAAGCACATCGCCCAAGCCATTCGCTCAACTTCCCCCGAGGTCTGTCTTATTCTTCTCCTCGTCGACGAACGCCCCGAGGAGGTCACCGACCTGCGGCGCTCCATCGAGGCCGACATCTACAGCTCAACCTTCGATGAGTCGCCGCAACGGCACACGCAATTGGCGGAATTCGTCATCGAACGGGCCAAGCGCCTGGTCGAACTCGGAAAGGATGTGGTCATCCTGCTCGACAGCATCACCCGTCTGGCCCGCGGCTACAATAATCTCCAACCGGGGAAAGGCCGCATCATGTCGGGCGGCGTTGACGCCCAGGCCTTGATGAAACCAAAACGGTTTTTCGGCGCGGCCCGCAATACCGAGGAGGGTGGCAGTCTCACCATTGTCGCCACGGCGCTGGTCGAAACACAAAGCCGCATGGACGACCTGATTTTCGAAGAGTTCAAGGGCACGGGCAACATGGAGGTCCACCTCGACCGCACCATCGCCGACCAGCGGGTTTTCCCCGCGATCCATGTGACCAAGTCGGCAACCCGGCGGGAGGAAAATCTTTACCATCCGGACGAGTTGGCGCGCATCGTCGTGCTGCGGAAGCAACTCAATGAATTGCCGGCGGTCGAGGCCATGGAGACCCTCGTCCGCAATCTCCACCGGACCAAAACCAACGCCGAATTGCTGCTCCGCGGCCTGCAGTAAGCCCATGGATCCGACCTCACCCGCTTCCGATCTCAGTCCCGCGCAGCTCGCGGCTCACATGAACCCGCTCGAGCGGCACATCGGCTACAAGTTCCGCAACTCTCTCCTCCTCGCCGAAGCCCTCACCCATCCGAGTCTCTCGTTCGAACGCAAAACTTTCCACTTCGACAATCAGCGGCTGGAATTTCTCGGTGACGCCGTCCTGCAACTGGTGGTCACCCAACATCTCTACCGATTGTTTCCGACCTTCAGCGAAGGACAACTGACCAAGCTCCGCTCCCGCTTGGTCTCGCGCGACGGGCTGAAGAAGCACGCCATCACCCTCGGTCTCGGCCGCTATCTCATGCTCGGTCGTGGCGAGGAGGCCAGCCAGGGGCGAGAGCGCGCCTCCACCCTCGCCGATGCGTTCGAAGCTCTGGTCGGCGCCATGTATCTCGACAGCGATCTTGAAATGGTACGCCGCTTTTTCCTGCGGGTGGCGAGCGAAGACCTCGCCGCACTGGCCCGCGAGCCGGCGGAACACAATCCGAAAGGTGAATTGCAGGAAATCCTGCAGTCCATTTCCCCGCAAAGCCCCACTTACGAGGTCGTCTCCGAAACCGGCCCAGACCACCTCAAAGACTTCACCTGCCGGGTATTCTGGGAAGGCAAGGATCTCGGCCGCGGCTCGGGCCAAAGTAAAAAACAGGCGGAAATCAATGCCGCCGCCGACGCCCTGCAGCAAAGCCTCTGGGAATAGAGGGTCTCACCCACCAGCACCGGCTGGATTCGTCATCCTTCTTTCGCTTGGTATTCCTGCAGGCACTTCACGTCATAGCCCCCGGCTTTGAGTGCCTGAATGGCGCGAGCGCTCATGCGCGCGGCCCGCAGGGTGGTCATGATCGGAATACGATGGGCCACGGCGGCACTGCGGATCGCGACCTCGTCCTGCCGCGGTGATTTGCCATGCGGGGTATTGATGATGAATTGCATCTCCCCGTTCTTGATCAGGTCGAGCAGGTTCGGACGTCCCTCCGTGAGTTTGTAGACCAGATCCGCCGGGACGCCCGCGGCCTCGAGAACGGCCAGCGTGCCTTTTGTCGCGTGGATCTGGAAACCCGCCGCGCTGAATTCACGGGCGATCGGCACAACTTGGTCTTTGTCCGCATCCTTGACGCTGATGAAAACATTTCCTGATTCGGGCAAGGGCGGTTGGGCCGACATTTGCGCCTTGGCGTAGGCGATGCCGAGATCGGGATCCAAACCCATCACTTCGCCGGTAGAGCGCATTTCCGGTCCGAGCGTGATGTCGATGCCGGGAAATTTGATGAAGGGAAACACCGCTTCCTTGACCGCGTAGTGCGATGGCACCACCTCTTCCAAACAACCGAGTTCTTTCAGGGTGTGTCCGGCCATCACCTGGGCCGCGAGCTTGGCCAGCGGCACGCCGATCGCCTTGCTTACGTAGGGCACCGTCCGGGAGGCCCGCGGGTTGACCTCGAGCACATAGACCTTCCCGTCCTTCACCGCAAACTGCACGTTCATCAGCCCGCGGACCTTCAACTCGCGTGCCATGGCCCGGGCGGCGGATTTCAATTCGGCCAGAACCTCCGGCGAGAGCGAAAAACTGGGGATCACGCAGGCACTGTCGCCGCTATGCACTCCGGCCTCTTCAATGTGCTCCATGACCCCGCCGATCAGCGTGTCGACGCCGTCGCTCAGGCAGTCGACGTCCACCTCCGTCGCGTCCTCGAGGAAACGGTCGACCAAAACCGGCCGGTCCGGGCTGGCCGTCACGGCGGTCCGGATGTAGCGCCGGAGGTCCTCCGGCGTGTAGACGATTTCCATCGCGCGGCCGCCGAGCACGAAAGACGGACGGACCAGCACGGGGTATCCCACCCTCGCCGCCACGGCCAGCGCTTCCACCTCATTGGTCGCGGTGCCGCCTTGCGTCGCATTGAGGCCGAGCCGGTCGAGCATTGCGGCAAAATGCTTGCGGTCTTCCGCCATCTCGATGCTCGCAGGCGAGGTCCCGATGATCTTGACGCCGTTGGCCTCCAACGCAGCCGCGAGGTTCAACGGGGTTTGTCCGCCGAATTGCACGATGACCGCATCGCACTTCTCCCGTTGGTAAATATTGAGCACGTCTTCGAGGGTCAACGGCTCGAAGTAGAGCTTGTCACTCGTGTCATAATCCGTGGAGACCGTCTCCGGGTTGGAGTTGACCATGATTGTTTCCCACCCCATGTCGCGGAAAGCAAAAGCAGCATGGACGCAGCAGTAGTCGAATTCGATCCCCTGCCCGATCCGATTCGGCCCGCCCCCGAGGATCATGACCCGCTTTTTGTCGCCCGGCCGCGTTTCATCCTCGTCGCCGTAGGTCGAATAAAAATAAGGGGTGTAAGCCTCGAATTCCGCCGCACAGGTGTCGACCAAGCGGTAGGTCGGCTCCACCCCGGCCGCGATCCGCGCAGCGCGAACCTCGGCCTCCGCGGTCCCGGTCAGGTGGGCAATTTGCCGATCGGAAAATCCGTGCCGCTTCATGCGGCGCCATGGCACGGAGGCCAAGTCGGCCGGACAAGATTGCTCCGCGGCGGCAATTTTGGCCAATCCCTGCAGGAACCAAGGGTCGATCCCGGTCACCTCATGAATGCGGGCCACACTCCATCCGGCGAGCAGCGCATGCCGGAGGCTGAAAATCCGCTCGGCCGTGGGCACGCGAATCTTGTTCTCCAGGGCTTCCTCGTCGAGCGAGCCGTCCGGGCGCAGCGGCGGGGCGTCCTTGCCATCCGCGCCGAACCCGGCCCGCCCGGTTTCCAGCGAGCGCAGCGCTTTTTGCATGGCCTCCTTGAAGGTGCGGCCAATGGCCATGGCCTCGCCGACACTTTTCATTTGGGTGGTTAGCACCGGATCGGCCTGGGGGAATTTTTCGAAGGTGAAGCGCGGCACCTTGACCACGCAGTAATCGCTCGTGGGCTCGAAACTCGCCGGGGTTTCTCGCGTGATGTCATTGCGCAGCTCGTCCAGCGTGTAGCCCACCGCCAACTTGGCCGCGATCTTGGCGATGGGGAAACCGGTGGCCTTCGAAGCGAGGGCCGACGAGCGGGAGACGCGCGGGTTCATTTCGATGACCACCATGCGTCCGGTTTTCGGACAGACCGCAAACTGGATATTCGAACCCCCGGTCTCCACCCCGATCGCGCGGATCACCGCGAAGGACGCATCGCGCATCGCTTGGTATTCCTTGTCGGTAAGTGTCTGGATGGGCGCCACCGTGATGGAATCGCCGGTGTGCACGCCCATGGGATCAAAATTCTCGATCGAACAAATCACCACGCAATTGTCCGCGCGGTCGCGCATGACTTCGATTTCGAATTCTTTCCACCCGAGCAATGACTCCTCGATGAGCACCTCGCTGACCGGTGACATCTCCAGCCCGCGGGTCACGATTTCCTCGAACTCTTCCCGGTTGTAAGCAATACCGCCCCCGCTTCCCCCCAGCGTGTACGCCGGACGAATAATGAGCGGGTAGCGACCGATTTCCGCCGCGACCCGCTTGGCATCTTCCATGTGGTGCGCGACCCCGGACTGCGCGACGTCCAAACCGATCTTGACCATGATCTCTTTGAAAATAAGGCGGTCTTCACCGCGCTCGATGGCATCCGCCTTGGCCCCGATCAGCTTGGTCCCGAGACGCTCGAAGGCGCCGCTGCGATGGAGTTCCATGGCGACATTGAGCGCTGTTTGCCCACCCAAAGTCGGAAGGACCGCATCAGGTTTCTCCCGGACGATGATCTTCTCGACCACTTCCGCAGTGATCGGCTCGACATAGGTCCGGTCGGCAAACTCGGGATCAGTCATGATGGTGGCCGGGTTCGAGTTGACCAGCACCACCTGGTAACCCTCCTCTTTCAGCGCCTTGCAAGCCTGGACGCCGGAGTAGTCGAACTCACACCCCTGACCGATAACGATAGGTCCGGAGCCGATAATAAGGATTTTCTGCAGGGATAAATCTTTAGGCATAACGTAGGCGGCCTCCCTATCTAGTCGGCCCACGCGTCCGGTGCAATCCGCCGGTTCGGTCTGGCACTTGATCCTTGCCGCAGAACGCCCCGATCCCGACACTGGAGGCCATGGTGGAACTGCAAGTTTATGCCGCCGGCATCCGGGCGCCGGACAAGTTGATGGGCTTGGATCTGGAGTTAGGGGCCATTCCCGGGGTGCGTTACAAAGCGGATACCCTGCACGACATGATTTTCCTCGAATCCGACGACCCGGCCATCTCCCTCGAAGAAATCCGCTGCATTTTCAACAAGCTCGACCTCCAGGCGCGGTTCGTCGGGCAGACCTACCCGGTGGCGCACACCCCACCGGCTACTCAGGTCATTCGTCCGTAGCCCGTTTTTTGCCATGGCGCCCGCCCGCTACGTCGGAGACCTTGTTTTCTCCTTTGCCCGCTACCTCGGAGATCTGGCTTTGCTCGCCGGTGAGACCCTCCGCGGCATCTTCCACGGCGAGGTGCGGCCGCAGTTGGTCGTACAGCAGATCTACGAGGTCGGGTTCCGCTCCCAGTTGGTCGTGCTGATTACCGGCGCGTTCACCGGTGCGGTTTTCGCCACCCAGACGTACTTCCAGTTCCACCGCCTGCAAATGGATGCGGCAGTCGGCCCGGTGGTCAGCGTTTCGATGTTTCGCGAACTTGGGCCAGTGCTCTGCGGCCTCATGGTCGCCGGTCGGGTGGGCGCCGCGATGTCCGCGGAACTTGGCACGATGAAGGTGACCGAGCAGCTCGATGCCCTGCGCGCCCTGGCCGTTCACCCGGTGGACTATCTGGTTGTCCCGCGGTTTCTCGCCATGCTCGTCTCCATGCCGCTTCTCGTCGCGGAGTGCATCGGCGTCGGCATCTTCGCCGCCTACCTCCTGACCACACAGGTTCTCGGCGTTTCCGAGACTTATTACGTGCACAATATGCTTCACTTTACCGGCGGACGCGACGTGGCGATGGGGCTGATCAAAGGAATGGTCTTCGGCGTGGTCATCGTTTTTGTCAGCTGCCATCAGGGACTCAATGCCCGGGAGGGTGCGGTCGGCGTCGGCCGGGCCACGACCGAGGCCGTGGTTATCGGATCACTCTTCATTTTGGTCGTGAACTTTTTCCTCACCATGACCCTCAACATTTTCTTCCCTGCCGGCAAATGACCGAGCATGCCCACCCCCACGAGGTCATCAGGGTCGAGAACCTCGTCCAGACGCTTGGCGGTCAGGAAATCCTGCGCGGCTTCAGTCTGAAAGTTTACCAAGGAGAAACGCTGGTCCTCCTCGGTCGCAGCGGCGGAGGAAAAAGCGTGTTCCTGCGCCACCTGATCGGGCTGATGCAACCGGTTTCGGGCACCGTGACCGTCGGCCAGGAGACCATCTCCGGTCTGCAAGAGCGCGAGTTGGCCCGGGTGCGTCGCTCCATGGGCATGCTCTTCCAGAACGGCGCCCTCTTCGACTCCATGACGGTGGCCGACAACGTGGCCTTTCCCCTGCGGGAACGCGGCGAAACGGACGAGGGCATCGTGACCGCCAAGGTCGAAGAGGCCCTGCAAATGGTCGACCTCGCCGGACACCAAGCCAAGATGCCGGTCAACCTCAGCGGCGGCATGCGCAAGAGGGTTGCCTTGGCCCGCGCCCTCGTCAATCAGCCTCGCTGCATGCTCTACGACGAGCCCACCGCGGGCCTTGACCCGATCGTGGCCGACAGCATCGATCTGCTCATCCGCCGTCTGCAGAGAAAGCTTGGAGTGACATCGATTGTGGTCACCCACGACATGAAAAGCACCTTCACCATCGCCGACCATGTGGCACTGCTCCACGAAGGGCGTTGCTACTTTTACGGCACCTGCGACCAATTGCGCGCCTCGACGGATCCCGTGATTCGTGATTTTGTAGAGGGCCGCTCGCACGACGAACCCTGAACACCATGTATAACCGCGATTCTCGCCTCGAAACAAAAGTCGGCTTTTTTGTCATTGCCGGGCTCGCTGTCGTGGCCTTCCTCGTTGTCTACTTCGGCCGGCTCGGTCAGGGCTTGGAAAAATTCTACGACCTGCAGGTTGACTTCCCCAACGCCAGCGGCCTGCTCGCCGGCGCGGATCTTCTTCTCGGGGGCGCTCGCATCGGCTTCGTTGGTCGCGACCCGCGCGTGCTGCCGGCCATGCAGGGAGTCGCGGTCGAACTCAAGGTGCGGGAGGATGTGGTTCTTCCGTCCGCCTCGAAATTCATCATTGGCAGCTCCGGATTGCTCGGCAACCGCTTCGTCGACGTCGTAGTCCCGCCGGATGCCAACCTCGAACAGCGACTGGAACCCGGCTCGATTGTCGAAGGCCAGCGCGAGACCGGGATCGAGGATCTCACTCGGGACAGCGCGGCTTTGATGGCCGATGTCCGCAAGGCTGTCGCCACAGTCAATACCACCCTCGAGCGTCTGGACACCACGGCTCTGAGCGAAGAATCGCTCCAAGATCTCCGACAGACCCTGGCCAATCTGAAAAAGGGCAGCGAGGGCTTTGCCAATATCGACCAGACGAGCAAAGACCTTCAGGCCGCCGCGGCCGATGCACGCCGGCTCATGGCCTCGGCCCGCAGCGGATCAGGCCCCCTGCCCATGATGCTCAATGACCAGCAGGCCGCGACCGACCTCAAAGCGCTCATCGCCAACCTCCGCCGGCACGGGGTGCTCTGGTACAAGGATTCGCAAAAACCCGCCCGCTGATCAGGGCGGCGCTTCCAATCTCGTGCGCGGCAGGTCGCGCACCTCGTCATTAACCAAGTGGACAATGCGCATCTCCGGAGTCTCGCGCAGTTGGGAGGAAAATCGGAAGACATCCTCGAAGACCGGCATCCGGCGGTCACCGTTCACTTCGCGCCGCACCTCGGTCAAATAAAGATCCCGGCAATACGGCAAGGCCGCGCGGTAAACTTCGGCCCCGCCGACCACGAAGACTTCGCTGTCGCCGGCCGCTTGCCGCAATTGGCTCAAGTCCCGAATGACCGCCACCCCGGGAATTTGTAAACCCTCCCGCCGGCTCAGGACAATCGTTTGACGTCCGGGCAGCGGCCGCCCGATCGATTCGTAGGTCACTCGCCCCATGAGCAGGGTGCCCCCCATGGTCAACTCCTTGAACCACCGCAGGTCTTCCGGAAGATGCCACGGGATGCGTCCAGCATCGCCGATGACGCGATTCCCGGCCATGGCCGCCACGGCGATCATACCGAGACCACCGCCTTGATCGCCGGATGCGGGTCGTAGCCCTCGAGTACGAAATCCTCGTAGACAAACTCGTCCAACTCACGCCGCTCGGGATTCAGCTTCATGCGCGGCAGCGGCCGCGGCTCGCGAGCAAGTTGCTCCCGCGCCTGGTCGAGATGGTTCGTGTAAAGATGCAGGTCGCCAAAGGTGTGGATAAATTCCACGGCCCGCAAACCGCAAACCTGCGCCACCATCATGGTCAACAGCGCATAGGACGCGATATTGAACGGCACACCGAGAAAAAGGTCCGCGCTTCGTTGGTAGAGTTGGCAGCGCAACTCGCCCTGGTCGACGTGGAATTGGAAAAGGAGGTGACACGGCGGCAGGGCCATCTGCCCGATTTCGGCCGGATTCCAAGCCGAGACCATGATGCGCCGACTCTCGGGCTGGGTGCGGATCAGGTGCACCGCGTCCGCCACTTGGTCAATGGTCTGGCCGTCCGCACCGCGCCACGTTCTCCACTGCGCCCCGTAGACTCGGCCGAGATCTCCCTTGGCGTCTGCCCACTCGTCCCAAATGGTCACTCCATTCCGCCGCAGATAGTCGACATTGGTTTCCCCGCGGAGGAACCAGAGCAACTCGTGGATGATCGACCGCAAATGGACTTTTTTCGTGGTGACCAGAGGAAAACCTTCCCGCAGGTCGAAGCGCGCTTGCGCACCAAAAACTCCAAGGGTGCCGGTGCCGGTCCGGTCCTGGCGCGGGTTTCCCTGCTCGAGGACCATTTTGAGAAGACGCTGGTATTCTTGCACGGTCACTTTTTTAACGCAGGCGCCACGGGTTTGGCCATGATGGAAACGCCGAACCGGTTTGCCCCGCACCGGCCGCGCCGGTAGGATCCGCGGCGTGGAACTCATCGTCCTTGGCAGCGGGAGCAGCGGCAACACGGCGGTCCTGCGGGCGGACGGATGCACCATCCTCCTCGACGCGGGATTAAGCGCGCGCAAAACCCTCCAGCGTCTCGCCTTGGCCGGGATCAATCCGGGGGAAATTTCCGCCATCCTCCTCACCCACGAACACGGCGACCACACCGGAGGTTTGCCCGTCCTGCTGCGGTCGATGCAGTGTCCGGTCTATGCCACGCGACTGACCGCCGAGGAGGTTCGAGGGCAAGACGGGCGCAATGCCGCTGCCGACTGGCGCCTTTTTTCGACCGGGGGCCTTTTTTCCCTCGGCGCCTTTGAGGTTACGGCCTTCTCCGTGCCCCATGATGCTTCAGACCCGGTCGGCTTCAACATCCGCTGCCGCTCCCTCTCCCTCGGCCTCCTTACGGACCTCGGGCACGCCAATCACTCGGTGGTTGATCACGTGACCGGCGTCGATTGCCTGTTTGTCGAAGCCAACCATGACGAAGAGTTGCTCCGGGCCGACACCAAGCGGCCTTTCTCCATCAAGCAGCGCATCATGTCTCCGCACGGCCATCTTTCCAACCGCTCCGCGGCCGACCTCGCGGTGCGCGCGCGTACTGCGGCTCTCCGTCATGTGGTCCTCGGTCACCTGAGCCGCGATTGCAACCGCCCCGAACTGGCCACCGCCCTGGTCAGCAGCGCCTTGAATGACGCCGCGGTCAATGTGGTCTGCGCACCCGAAGACGGTATTTCCGAATCCTTTGCCGCGGTGGTCCGCCTCAGCCCCCCTGCATAGCTTGGCCGAGCGCCGAGATGATCGCGGTGGTCGCGAGCACCGCAATCGCGGCCCAGAAAAGGAGGAAAATGAGGGCCGGTAAAATCACCGCAACCGCGGCACGAGTCCGCGAAATTTCGTGCACGACGGCCAGGCCGATCACCTTGAGGACCAAATTGCTGGCCATGGCGGCAAGCACCCCGATGAGCGGAAGCAGTTGCAATACGTAGGAAGATCCTCCCGCATAACTGACCACACGGAAGGTCGCCTGAAACGGCCGCCGCGCCCCCCCGACCAAAAGCAATGCACCATGGGTGAGAAGGGAGGAAAAAAAGGCCTCGAATATCACGTAAAGCGGCAGCAGAACAATTGACGCCCCAATAATGACCGGCGAAGACAACCACGAGGCGAGCAGCGCTTCGCTCCCAGACGGCTCCGACGTGCCCACCGATTGCCAAACGGCCTGATAGAGGAGCACGGCCATGCCGGCGAAACTGCCGAGGATGACGTAGTAAAAGAGGGGCGCGCCCAACCCGCCCGTGCGCTTCATGGCCGTGAAAGTGCTGGTCGGCTCGAGCAAAAAGAGACGGATGGTCTCGAGCAAAGCGGCCAGCGCTCCCCGTTCCCCGCGAAACTCCCATGGAGGACCGGACTCCACCATGCCCGCCGCCATGGCCGCCACCGCATCATCCTCCCCGGCAGGCGCAAATTCGTCGATCACCCCGGCCAGCGGCTGCCACGAGGCCATCCCGTCCCGCCACGCAAGGTCGGCCGCGACAAATTTTCCGTCTCCGTAGCCGGCACGGAGTTCCTCCGGGGTGAATTGTCCCAACGACTGCCCGGCACGACTAAGGTGAATCTTCATCAAGGGAGATTTTTCCGTCCGGTCGCGCGGCGTCAATCACCATTGTTGTCCGGACGGAACCGGAGTTGCTTTTCCGTCCCTCGACGACAACCATTGAACTCATGGCCCTGACCAATAGCACCCCGTTTGCCCCCGATGTTTCCTTGCCGCCGTTTGCTCTCCCCGACGTCACCACGGGACGCATCGTCACACCACAGGATTTCATCAGTTCCCCAACTTTGGTCGTGATCTTTCTCTGCCGTCATTGCCCGTATGTTGTCCATGTTCTGCCGGAAGTTCTTCGCCTCGCTGCGGATTACCTCCCACGGGGCACTACTTTGGTCGGCATCAGCTCGAACGATGCGGCGAGCCACCCTGACGACTCGCCGGAGAATCTGGCCAAGATGGTCAGCGAGCGCGGCATCCCGTTCCCGATCCTCTATGATGCCTCGCAAGAGACCGCGCGCGCTTTCGGGGCGGCCTGCACACCGGAATTTTACCTTTACGACGCGGCGCGGACCTTGCGTTATCACGGACGCCTCGACGGCAGCACGCCCGGCAACGGCCTGCCTTGCGATGGTTCCGACCTCCGCCGCGCCGTCGACGCCTTGGCCGCCGGGGACCCCATCGCGGAACCGCAACACCCGAGCATGGGTTGCAACATCAAGTGGAAGTAGCCGCGCCCGCCAGGGAGACTCCCGCAGTCGCCGCCCGTAAACACCACCCGACGCACCACCATGGCGTCTTCCGGTTGCGTTACGGGCATCCGCTGCCCTTCGGGGCCAGTCTCGTTCCGGGCGGGATCAACTTTTCGGTTTTCTCCTCGAACGCCACATCCTGCACCCTGGTCCTGTTCGAGAAAGGCGCTTTGCGTCCCTTCGCTGAAATCCCCTTCCCGCCGGAATTCCGGATGGGCGACGTCTTCGCCATGATGGTCTTCGACGTCGATCCCGATGGAATCGAATACGGCTACCGGATGGAGGGGCCGTTCAATCCGCGCGCCGGGCACCGCTTCGATCGGCGTCACATCCTCCTTGACCCCTTCGCCCGGTCGGTCGGCGGACGTTCGGTCTTCGGCGAGCCCACCGGGGCGCACAACATCTTTCCTCATCGGGGGCGTATTCCGGAGAATAACTTCGACTGGGAGCACGACCGTCCGCTCGACCTCCCGGTGTCCGAGTTGGTCATCTATGAACTGCACGTCCGCGGCTTCACCCGTCACGCGTCTTCCGGAGTAGCCCAACCGGGCACCTTCGACGGCCTGCGGGAAAAAATCCCCCATCTCGTCGCGCTCGGAATCAACTGCGTCGAACTCATGCCCATCTTCGAATTCGACGAACACGAAAGCACACGGATCAATCCCGAAACCGATGAACGGCTATGCAACTATTGGGGCTACAGCACCCTCGCGTTTCGCGCACCCAAGGCCGGCTTTGCCGCCAGGGGAGGATTCGGCGGCGAGGTCAACGAACTCAAGGAACTGGTCAAAGCATTCCATGCCGCCGGCATCCAGGTGATTCTCGATGTCGTCTTCAATCATACCGCCGAAGGCGACTCCGCGGGGCCGGTCATTTCTTTCCGCGGCCTCGACAACAAGACCTACTATCTGCTCTCGCCCGATGGCGCCTACCTCAACTTCAGCGGTTGCGGTAATACCCTCGATTGCAACCATCCGGTGGTGCGCGACTTTGTCCTCGATTGCCTCCGCTACTGGGCCGCCGAATATCACATCGACGGCTTCCGCTTTGACCTCGCGTCCGTGCTCGGCCGTGATTCGCAGGGTCATCCCCTGCCCAACCCTCCCCTTCTTGAATCGATCGCCCACGATCCGGTCCTGGCCCATTGCGAACTTATCGCCGAAGCCTGGGACGCCGGCGGCCTTTACCAAGTCGGCAATTTTCCCAGTTACGGACGTTGGATGGAATGGAACGGCAAATACCGCGATGCGGCCCGCCGCTTCCTGCGGGGCGATGACAATTCCGTCGGCGAAATGGTTCAACGCATCATGGGCTCTCCGGATCTCTACCGCGAAAGCGGACGAAAACCATCCGCCTCGGTCAATTTCATCACCTGCCACGACGGCTTCACCCTCAAGGACATGTTCACTTACGAGAAAAAATGTAATCTTGAGAACGGCGAAAATGATGCGGATGGAAGCAACGAGAATTGGTCGTGGAATTGCGGGGCAGAAGGGCCGACGGATGATCACACCATCAACGAGTTGCGGCTGCGCTGTGCCAAAAATGCCATGACCCTCCTTCTCGTCAGCCAAGGCGTACCCATGCTTTTCATGGGCGACGAAATGGGACGCACCCAGCGAGGCAACAACAACGCCTACTGCCACGACGAGGAATGGAACTGGCTCGACTGGGGACTGGCCGCCCGTCAGGCCGGCCTTCTGCGCTACGTCCGCCTGCTGGTCGCCTTCCGCCGCAGCCATGCCAGTCTGCACCGGGCTGATTGGCTCACCGGACAAGACGAAGTGGGCAGTGGTTACGCGGACATTTCCTGGCATGGGGTCCAACCGGAACAAACCGACTGGAGTGAACGCAGCCACTCGCTCGCCTTCATGATTTGCGGCCGCCACGATCAGGCTCTCGGCGGTCGCGGGGATTTTTTCTACGCTGCCTTCAATATGCACACCGAAAGCCTCGAGTTCACCCTGCCCGGCCTGCCGGCTGGTTACCGCTGGTCGCTGCTGGCTGACACGGCACAAACTTCACCGCACGACATCCACGAACCCGGAACCGGACCGCAACTCGAAGACCACGCAGTTCTTCGCCTCGTCCCGAAAAGTTGCCTTCTGGCCCTCGGACGCGGGCAAAACTGAGATGGCTATCACCACAAGCAAGGAGGGCAAGCGTCTGTCGGTCATGGCTTGGATCGAGGACGCCTACGGCGCCGTTGTGCTGGTGAAGCAAGCGAAAGGCAGCCGCCGGTGGTCCCTACCGGGCGGCAAAGTCAACACAGGTGAGGCACTGATCAATGCGTTGCGTCGAGAGGTGCGCGAGGAGATCGGAATGCAAGTTGCGACCGCCGCACCAATCGACATTCTCGATCGCCCGCGCTCCGCGTCGGTCACCATCCTCTACCGCGTCCTGCTCAAGCCCGGGGTGATGAAACCCCGGCCCCGCGAAATCGAGAAGATCGCCATCCGCCGCCGCCTGCCCAAGGATGCCTCCGAAGCAGCAGTGTATTTTTGGAAGCGTGCCCAGCACTCCTTCGAACCTCTTTCCCTCTTTGTCCACCCCGCCGGCACAAAAAGCCGCCACGAGAGCTAAGACCTTTTACGTGAGCCTGCCATGACGATACACACGGTGGAAATCGTCGGCGGAGGATTGGCCGGGCTGTCTCTCGGCCTCGGACTCCGCGCGCGCGGAGTTCCAGTGCGCATCATCGAGGCGGGCAACTATCCGCGACATCGCGTGTGCGGTGAATTCATCACCGGGCTCGACGAAGACACCCGCCGGGAATTGCAACTGACCGATATTCTGGCCGGCGCACGCCCGGCCCGCAGTGTCCTTTGGTCGGAGCCGGGGTACCCCGTTTTGCGCCACAACTTACCGGAGGCAGCCCTTTGTCTCAGCCGTTACCGCTTGGATGAAGCCATGGCCTCCGCCTTTACCGCGGCCGGCGGTGAATTGCGCACCGGATGCCGTGGCCCATCCGATGCCCAGCCCGGACGCATCATGGCCAGCGGAAGACGTCCGCAGGCCAGTTCACGCTGGGTTGGCCTCAAGCAGCATTTCCATGAGTTGGATTTGCGGGAGGATTTGGAGCTCCATCTTGGTCACGGAGCCTACGTTGGCTTGACCCGGATCGAGGGCCCGGCCGTCAATGTGTGCGGCTTGTTTCCGCGTCCGGGCCGCGGTGAGGCCTGCGGACTAATCGACCGCGTACGCGCGGCCGGGCTCACCTCCCTCGCGCGTCGCTTGGAGTCCGCCACCGCGGTCAAAGCAACCGCTTGCGCCGTGGCCGGCCTGGACTATAGCCGGCCGGCCCCGCAACCGGCTGCCCTCGGCGACTACCATGGGCTCATCCCACCTTTCACCGGTCACGGCATGACCGTGGCCATGCAAAGCGCCGCCCTCGCGGCACGCCGTCTCGAGGTGTGGGCCCGGGGGCGATCGACGTGGGACGAAACACTCTCGCTGCTCCAACAGGATTTGCGCCGGCGCTTTGCCCGCAAGTTGGCCTGGGGCCGGGTTCTTCATCCGTGGCTTCTTGCCCCGCACGGCCGCCGCATCGTCCACCTGCTGCACCGCTGGCGCCTGCTGCCCCTCGGGCCGCTCTACCGCCTTTGCCATTGAGCGCCATGTTCCTCCACGCTCTAGCCACGGCCACGCCGCCACACTCTTTCACCCAAGCCGAGTGCCTCGCCCTGGTGCGCAACTCGCCCGCCTTGCAGCGAGATCTGGACCGCCGCTCGCGGCTCATGCTTTCCAGCATTTTGCGTGGCGATTCGGGTATCGCGCAGCGGCAATTCGCCACTCGCGATGTCGGACGACTTTTCGCGCTCGAAGCGGATGAACTCAACGAGGAGTTTCGTCATTCTGCCCCTTCCCTCGCCGCGGAGGCGCTGCGTCCGGCCCTCCAATCCGCCGGGGCGCAACCGCACGAAGTCGATGCCTTGGTCATCTGCACCTGCACCGGTTACCTCTGTCCCGGCGTGAGCAGCTATGTCGCGGAGTCGCTCGGCCTGCGCAACGATGTCTGGCTGCAGGATTTGGTCGGACTCGGCTGCGGCGCGGCCATTCCGGCCCTCCGGGCGGTCGATGGCATCCTTGCCGCCCAACCGGCGGCCACCGTCGCTTGCGTGGCGGTCGAGGTCTGCTCCGCCGCCTTCTATCTCGACAATGACCCCGGTGTCATCATTAGTGCGTGCTTGTTCGGTGATGGCGCCGCGGCCAGCATCTGGCGCTCGCAACCGGGCTCGGCAAGCGTTCGATGCCATTCCTTTGACACGCATCACGATCCGGCGAATCGCGACCGCATCCGCTTCGAGCAACGTGGCGGCAAGCTGCGGAATCTGCTCCACCCTTCCGTGCCCGGCTTGGCGGCCGGCGCCGTGAGCGACCTCTATCATCGCGCCACCTCCGGCGATGCGCGGCCGATCAGCCGCATCCTCAGTCACGCGGGGGGCAAGGATGTGCTGGCCGCTTTGGAGGCAGAACTGCCCGGCCATGACCTCTCTATTTCGCGGAAAATCTTACGTCGCCACGGCAACATGAGCAGTCCCTCGGTCCTCTTTGCCTTGGCGGAAGCACTGCGGGAAGACCTGCCGTCGCCGTCAGAAGATTGGTGGCTCACCTCGTTCGGCGCGGGATTTAGTGCGCACGCCTGCCGACTCAGCTCGACTTAAAAGCGGATCGGCGGCGGAGCCGGCAGACTCATGACCGGGCGCTCGGTTTGCACCGCGGCGGAAACCCCGGCGGCTTGGGCCGGACGCACTTCCGGTGCGCCACGCGCTGTGCCGCCTTCGGCTCCGGCCGGTAAAGCCACTGGATTGACGGCCACCGCTTCGGCCACCGGGATTTCCGCGGCCATACCCTCCATCGAGGCGGGAGACACACTTTGGTAAGGGTCCGCCGCCCCGACCACCGGGAGCGAGGAAACACCGACCGGACGAATCTTGCTCAGGTCGATAGCGGCCGCAGCCCGCGGCCATTCCTCCTCGGAAAATTCCTTCACGAAAGACTGGGGTCCACCCGAGTGAAGCGGACAGGCCGCGGTGGGTGCCTTGCCGATCCGCGCATATTCGGTATAGGCCGTTGATTCGGTAACTTCCGTCCCGTCGGGGCGGCGGATTTTCTCGATACACTTATCTGTTGCGAGGTCCCCGCTGAGGCGGCAGACCTGCACTTGCTCAACCGTGACCGGGGCCTTGAGCGGGCTGGAAGGAAAGTCCTCGCGAGAGGCGTTCATCACATCGACCCAAACGGGAAGGGCCAGATCTCGGCTGAAAGCGCCGCGAAAAATTTGCTGCGGCTTGTCGAATCCCATCCACACACCGCAGGTCAGCTTCTCATCATAACCCAGAAACCATAAATCGGTGAACCCGTAGGAGGTCCCCGTCTTGCCCGCTGCACCGGCCACGGCCAACCCGTAGTCGGTCATTGCCTTTGACGCTGTCCCCCGCGCGAGCGCATCGGTCATCAGGCTGTGCACCTGCCATGCCGTGGCATCGGAGACGACCTGTTTGCGCTCCTCGGTCCGACGGTAAATCGTTTCGCCATCACCATCATCAATTCGGTCGATGACATGCGTGCGTTCCGGACGGGACCCGCCGCCGGGGAACATGGTGTAAGCGAGCGTTGACTCCTCCAAGGTGAATTCGCTCGAGCCGAGATAGGCATTGGCAAAAGGACGCAGCGGCGAACCGATCCCAGCCTCCTTGGTCAGCTTGCCCAACGCCTCGAGCCCGGTTTTGAATCCGACCCGCACGACGGCGGCATTTTTCCCCCGGACAAAGGCGTCTCGCACCGTAACCTCGCCCTCGTATTCGTTGTCGGCCCGCTCCACGCCCCATTCCCCGAGGACCCCCGAACTGCCGCCAATGCCGACCAAGCGATTGTCGAGCGCCCAGTCCTGCACGACCGCCCCGGGGAAGACGCCTTTTTCGAAGGCCGCGGCGTAGAGCATGGGGGTGAAAGCTGTGCCGAGCGGACGGCGCCCTTGCACGCTGCGGTTGTATTCGCTGTGTCGGAAATCACGGCCGCCGACCATGACGACGATTCCGCCGGTCTGGTTGTCGAGCACCAGCACAGCGCCCTGCAGGTAGGTCGGGGGCATGGTGTTGGAATCACCGGGCTTCGGCGGGCTGGCCTCGTAGCGGCGGCGAAAATCTTCGAACGTTTCGTTGGCATACCCCGGACGCCTCTCGACTTCGGCAAGCCGCCGTTGCAAGGCGGCCTCGGCCTCGCGCTGCATCTCCGCATCGATGGTGGTGTAAATACGGAATCCGCCATTCATGGCGCGTTCGAAGCCGAGCGAGGCAATGGCCTGCTGGCGGATGTAGTCGAGCGCGTAGGACTGTTTGACCGGGCTGGGCCGATCGCGAACCACGAGTTGGTCGGCCAAGGCTTTCTGATATTCGGTCCCGGTAAGAAAACCGAGATCGCGCATTTGCTTGAGCACGACATCGCGATTTTCGCGGGCACCGGCGGGGTTGGCCCAAGGGGAGAGACTGTTGGGGCTCTTCAGGAGTCCGGCCAAGGTCGCCGCTTGGGAAGCCGTGAGTTCGGCCGCCGAGACCCCGAAGTATCCGCGCGCCGCAGCTTCGGCACCATAAAGACCGCCGCCGAAGTAGACGCGGTTGAGATACATCTCCATGATTTTTTCCTTGGGAAACTTTTTCTCGATCTGCACGGCAAGGGCCATTTCGAGGAGCTTGCGACGGTAGGTTCGCTCTTTGAGATCGAAAGAATTGCGCGCCAACTGCTGGGTTACCGTGCTCGCGCCCTGCCGGATGCGTCCCGCGGTCCAGTTGGCTTGGGCGGCCCGAACGATTCCCCAATAATCCACGCCCGTGTGTTCCCAGAAACGTTGGTCTTCGGCCGCCACGACGGCTTTGACCAGCCAGGGGGACAACTTCTCATAAGGAACTGGATCGCGGTTCTGGATAAAGATTTTGCCCATCTGGTCGCCTTTGCGGTCGTAGATGAGCGAGGCCGACTCCATCCGCTCGAGCCGGCTGAGATCATATTGACCCGCGAGAGTCATGAACTCGGAACGTGCCGAGAGGACAACTACGGCGGCAACCGCCGCGCCGAGAAGGATGAGGAGCAAGGGCACGAGCAGCAGCCAGCGCCAAATCCGGCGGCGGCGCGGCGGCGGTTCGTCCTCCCAAGAATAGCTCTGGCGTGGCATGCCTCGTTTGCGGTGGTTCGAAGTCGCGCGCTGGACCCGGCGGACGGGCACCAGACTGCCGCGACTGGACTTGAAGCCTACACCATTGCAGGGTCGAAAGCCAACATGGACGCACGCCAAAACCAGAACAATCCCGTTCTCTACTGGGACGCCGACTGCGCCTTCTGTCGGCGCTGGGTCGAGCGGTGGGAAGCGTCCTCCGGTCAGGCGGTGGTTTACCGCACTTTGCAAACGGCACCGCCAGACGTCATGGCCGCGGCCGGAGGCGAACCTTTCCAACGCATCGTCATGTCACGACCGGGCGGATCACTTATCACCGGCGCGCATGCCGCGTTGGCCGCTTTGGCCGCCGGCGGACTCGAGGGCAATCTCCTGCTGCGCGCTTACCGCGCTCTGCCGCCGCTCCGACAGGCCTCCGAAGCTGCCTACCATTGGGTTGCCGGGCACCGGAGTTGGTGCGCGGGCGTGACCAACTTGCTCTGGGGCCGCGGAACGCTGGTCACAAATTACCGTATTTCCGGTGATTTCTTCCCCCGCCTCATCGGGCTTATCTTCATTTTTGCCTTCCTCTCGCTCTGGGGGCAAATCGACGGGTTGGCCGGGTCACGCGGCATTTTGCCGGTGGAGGCACACCTCGCCGCGGTGAAGGAACACTTCGCCGCTGCCAACCGTCCGTGGGCTGCCTGGCTCAATGTGCCGAGCCTCCTCTGGTTCGGATCAAGTGACCTCATGCTCCACGTGTGGCTCGCCACGGGAACCGCCGCCTCCGTGGCCCTCGTCCTCGGCCTGCTGCCGGCGGCATCCGCCCTGGCCGCTTGGCTCTGCTATCTCTCGTTTGCTTCGGCCGTTCCGGTTTTTCTCAATTTCCAATGGGATGCCCTCCTGCTCGAGGCCGGGTTGCTCGTCGTCTTCTATGTTCCTTGGGCCCTTCGCCTGCAACGCGGCGCGTCGGCCCCGCCACGGATAGCCCGTCTCCTTGTTTGGTGGCTGCTTTTCCGCCTGATGTTCGAGTCAGGCATCGTCAAGCTCTATGGTTTTGACGCCGCCGGACGCAACACGTGGCTCGAAGGCACCGCGTTGGATTACCACTACTTCACCCAGCCGATTCCGGTTTGGACGAGTTGGTGGTTCGCACAGCTTCCGGGCTGGTTCCATATTCTCTCGCTCGCCGTGGTGTTCGCTATCGAACTGCTCGGGCCATTCCTCATGCTTGGCCCGCGACGTTTGCGCATGACCGCCTTTTGGGCCTTCAGCTTGCTCATGATCCTCATCGCGGCCTCCGGCCACTACGGATTCTTCAACCTGCTCACCCTTGTTCTCTGCGTCAGCTTGGTCGATGACGCCTCCTGGCCCTCGTGGCTGCGGCAGCACTTCACCGGAGAGCCCGTTGCCACGTCCGCGCAGCCGGCACGACTCCAGCGCAAAATTCTACCCTGGTTTGCTCTGCTCATCGTGTTTCTCACCACGCTCCAGTTGCTCCTCGTTCTGAGGGTGGTCAGTCCGCCCACGGTCGCGCCGGCGCTCGAGCCGTTTGCGCCGCTCCGCAGCGCAAACTCCTATGGATTATTCAGCGTGATGACCACCGAGCGTCCGGAAATCACGATCGAGGCCAGCACGGATGGCCGTATTTGGCAGCCCTACCGTTTCCGTTACCAAATGGCGGCGGACGACAACGACCTGCCATTCCTGATGCCTCATATGCCGCGGTTGGATTGGCAAATGTGGTTTGCCGCTTTGGAATACCGCTCCTCGGGGCAGCCCCCCGGATGGATCATGCCCCTGCTGGGCCGCCTGCAAGAGCAGTCAGATTCGGTACTCGGCCTGCTCGATGCCGATGGCAACCCGGAGTCGTCCCCCGCATTTTTCCGTCTGCGCCTCGACTTGCTGACCTTCACGCCGCGGGAAGCGCGCGCGGCCACCGGACACGTCTGGCAAGCTGCGCCTCTGCCAGACTACACTATCGAGGGAAGTCTGCAGCGCTGAACCGCGCCCGAGAAGATCGGTTATCCGGTGCTCGGGGAGCTCTCGCGCAAGGCTTCGACCATTCGGCGAACATGCGAAGCTCGCGCACGGGGTTTGAGCACGGTAAGGCTTTCTGCAGGGCACCCCCATTCGATGATCTCAAGATTCACCTGCCGGACGCCCCAGCGGTAGACGTCGCGGTAGCTGGTATGGAAAAGGTCGACCTTGTTCTTCCCCACCATGGCCGACCCGTAATCGTCAACGATGTAGACTTTGCCCGTCTCGACGACCTTGAACTTGGTGCCGAGCGGGAAGCGCGACCAATCCGCCGCCGCACTATTGACCTCGCCAGACTTCAAACGACCACCGATCGCGTTGCGCTGGGCCCAAGCACCATTGCATTTGGCTCCGCTGGAGTAGGCCGTGGCAGTGACCGCCACCGTCTTCTTCTTCGGAGGACTGGGCACTTTGCCGGAGGTCGCACAACCGCTGCAGAGCAGACTGAACGCCATCACCGCGGCGGGACCACAGCGGGCGGAAAAATGAAGCATCTTTCTCATGGGCATGATGGGCGAAGAAACGAAACATTGCCCTTTGTGTCCGACGCCGCCAAGCGAAAGATATGCGAGCGACTTCTTGCTTCCGAGAGCTGACCTTCCCTTTTCGGGGCCGCTCTGCAATGATTTACCGCCATGTTTACTGGTTTGGTTCGCGAAGTTGGTAAGGTTATCTGGTTGCGCCGCTCGGACCGCACCCTGCAACTACTGGTCAAGGGCCCCCGCACGGCCACCCGGGTGCGCATCGGGGAAAGTGTCGCCGTCAATGGCTGCTGCCTCACCGTCACCGCCCAGCGCGAGGGCCAGTTCATGTTTGATCTGCTCGCCGAAAGCCTCGACCGGACCAACATCGGGCGCCTCAAACCCGGTAGCCCGGTAAATTTGGAGCGCGCCTTGCGCGTCGACGGACGGCTGGGCGGGCATTTTGTGCAGGGCCATGTCGACTGCACCACGGAAGTCCTCGCGGTGGAAGAAAAGGGTCCCGATCTCCGGATCGATATCGCCCTCCCCGCAGAATTCGCCCGCTACGTGGCCTACAAGGGGTCCATCGCGATCAACGGGGTCAGTCTCACCGTGGCGGTAGCCAATGCCGCGGACTTCTCCGTGTGGGTCATTCCGCACACCCTGGAAAACACCAACCTCGGCGACCTCGAGGCCGGGGACTTGGTCAACCTTGAGTTCGACATCCTCGCCAAATACGTGGAGCGACTCGTGGCGACACCGCAGGAATCTTAGGGCTCCGGTGCTGCGACGATTTCGATCTGGTCGGCAGTCAGGATCTTAATTTGAATCTGGCGATCACGGTACTTTTCCAACGTCCCGCGCACCCGTACTCGTTGCTGGCCGTATTGGTCGAAACCCTCGGGAAATTTGTCATAAGCCTGGCGGAAAATGAGAGCGACAAAACCGCTGCGGCGATCGCCAAAATTGAGGAAGGTGATCCCGTCATTCGGACCAGTGCCGATACTCTGTACTACCCCCTCAATCACCACCTCATTGCCCACCTGGGACTCCATCGAAGCCAAGTCCTCGCACTGCAGCACGGGAACCTCTGCCATCCCAGGTGCGGCCGCCGGGGGTTCAGGCGCGCCTCCTTCTGCACTTTCCCCTGCGCGGACTGCCCCCGCGAGCAGGAGGGCCAGTAGACAGATCCTGCCGAGCGGTTTCATTTGATCTTCTTTATAAGTCCCGCCGCGACTCACACAAGTCCCGAGTCAACCACCCGAGCAGGCCTTCTCAACATTGCTCCGTGACTCTCCGTGCACAATGTCCCGCGACCGCGAAGAGGGAGCAGTCACCACGCGCTCATGCCTGCCCGACCAACCGTCCCTCCGGCGCTCTCCGCGGTTTGGGTTGTTGGCGGGCGAGATGCCAGCCGAACAGCTTCATGACCAGCAGATGCATCGGTGCCTGCGTGATGCGATAAAACCACCACGGTAAGGAGGGACTGTAATTGAAGATGGCGGCCAACACACTCCGGCGGTCCGGACTCTCCCGGAACTCAAGCCGCGCCGGGGCCCGGCCGTCGGGAACATCGTCCGCCCTCACCAGCAACCCGCCGGTAATGTAGAAGAGGGGACGGTCGGCCGACGAACGGTTGCTCGAATAGCTCAGCTCGAGCAACGGACGGCGGAGGCCCGACACGCGGAAAGTCAGATTGAGTTGATCGTCGACCGTCACGCGCAGGACCCGCCGGAAGAGCGATGGCAGCCAACTGGCATACTCGCGCGCCACCCACGTGGCATCGTAGCCCGGCGGAAGCGGCAGGCGTTGGATGGAACACACATAGCGTCCCTCTTGGCTGTGCACATGGCGCCGGGCCAGATGCTGGTCGATTTCGGGAGCCGGCGCCTTGACACCCGGCAGCGCCTCCTCCAAAGCCTCGTCAAACGATTGCGGCTCGATCCCTGCCCTCTCCTGCAGAGTCGGGGAATGCGCCACCATGGCATGACGCAAACTTTCGACCAGCGGGGCAATAAGCTCACGGTGTCCGCCCGTCACCAACCGCACCCCGAGCACGCCCAACCGGGTCGGAATAAAAGGCAGGGCGATGATCAGGCGCTTTTTTCCCAGACGCACGGCGGTACGCCGCATGAGATCGAGATAAGTCATCACCTCGGCCCCGCCGAGGTCGAAGGCGCGGCCATACATTTCCTCCCGACCCACGCAAAAACGAAGCAACTTGACCACATCGCGCAAGCCCACCGGTTGGGTCATCGACCGCGTCCAGTGCGGACACAACAAGAGCGGCGAGCGCTCCACCAATCTCGCCACAATGCGGAAGGACGAACCCTCCGCACCGACAATCAGCCCCGCGCGCAAACTGGTTACCGGCACCCCGCGCGCCGCGAGCACACGCTCCACCTCGAGACGGCTGGCCAAGTGACGCGACAACTGGGCGTCGTCCGGAATGATGCCTCCCAGATAAAGGATTTGCTTCACGCCGGCCCGTGCGGCCGAACGGGCAAAGTTGTCCGCCAGAATGAAATCCATGTCTTCGAATCGCGCCTGAGTCAGCCGGGCCGGTAACATGGAATGGACGAGATAGACCGCGTAGTCCGCACCCTCGAGGGCGCGTTCCGTCTGCAGCATGGAGAACAGGTCGCACTGCCGCCATTCCACGCCCGGCAGTTCCGCCGCCGGCGAACGCCGCAGGGCAATCACATCGAAGTCCGCGGCCAGCACCGGAAGCAAAGCCGTGCCCACGAAGCCGGAGGCACCGGCCACCGCAACCACCGGACGCTTTTTGTCTGCCAGCATGCCGCCATCAAACACGCCCGGGCCGCGGGGGCAAGCCCTCCGGTCAGCCCGCTTGCTTCTTCAGCAGGTCGCGGATCTCGGTCAGCACCTTCTCCTCGGCCGAAGGCTCGGGCGGAGCCGCCGGTTTGTCGGCTTCCTTTGCCTTCAGCGCGTTGATTCCTTTGACCAGCAGGAAAATCGCCCACGCGATGATCACGAACTGGATGGCGACCGTGATGAAGTTACCGTAATTCAAAGTCGGCGCGCCGGCCGCCTGGGCCACGGCCAAAGTTTCGTAGGCCTTGCCGTCGAGGCTGACATAAAGCTGACTGAAGTCCACGGTGCCAAGGATCAACCCGATCGGCGGCATGATGATGTCGTCGACCAGCGAGGAAACAATTTTCCCGAAAGCCGCGCCGATCACCACGCCAACGGCGAGGTCAATGGCATTGCCTTTGGCGATAAAGGTTTTGAATTCGTTCAACATAGAACCCAACAACTGAACGCCCTCCGCCTCGCGTACCAGCAAAAAACGCTGTTGTTGACACGGATCGCGCTGACGATTCCCATCGCCGCATGCGCAGCCTGCTTCTCCTTCTCGCCTCCATCGCGGTTACCACCGCCGAACCTGTCCCGCTCCGCGTGGGGATGGAACTTTCCTACCCTCCGTTCGAAACGATCGGACCGGACGGCAAACCTACCGGTATCTCGGTCGAGTTGGCCCGAGGACTCGCCGACCGTCTCGGACGACCGCTCGTTATTGAAAACATCTCCTTTCCCGGTCTCATCCCGTCGCTCAAATCCGGCAAGATTGACGTCATCATTTCATCCATGACTGCCACGCCTGAGCGCGCCAAGGCCGTCGCTTTTTCCGAGCCCTATCTGACCGCAGGACTTGCCGCCCTTGTGCCCGCAACCAGCACAGCCCAAGGACTCGGCGACCTCGACCAAACCGACCGCACCATCGTGGTCCGCCAAGGCACCACGGGCGAAGTCTTTGCCCGGACCAAAGTGCAAAAGGCACGCGTCATCACGCTGGACAAAGAAAGCGCCTGCGTCCTTGAAGTCACACAGGGCAAAGCGGACGCCTTCATCTACGACCAAATGTCCGTTTTCCAAAATGCCAAGCGCAACCCGCAAACCACCCGCGCCATGCTCAACCCGCTGCAAAAGGAGTCATGGGCCATTGCCTTGCGCCAAGGTGACGAGGGACTGCGCAACCAAGTCAACGCCTTCCTCGCAGATTTCCGCACCGCCGGCGGATTCGATCGGTTGGCCGAAAAATATCTGACCGAGGAAAAGTCAGCCTTCGCTGAACAGGGTATTCCGTTTTTCTTTTAGTTGCGGCGGCCAAAGGCCTTCAATTCTCCCGCACCAGAATCGCTGCGCCGCGCGGCGGCAAAGTGAGTTTACGCCCGCCCTCTTCCGCCACAACGAGCTCAACGCCACCCCAACGATCACGCCATTTTCCGTCCAAATTCAAATCCGCCGCCTGTTCGTTGTCCGAACTATTGAGCACCACGACAACCTCCTCGTCGCCCAACTTCCGGCGGAATCCGTAAAGCTGACGATCATCGTCCACGACTGCTGTCTCAAAAGTTCCTCTCCGCAGCGACGGCAACTCGGCCCTTAGGGCAACGAGCTTCTTGTAGTGGTCGAGAAGCTCTGTGTTCACCTCCACCTTGTCCGGGCTGTCCTTCCTTGATCCGTCCGGCATGACAACCTCGTCCTCGTAAACCAGATCGGCCCAAACCATCGGTTTGCGGCAGTCCGGATCGTTCGCCCCCCACATCCCCACCTCATCGCCATAGTAAATCATGGGTGCCCCGACGTAAGTCATCTGCAACACGGCGAAGAGCTTCTGCCCTTCCAATTCCCGCGGGGTCGGCTTGCGCGGATTGTATTGACCGTTCTCCACCTTGGAAAAATCGAAGTAAGCCTGCCAGTTGCTGGCATGCTTTTGGTCGCGGTTGACGATATGCGACCCGATACGGTCCGTATCATGGCTGCCGAAAAGATTCTGCTGCACCTCGGCCACACCGGCCGGAAATGCTTCGCGCAACTCCCGCAAGCGACGGTCGAACTCACTCGTTTTGATCCGGGACTTTTCGTCGGCAAAATAGTCCGAGCAGGCAAAAGCGAAGTTGTAGTTCATCACCGCGTCGAATTCGTCGCCCTGCAAATAGGGCTTCAATTGCGGCACCGGATCGATCAGCTCCGCTGTGATGTAAGCCTCGGGATTCGTCTCCTTCACCACCTTGCGCCACTTTTTCCAGAAGGGATGCGCCACGCAAAAAGCCACGTCGAGCCGCCACCCATCGATGCCGTCGGAAGGATCACCATCCCCGTTCGGATCCATCCATCGCCGGGTCGACGCAAAAATGTAATCCCGGGGTCCCGCCACAATTCCCTGCTCGTCCTCGCGGAACTCAGGCAGCGTCTTGTGCCCGAACCATCCTTCATAGTCGAATGCTGTTCCCTTCGCCGGATCACGCCACGACTTGACCGAAAACCAATCGGCATAGGTTGAATCCTGTTGCTTCGCGACCACGTCGAGAAAAGGCCAACTGCGCTGCCCCATGTGATTGAAGACACCGTCAAAAATCACGCGGATCTCGCGCGCATGGCACTGCTTGATCATTTCCAAGGCGAGCTTGTCCGCCGACGTCCACACCCAAGACGCCGGATCGTTCGGGTCTTCGCCGGCCATCATCTTCCGGTCACCCTCCGGGTCCGGTCCGAAGTTGGGATCAATGTGATGGTAGCTGTTGCCGTCGTATTTGTGCGCCGACGGCGAGTCAAACACCGGATTCAGGTAAATCGCGTTGATCCCGAGATCCTGCAGGTAATCGAGTTTGTCGATGACACCCTGCAAATCCCCCCCGTAGCGCCGGCGCTGAAGGAGGTGATGGAAAGGAATCGAGGCACCCTCCTCGTAGTCCTGCCGCGCATACCAATCGGACGTCCATGGGTGCACCCGCCACGGCAAACCCGGCGCGTCGGGAAAAGCCCCCGCAATATCCGCCTTGGTCGGATCGTTTGAGGCGTCCCCGTTGCGGAAGCGCTCCGGAAAAATCTGATACCAAACAGCATCCTTGGCCCAAGCCGGGACGAACTCATCCATCGCATGGACCGAGAACGACGACATCGTCATGGAGGCCATGATCAAGAGTGCCGCGCGAGCGGTCATTGCCTGGCCAGTAGCGTCCGACCGGCTTGGAGCAGAGCGTCAACGCTGATCCCGAGCGTCTTCAGCACCGTCCCACCGGGCGCGCTGAGGCCGAAGCGATCGATGCCGATGACCACCCCCCGGCGACCGACATAGCGATACCAGGGTTGCGAAACACCCGCCTCGATCGAAACCCGGCGCACACAATCCGGCGGGAGCACGAAGTCGCGGTATTCCTCTGTCTGACGCTCGAAGCGCTCGAAGCAAGGGAGCGAAACAACCCGCACCGAGGTCCCGAGCTTCTCCGCCGCCTCCATGGCCAGCTGCAACTCGCTCCCCGTGGCCAACAAAATGAGTTCAAGCGGTGATGTCTCACGACGGGCAATGTAGCCTCCGCGCAAAGTTCCCTGCCGTGCGTCCTCCTCGGGGATTTGCCGCAGGGTCGCCAGGACTTGGCGCGACAAGGCGAGCAAGGTCGGACCGTCTTTGCGGTCGAAAGCAGCCGCAAACGCACCTGCCGTCTCAGCCGGGTCCGCCGGCCGGATGACATCGAGGTTCGGGATGGCCCGGAGAGCGGCCACGGCTTCGACCGGCTGATGGGTCGGCCCGTCCTCACCCACCCCGACCGAGTCATGGGTGAAAATGTAAACCACCGGGAGATGCGAAAGTGCCGCCACCCGGATCGCCCCGCGAGCGTAGTCGCTGAAGACAAGGAAGGTGGCGCCGCTCGCATGGAAGATCCCGTCGTAGGCGATGCCGTTGAGCAGACCCGCCATGCCATGCTCGCGGATCCCGAAACGGATGTTGCGACCGGCATGGTTGCGTGCGTCAAAGTCACCTCCGTCCTGGATGTAGTTGAGCGTAGATCCGTGCAAGTCCGCGCTGCCACTCACCAGCAAGGGGAGCGCCTTGGCCACATACTGCAGGATATCGCTGCCCGCTTTGCGGGTGGCAATGTCTGGGGCCTCGGCCGGATAATCCGGGATGCACTTGAGCAGATCGGGGTAATTTTTGGCCACGGCCGCGTCCAATTCCGCGGCGAGATCAGTGTTCGCCTGGCGCCACGCCTCGAAGCGTGTGTGCCATGCGGCGCAGGCGGCCTCGAGACCGGCGGCATGACGCGCAAAGTATTCGCGCACCTCGGGCGCAACGTAAAATTTCTCCTCCGGCAGACCGAGGCCTTGGCGCGCTTCATCCGCGAATTTCACCCCTCCCTCGCCATGCGCCTTGCTCGTGCCCGCCACCTCGGGAATGCCTTTGCCAATGAGCGTCTTGGCCACAATGAGCTGCGGGGAACCCGTGGCCGACTTTGCCTTGTCATAAGCACGGAGAAACTCATCCATGTTTTGTCCGTCCACCTCTTGCACCGTCCATCCATAGGCTTTGAACCGGCCGATGGTGTCCTCGCTCTGCGTGAAGAGTGCCATGGCGTCGAGCGTCACATTGTTGGAATCGTAAATGAGGATGAGGTTGTCCAACTGAAGGTGGCCGGCCAGCGCACAGGCCTCGCTCGCCACCCCTTCCTGCAGACATCCGTCGCCGGCCAGACAGACGACCTTGTGGTCGAAAATACGATGCTCGGCCGTGTTGAAGCGCGCTTCGGACATTTTGCCCGACACCGCCAAGCCAACCGCATTGGCCACGCCCTGCCCCAGCGGTCCGGTGGTGCATTCGACGCCCGGCGTCTCGCCAAATTCCGGATGCCCCGGCGTGATGCTGCCCAGTTGGCGGAACTTTTTCACCTGCTCGAGCGGCACGTCGTAGCCCGAGAGATGAAGCCACGCGTAAAGAAACATGCTGCCGTGACCGGCGGAGAGGACAAAGCGGTCGCGATTCAGCCAGCGCGGTTCCTTCGGATTGTAGCGCAGGGCGAAACCGAAAAGAACGGCGCCCATTTCGGCGCAACCCAAGGGCAAGCCAAGGTGGCCGGATTTGCAGGCGGCTACGGCGTCGATCGCGAGTCCCCGCGCGTCACGCGCGGCCTTGGTGAGAATTTCGTTGGGCAGGGTCATTGTGGACCCTCTATTTCGCCGTGACCGGCGCCCGGCGGCAAGCAAACTCTCCCCTGCGGGGGAAATTGCCACGCGCAAGGGTTTCGGCCAAGCTGGAGCAGTTTTATGAACAAGATCACCGTGCGCGTTCCTGCCACCAGTGCGAATCTCGGACCGGGGTTCGATTGTCTGGGTGTCGCTCTCGATCTCTACAGCCGCGTTACCGTCGAGCGCGGTGGCGCGACGTTGCCCGATCCCATGGTCGGCGCCGCAGCCGACACATTTTTCGCCGAGGCCGGCATCCCGGCTTTCGCCTATGGATGGTCGATCGAGGGCGATATTCCCCGCTCCCGAGGGCTCGGCAGCAGCGTCGCTGTGCGCTTGGGCATCCTTCACGGACTGAACGAACTCGCAGACCGGCCCCTTGATGCGACGCAGGTTTACCTGCTTTGCGCCAAGTTGGAGGGACATCCCGACAACGCCGCGCCTGCCGCCTTCGGGGGGTTCGCCGCGGCTCGTCCGGACGGCACCTATTTCCGCTGCGACATCTCTCCGGACCTGCGCTTTGTTTTGCTCGTTCCACCTCATGAGGTCGATACCGACGCATCCCGTGTTCAGCTGCCAGACCATGTCACGCACCGCGATGCCGTGTTCAACATCTCCCACGCGAGCATGATCACTGCGGCCTTTGCCTCGCGGCGTTACGAACTGCTGCGCGGTTCCATGTCCGACCGTTTGCATCAACCCTACCGCGAGCCCGCCGTCCCTCACCTGCGGCCGGCTATTGCGGCCGGCGTAAACGCTGGTGCGCTCGGCGGCTACCTCAGCGGATCCGGGTCCGCCGTAGCCTGCCTGACGCTCGACGATCCCGGTGCGGTGGCGGCCGCCATGCAGTCCGTGCTGCCCGAGGCCCGGGTGCGCATTCTCAGCGCGGACAACCATGGCGTCGCCGTGGAAAGTTGACCATGCGCGTCATCCTCGAAAGGTTCGAACGCTACGCCGTCGATGTTATACTCGAGCGCCGCGAAGGCGGCCGCGCCAATGCCCTGAAGTTTGTCCTCGGTGGCTTTTCCCGGCTTTATGAACGGGCCGTGCAGATCCGTCTTGGCCTCTACCGCCGCCGCATCCTGCGACCCCAGGAACTCGGCTGTCCCGTGGTCAGCGTGGGAAATCTCACCGTCGGCGGCACAGGCAAGACACCCGTGGCCGAAATGCTGGCTCGGGAACTGCAGCGTCGCGGGCGCCGGGTGGCCATTCTCAGCCGCGGCTACAAAAGCGTCCCCCGCCCCTTCATGCAACGGCTGCGCAACAAGCTCTTCAAGCACCGTGACCTCTTCCCGCCGCGCATTGTCTCCGACGGCCGGGAGGTTCTCCTCGATTCGCGTCGCGCCGGGGACGAACCACACATGCTGGCCAAAAATCTCCCCGGCGTCTGCGTGCTGGTTGACAAGGACCGGGTCAAAAGCGGACTCCACGCTCTGCGCCATTTCGACAGCGACATCCTGCTCCTCGACGACGGACTGCAATACCAGCGCCTGCGTCACGGGATCGATGTCGTCCTGATCGACCGCCAATCGCCCTTCGGCAACGAACGCCTCCTGCCCCGCGGCACTCTCCGCGAACCGCCAGCCAACCTCAGCCGCGCGTCCTACATTATCGTCACCAAATCCGGCCCCGAACCGGACGAGGCTCTCCTCGCGCGCTTGCGCACCCTCAACCGCACCGCGGCCATCATCGAATGCAGCCACGCCCCGCGCCATTGGGAGGATCTCAAGACCGGCGCAAAATTTCCCCTCGGTCACCTGCGCGGACGCCACGTCGGCGCCCTCAGCGGCATCGCGCGCCCCGAAAGTTTCGAGGAAGGCGTGCGCCAACTCGGGGCCGTGGTCGAAGTCTCCAAAGCCTTTGCCGACCACCACCGTTTCACCAAAAAGGAAATCCTCCGCTTCCTCGAATGGTGCGACCGGCGCTCGCTCGATGCACTGGTGACCACGGAAAAAGACGCCGTCCGTTTCCCCGACATCGACCAACCACAGGTCCCGATGCTCTTTCTCCGCGTGGAAATTGAAATCCTCCGCGGAGGGAGTCACTGGGAGGAGCTTCTCTCGCGCCTCGCCGCCGCAAGTGTCACAACTGACGGTGCCAAACGTAACGCTGCAGCAGGACTTTGATTGTCGCGGTCAGCGGCACAGCAAGAAGCGAGCCGAGCAGAACCCCCAGAATCAAACCCCAGACCAGAACGGAAAAGATCACGGTCAGCGGATGGAGACTCACCGAGCTGCCGACCACCCGCGGGGCGATGAAGAAACTTTCCAGATTGCTCATGCCGACAAAAATCGCCGTGACAATGAGCGGATGCGTCCAGTCCCCGAATTGCGCCACCGCGATAAGAACCGCCGGAACCCAACAGATGGTCAGACCGACGTAGGGAATGAGGGCAAGCAACCCAACCGCCAACCCGATGAGCAAGGCGAAATTCAGCCCCATGATGTAAAGCGCGGCACCAATGAGCGCACCGTCGATGAGACTGACCGTGAATTGGCCGCGGAAATACCTCACCAAGTAGCTGTTGATCTCGTTGAGCAGCCAGGCCACTTCATCGCGGAGCTTGGAGTCCGGTAACGGGATATACTGACGCCACTCCTGCGAGAACCGGGCGGAATCTTTGAGGAAAAAGAAAAGAAAAAGCGGCACCAAAAGCAAACTCACCGCCACCCCGGCCACCCCGAGAAATCCGCCGGCACTGCGTTGGAGGAAAGAACCAACCGTGGACAATATTTCCGGCAGCCTTTCCTGCACCCACGCCACGAACCCCTCCACGTAGCCGCCAACCATCGCCCACAATTCGTCGCGAATCGTCCGCTCCCCGCCGAGCACGGAGGAGGGCTGCAACTGGTGTTGCAAGCCGCGCACCCAATCCAGAGTGGAAAGCAGCAAGGTTTGTCCGCGCGCCGCTTGGTCGGGCAGCGTCTGGCCGAACTGTGAGGTCTGCTGCCAAAGGACAGGACCGACCCAAAGTCCGATGCCGGTCAGCCCCAAGCCGATGGCCAAAAAAAGGACCACCACCGCGGACGTCCGCCGCAGCCCGAAAGCGCACAACTTGTCGACCACCGGCCCGAGCAGATAGGTCAGGATAACGGCTGCCACCACGGGAATGAGCAAGGGTTGGAGAAACGCGGCCGCACGCACGACCAGAAGAATCACGCCCGCGAGCACCGCGACCAGAGCAACCACAGCCAAAGCCGTCAGGGCGGCATACCAGAACCGTCGCTGCCAGGCTGCCGGTCGGATTTCCTCGATGTGCACAGGTCCAACCTGAGCGAAGAACGGGACGGTTTGAATCCTAATCTTTGCCCGTCCGGCCGCGCGCCCTGCCATAAACTTCGACCGTCGCCGCCGCAGCCCGCGCCATATCCCTTCGCAATTCATCCGGTTCCAGCACCTCGGCCTCCCCGCCCCAACCGAGCAACCACTGACGGAGGTCCGGCGAGAGTCCCGCCCGCATCTCCAAAACGAGACCCCGCGCATCCCGGGTCAGCCTCTGCGTGGCATGCCAGACGCGTTCCCCGATCAGACGCTCCGCCACGCCGGTGAAACGCACCTTTACCTTGCTCGCGCTCCCCCCCTCGAAGACGGCAAAACTGCCCTCGAGCATTTTCGCGAGGGAGAAGTTCTTCGGCCGCCGGAATTTCACTCCGGTCCGTTCGACACTCCGGATCCGCGGCAGCGCGAAGGTGCGCACCGCTCCACGCGAGCCGTCATGACCGAACAAATACCATTGGTTCTCGATACAGCCGAGATGGTAGGGCTGCACCGTCCGCGTCTCCTCTTTCTCCCCGGCCAGCTTGTGGTAGGCCAATGCCACCTCCGAGCCCTCCGTCACCGCCTTGGCCAGCGCGTCGAAAACCTGCACATCGGCCAACCCGGTTCCGCTGCTCCGCACGGACAGCGCGCCTTCCAACTCATGCCAGGCGACCTCCATATCGCCGCCCAGCGAGCGACTCAGCTTGCGGAAAGCGCCGGCCAGCGGACGCTCGAAAGTCGTGCCGCGGAACTGCTCGAGCGATTTCTGGGCGAGCAATAAAGCAGCCACCTCACCCTGCGAAATCTTCATCACCGGAAAATCACGAACTGCCGCGGTGTAATAAAACCCATGCTTCACCGCATCGTATTCGAGCGGAAGTCCAAGCCGGTCGCGCATGAACTCCACATCGCGCATCACCGTCTTGGCCGACACCTCGAGCTCCACGGCCAAGCCCTGACAGTTCGGATGGTCACCTTCGGAGATCTCGCGGTGGATTCGCCACATCCGCTCCATGGGTGGACGCGTGATGCCTTCCGGAAGCTTTTTCGCGGTGGCTGATTTTTTTCGAATTTGGGCAGGCATGGGACAGCGGATGTCCTACCCCATCGTTGAAACTCGCCGGCGATGAAAGCAAAAAACCACACCCGCTCAGTCAACCGCACCCGCAGCATCCGTCAGGAAGAGCCGCTGCCTCATGAACTAGGCACGCACTTGTTCGCCCTGATCAAGCGCAATCTGCTGGCCCGGCGGCAATCGCCACACAACACCTCGGCCGACCAAATGACCTTCGCCTTCTGATGCCCTCACCAAAGCAGGAATCGCACCCTCCGCGCCGGCTTTCGCCAAAAACTCCTTTAGCTCGTGGCCACAACAACCAGCGCGTAAAGCGCTGCCGCCACGCCTAAACCAAGCGAACCCCACGCGGCCAGGGCGAGCGTATCGCGTTTTTTGGCTACCGGCGGCAACGGTGAGAGCGGAAGGAAATTTTCCGGACGACCACTCCCCCCTGCTTCTGAGATGAGATCAGCGGTCAGGACCACCGGGGCTTCCGGTTCGGCCACCTCGGCGGCCGGTTCCATAAAAACGGATCGCACGCCACCAAAGTAAATCTCGTCGCCCTCCGCCAACGCATGCTCACTGGTGATCTGCACCCGATTGAGGAAAGTGCCGTTGGTGGAATCGAGGTCGCGCAGGACCACGGCACCCTCGACTGCGGCAATCTCGGCATGTCGGCTCGAGACCGACGCATCGTCGATTGGCACATCGTTGTCACCGAGACGACCGATAGTCAGACCCTCGCCCACAAACTCGTGGATCGTCGGGCTGTCCTCGGGGAAATAAACGGTCAAGCGCATCGCAAATTTGAAACTACCCGCCGGCCTTGGTCTCATCAATAAGTTTGGCGAATTGGTCAAAAAAGTATTCCGCATCGTGCGGACCGGGCGCTGCCTCGGGGTGGTATTGCACACTGAAAACCGGCATCGAATTGCTCCGCAAGCCTTCGACCGTGCCGTCGTTCAAGTTGACGTGCGTAACCTCCACATCAGGCGGCAGCGAGTCCGCGTCAACCGCGAACCCATGATTCTGTGCCGTGATCGAGACCTTTCCCGTGAGCAGATCTTTGACCGGTTGGTTGCCGCCACGGTGGCCAAATTTCAACTTGAACGTCTTTCCACCCAAAGCATAACCCAGAATCTGGTGGCCCAGACAAATGCCGAAAATCGGCTTCTTTCCGAGCAAGCCTCGCACATTTTTGTGGATGTAGTCCAGCGCTCCTGGATCGCCCGGTCCGTTCGAGAGGAAAATTCCGTCCGGCTCCATGGCCAGCACCTCCTCAGCCGAGGTGCCGGCTGGCACGACCCGCACTGCCAGGCCGCGCTGACGCAATCCGCGCAGGATATTGCGCTTCATCCCGAAATCGTAAGCCACCACACGGTGCCGCACAGGCGGCAGAAATCCGAAAACATTCCCCAGAGGATCACGTAATTCGCCGAACGCACTCGCCCCCTGGGCCAACTTCCACGGACGACTCTCCGCGTCCATCGGATCCCAATCATAAGCCTCGCGCGGCGTCACCTCCCGCACAAAGTCCATCCCCGCCACACCGTCACCCTCCTGCGCCCGCAGCACCGCCTGCTCGGGGGTCATTGTTTCCGTCGTGAGGCAGGCTTTCATGGCCCCAAGTTCGCGCAGGTGCTTGGTCAAAGCCCGCGTGTCGATCTCCTGGATCCCCGGAACTCCATTGCGTTGCAAATATTCATGCAGGGATTCTTCCGAGCGCCAATTGCTCGGTGCCTCGCTCAATTCCTCGATGACAAAACCCCGCACCTGCGGTCCCCGGGCCTCCTCATCGAGCACATTGACCCCATAGTTGCCGATGTGCGGATTGGTCATGGCCACGATCTGGCCAAAATAGGAAGGATCGGTCAGCAGTTCCTGGTATCCGCTCATCGATGTGTTGAAGCACATTTCCCCGGTAACCGTCGCCGCGGCCCCAAATGCCTCCCCGCGGAAAACCCGCCCGTCCTCAAGTGCCAGAATCGCCGTCATAATCGAACAAAGCTTTTAGCTGCTTCGCCATTCCCCCGCAAATCCCAAAGCACACACGCGCTGGTCATCCCAAAATCACCCAGGTGGATCGTGATGTTCCATCGCGATTCTCCCCGTCACCGCATCGAGCCAGAACGGCGCCGATCCACCATTGCTCGAGGCCACCATCCCCCAAGGTAGCGTCCGCTGGCCCAGCGGACCGCATCAAAAATCCCCGCCTGCCGCGCCCCCATGGCGAAAAGAGCGCCCTCCGTTCTGACGGAGGGCGCTTACTAAAGTATTGCCCCAGGTGAGCCGTCACGGCCCAATTCCCGATCCCTTGAAGACAAGGGCGGACGACCGCCGCGGCCAGCGCGGACTTCCAACGAAGGCATGTCCTTGCCGACCACAGCTCAGCCTCCTGGGATGATATAATACGGTTCGGGGCTTGGACCATTTAATCGAACTCTCCAGGGCAAATTGGCTTCGACGTTGCGAAAGATCTAGGCGCGAAAGACAGCTCCAAGCTCCGCTTTCGCATGATCGCGCAATGTCTCCACTGCGCGGTCAACCTCTTCGGAGAGCAATGTCCGTGCCTCGTCGCGGAATGTCAAGGTGACGGTCAATGAACGCTGGTCCGCCGGCAATCTGACCCCGCTCGGGTCGGCAAAAATGTCCTTCAGTCCGACCGAGCACAAATGCGGCGCCCTCGCCCCGAGCAACGCTTTCTCCACCGCAGCATAACGTATGGTCCTCGGCAGGATGAGCGACAAATCGCGCGTCACGGCCGGAAATTTCGACAAGGCCCGCACCCGCACGGCACCGGGCATTGCCCCGAGCCAGCCGTCAATGGCCACCTCAGCATAATAAACCGGCGCCTTAGCCTCGTATTCCTCGGCCAGCGCCCGCGGCAATCTCCGCACCAATCCCTCCACCCCCAAGCCGGTCACACGCAAGGCCAGACCGTCCTCCGGACTGAATTCCACCGCACCGAACGCGACCTGCAGAACCCCTTTCAAAGCAAAAAGGTCATTGTCCGAGCCGGTCCCAAGCAAGGCCAGAGCCGTTCCTTCCTCCCGGCCTGCTGCCCCGAAAACCGGCCCCATCTCGAACAAGCTCACCGCGTCCGCCCCGTGGCGCAGGTTGCGAGCCAGCGCCTCGAGCAGACCCGCAAGCAAGGCCGGTCGCAACAAGGCCTGATCTGCACCCAAAGGATTGCGCACCGCCACGGCGGCATTCACTGACACCCCCGCCCGCCGCAAGGCATCCGGAGAAACAAAATGCGAGGTCCGGGCCTCGCTGAAGCCCTGCGCCCTCAGTCGTTCGCGCAACCTTTCCCCATTGTCATGCCGCAAATCCGCCGCGCTCGCCGACGCCGGAAACCCGCGCAGACGCGAGGGGACCCGCTCGATTCCTGCCATACGAATGACCTCTTCGATCAAGTCCACTTCCCGGGTCAGATCCGGACGGAACCCTGGAACGAGCCATTGGCCGGCCTGCTTGGTCAGTCCAAGACGCAAGAGGATGGCCTCGATCTCCCCGTCGCCGATCTCCAACCCGAGCAGCGCGCGGCAACGATCATAGCTCAGGGTGATCGTCGCTGCCGTCTGCGGCGCGCGCCCCGCGACCAGCACTTCCGTTTCGGCTACGCCCCCCGCGGTTTGCAAAATCAATTCCTCCGCTCGGGCCGACGCCGGGAGCACGCCCGCCGGATCAACCCGGCGCTCAAAGCGGTAGCTTGAGTCGGTGGAAAGTCCCAACTCGCGCGAGGACTTACGCACTCGCGACGGCTCAAACCACGCGCTCTCGAGCAAAAGATCGGTCGTGGCGGAGGTCACCCCGGTTTCCACTCCCCCCATCACCCCGGCCAACGCCACGACTTTCGCCGCGTCGGCGATGACCAAATCATGGGTCCGCAGTTTGAGTTCCGAACCATCCAGAGCCCTCAGGGTTTCGCCCTCGAGCGCGTTGCGCACCACGATTCCGTGCTCAAGCTTTGCCAAGTCGAAGGCATGCAAAGGTTGGCCGGTTTCCAACAAAACATAATTGGTCACGTCGACCACATTGTTGATCGGTCGCAACCCCACGGCGGTCAAACGGTCAGCCAACCATTGCGGACTCGGTCCGACTTTGATCCCCCGAATGATCCGCGCGGTGTAAAATGGACAGCCAGAATCTTCCAGCCGGACAAAATCGTCCGCCTCTTTCTCCGGCACAGACGGCACGGCGGCCAACGTTGCTTCGACCTGGATCAAGGCCGCCACTTCGCGGGCCACGCCGCGGTAGCCGAGCAAATCAGGACGGTTGGGCGTCACTTCCAGTTCGAGCACGGTGTCGGGCGGGAAGAGTTCCTGCACCGGTTTGCCCACGGGCAAGTCCGCGGACAAAATGAGCAATCCCTCCGCATCCTCGGCCAGCGCCAGTTCCTTCGCACTGCAGAGCATGCCATCGGACTTTTCGCCGCGCAGTTTGCCGGCTTTGATTTTGAAATCCGGACCGAGCACCGCGCCGGGCAGCGCGAGCGGCACCTTGTCACCGGCCTTGAAATTTTTCGCACCACAAACAATCTGCCGCGGCTGGCCCGAGCCGTCATCGACCTGGCATACGCTCAAACGGTCGGCATTGGGATGCGGCGCGCTCGAGAGGATTTGGGCGACGACGATCATGTCCGGGATATTCCCCCGCTCTTCGCGTCCGACCACTTCGGCGCCGCCCTTGGTCAAGGCCTCGGCCAACGCGTCCGCCGATTCCGGCAGCGCCACGTAATCTTTGAGCCACTCGAGGGAAATCTTCATGACGCAAATTGCGAAAGGAACCGCTGGTCGTTTTCGACGAACATCCGGATATCCGGCACGCCGTAGAGAATCATGGCGAGACGTTCGAGGCCAAAACCAAAGGCGAAGCCGGTCACCTTGTCCGGATCGAAAGCCTGGTCACCGCGGCGATCATTGATTTGCGCGAAGACCGCAGGATCGACCATGCCGCACCCCGCCAACTCGAGCCAACGCTCGCCACCACCCAGGGCCGCCGCACGCACGTCGATCTCGTAACTCGGTTCGGTGAAGGGGAAAAAATGCGGACGGAACCGCACCTTGGTGTCGGGTCCGAACAGTTCACGAAAGAAATATTCGAGCGTACCCTTCAATTCACCCAAGGTGACACCTTCATCCACGTAGAGGCCCTCCATTTGGGTGAACTGGGCCAGATGCGTGGCATCCACTTCGTCGCGACGGTAAGCGGCACCGGGGGCAATAATCCGGATCGGGGGCGTCTCCCGCTCCATGGTCCGGACCTGCACGCTCGAGGTGTGAGTCCGCAGCAGCCGTCCGTCGTGCAAATAAAAAGTGTCCTGCTCGTTGCGCGCCGGATGATCGGGCGGTGTATTGAGCGCGTCGAAACAATGCCACTCGGTCTCGATGTCCGGCCCCTCGGCCAAGGCAAAACCCATCCTCCGGAAAATTTCCACCGCCCGCCGCTGCAGATGCTGCAGCGGATGCAAACTTCCGACCGTCCGCGCCACGCCAGGCAAGGTCGGGTCGATCTGCGACAATTCCGCGTCCTCGGCCGCGGCGGAAAGCTCCGACCCGCGCACCTCGAGCGCTCCGGTGATCGCAGTGCGCACCTCATGAAGGAGCTTGCCGATTTCCGGACGCTCCTCCTTGGCCAGATGCCGCATCTGCTCCCCCGCCTGAGTGAGCCCGCCCGCTCGCCCCGTAATGGCCACCCGGACCCGCTCGAGCGCGGACAAATCGGCGGCCGCTGCGATGTCGCGCAGCGCGCCGTCCCGCAGAACAATGAGTTCCTCACGCATGTGCATCGGATTGTAGCCGCTCGCCCTGTGGAGGGCGAGCGTCCCCGCGAGCCGGGTGCGGAATGAGCGGCCGCGGACGGCCGCCCTCCACTCAGGCCGCTTTCAGGGCCGCCGCACCCCTGGCCACGATTTGTTGGAACGCGACCTCGTCAGTCACGGCCAGATCGGCCAGCATTTTGCGGTTGACCGCGATGGACGCCTTTTTCAGACCCTCCATCAACCGGCTGTAGGTGATTCCCTCGGCGCGGCACGCGGCATTGATGCGCGTGATCCACAGACCGCGGAAATTCCGCTTGCGCGTCTTACGGTCGCGGGTCGCCCAGACTTGGGCTTTCATCCGGGCGTCCTTCGCGTAACGGAACAATTTGCTGCGACGGCCACGGTAACCCTTGGCCTTCGACACCATCGTTTTGCGCCGCTCACGACTGGCCGGCGCGTTTGTTGCTCTTGGCATCTATTTTCCCGCCTTGCGGCGGTCTCCTCGGGACAGATCGTTTCGTTGTTCGGCCGTGCACCTCATCCATCCCGTGAGCCCCGTATCGCGGGGCCAGGTGCGCCAGCCGGCGTCAATCTCTAACCAAACGGCAGGTTCTCCTTGATACGGGCCACGTCGGAGGCGTCCACCAGGGCGCTCTTCGCGAGGTGCCGCTTCCGCTTGGCGCTTTTCGACGACATCAAGTGACGGCGGGAAGCGTGGGAGCGGAGGACCTTGCCGGTGCCAGTGACCTTGAAGCGCTTGGCCACGGCTTTCTTTGTTTTTCTGCGAGCTACCGATTTCGGCATAAGGCGTGAGAAAGTATCCGGCGGCCGGAGCCGGAGCAAGCCCTAACTACTCCATCCAATTCAGGACGTTGAAATTGGCACTGACCATCACCGTGATCACGGTCGCCACGACGAGCAAACCAATCGCTGTCCCTGTGGCCGCCAGAAGAATCAGCCAACGGTTGAATTCGTCTTCCGGGTCGCGCGTTTGCATGGCGATTTACCTACACCCTTGCCCGACGTCGCGGAAGCAAAAACCCCCGCGGACAGCACGCGGTAATCCGCCTCGTATCGGCGGCCGCGGCAACGCAGCCCCTCGAGGCGCAGGTGAACCGACTTGTCCAGCAGTGAGAGCACCCCCGCCCCGATCAAGGTGGGAGCACTCGCCCCTCCAACTATTTCCGGGACGAAAACAACGCGCAATTGCTGCAAAGTTCCGGCCGCGAGCATGGCTGCCAAACGCTCCGCCTGACCACGCGGCCCGAGCAATTTGCCGTCGAAGCTCAGCCGCACCCGGACCTCACCCGCCTTGCTCACTCGCTGTGCTCGATTTGATCCTCGAGCTGGTCGACCTCCTCCCGCATGTCACGCAGGTTGATCGACTCGTGTGACGACGAACGGTAGAAAAGAAAAATAACGCCGCCAGCCAGACTACCCAACGTGTTGATGAGAAAGCCGGTCACGGAGATCAAGGTGGCGATGGCCGCCCCCACCCCGAACGGGGCAAGCAGGGACACAAAGAGACTCTCCCGCAGACCAATACCCGAGACACTGATCGGGATCGCCGTAATCACCGCGACAATCGGCATGACCGAAAATATATCGACCACGCCAAGCAGGTCGGTGAAGGCGCGGGCCGCGCAATAAAACGTGGTGAAAAACATGCCGAAAAGCGGAAAGGAAATAAGCAAAGCCCAGATGGTCAGACGCCAGCCTTTGGCATACATGTGACAAGCCGCCGAAATTTCCACAATCCTCCCGCGCAGGGGCGTCCACCGCGGCAGATAATGGACCCAGCCCAGCCCCGAGCCGATAAACATGCCCAAGATGATGATCAAAGCGGCCGCGAGCAGCCACAAAAGCAAATTCAGCAGGGTCGAGCTTCCCTCCGCGTGATTGAGCAAGTCGTAACGGAAATAAAGAAACGCCACGCTCAAGAAAATCAGCGCAAGCATCCCGATCACGCGGTCCATGAACACGCTCAAGAGCGCTGCGGCCTTGTTGTCCCTCGCTTCGCGCATGGTCAGGAACATTTTCACCACGTCGCCGCCGGTCGACCCGAGCATGAAGAGGTTGAAGAACATCCCGATCATGAACAACTGCCAGGTCCGCAGCCACGTCATGTGGATATTCTGCACCGCCAGCAGGATCTTCCACCGCGCCGTGGCTACGATGGTGCAAAGAAAAAATACCCCGACCCCCGTCGCCAGCCAGCGCCAGTCGGCCAGCTTGACCGCCTCGAGCATTTCACGCCGACGCACGGGATCATGGAAGACCCACCAGAGAAGACCGATGGTGACCGCCAACTGCAGCACCGTGAGCAAAGTTTTTTTCATGCGCCGAAACGGGCTTCAATCAATCAGTTATGCGCGCGGGACGAAATCACTTTTTTGGCGACCTCCTCCCCGCTGGCCATGACCGCGTCGATGCTCGCCCCGCAAATCGTGTCGCCCGCCACCTGCACGCCCGGCGGCACCGCGCCCCACGGCGCCGGACGACAACGAAAGCCCGGCAACTGCTTGGGCACCGCATAGGGCACCTTGATATAGGCCAGCGGGCGCATCGATCGCCGGTCCTGTCCAAACCATGATGCCACTTCGGACGCTACCGCCTCCGCATCGGCGGCGCGGGGATGACCGGGCAGAACCGTAACGCTCCACAAATGCGCGCCCTGCGGCGCAAGACCGGGCGAGGCATTGCTGACCAAAGCCGCATGCAACACCGGACTCTCCCCGTGTCTGGGCGGGAGGCACAGCCACGGCTCGCGATAAAACGGACGTTCCGCCGCGAAGTAATGCACCGCCGTGGCCCGCGCCGCACGCGGACGACCGCTCCCCAGCAACCGACAGGCCGCAGGTTCGTCGAGGGCCAGGACAACCTGGTCCCCGGCCAGAAACTCCCCGTTCGAGAAACGCACCCCGCAGACCGTGCCCTGCGCAAAGACAAGCTCCTCCGCTCGCATTCCGTAACGCACCGATGCGCGGGGAATCCCCGCAACCAACTGCTCGGCCAGAGCGCCGATTCCCCGGGCCGGAAGCAGGGCTCGCCCCATGACAAAGCCCCGCAGATAGCCAAGGAAAAGCTCCCCGCTGGTCTGCAACTCCGGATCGAGCAGCACACCACCGAAAAAAGGTCGGGCAAAACGGGTGAAAAAATCTTCGCTCAAGCCGTATTGCCGCAAAAACTCCTCGGTCGATAGGGTGTCGTCCACTCCCCGCGGCCCGAAAGACCTAGCCGCCAGACGCAGCAAACGAATCAAATCGGCGAACGGTATGACGTCCGCCCGAAGCGCACCGAACACCGCCGAAGGCCGGCGCAATGGATTTTCCAGCGTGCACGGGTCACCACGCCCGACAAACATGGCACCTGCCCGGAAGCGTCCGCCCCCCAGCGCACCGAAATCAAGATGCCGGCGCGCCGTCGGGTAGGAATCGAGAAGCACTTGAAACCCGCGATCAAGAATAAAGCCCTCCCGCGTCCGGTCAGACACCGCCCTCCCTCCCGCACGCTCGGATGCTTCACAGAGCTGAAACGGGTGCTTTGCGTCCGCCAGCACCTTGGCGCAAGTCGAACCCGCCAAACCCGCACCGACCACAATAGTCATTCCGTTGTCAACGCCTCCGCGCCTCAAGTTGAACAAATTTTTCTCGCACCATGAACAATACATCCTAACGTCCAAGCTCCATCATGCACCAGATCGCACCTCTCAAGTTCGAGAAAGAAATCATCGACGAGTTGAAATACACCATGGCCCGTGATCAGGGCACCGCCTCGCGCCGCGAATGGTGGATTGCCACCTCCATGGCCATCCAACGCATCGTCATCGCGCGCATGATGAAAACCCTCGCTGTCCACAACGAGCAAAACGTCCGCCGCGTCTACTACATGTCCATGGAGTTCCTCATGGGGCGCCTCTTTGCCAACAACATGATCGCCGCCGGCGTCTTCAACCAGGTCAACGAAGCCCTCGACAACCTCGGTCACCCGCTCGAAGAAACCCGAGACGAGGAATACGACATGGCACTCGGCAATGGCGGCCTGGGGCGTCTCGCCGCCTGCTTCCTCGACTCGCTGGCGACCCTCGACCTCCCCGCCGTCGGCTACGGCATCCACTACCAATACGGCCTCTTCAAACAGGAATTCCGCCACGGCTACCAAGTGGAACTTCCCGACGCGTGGATCCAATACGGCTCGCCTTGGGAAATCATCCGCCCCTCGCACCAGCAGGAGGTCCCGGTCTACGGCCATGTCGAGGCAGTGGACGACGGCCTCGGCCACACCCGCTCGGTCTGGGTCGGTTTCCGCAAGATCATCGGTGTCCCTTATGACATTCCCATCCCCGGCTACGGCACCGAGACGGTCAATTTCCTCCGCCTCTGGGAATCCAAGGCTCCCGAAGAATTCGATTTCGACGCCTTCAACCGCGGCGGTTACGAAGAGGCGGTCCGCCAGAAAAACATGGCCGAGACGATCAGCAAAGTCCTCTACCCGAACGACAACACCGAGGCAGGGAAGGAACTTCGCCTCCTCCAGCAATACTTTTTCACCGCGTGCTCCCTGCGCGACATCATCCGCCGGTTCCAGAAGGACAACTCGGACTGGTCCAAATTCCCGGAGAAAGTCGCCATTCAACTCAACGACACCCACCCGGCCATCAGTATACCCGAACTGCAGCGCCTTTTGGTCGACGACTACGGCCTTTCGTGGGACCAAGCCTGGTCCATCGTTACCCGCACCTTTGCCTACACCAACCATACCCTTCTGCCCGAGGCGCTGGAGAAATGGAGTGTCGGACTCCTCCGCAAAGTCCTTCCCCGCCACGTGCAGATCATTTTCGAGATCAACAAAAGCTTCCTCGAGGAAGTTGAAAAGAAGTGGCCGGGCGATGTGGAGAAAAAGCGCACCCTCTCCCTTATCGAGGAAAACCATGAGCAAATGGTCCGCATGGGCCATCTCAGCGTGGTCGGCAGCCACTCGGTCAACGGCGTGGCCGCCCTGCACACCAAGCTGGTCAAATCCGACCTCTTCCCCGAATTCGACGCGCTTTATCCCGGACGCATCAACAACAAGACCAACGGCATAACCCCGCGCCGCTGGCTCGTGGCCTGCAACCCCCGCCTCTCCGACCTCATCACCCGCACGATCGGCAGCGGTTGGGAGCGTAACCTCGACCTTCTTCGCAAACTCGAACCCCACGCCAATGACGTCGAGTTCCGCGAGGAATTCATGGCGGTCAAACACGCCAACAAAGTGAGGCTGGCCAAACGCATTTTTGATGAATGCGCCGTTACCGTCGATCCCTCCGCCATGTTCGACGTGCAAATCAAGCGCCTCCACGAATACAAGCGGCAACACCTCAACCTTCTCCACATCCTCTGGCTCTACCGCCGTCTGCTCAAAGACCCGAATCTCGACATCCCGCCGCGTGTTTTCATCTTCGCGGCCAAAGCGGCGCCCGGTTATGACACGGCCAAGCTCATCATCAAGGCGATCAACGCCGTAGGTGCGAAAATCAACGATGACAAGCGCATTAAGGACAAACTCAAAGTCGCCTTCATGCCCAATTACCGCGTGTCCTTGGCCCAGCGCATTGTTCCCGCCGCCGACCTCTCCGAACAAATTTCCACCGCCGGCAAGGAGGCCTCCGGCACCGGGAACATGAAGCTCGCCCTCAACGGTGCGATCACGATCGGCACCCTCGACGGCGCCAACGTCGAAATCCTCGAGGAAGTCGGCAAGGACAACATCTTCATTTTCGGCCGCACCGTGGACGAAGTGCGCAAGCTGGTGGCCGCCGGCTACAACCCGCAAAACTTCTACGAGTCGGATCCCGAGCTCGCCGCGGTTATCGACTGGCTCGGCACCGACTATTTCACCCCTGACGAAGGAGCCCATGTTCTCGCCCCGCTGCGGGACAACCTCCTCTACCACGACCCTTACCTCTGCCTGGCCGACTTCAAATCCTATTGCCAAGCCCAGGAAAAAGTCTCCGCCGCATTCCAAGACAAAGCCCGCTGGGGTAAAATGGCCGTCCTCAACACCTCGCGTGTCGGGAAATTTTCAAGCGACCGCACCATTTTGGAATACGCCAAAGACATCTGGCACCTCGATCCGGTCCGGATCCCCGCATAATCCCCACGCACGGGCCCGTGGCATCGGCATCCTGCCGATGATCCCCGCCACCTCACGCACCTCTCAGGACAGGGGGCGCGGGCGTCACGACTGGTCCCCGCCCCCTTTTGCCTTTCCAACCCGCAGCGCACCCGACCTTGCCTCAGCGCGCCGCAACGGTCATCCTCCCATTTACGGCGCGCCACCCATACGCGCGCCCTGCGGCGCCCCACGCGCCCCGCTCCATGGCCAGCGTCACCCTTCAAAACGTCACCAAAATCTACCGTGGTCGCCGCGGTGAGGAGATCCCCGCCGTCCTCGATCTCTCCCTCGAAGTCCCCGACAAGTCTTTCGTTGTTCTCCTCGGCCCCTCCGGTTGCGGCAAAACGAGCACCTTGCGCATGGTCGCCGGTCTCGAAAGTCTTACCTCCGGCCGCATCCTCATCGGCGACACCGACGTGAGCGGACTCCCCCCCGGGGATCGCGATGTCACCATGGTCTTCCAGAACTACGCGCTCTACCCGCATCTCACCGTGGCCGAAAATCTCGCTTTCGGCCTCCGCGTCCGGCGTCTTCCCTCCGCCGACATTGCGCGCCGGGTCCGCGAAGCCGCCGCCATCCTCGGTATTGAGGAACTCCTCGCGCGGCTGCCCCGCGACCTTTCCGGCGGACAACAGCAGCGCGTCGCGGTGGGCCGCGCCATCGTCCGCCAACCCCGCGTCTTCCTTTTCGACGAACCCCTCTCCAATCTTGACGCCAAGATGCGGGCACAACTCCGGGCCGAGTTGATCAAGCTCCACCAGCGCCTCCAGACCACCATCATCTACGTGACCCACGATCAGGCCGAAGCCATGACCATGGGGACCAGCATCGCCGTTCTCCGCGACGGCACGCTGCAACAATCCGGCCGCCCACTCCATCTTTACAACGAACCTTGCAACTCCTTCGTGGCCGGTTTTCTGGGCGGACCACCGATGAACTTCATCCGCGGGACGCTTCACCCCCGCGAAGGCTCCCGCCTGATTTTTCGCGAAAGCGGCGGCTCCCTCGAAATCGAGCTCGCTCCACGCACCAACGCCAGTCGCCTTGCCGGAATGGAAGTCCTTCTCGGCCTCCGCCCTGAACATTTCCAACCGCTCCTGCCCGGCGAAACCCCAGACGCCGCAACCTTCCCCGCCCACCTCGACATCGTCGAGCCGACCGGCGCCGAATCCATTTGCTACCTCCAAACCGGCGCCAACACCCTCATCTGCCGCAGTCGTCATATCATAGACACACGCGAAGCCGGACACCGCATGCTTTTTCGCGCCAATTCCTCGAAGCTTCTCCTCTTTGACCCGGCCACCGACCAGCGGATCGACTGACATGACCCTTCTCCGCACCCGCGAAAACGTCGAGCACCAGGAGGACCTCACCCTCGCCCCTTTTGCGCAAAAGTCCTCCGCCACCCGCGGCCGCCTCCATCCGCAACCCGCCCATCGCTGGCGCAGCGAGTACCAACGCGACGTCGCCCGCATCATCCACTCTGCCGCCTTCCGTCGCCTCGAATACAAAACCCAAGTCTTCCTCAATGGCACCGGCGACCACTACCGCACGCGTCTCACCCATACCATGGAAGTCGCGTCGATCAGCCGCACCCTGGCCCGCGCCCTTGGACTGAACGAAGACCTCGCCGAAGCCGTCGCTCTGGCCCATGACCTCGGCCACGCTCCCTTCGGCCACTCCGGCGAGGAAACCCTCGACCGCCTGCTCAAGGACCACGGCGGCTTCGACCACAACGACCAAAGCCTTCGCGTGGTCACTCTGCTCGAAAGTCCTTACGGGGATTTCGACGGCCTCAACCTCACCTTCGAAGTCCTCGAGGGCGTGCAAAAGCACGCTACCGCCCGAATCGCGCCCGACCTCGGCAATTATCCCTGCGCCTGCCTCGAAGGACAAATCGCCGACCTCGCCGACGAAATCGCCTACTATGCACACGACGTGCAGGACGGGCTGGAAGCGGGACTGATCAAACCCGCCCAACTTTCCGACGTCGCTCTCTGTGCCGAAATCTCGCGCCATAACGGACTCGACCTCGCGGGCGCCGATGCCAAGACCGCACGGCTCAGTCTCGCGCGCCTGCTCTCCAACCATCTCATTCACGACGTGCTTGAAGCCAGCGCCGCCCGCATCGCGGCCGCGGGCGTGCAGAGTGCGGACGACGTCCGTCGCCACCCGGATCTCCTCATCGGTTACACCGACCGCACCGCTGCTGCAGCCAAAGCCCTTCGCTCCTTCCTCTATGCGCATCTCTACTTCCACCCCGAAGTCAACGATGCCAACCAGCGCGCCTGCCAAATGATGGCCGCCGTTTTCACTGCCTACCTGCAAGATCCCAGTCAGATCGGCCGCGAAGCGACCCGCCGCGTGCCGAACAGCGGGCTCTACCGCGCCGCCGGTGATTACATTGCCGGCATGACCGACCGTTATCTCCTCCGCGAACATGCCCGCCTCTTCCATGGTGCCTGACTCCGGCGGCCTCTGGCCGGCGCGCCCCTCCGCGCTGACCCGCCTCTGGCAAGTCGCCCGGATCGCTATCCTCGTCTGGCTCGGACTCCTTGCTTTCCTCGCTCTCTCCCAACGATCGATGATCTATTTCCCGTCCAAAAATAACCCCACGAGTCTCGAGCGTGAAGCCCTCACCCGGGGATTCGAGCCGTGGAAAAATCCTCAAGGCGAAGTCATCGGATACCGCAGCCTCCCATCTCCCACCGATCCCCGTCCACCGGTCGCTCTCCTCATCTTCCACGGCAATGCCGGCTACGCCATGCATCGCGCCGACTACGCCTCGCTCCTCCGCGCTGCCGCGCCCGACCACGCCATCTCGGTTTACCTCCTTGAATACCCCGGCTACGGCGCACGTGCCGGCAGCCCCTCGCAAGATTCCTTCCTCGCCGCCGCCAGTGAAGCCGTGGCAAACATCCCGAGGTCAATTCCCGTCATCGTCCTCGGCGAATCCATCGGCACCGGCGTCGCTGCCGCCACCGCCGCCGCAAACCCCGACCGCATCCAAGGCCTCCTCCTCCTCACCCCGTTTGATCGCCTCGCCAACGTCGCCCAGCACCATTACCCGATCCTCCCCATCCGCTGGATCATGCGCGACCAATACCCGGCCGAAGATTGGCTCAAAAAGTACCAAGGTCCGATAGTCATCATCCTCGCCGCCAACGACACCATCGTCCCCGCCAAATTCGGCCAAAAACTCCACGACACCTACGCTGGCCCCAAACTTCTCCTCATCGCCGACCAAGCCGACCACAACGATCTCCTCCACGCCCTTCCCGAATCCACCTGGCAACAGGCCCTCGACTTCCTCCTCCCCCGGTAGCGCCGGCTGGGCCCAGCCGGCCGCACGCCTTCACTTAAGCTTCCAACTCAGGTCTCAGCCTTGCCTTCTACCTTCTCCGTTTGATCCCGAACGAATACCCGCTCCGGTGCCTCCCGCCTCCCGCCGCGCGCGCCTTCACGTGCGTCGCCGTCGGATCCAACAGCGTCGTGTATTTGTAATCGAAGCCGTCGAGCTTCAGCCGCGGAATCTTCATTCCGATAAAGCGCTCGATCGATTCGATCATGGCCAAGTCCTCCGCCGTCACGAGAGTGAAGGCATCACCCACGGCCTGCGCCCGCCCCGTTCTCCCGATGCGGTGCACGTAATCCTCCGGATGCCCCGGGATGTCATAGTTGATCACGTGGGAAACCCCCGCGATGTCCAACCCGCGGGCCGCAATGTCCGTTGCGACCAGGACCTCGTAGCGCCCGTTCTTGAAGCCTTCGAGCGCTTCTTCGCGCTCACGCTGTGTGCGATTGGAGTGCAAGGCCACCACCGAGTGGTTCTCTTTCTTCAGCTGACGCGCAATCCGATCCGCCCCGTCCTTTGTCCGGCAGAATACCAACACGCAGTCGAAATTAGTTTTCTCCATCAACCCCGAAAGCAATTCGTATTTCTGATCCATCCCCACCGGATAAAACGCGTGCGTGATCGTTTCGGCCGGTGACATCCGGATGCCGATCTCGATTTTTTCCGGATCATTGACCGCGAATTTGGCCAGCGACTCGATCTCACTGGGCATGGTCGCCGAGAAAAACAGGGTCTGACGATTCTTCGGTAGCTTCTGGATAACGCGCCGCACCTGCGGCAGAAATCCCATGTCGAGCATCCGGTCGACTTCGTCGAGGACGAGAAACTCCAGTCCCCCAAGCGGCACTTCGTTCTGTTCCATGAAATCGAGCAAGCGCCCCGGCGTGGCCACGATGATATCCGTCCCGCGTTGCAACTCCTCCCGCTGCTTCCCGTAGCCCACCCCGCCGTAAAGCAACGTCACGGTCAAATCGCTGAACCGCCCGTAATCGCGGAACGCCGTCTCCACCTGCATGGCCAATTCCCGCGTCGGCTCGAGCACCAGACACCGCGGCTTCTCCTGATGCGAACCCAGTTTGCTCAAAATCGGCAACCCGAAAGCCGCCGTCTTCCCCGTCCCCGTCTGGGCCGAACCCATAAGGTCCTTGCCCGATAAAATCACGGGAATAGCTCGCAGCTGGATCGGCGTGGGATCGACAAACCCCATCGACTGAACCCCATGCACCACCGCATCCGACAACCCCAACTCGTTAAAACCCATAAATAAAAAACCTCACGTAAGAACCATGAGTATCTCCCACCAAGTGCCACCCGCAAAGAACAAACTGCGCCGCCGGGCTCCGGCCACCACCCGTTCGCATTGCCCGCCCATGCCGGATGATCGACAATAAAATCGAATCCATGACCTGACACGCTGCAAAACTGGAGGACGTCCTGGCCGAACTCGGCACGAAGCCCCGGGCTGGGCTCACCGCGGCCCAAGCCGCCGCGTTGCTTGCCCGGCACGGACCCAACCAACTTCCCGCTCCGCCCCGTGACCGCCTGCTCAAACGTTTTCTCCTCCAATTCCACAACGTCCCGATCTACGTCCTTCTCGCCGCCGCGATCGGCACCGCGCTTCTCGATGAGTGGATCGACACCGGTTTCACTATCTAATACGCCCGCACCGTGGCTATCAATACCCTCGTGATCGGCCAGATGTTCTACCTCTTCAACAGCCGTTATATCGTGGCACCTTCGTGGAATTGGTGCGGAATCTTCGGGAGCCGGCCGGTTCTTCTTGCCGCCATCACTCTCCTCGTCCTGCAAGCCCTCTTCACCTACACTGCGCCGATGCAGTCCCTCTGCCGAACCATGCCGCTCGCGCTCGATGACTGGCTCCGCATCTTCGCCTTCGGCCTTTTCGTCTTCCTCGCCGTCGAAATCGAAAAAGTCTTCCTCCGCCGCAGAACAGGCAAAGCCGGGAACACCATTTCACCTATCCCTTGCAGCGGCCGTCTATAACCGCCATGATCATCGACCAGCAGTCTGTCTCCCTCGACCCGCGTGATCCGGAGTTCGTCCAAGACCCCTATCCCTTTTACGCCGAACTGCGCGACCACTGCCCCGTCTTCCACTGGAAGGAATTAGGCCACTGGTGCTTCGCCGGCTACCAAGACGTCAGCGCCCTCCTCCGCGACCGCCGCTTCGGACGCCAGATCCTCCATCTTGCCACCCGCGAGGAGCTCGGATGGCCCGAAGCACCCGCGCATCTCGCGCCGTTCTACAAATTCGAAGAACACTCCCTGCTCGAAATCGAACCCCCAGTGCACACCCGCCTGCGCGGGTTCATCAATCCCTCGTTCCTCCCGCGCCAGATCGAGCGACTCCGTCCGGAAGTGGAGCGTCTGTCGCACGAACTGATCGACCAATTCGCCGCACAGGGATCCACCGACCTGATCGCGTCCTTCGCCGAACCGGTCCCCGTCATGGTCATCGCCCGCTTCCTCGGCGTCCCCGACGCCATGGGGCCGCAGATCCTCGCATGGTCCCATGACATGGTCGCCATATACCAGGCCCGGCGGGATCGCAAAGTGGAGGACCGCGCCGTCGCCGCCACCATTGCCTTCAGTGCTTACATGCGCGGACTACTTGCCGAACATCGTGCCACCCCCGGCGAAGATTTTCTCTCGCAACTTCTCACCGCCCGCGACGACGACGGCACCGCGCTGACCGAGGACGAGCTGGTCACCACAGCCATTCTTCTCCTCAATGCCGGCCACGAAGCCACGGTCCACGCAATCGGCAACGGTGTGCAGGCACTCCTTGCAGGCGCAGGCCCGGCCGCGTTCCTCACGGCGCCGGCCACCTGCACCGAGGAAATGCTCCGGTTCGACACTCCTCTGCACATGTTCAAGCGCTACGCCCTGGAGAACGTCGAGTATCGCGGGATCAAACTGCGGCGCGGCGACCAAATCGGTCTCCTCCTCGGCTCGGCCAATCGCGACGAGCAAAAGTTTCCCCTGCCCGACATCTTCAATCCCGCGCGCAGCCCCAACCCGCACCTCAGCTTCGGCGCCGGCATCCACTTCTGCATCGGGGCTCCCCTGGCCCGCCTGGAGCTCCAGACCGCCCTCCGCGTCCTCTGCGAACGGCTTCCCACCCTGCAACTGGATGGCAAAGCCCGCTACCGCGACACGTGGCACTTTCACGCCCTTGAATCACTCCCGGTGAGCTGGTGACACCTTACCCACGAACCCTCTCCTGGCTCGGCCGGCGCCGCCTCTGTAACCATTCCAAAGCACCCTCCTCCCCGTTGAGGTCCTTCACCATGACGCCGCCGTGTTGCGCAATGCCGTACCTGCGCTTATAAGTTTGGGGTGCTCTCCCCTGCTCGCAGTTTCTGCAGCCCTTTGAGTTGGATGCTCTTGGCTCTAAGTTGGGGCCTGACCGGGCACGCCGACACCGAGCTGAATGTGCCCGGGCACCGGCTGGTCTGGAATGACGAGTTTGAAGCGCCCTCGGTGGACGTCAGCAAGTGGGACGTCGCCACCGGGGTCAATGCTTGGTATCAGCGCGCCAGCGATAGGCGGTGGGTGGAACCGCAATGGTTCAATGAGCCCTTCGCGCCGTGGCTTCAAGCAGGAACCATCAATGGCGAACGCCAATACTACTCGCCGAACAATGTGACGGTGAACGACGGCGTGCTGCAGATTCAGGCAAGGCGCGAGACCGTAGCCAACCCGGTGGGTATCTACGATCCGCAGTTCCACCGCTACACCTCGGGAAAGCTGAACACCGCGGACGAATTTCAGTTCCGCTTCGGCATCGTGCGGTGGCGGGCCCAGTTGCCGGCGGGCCAAGGCATGTGGCCAGCCCTCTGGATGCTCAATGCCCCGAACCCTTGGTATTGGGACGATGAAATCGACGTGATGGAGGCCCGCGGCTCACTTCCGAACATCACGACCAGTGCCCACCACTTCAAAACGGGCGTCGACCGCGTCAACCGATACAACAGCGCCGAACTCAGCA
>Ga0247840_10001121_pt1 | contig 53639 bp, 42 predicted proteins | sample LaCruzMarch2015__FD_192404 | JGI IMG/M metagenome (GOLD analysis project Ga0247840, IMG submission 192404) | Freshwater microbial communities from meromictic Lake La Cruz, Castile-La Mancha, Spain - LaCruzMarch2015_17m | ecosystem: Environmental > Aquatic > Freshwater > Lake | place: Spain... | reverse complement strand
CCAGAACTCGATGCCCAATTCGATCTGGCTATGGCCGAGATTCAGGAAGATAGGCGCTTTTCCCTGCCAGCGGTCGATTATATATCGGGTGCATTCGCCGGGCACATGCGGATGGCCGTTACTCTTATCGCTGTAGATGTGGCCGATCATAACCGCCCCCGGCACGATCCCGAGGCGCTCTTCAATATCTTGGAATCGTTCTTCCAGATGCTGCCGAAAGCTTTTACCCTCGACGAATTTCTCTGAAAAGACGGTAGTCTGAAGCTGGTTGACGAGGATCGTGGAACGGGGGGTTCTGACGTTGGGTACGAAAAATTGACGGGGGGCCAGGAACTTTTGAATACGTTCCCGGCCAGGGATTTTTTTTACGGCGGCTAGGATACTTTCCATGATCAAATGCCCCAGCGGATCATCACCGACGGGCAGGATGGGCAAGACTTCCATGCCGGTGGCAAGAAGCCTGAGGGTGTAATTCAATCCGCTTCCCCCCAGACTTTCTTCCTGTTCAACGACATGTTTTCTCCCCAGTTGGAGCGCGCCGCCGCAGCGGAGGATATTTTCAAAGGCCCCGCTGCCGACGGTTATGACTGGGAGCTGTTTTTCCTGTAATGCCTGCATCGATTTATCTGTTACCTATATTCTTATAAACTCGCAAAAAGTCGTCAATTCTCATCCTATGGCTGCCGTTACTACCTCCGCCACCTGGCGGCAATATCGCTCCGTTTCCTCATCTGTCGGTCCTTCCACCATGACTCGGCACATGTTCTGGGTTCCCGAATAACGCACCAGGACACGTCCCTTTTCTCCCAGGATATCTTCCACAACCTTGATCGCTTGGACAATCTCGGGGATGGTTTCAATATCCGGTTTTGATTTTACATCGATATTGATCAATTTCTGGGGGAAAACGGCCATTACCTTTGCCAATTCGGAGAGGGGTTTCTTTTCTTCCTGCATGGCGATAAGTACCTGCAGGGCGGTCATGATGCCGTCTCCGGTCGTATGATCATGGAGAAAGATCAGGTGCCCCGATTGTTCGCCTCCGATGGACGCCCCACGGGCCTTCATTTCTTCGAGGACGTACCGGTCTCCCACCTTGGCTGCAACCATGTCAATGTCCATTGATTTAAATGCCTGCAAGAGGCCAAGGTTGCTCATTACCGTGGCAACGACCAGGTTGTTGGTGAGAATCCCTTTTTTCTTCATTACCTTGGCGCAGATGGCCATGAGGTGATCCCCGGTCAGGACGTTGCCTTTTTCATCAACGGCGATCAGGCGGTCCCCATCGCCGTCGAAGGCAAATCCCACGTCGGCATTTCTTTTCAAGAGTTTCTCCACCAGCATCTCCGTATGCTGGGAACCGCATTTATCGTTGATATTTGCTCCGTTCGGCTGATCGAAGCGGGTGGTGACGTCCGCGCCCAGTTCCAGGAAGGTCTGGGGGGCAACGCGATAGGTGGCGCCGTTGGCGCAATCCAATTCCAGTTTCATACCCTCGAGACTGAATTCCTTGGGAAAGGTGCTTTTCAGAAAAACTATGTAACGATCCCTGGCACCTTCGATGCGGTAGGCCTTGCCCAGTTCGTGGGATGAGGGGTGGAGAGTGTGCATGTTGTTCCGAAAGATAAGTTCTTCGATCTCTAGCTCTGTTTCATCGGGAAGTTTATAACCGTCGCTGGAAAAGATCTTGATGCCGTTATCCTGATACGGGTTGTGGGATGCCGAGATGACGATGCCGGCATCGGCCCGCATGCTTTGGGTGAGAAAGGCAATCCCCGGTGTCGGCATGACCCCGACCAGAATCGCATCGACGCCCATAGAGCAGATTCCGGCAACGAGGGCATTTTCGATCATATAGCCGGAAATCCGGGTGTCCTTGCCGATGATGATTTTAGGATGGTGGTCCCGGCGCTTGAAATAATGGGCTGTTGCCTTGCCGACATTCAGGGCCATTTCGGGTGTCATGGGGTATTCATTGGCCACCCCTCTGATTCCGTCCGTCCCAAACAATTTTCCCATAAACACTCTCCTTCGATATCAACAAAGATCGCCGGTGTGTATCCCCGGCGATCTATTATGTCAATCAATTTGTATCAGTATTCCCTATACGTTCTGTCTATGATAAATAAGGGAAGCCTCGATGAATTTGCGGAAAAGGGGATGGGGGTCCGTTGGCCGGGACTTGAACTCCGGATGGAACTGGCATCCCAAAAACCACGGATGGTCAGGAAGTTCAATGATTTCCGCCAGACGGCCATCCGGAGAAACGCCGGTGATTCTTAGATTATTTTCTGTCAGCGTCTTCTTGAAATCATTGTTGAACTCATAGCGGTGCCGGTGCCTTTCATCGATTTCCGCGACGCTGTAGGCATCGAGGGCGAAGGAAGATTCCTTCAGTATGCATGGATAGGAGCCAAGGCGCATCGTCGCCCCTTTTTCCTTGACAACCTTCTGTTCCGGAAGCAGATCAATGACCGGATAAGGTGTTTCCTCGTCAAACTCCGAACTGTTTGCCCTTTCCATACCACAGACATGACGGGCGTATTCTACGACGGCCATCTGCATTCCCAGGCAGATGCCGAAATAAGGGACCTTGTTGGTCCGTGCATAATGGGCCGCCTGGATCATCCCTTCGATGCCACGGTCTCCGAAGCCCCCGGGCACAAGAATGCCGTCTGCACCGTCCAGTTGATGATTGATACCGTCTTTTTCAATCTTTTCCGAATCTACGAATTTCAGATTAACCCGACAATCGTTGGCAATCCCGCCGTGAACAAGGGCTTCATTGAGGCTTTTATAGGAGTCCGTGAGATTCACGTATTTTCCGACGATAGCAATGGATACCTCTTCGGCAGGATGGAGCATTTTCTCGACCACATTCTCCCAAGCCTCCAAATGGGGCTGTCCCGTCCAGATATTGAGGAGATCGACTATCTTCTCATCCAGTCCTTCACGGTGGTAGATAAGGGGGACTTCATAGATGCAACTGACGTCTTTGGCGGTAAATACGGAAGCGACCTCAACATTGCAGAACAGGGCGATCTTGGCCTTGATGTCTTCGGAGAGGAAGTTTTCCGTTCGGCACAAGAGAATATCGGGCTGGATGCCGATTTCCCGCAGGGCCTTGACGCTGTGCTGAGTCGGTTTGGTCTTTACCTCTCCCGCTGTCTTGATGAAGGGGACCCAGGTGAGGTGAATAAAGGCGGCGTTCTGCTTTCCCACCTCAAGGCGAAACTGTCGCACGGCCTCTAAAAAGGGGAGGCTCTCGATGTCCCCGACGGTGCCGCCGATTTCAACGATGGCCACGTCAAAGTCCTCGGCGCTGTCACGAATGAAATCCTTTATTTCATTGGTTATATGGGGGATGACTTGTACTGTTTTACCAAGATAGTCGCCCCGCCGTTCCTTGGAAATAACGGAAAAATAGACCTGCCCTGTGGTCAGGTTATTGGACTTCTTCATGCGGGTGCGGGTGAAACGCTCATAATGACCTAGATCCAGATCCGTTTCAGCGCCGTCATCGGTTACAAAGACCTCGCCGTGCTGGAAGGGGCTCATTGTGCCCGGGTCCACGTTTATGTACGGATCAAGCTTCTGATTGGTGACCCGCAAGCCCCGGCTCTCCAGGATGGCGGCGATGGACGCGGCGGCCAGACCCTTTCCGAGCGAGGAAAGGACGCCCCCGGTCACAAAGATGAATTTAGTGTTTTTCATATGGGTTCCTTTCGTGTATTTCAAATATGGGATTCTTCAATCGTGTTCTTGATTAAACCGGCAATGACCTCCGCAGGTTCGCTGAGCAGGCACCCCACTGATTTGTCTTCCAAATACTGATCTGTCCACGGTAGATTGTATTCGTTGATAAGATTTCTGATATCATTGAACTTATATCCGAGGATGATGATCTTTTCCCTGAGGGGCAGATTTTCGTTGAAGGAAACATGGAGGAGCAGCAGTTTCCTGACGGTAAGCTGGTCTCCCAGGAGGGGGACGATGACAATGGGCGCTCCATCCCACTTTCCCTTCCCCACATAGACATGTCCCATGCTGACCATCGTTTTTTTCGTGCCCATGAGCGTTCGGGAGCGTTCTGCCCGGGAGGTCATTTGTAGTGAGACGCCTTCTCGCTTAACAATGGAAATTGTAGAGGCATCGGTGGGGTGACCGTCCATATCGAGATTATTTACCTCATAGAGGGTATAACCATTGACGGCGGCAATGGCCGGCTGCATCTTGGTCAGGGAAAGGACGTTTTTACTGGTCAGAGATTTTGCGGAGAAGCTTAGTTCCTTGAGGATCTGGAAAATCATCCCCTCCAGGATTTTTTCCTTTCTGCTGGTGCCGACGGTGACCGTTTTGGCCTGGTGCCGAATGGCGTCAATGGGGCGTGACATTTCATCTATTGCTTGGCCCAGACAAATATCAAGGCGGTCCAGGGGAGAGACGGCGTCTTCTTCACTGAAGTCGTGCCAGAAATCTTCAAGAGGGATCTTGCCTACGGCATATTTCAAAAGCAGGACAAGGTCGGAGAGGGTGTTGGCGTTAGTGACCGATAAAGCACCGGTTATGCGTTTCCGGTTCAATTCATCGCTAAAGTCCCGAACCATTTTTCGGAATTGCCGGTCGGCGATCTTCTCATAGAAGGAAACCTGCCTGTTCCCGTGGTCTGTCAGGGCAAGGCTCAACTGATTCCGGAACTCCCTGACGAAGAGGGCGTCCTTATCAATGCTCAGGGCTGCATAGTAGCCCCAGAGGTGCCCGGCGACGGTATTGAGAATGACCGGCAGGGGGTGGGAGGCTTTGGGCAGCCCGATGACGGCGTCGGCGATGAGGTTAAAGCGGTCTTCATCTTCATCGGTAAAGACCACGACGCCGGCTTTGTGGGCCTTGAAGATAGCTACGTCCTTGACGATATCGCCGACGACGGCTTCCGGATTTCCGGCTGCGCAGACGATGATCAGCGGTTCCGCCGAGAGGTCGATATGTTTCTTGTTTTCGATGACATCGGAAGAGATGGTCTTGTAGCAGAGTTCGCTGAGTTTGATGCGTATCTCGTCGGCGGCGGCCTTGTTGGGTCCGCTGCCGACGACGGCCCAGTATTTCTTCTGTTTGGACAACAGTTCTACAGAATGCCGTATATCTTCCTTTTTTTCAATGACCCGCATCATAAGCTGCGGCGCCCGTTCGAGGTTTCTCAGTTCTCCGGCAATAACGTCATCGGGCATGGTTTTCAACATCTGCGCAAAAGACAGGGCCAGAAGATGTCCGGCAATGATTTGAGAATAGAATGCCTTGGTCGAGGCGACTGACATTTCGATGTCCCGGCCGTCGCTGGTGTAGAAAACTCCCTCGGATTTAGTGGTGATGTCTGACTGCCTACGGTTGACAATGGCGATGACGAAGGCTCCCCGTTCCACTGCCATGGCCACGGCCCGGTTGGTATCCGTCGTAGTTCCCGACTGGGTGATGGGTATGATCAGGGTGTCACTGAGATCTTCCTTCGGCAGGAAACCGCTCAGCTCGGATGCTACCTTTCCTTCAATCTTGATGGCAGTATCCCGCAGGTAGCTTTCCAGAGAGTCGGCAATCGCCGCTCCCGCCACGGCCGCCGTGCCATGGCCGATAATGGTGATGTGGCGTATTCGCCCCTCCCGCAATGCCTGGCGGACCCTTTCCGGCAGGATGTCTTCCCCGAGATTGAAAACGACTTTGTCTTCAGGTGAAATGCGGTATTTTCCCCGGAGCGTTTTCTTTACAGACAGGGTCGATTCGGTGATTTCCTTGAGAAAGAAATGGGGATAGCCCCGCCGGTCGATATCGCGGGTTGTTATCTCCGCCCGTTGAATATCTGCCCGCGTCAGCAACAATGGAGTTCCATCATAGTAGGAGGAACAAATCCCGTCAACTCCTCCGGAACTGTCCTGATCGAGGATATATATCTGGCCGTTCGTGTCGGGTCGGTCGCCCGTCGAAGGCTTCTCTCCGTCCATTTTGACGAAAAACGGGGTCCCCTCCACCAGTCCGTACAATTCGGAGGCGAAGATGTAGCCGTCCGGATTGATTCCCACATAGATGGCCTGCCCGCTGCCCTTCAGGGCTAAAAAGATCTTGCCCGGTTCGATGCTGCTTCTCATGGCGATGGCATGGGAACCCTCGAAGTCATTCAAGGCCTTGCGAAACGCTTCGGCAAGATCGTTTCCCTGCAAGAGATAGCTGGAGATCACGAGGGGGATGACCTTGGTGTCTGTCGTAATTACCGGGGCGATCAGATCGTCGTCCGATTCCAGGGAAGTGCGAAGTGCCTGGTAGTTATCGATATCGCCATTGAGAACCACATCAATTGTCCAGGCGCCTGCTCCGTAAAAAGGTAACTTTAGCTGAACATTTTTCCTCGCCAGGGTGTAGCTGCCCAGGGGGTGGCAATTTTCTTCCGTGATGGATCCCACGGAGGCCCAGCGGGTATGGGCGATGGCCGCCTCCCAGGGTGTTTGGCATCGGGCACAGGCGTGAAATACCTTATCATCACTCAGGGTCTTTCTCAGGGCGTTTACGTTTCTACCCAATTCGCCGATCACCGAGCAGGTCTTGTAGATAAAGGACAGGGAGTCTTTTGTTCCGGAATCGATCTGAATGGATCCGTTCATTAGATCTCCGGGGGAGGATCGCCTCTTAAAATCTTCGAAGAGATTATCTTTCTGGAGAAGGGCCTGGATTTTATGGTCGATAGCCTCATCCTCCAAGGGAAAGACCATCTCAATGCCCGCTGAATCCCGGCCCCGGACCTCCAGGCGGTCGAGACAATTGAAGAGAAAATTGATGCTCCGGTATTTTCTGAGGGCTGCGGGAGAGATGTCGGCGGCTGATGCCGCACCGGCAAGGTCTATGATCTTGCCGAGGTTCTCCAGGATGTCTTTATCGAGAGCCCATACAATGTCCTTCATACGTGTCAGTCTGCTATTGATTGCTTCCGAATCTACGGTGGAAAAACGGTCGGCATGGATCTCGAATGAGGATTCTTCCGCGGCGAGAAAGGCCTTCATCTCCTCAAGGAGGACATAAAGACCGTCTGTCCTGGGGGTGTCAAAAAAGATGACCCCAAAAGCGTCATCCCCCTTCAACTGCCTTATTGACTTGTCCATCACCTCCAGGGTCTCCTGGCTCTCAAGATACTCCCGGACCGGGAAGGTTCCCGTGACCAAGGTTTGAATGCCTTTTCCATGGATGGTTTCGAATATCTTCCGTAGTTTCTTGTCCGGTTCGTCGTCAAGGGTCTTTTCTTTTCTTTTCACCTTGAGAATGCCCGCGAGACCGCAATGGAGTGTTGTCAGGTTCAGAGGAAAAAAGATGATGGCCTGGGTCGGGGCCTGGGACGGATGACATCCGCAACAAATATGCCAGGAACGAAATGTGCGCCGCATCCAACTGATGATCATGTTTGTCAAGGCAATAGCTGTCGCAGGGATAAGGGCGTCGATAAAGATCATAATTATCTGCATGCAGGTATTAGGGAAAAGATGCGTTCGGACACGTCATCCACTATTGCTTGCAGCCAGCCAACGCCGATGTTTACGGCTGCTTGATCGAGGTTCTGGATGCAGGATATGTAATCCATAATCTTTCCGGTATTATTTTTCTCAATGATATTTTGCAGGGCTTGTCTATTTGCGGGGTCTATATCCGCTTCCCTCCCGCTAGTCAAGGAGGCTTCAATGGCTGTCCAGTTTTCCATGAATTCTCGGGATTGCCGGATCAGATCGTCCCGTCGTTGTCCAGAAAGGATTTTTTCGCTGATCCGGATCGAGGTTTCCATCTTTTCCGAGAGGGTGCGGAAGCGGGTGAGCCTTTCCCTCAGGATCAGATTCAGCTTCTCCACCGCTCCTTCGTAAAGGGCGCCGTCGTTTGTTTGCATGAAGAAAGGGCGCCGAATGTGATCATACCACTGGCGGAGGGAGAGAATATTGGCGATGTAAATAATATTATTGTAGATACGCCGTTTGATGTCGGCGTAAAATCCCATGTGAAAACTGATTTCGTAGGCCATTTGTCCCTGTTGGCCGATTAGCTTGCCCCCTTCGGGACAATCGCCCCGGTAGACAGTGCCGGCGGCAATGACGGTCCCGTAACCAACACGTACCGGCCCGACGATGCCTCCCTGACCGCCCAGAAAAATGGGGGATTGGTTCAGCATGACTCCCCTGGGGACGTCTCCGATCAGTGATGCTGTAGCTTTATCCTGATTGGGGGTATAGTTGAAGTGTATGTAAGAACTACCTATCTCACTATGGTTCCTGCGGCTCGTTCCCCCGGCCATAAGGCAATCGCAGCAATTGATCAGACTGCCAAGAGTGACGAAGGGAAACAGGATGGTCTGTTTCATCCCGACTGTATGGGCCCCGTTGGCTTCTTCTTCCATAAGGCAGCCTTCACGGAGCTGGGCGCCGCTACCCATACTGGTGTTCGCTAAAAATGTCGAGGTAGCATAGAACCCGCCTTTAAGTTCCACATGGGGCCCCATCTGACAATTTACCGCGGTTACGGGGGCTTCGAGGCCCAACTTGACCCCCTTGGCAATAGATGTCTTTTCACCGTAAATCCTTGTTCCGGCGAAAAGGGACACACCTTCGCCGGTGATCCTGTCATTGACAACTTCTTCGCCAATATCCACCATTTCAGGATTGGGAATGTACGCCCCTTTTTCGAGAAGCTTAATTATTTTATAATTTTGGGCCATTGACAATAATTGTTATTCAATCTTCCAGGTGAAGCTTCACCATCTTTTTCTGAAAGGTGTTACGATTAATCCCGAGATAATCAGCAGCCCGGCTCTTGACGTTTTGGGATCTTTTTAAGGCGATCCTGAACAGGCAACGCTCGACTATCGCCACGACATCTTCATATAGCCTGCTTTTGCTGGTTCCCGAGGCGCAGAGAATGGTGGCGATATCTTCCAATTTCTGACCCAGGATATCCTCGGCAACGGCATGGAGTGAGGATAGCCCCTCTGCCTTGTCAATACGGGTTGTTTCTTTGCTGTTTTCGCTCATATAGGGAGGCTTTCCTTGTTTTCTTAAGAAATGAATTTCAAATAAATTATGCCGGTCAGGACCACCGCGGCGACCCAAGCGGCAACGAGGTCAGAAAGATTTGTCGTGGGTTTGTCCATCTGCGCCCTGACCTCCGCTTCCACCTCAATTTTTTCCGTGTCCAGATGGTTTACGATGTTTTGCACGAGGGGAGCAAAGGGTTCATAAGCGTTGGACACGATATGAAATCCCTTCTTGGTTGTCAAAAGGATGTAGACCTTGCTTCGCAAGCTCAGGCAACCTACATGGGTGATGTCGCTCCAGAGGAGTTCCCTTATTTTTAGCAATTTTTTAAGAGCGATGCCGCCTTCGGTGATCACGATTTTCCGGTTGACCGCCTCAATCAGGATCAGCAGAGATAAGATAAAAAAGCCGGAAAGGACGATTCTTTCCGTTGCCGATCCTTTTAGGACCAGGGACAGCGCCAGGAGGACGAAAAGAAGCAGGACGTCAATGCCCAGGGCAATAGTAAAGGATCGGCGAATGGGGTAAACGGTTTCAGACATGGTTATTCTTTCCTGATAAATGTTCCGCTTTTACCGCCGTGCTTGGAGATCAGCATGATGTCGGTAAGGATCATGTCCCGGTCGGCGGCTTTGCACATATCATAGATGGTCAGGGCGGCGACGCTTACGGCAGTAAGGGCTTCCATTTCCACGCCCGTCCGGCCCACGGTTTTTACCTTCGCTTCAATGACGATCTCTCCCCGGTCATGATTACTTTGAAAGGAGACATCGATTCCTGTCAATTCCAGGGGATGACACATGGGGATAAGGCGCCCTGTATCTTTTGCGGCCATGATCCCGGCGATTCTGGCGACGCCATAGACGTCTCCCTTGGGGATTTTGCCGCCCTCCACGAGCGCCAGGGTATCCGGCTTCATGATGACCATTCCCCGGGCTACCGCCTCCCTAGTTGTCGGCGTCTTCCCGGTAACATCTACCATCCGTGCCTGACCATATTCATCCAGGTGAGTTAATTTTGACATAAGTGTTTTCCTGATTTGGGCTGACTTACCACAGCCTTTGAGTCTCGTCAAGATAGTTGAAAAATCCTTGGGCTTTCTATATATGTTACTTGATCTCCAGCTCAAACTCAGGGAGTTGTGCTGCTGTCTTAATGTTTTCTGCTGAAGCAGGCCTGTGCAAGGTGGTCATAGAATGGGGAATGTATCGAATGATTGTTAAAATCTTTGGCAGTTCCGTAATAGGTATTGATGCCTACCTGATTGACGTCGAGGTCGATACCTCGCCGGGGTTGCCTCAGTTCTCAACGGTAGGGCTTCCCGACGTTTCCGTGCGGGAGAGTCGGGACCGGATCAAGGCGGCCATAAAAAATTCCGGCTACCCCTTTCCCCGGCATCATGTCACCGTCAATCTTGCCCCGGCGGATATCAAAAAGGAAGGAACGGGTTTTGACCTTCCCATCGCCGCAGGTATCCTGGCGGCGGAAGGTGTGGTGGGGCCGGATATGCTTCATGACTATATCCTTCTGGGAGAACTTTCTTTGAACGGGAGGATCAAGGGGGTGCACGGGGCGTTGCCGGCGGCATTTCAGGCGCAGAAAGCGGGGCTTCGTGGTATCATCCTTTCCCCGGATAACGCCCCCGAAGCGGCTATGGTTGCAGGCATTGAGGTTATTCCGGTGGAAAGCCTCTCTGAGGTAGTGGAATTTCTCAGTGGCGCCAGGGAAATCAAACCGGTGCAAATGGACGTTGAGGAGATGTTACAGGGGCCCTTGCCTGAAGACCACGACTTCCTAGATGTCCAGGGTCAGGATCAGGCCAAACGGGCGGTGGAGATTGCCGCTGCGGGAATGCACAATATACTTATGCTCGGACCGCCAGGGAGCGGGAAAACAATGCTGGCCCGGCGCCTGCCGTCCATTCTGCCGGCCCTTTCCTTCGCCGAGGCCGTCGAGGCGGCCAAAATATATTCCGTTGCCGGGCTGTTGACCAGAGGGGACGTCATGATCAGGCAGCGCCCTTTCCGGTCGCCCCATCATACCATCTCCGACGCCGGACTCATTGGCGGGGGGCAGATCCCCAAACCCGGAGAGATCAGTTTGGCCCACCATGGCGTGCTGTTTATGGATGAATTCCCTGAATTCAAGAAGAATGCCCTGGAGGCCCTGCGGCAACCACTGGAAGAGGGAACGGTGACGATTGCCCGTTCGGCCATGACGGTGACCTATCCGGCACGTTTTCTTTTCGTGGCGGCAATGAATCCATGTCCCTGTGGATATTATGGAGCTGCCCACCGGACTTGCCGTTGCAGTTCTCAGCAGATCCGCCAGTATCAGGGGAGAATTTCCGGCCCCCTCCTGGACCGGATCGATATCCACATCGAGGTTCCCGCCTTGCGATACCGCGAATTGACGGGCCGTTATCAGGGAGAGTCCTCAGCGGCCATCAGGGAAAGGATCGACGGGGCGCGAACCATTCAGCAGCAACGTTTCGGAGCAAGAATGGCGCCCTTCAACTCCCGGATGTCTGATGGAGAGGTCAAACGCTATTGTGAAATCGATAGCGACTCCCAGAAGTTGCTGGAAATGGCCATGGAGAAGCTGGGCCTAAGTGCCCGAGCCTACAAGCGGATATTGAAGGTGTCCAGAACGATCGCCGACCTCGATGGACAGGTATCCATTCAGGTTTCCCACGTTGCCGAGGCCATTCAGTACAGAAGTCTTGATAGAAAGCTTGTTTAATGGTAGGGGGATAAACATCTATTAAATAATTACAGGGGGGAATAATCATATGGAAATCCGTACCGCTCCGGTCGATCCGGGAAAGAGGAAGCCCAAACCGATGGACGAGTCAAAGCTCGGGTTTGGGAAAATTTTAACCGATCACATGTTTACCATGCCGTACCATGCTGACAAGGGATGGTATGATCCATCGATCAGACCCTACGAAAGCCTTCCCCTCGATCCGGCGGCCATGTGTCTCCATTACGGGCAGTTGATCTTTGAAGGGATGAAGGCCTATCGGGGGAAGGGTGGAGAGATAAATCTCTTTCGTCCTACGGAAAATATCAAGCGCATGAACGAATCTGCGAAGCGGCTCTGCATGCCGACTCTGGATCCGGGGATCTTTTTGGAGGCGGTTAAAAAGCTCGTGCTCCTCGAACAAGACTGGATTCCCAGGAGCAGCGGCGCCTCACTTTATATCAGACCAACGATGATTGCGACCGAGGCGGCCCTGGGTGTCCATCCCGCCAACGCCTATCTGTTCTATATTATAGTGGGACCGGTGGGGGCATACTATCCCGAAGGTTTCAGCCCGACAAAGATATACGTCGTGGAAGAGTACGTCCGTTCCGCGCCCGGTGGCATTGGCTATTGCAAGGCGGCCGGAAACTATGCGGCCAGCCTGATGGCAAGCGCCATGGCCGTCGAGAAGGGCTACACCCAGGTTCTCTGGCTTGACGCTGTCACGAGAAAATATGTGGAGGAAGTGGGTACGAGCAATATCTTTTTTGTCATCGATGACGAACTGATCACACCGCCCCTGGCAGGAACGATTCTTCCCGGCGTCACCCGCGATTCCGTTCTTCAGATCGCACGGTCATGGGGGTTGAAGGTTTCTGAACGGCCCCTGTCCATGGACGAGATCCTTGCCGCCTGCAGCAAGGGCATCATGAAAGAGGCCTTTGCCTCGGGAACAGCCGCCATCGTTTCCCCCATCGGCCAGATTTGTTACAAAGACAGGGAATATCCAATTAATGAAGGGAAAACAGGAGCCCTGACGGAGAAACTTTACCGGGAAATACTTGAGATCCAGTATGGAGAAAAGGATGATCCCTTCGGTTGGCGGATGAAGATAGGATGAAGGGAAACAAGGTTTATAACCTTTTTTAGGCGCCGGTAAGGATTAAAGATGATATTCCATGGACTTGTCCCGGCAATTCACAGCCTTGTGGAAAACGCTGTTGATAACTGTGTGCATAACTTGCCTAAGTCTGTATATGTCACGATTTTATGTCGGTTTGCCGCCATTTTGAGCAGTGATTGAATGTAGTAAAATCAAATACTTATACATGTGCTGAGGATTTTCTACGAGTTAGGCCCCACCCGTGTAAGATATGCACATGGATGAAAAAATGGCACGAATATTGACCAAGGGCTGGGGGCAGTCAGGGAGGTTAGGGATGTGTCGGAAATCGTATCTGTTTATCATTGTAATCGGAATTTTAATGGGTCTGACCTGTCTTCCCGGAAGAGCGGTCCCGGCGGAAAGCCTCTCTCTGGAGCAGGTCGCTCTGGGGCTCCAGGGGACCTATGAGAAGACCACCGATTTCAAGGCCCGTTTTATTCAGGAGGTTACACTGGCGTCGGTAAACCGGAAGGAAAGGGAGGAGGGGACCGTTTATTATAAACCCCCGCAAAGGATGCTCTGGGATTATACAAAGCCCAAAGTCAAAAAGCTGATTATCAATCCGACCAAGGCTTACCTTTATGTACCTCAAGACAAGGCGGTTTATGTGCAGGATACGGGCAAACTATTGAAATCACAAATACTTGTACGCTTATTGAACGGTCTGGGAAAGGTGACGGAGGATTTCAATCTGGCCTTTGTGAATGCCAAGGAACCGACGGATGAGGAAGGGCATTATCTCCTTTCCCTGACGCCAAAAAATGGGGATTTGGGTGTTGACAGGATTCTGGTGACGGTTCACAGGGACGATTTTACCATTATCCAGTGTCGGTTTTCCGATGTGTACGGAAACCGGACGGCCGTCTCTTTCCGCAACATAGTAATCAACGGTAATTTACCTGATAAACTGTTTCAGTTCAAGCCGCCCCCGAAAGTGGAAATCTATCCCATGCCGTAAGATCAAAAGGAGAAATATGGAAGGAATTCTGGAAATATCTCGTCTGGATGCAGGGCCCGTGAACGCACGCGGTGAGGAGTCGATGCTTCCCCCTGACCTCCAATGCGAGTGGCTTGACGTCAACGGTCGGGGAGGCTATGCCTCAAGTACTCTGTTGAACTGTCACACCCGCAAGTATCACGGTCTCCTTGTCGCCCGGCTCACGGCTCCCCCCGGGCGCTATGTTCTCCTGTCCAAATATGAAGACATATTCTCCTGTGGTGATCGCCAGTACCCTTTGACATGTCATCAGTATCCCCATAACTTTTTCCCCGAAGACTACGGCTTTCTGAAAACATTTCAGCAGGACGTATTCCCCGTATTCATTTACGAAGGGAACGGCATTCGCATCCGGAAATCCCTGATGATGGTGGCTGAAGAGGATTGCCTCCTGGTTCGCTATGATCTGGATGATTGCCCCGCCTCGGGGGTTATTAGCCTGCGGCCTTTCCTGGCCTTTCGGGATTATCATCACCTGACCCGGGAGAATCCTTTCCTGCGAGCGAAAATCTTAACCGTAAAAAACGGGTTTTCCATCCGTCCTTACGCCGGGATGCCCCCCCTCATCATCCAGACAAATATCAAGCCGGACTGGCAAGAGCATCCCTGCTGGTACCATGCCTTTGAATATGCCGAGGAAGGGGCGCGGGGCTATGAGAATCACGAAGACCTCTTCAGCCCCGGCACTCTCGAAATTCCCCTGCGGAAGGGGAAAACGGTAATCGTTTTAGCATCCATGGCGCCTTTTTATGGCCGCTTAAGCAAGAAGTGGGACGACGAGGAACGGCGGAGGAGAAAGCTTACCCAACAGGATGGAGTGATTGCCGGGACTTTGGGAAGGACAATGTCGGAGCTGCATTTCCAGGGTCAGTCTGGAGAAAGCGCGACGATTTCCCGGGACGAGGGAAGAGATGCAACTATTTCCCGGGATAAGGATGAAGATGAGAAACTGTTCCGTTTGCTCTTAAGGGCAGGGAGGCAGTTTCTCGTCAGGACTCCGGAGAGTCGTCCGGCGATTATCGCCGGTTATCCCTGGTTTGGGGAATGGGGTCGGGATACCCTGATCTCCCTGCCGGGACTTACCTTCTGTTGTGGCCGTATTCGGGAAGGTACAGATATCCTTACGCATTTGGCCAGATTTGAACGGCAGGGACTCCTTCCCAATGTCTTTTCCGAGGAAGACAAAAGTCATGCCTACAATACCGTGGACGCCCCTCTCTGGTATTTCTGGGCCGTTCAGCAGTTGCTGAAGTATGCGGGCAATAATGATGCTATGGTGGGAAAAAACATCTGGCCGACCCTGAAAAACATCCTTCGCCAGTTCCTCCATGGAACCATCTTCAACATCTATATGGACGACAACGGTCTCCTCCATGCTGGCGAGGATGGCCGGGCGCTGACCTGGATGGATGCCTGTATCGACAACAGGCCTGTAACTCCCCGTCAAGGTTATCCCGTCGAAATCAACGCCCTCTGGTATAATGCGGTCTGTTTCGCCGCCGAGTTGGCCCCCCGTTTCGGGGATCAGGAATTCTACTTTCAGGAGCTGATTCCCAGGATCCGCCAGTCCTTTCAGGAAACTTTCTGGATCGGGGAGGGCGCATATCTAGGGGATGTTTATCATCAGGGTAACCTGGACCGTTCCGTCCGTCCGAATCAGATTTTTGCCGTCTCCCTGCCCCACTCGCCCCTGGATGCCGAACAGGGACGCCAGGTCGTTAACAAGGTCAGAGATGAACTGCTCACGCCGGTGGGGCTCCGCACCCTTTCTCCCCGGGACCCCCAGTATCAGGGGAGATATAAGGGATCTTCAACTGCCCGGGATGAGGCTTACCACCAGGGGACGGTATGGCCGTGGCTCCTCGGTCATTTTGGCGAGGCCTGCCTCAAAGTCGCCCCAGACAGGGAGGGAACAAGGGACTCCTTGCGCCTTTATCTGAGGACATTTCTGCGCCGCCATTTCCTAGAGGCGGGCATAGGTTGCGTCTCTGAGATCTTCGATGGTGATTCACCGCACCGCCCCAACGGCTGCATTTCCCAGGCCTGGAGTGTGGCGGAGCTGATCCGCTTATACACCCTTCTTGGCAGTGCGGACAATCGCTTTACTGTTTGATAATACTTCTGTGCTTTAGAGTTTTGATTGTGATAACCGGGTTCGTTCATTGATTGAACATGATATTGCTGAAAGGGAGATTTAGTCAATGGAAAGAAACCTTGACATGCTTTATTTAGTTATGGTCGTAGTTTTTATCATTGCCAGCATTCTTCTATTGTTCTGGAATAGAGGAAGAGAAAAAAAAAGGACTGAGCAAATGCGTGATTCGGGAATGGTTGCACTTGAGAAACCACATTTGCCGACCAGACGTCCCAAGCTTAAAAAGCAGAGCTATATTGACACCTCCATGGGAGATAAGATTCAGGGGAAAACTTGGTATTATTCAATAGATGGCATTAGTAAGCGTGGACCGGTCACTGAAGAAGAACTGCGCCAGCTGCTGGGTTCACGACAACTTCTACACGATACACTGGTCTGGACACAGGAACTGCCCTACTGGAGCAAGGCGTCATCATTTGAAGTTTTGATGACACAACAAGAATCATCGTAAGAAAACAGAGACAACAAAGATTGGGGGGGGAGGTAATATTTTATGGTCAGTAAAAAAAATTTATTTTTCATCAGCTTGGCATTAGTATCGGTTAGTTTTAATGTCTATGCCATCGATACATCAATTTGCAGTTCTGAAGCAAACATAGAACTTCATCAAAACGGATCGTTAAAATCTTGCCAACTCAAGGATAACTACGAAGCTAACAACATTACATGTAACAATCTTGGTTATGTTAGTTTCTATGACGACGGTAAATTAGAATCTTGTGTCCTCTCTACGTCAGCTACGGTAGGTGAGAATAAATGCAAAGAATATGGGTTAATTTCTTTCTACATTGACGGCAAGCTTAAATCGTGTATGAAATCGGACGACTGAAAAGTTGGTGACTACCAGGCCGTTTTCAAAAGCGAGCGAGTCTGCCACGCAATGGCTCGGAGCGGGCGGTCCCCCTGCTCCTTATTGTGCTCAGGAAAACAATGGGTTAAGAGGAGAAAGCAAATCAGAAGGGAGGAAGAAGGCAGATCATGAAAAAGACTTTCTTGTCCAAGCTCGGAAGGATGGTTGCTGTAATGGTAGTGACTTTCTTAATAGGAACTTTAATTAAAGCGAATTATGTCATCGCAGCGGAGATTGCCCGGGACGGTCGTTTTATCGCCTATGACAATGGGACGGTGCTGGACACGAAGACAAAGCTGCTCTGGGCAGCGAAGGACAATGGGAGTAATATCAATTGGGCGAACGCCGAAGCCTATTGCGAGAATTATCGCGGAGGCGGCTACACGGAATGGCGGATGCCGACGCTGGATGAACTGGAAAGCTTGTATGACGATGCTAAAACTTACAAGTCTGACTGTGGCTTTAACGTCCATTTAACGGAATTGATTCGTCTTACGTGTATTTCTCCTTGGGCATCCGGGACAAGTGGTTCCGCCGCTGCCCGCTTCCGTTACTACGATGGCACTCGGTATTGGTATCCCCAGTGGAGCGACGACTTCATCCGGGCCCTCCCGGTACGGCGTTCCGGCAAATAGTTCATTTGTTTCTGTTGAAGAATTTTGGCATCGCCTGGATATCAGGCGGTTAACGGAGAAGATAAATAGAGGAGGCGGTGGCTGCTGATGAAAAAGACATTAGGAACGGCGTTGGCAATAATGGTAGTTACTATTTTAATAGGGACTCTTACTGAAGCAAAATATGTCACAGCAGGAGAGATTGGCAGGGATGGTCGTTTCATCGCCTATGATAACGACACGGTGCTGGACACAAAGACGGAGCTTATGTGGGCGGCGAAGGACAACGGGACGGAGATCAACTGGACGAACGCCAAGTCATATTGCGAGAATTATCGCGGCGGCAGTTATACCGACTGGCGGATGCCGACGCAGGATGAGCTGGCGGAGTTGTATGATTCTTCTTTACTTGGATATGCTCAGGATTGCGGATCACAGTACAATAAGATAAAATTAACGAATTTCATCCGCATTAGTTGCTGTTGTCCCTGGGCGTCGGAGACGCGCGGTTCCGATGCTGCCTATTTCAGTTTCAACTACGGCCTGCGGTACTGGTATCCCCAGTCCTATGTCAGCCTCGCCCGGGCTCTTCCGGTTCGTTCCGGCAAATGGACGAAGCCGAAATCTATTAACTGATAAACTTTTGTCGGTCGAACATGAATTGAGGCCAGAGCAGATACGACAGCCGCTACGCCCTGCAGTTTGAACTCAGTGCGGAGGAAAATCTCATCAGTCAGCGATCATGAGGTGTGAATCATGAAGTTGATTTACGCGACCGATGTACATGGATCCTTTGAACGGGTTCGGGAACTCCTCAACATTACTGTCGCCGATGTTTACATTGTCGCCGGTGACCTCGTCGATATCCCCTTCCATACAGTGAGAACGGCGAGACGCTATCTTGATCTCCAGACATATTTTCACAGTTTGAGGAGGGGGACCGGGAAAGGGGATATTACCCTGGAGGACTATGTGGACGAGCTTCTGGAAAATCCTGACCTTGCCGGGGAAGTGGCGGAAAAGGGGGACCGTTATCGGTATGAGACCCTCCGGGCGCGGGAGATTCTCCAGAAGAACTATCGGCTCCTGGGAAACATGCTTTCCCTCCTCCCTCCGGGACGGGCCTTTAGCCTTCCCGGCAACCATGATATGGATCTGCGCCATACAACCCTTCGTGACCGGGATCTCCATCTCAAATGCCATACCGCAGGACCTTTGAAAATCGCCGGTTATGGGGGCGCCGGTGGGAGCACTCCCGGCATTCCCGAACGCTACAGTGTTGTGTATCGCGCCGGTACGGGCGTCAGCGAGGACAATAATGAAATGTACCGTTTTTTTAAATCCGTGCAGCCCGATGTCATCGTGACCCATCAGCCTGCCTACGGGATTCATGACTTTGCCTCTCCCATGGGCGAAACGGGTTCCCATGCCCTGCGCCGTTACTGTGAATATCACCCGGTCCTCCTCTGCCTGACAGGACACCTCCATGACCAGTGGGGCTTTACGGAGGAAGATGGCACGGTTTTTCTCAACCCCTCCCATTTCGGAGAGATCGTGGAGATGAACGGGCGGGTCGCCGAAGGAGGCTTCTTCTATGAGGTGGAAGTGCTTGAAAACAGAGTGGAGCAGATCAGGCACCGGAAACTGGCAGGGGGGGCAATATATGATGTCGTCGTCCATGACCGGAAGGAGGGGAAGTGGGTGCAGGAGGTGGTTGACCGGGGGCGTTATGGGGCGCTCCTGAGGGGAAGGAACTATGAGACGGGTGAGGGTGTGTAATATGAGGAGCAAGAGGAGCTCATGAAACAGAGCGAATCAGAGGTGAGACTCTTGGGACGGATGGCAAACCTCGTCCTTTCATGTCTGACCCAGGAGGAGGTCAAGGCGGTTGCCGCCCGGTTTTTACCACAATTGTTCCCCGGGGAAACAGGGGCGCTTTTCATACGCCATTCCGCCCAGGATGTTTGTGATCCGGTCGTATCCTGGGGGGAGGAAAGACAGTGGCATCCCTTTTCCGGCCAGGACTGCTGGTCCCTGCGTCGTCGTCGCATCCATATCGTCCGGGAGGATAAAGATCAGCCTGCTTGCCCCCACGCCGACCATGATCCGAGTCGGTGGATATCCCTCTGTATTCCCATGACCGCCCGGGAGGATACCCTGGGCGTTTTTCACCTTCTCGTTCCGGTGGGGGCAGTGGGAAGCAGCAGGCAGGGAGGGGAGAGAGGACGTGCAGATGCTCATGACAAAGGCTGGGACGATGGTCCGGATCGGACCGGAACTGATTCGGGAGATACCCTGGCGGGAAGGCGACGTCTCGCCGCCCTGGCGGCGGATGTCCTTACCCTGCTCTTGCTAAATCTCCGGCTGAGGAAACAGATGGATGACCTCTCGGTTCGGGACGCCCTCACGGGCTGCTTCAATCGGCGCTATCTGGAAGAGACGCTGGCCCAGGAATTGAAGAGCGCCCAGCGCACGGGCCGGCAGTTTGCCGTTATCCTCATGGATATAGATCATTTTGGGCAATTTACCGAAGTTTTCGGTCACGGCGCCAGTGGACTGGTGTTGCGGGATCTGGGAAGCTTCCTGAGGGAAAATATCCGGGAAGTGGACGTTCCCTGCCGCTATGGGGCCGATGAATTCGCCCTCCTTCTTCCCGATACTTCGCTTGCGACCTGTCGGCGCCGGGCGGAGCATCTCCACACGATGATTCGTGATCTGTCCCTTCGGGATGGCCACGCCCACATGCGACGGATAACCATTTCCATGGGCATTGCCGCCTGTCCTGACCAGGGAGAGACCATGTGCGATCTCATGGAAGCGGTGAAAACTGCCCTGAAAAATGCCAAACAGACCGGCCGGGACCGGATCAGCGTGGCGGAGCAATAGGAGGGCTATGCTGGAGATGGGCGATAGATGTTCATTACCATTCAGCTCCCTCCCCTTCAAGGGCTGGGATGGGGATCGGGTTTAGAGCGGCTATTTACTTTTCATCGCGAATCTGCCATAGATAGCCGACACGAAAGGAGGGACTTGGGCTTATGCGGGTGCTCATGTTTGGCTGGGAATTTCCGCCTGTAGTCAGCGGCGGTCTGGGAACGGCCTGTTACGGAATAACGAAAGCCCTCACCGGTCTCGGCAACGCTGTTCTCTTCGTTATGCCCCGGATCGAGTTGTCCCGTCCCTTTCCGCTTCTGACCCTGATCTCGGCATCAGACATCCTGAATGCCGCTTCGGAGCGAGAAAAGCCATTTTCTGAAGATTCCCTGATGCCTCTTTCCTTTAATCCTTCCCTTTTGCCGCCTTCACTGAGGGGTCCCATCATTCTACGTCCTTACCTGAAGGCTGAACAATCGGGAGGAGAACACCAGGGGCGCCCGGACTGGCCGGCGGACAGTTATCTGGCTGCCGGGGAAGGTTATGGCGTCGATCTCTTTGCCGAGGTTTGCCGTTACGGAGAAGCCGGGGGTCTCATCGCCGCCCGGGAGACATTCGATGTCATCCACGGCCATGACTGGATGACTGTTCCTGCCTGCCTTGCCGCCCGTCAGGAGTCGGGGAAGCCCTTTATCCTCCACATCCATTCTCTGGAATACGACCGGAGCGGCGAGCAGATCAATGAACAGATTTATGATCTGGAGCGCTTGGGGCTGGAAGCGGCGGACAAGATCATTGCCGTCAGTCATTACACCAAAACAATGATCGTCAGCCGGTATGGGATTGCCCCGGGAAAGATATTTGTCGTGTATAACGCCTTGAGCCGGCGGGAGGCGGGGGAGGCATATCACACCCGGAGGGACGGGGATGATAAGGTTGTCCTGTTTATGGGGAGAATTACCTTTCAGAAAGGGCCGGATTACTTTATTGCCGCTGCCGCCCGGGTGTTGAAGGAAATGCCGGAGGTTACCTTTATCATGGCCGGGTCCGGGGATATGATGCCCCGCATGGTCGAGCGGGTGGCGGAACTGAAGATCGGAAAGCGCTTCCGTTTTACCGGCTTTCTTCAGGGAACCCAGGTAGAAGAGGCCTTCGCCAAGGCGGATCTTTATGTCATGCCAAGCGTTTCGGAACCCTTTGGCCTGGCGCCCCTGGAGGCGATGATGTACGATGTCCCGGTAATCATTTCGCGGCAGTCCGGAGTTTCCGAGGTCCTGAAGCATGCCTTGAAGGTCGATTTCTGGGATGTTGATGAACTGGCCAACAAGATGATTGCCGTTCTCAAATATCCCCCTTTGGCGGGGGAGCTTGTGGAAAGGGCAAGGGAGGAGCTGAAAAACCTGCGCTGGGAGAGGGCGGCCCAACAGATTCTGGAAGTATACAACATATAAGATGACGGCCATATGTCTCTACTTTCAGGTACATCAGCCCTGCCGTCTGAAACGATATACCGCCTTTGATATCGGTCGTGATCACGACTATGAGGACCGGGGTGAGAACCGGCGGTTGTTGGAAAAGGTCGCGGAAAAGTGTTATCTCCCTGCCAACGCCCTGCTGTTGAACCTGATTCGCAAGTATGAAGGGCGGTTCCGGGTGGCCTTTTCCATCTCCGGAGTTCTGCTGGATCAAATGACAACATACCGGCCCGATGTCCTGGAAAGCTTCCGTTTCCTTGCCGATACGGGCTGTGTCGAGTTTCTGAATGAGACTTACTACCACTCCCTGTCCTTTCTCTTCAGCAGGGATGAGTTCCGAGCCCAGGTAAAAAGGCATCGCCGGAAAGTTGAAGAGCTGTTCGGGCAGGATGGAAAGACCTTTCGTTTTACCGAACTGATTTACAGTAACGATCTGGCCCGGGAGGCGGAAACCCTCGGTTATGAGGTGATTTTGGCGGAAGGGGCGGAAACCTTGCTTGACGGTCGGTCTCCCAACCGGGTTTACCGGGCTTCCGGAAACGGGGGCGGGTTCAGAGTTGGCGCTGGGGGCTGGGACGAAGCTGGGGAAGGGCGCAGAGATGAGGCCGAAAAGGAACTCGAAACCGGGGCCGGACGGATCAAGCTGCTCCTGCGAAATTACCGGCTATCCGATGATGTTTCCTTCCGGTTTTCCAACCGGGACTGGCCGGAATATCCCCTGACGGCAGAAAAGTACGCCCACTGGATTCATCGAGAAAACGGTGTGGGAACGGTGATCAACCTGTTCATGGATTATGAGACTTTCGGGGAGCACCAGTGGGCGGATACGGGGATCTTTACCTTTCTGGAAAAACTGCCCGGGGAGGTTCTCAAGCACGGGGACTTCGTATTTGCGACCCCGGCAGAGATTGCAGAAACGGTTGAACCTGTGGATAGTATCGATGTGCCGGAACTGTCCTCCTGGGCAGATACGGAGCGGGATCTGACGGCCTGGCTGGGAAACGCGATGCAGCAGGACGCGATCGGAACCCTTTACGGTCTGGAGGGGGCAGTAAAAGCATGCAAAAATAAAGATTTGCTGCATAGCTGGCGAAAACTGCAGACCTCGGACCATTTTTATTACATGTGCACCAAGTGGTTTGCCGACGGGGATGTGCACAAGTATTTCAATCCCTACCCGTCGCCCTACGACGCCTACATCAACTACATGAATATACTCGATGATTTTTCGAGACAGGTGAAAAAGGAGAAAATATCATGACAGAGAACCGGCAAGGCTATCTTTTTGAGATCAGTTGGGAGGTCTGCAACAAGGTCGGCGGCATTTATACGGTCATTACCAGCAAGCTGCAGGAAGCCCTGCGGGTTTATGGAGACAACTACATTCTCCTCGGACCGGATCTGAAGACCAACGTGGATTTTGAAGAAACAGACGAGGCCTGCTGGACAAAGATTCGGGAAGGGACGGCGATCAAGGATATTCCCTGCCGTTTCGGCCGCTGGAAAATACCGGGAGAGCCGAAGGTGATCCTGGTCGGTGCGGGCAAGAAATATGACAAGGAACAGCTCCTTTTCCGCCTCTGGGAGGCTTATGGCGTCGATTCCATCGCCGGAGGATGGGATTATATCGAGCCGGTGATGTTCAGCTTTGCCTGTGGTGAAGTGATTGAAACCATTTATAATCTTTCCGCGCGGGCCCATAATCTTTCCACCATCGCCCAGTTTCATGAATGGATGTGCGGGGCAGGTCTTCTTTATCTGAAAAAGCGGGTTCCCGAGGTAGGCACCGTTTTTACCACTCACGCGACCATTCTTGGCCGTTCCCTGGCCGGCTCGGGGATGGACATTTACGCCATGATGGAGCATATCGCCCCCCAGCGGGAGGCGAGCGCTCACAATATTTCGGCGAAGTATTCCATGGAGTTGATCTCCGCCCGGGAAGCGGATTGTTTTACGACGGTAAGCGAGATCACCGCGGCGGAAGCGAAGAATTTCCTGGGTCGCAGCCCCGATGTGATCACCCCCAATGGCCTGGACATGGAGAGCATCCCCGACTACACTGAGGATCGGCAACCGGCAGATCGGTCCCGGGAACGGCTCCTGGCGGCAGCGGCGCGGTTTCTCCGCCGCGACCTGTCAAAAGACACAAAGATAATCATTATTTCCGGACGTTATGAGTTTCATAACAAAGGGGTGGATGTCTTCCTCAATGCCCTGGGTCGTCTGAATAAGGAAGTTCCCGGCGATGTCCCTGTCCTGGCCCTCCTGTTTGTCCTCGGGGGCTATACCGACCTGATTCCCTCTCTTAGAGACGATCAGGTCAAAATTGAATCTGGACCGGTGCCCATTGCGACCCATCGCCTCCATAATGAGGGGTCCGATCCGATCCTTCACGCCTGCCAACGTCTGGATTTGATGAACCAGCCCGGCGGCCGGGTCCAGGTTATCTTTAATCCCGCCTACCTTAACGGCCATGACGGGTTCATCAATATGCCCTACTATGAAGCCCTTGCCGGTTGCGACCTGGGGGTTTTCCCTTCCTACTATGAACCGTGGGGATATACGCCGCTGGAAAGCGTCGCCTACGGGGTGCCGACCGTTACTACGGACCAGGCTGGTTTCGGCGTCTGGGTAGAGCAGACCTGCGGCGAAAACCAGGGAGTTTTCATCCTGCACAGGCGGGGGCAACCGATTCGTTCCATTGAGGATCATCTCTTTGAGATCCTGAAAAACTTTCTCAACTGGACATCCGGAGAGATGGAAAGCCGCCGGAAGCAAGCCCGCCAGATCGCCATGAAAGCAAATTGGCAGGAATTCTACAAGTTCTATCTTCAGGCTTACAGTCAGGCCGGCCGCATTGCGAGGGAACGGGCGGACAAGCTGGCGGATACGGATGAGCGGGCGGAGGCGCGCCATGTATTTGCCGGCGCCGTATCCGTACAGCCTCACTTCCGCTCTTTTACGGCGGTGGCAAATCTTCCCGATCAGATCGTCCGCCTCCGGGAGCTGGCCTACAATCTCTGGTGGACCTGGAATCCCCGGGCCCTCGACCTTTTTGCCACCCTCGACCTGAAGATCTGGGCGGATATGCGCAGTAATCCCGTGCGCATGCTGGAGACGGTTTCCCCCGATGTCCTCCAGGAAGCCTCGGAAAACTTCAGCTATTTGAGTCTCTATGCCCAGACAATGCAGCAGTTTGATGATTATATGGGTGAAAAGGGTCCCCGCAAACGTATCTCGGCGCCGCCTGAGCTACGGTGGTCATCCCCGGTAGCCTACTTTTCGGCTGAATACGGACTCCACGAATGTCTCCCCATCTATTCCGGGGGCCTGGGCACTCTCTCCGGGGACCATCTGAAAACGGCGAGCGACTTGAACCTGCCCCTGGTAGCCGTGGGCCTCCTCTACAAGAACGGCTATTTCCAGCAGGTCATCGACGAAAACGGACGGCAGTCGGAAAACTATCCCGAAAACGACTTCTCCGGCATGCCCGTCCAGATCGTCCAGGACGATGAGGGTTCGGAAGTGCAGATCTCCATCGACCTGCCCGGCCGCACCCTTTACGCCAACATCTGGGAGGTAAAGGTGGGCAAGGTATCCCTTTATCTCCTGGATGCGGATGTGCCCCGCAATACCCTTCAGGACCGGACGATCACCGCCCGGCTTTACAGCGCCGACCAGAAGACCCGCATCGAACAGGAGATCCTCCTGGGGGTGGGTGGGGTTCGGCTCCTGAAAAAATTGGGGATCAAGCCCCGTGTTTATCATATCAACGAGGGGCATTCGGCCTTTCTGTTATTTGAGCGCATCGAATCCCTCATGCAGGAAGATGGCCTGAACTTCGAGGAGGCCGGGGAAGTCGTAAGGTCCAGCAGCGTCTTTACAACCCACACCCCCGTTGAAGCGGGCAACGAAAGATTTTCCCGAGATCTCATGGAGCACTACTTTGCCGGCTTTGTGAAACGCTCGGGACTCTCCTGGGCCCAGTTCTGGGAACTGGGACGTCGGGAGGGGGGAGAGGACAGGACCTTCTTCATGAATATCCTGGCCTTTAAAATGACCCTCCGCAGCAACGCCGTCAGTATGGTCCACGGCCAGGTCTCCCGGCACATGTGGCGGGACGTCTGGAAGGGCTTCGACGATTCCGACATCCCCATCGGCCATGTTACCAACGGCGTCCATGTCCTTTCCTATCTTGCCCCGCGGATGCGGTCCCTCCTCGATGCCTACCTGGGAATGGACTGGGAAAAGAACCTTGCCGACCCGGAGCGTTGGACCCGGGTTCAGGATATACCCGACGCCTTGCTGTGGCGGGTGCGTTATGAACTCAAACAGAAGACCATCGATCTGATCCGCGAGGATGTGTCCAAGCGGGGCGTGAAATACGGTCCGGCCCGGATATGGCGGGAGGAACTATTTGCGAAATTGAATACCGGCGCCCTCATGATCGGGATCGCCCGGCGCTTTGCCCCCTACAAACGGGCGGACCTGATCCTGTCGGACCTGGATCGCCTCGACCGGATCGTGAATCATCCCAGCCGGCCAGTGCACCTGGTGTTTTCAGGCAAGGCCCATCCCAATGACGGCATGGGAAAGGATCTGATTGAAAAGGTCTTGAACGTCTGCCGGGAGGAACGGTTTCGGGGGAAGATCTTTTTTCTGGAGAATTATGACATACGAATCGCCCGCCACCTCGTTCAGGGGGTGGATCTCTGGTTGAACAATCCCCGTCGGCCTCTCGAAGCGAGCGGGACCAGCGGCATCAAGGTGGTGATCAACGGCGTGCTAAATATGAGCGTCTCCGACGGCTGGTGGGTGGAAGGATATAACGGCGCCAATGGCTGGACCATCGGCCCGGTCCTGAAGGGTTATCAGGAACCCCAGGGCAATACCGATGGGGAAGACGGCCAATCCCTCTATAGCCTGCTGGAAAACACTGTGATCCCAAACTTTCACGAGCGCGACGCCGCCGGGATTCCGGAAAAATGGCTGGCCATGATCAAGCAATCCATGCAGTCCTTGACGCCGGTATTCAACACGGACCGGATGCTCATGGAGTATCTCCGGGAGATGTATGCGCCGTCGGCGCACCGGGAATGCGAGCTTACCGCCGATGATTTCTCCCTGGCCAGGCAGATGGCGGACTGGAAAGCCAAGCTTCCCATGCGTTTTTCTTCTCTGAAGCTCATTGACGTCAGCGTCGAGGGCATACACGGGGATACGGTCATAGTCGATCAGCCCCTGACCGTGAGCGCCCGGATCGATCCGGGAAAGCTGGAGCCGGATGAAATACTGGTGGAGATGATGATCGGCCACCGGAACGGCAATGATTTCATCGCCCAGCCGGAGAGCGTCCCCCTGGCTTTGACCGACAGGTCCGGGGACGACATTCTGACCTTTTCCGCGGACTATATCGTGAAGCAGAACGGACTTTACAGCTACGGCGTCCGGGTTATCCCCCGCCACAAGAACCTGGCGGCTAAACTGGAGACGGGCCTGATCCTCTGGGGGTAATCCCGGCGGTGGCCTGGGTGACGTTCCCGTGTCCGCAGATAGGGGCTGTGCCATTCTTATTTAGAAAATTTTTTTGTCAAAAACGCTGATTAGTGAAATATGTAAGTTGCTTGGGAGTGATTACAATTATAATCACTTGCCGATTCTGGGACAAGCTGTTCCAGAATCGAGCCCAACAGGAATCTCAATCGACAGCGGCTCGATGACCAAATACTTCCACCTATCGCCAGTCACCCCACCAGTGGAAGTGCTTGTGTGCCTCCTGGGGAAATCCGGCTCCTGACCGCCGGTCATTTTCCGAGGGGCAAAACTTTTTGGTAGTCGTTTGTTTCTCCATTAATATCATAAGCTTCTGGAGCGACGAATCTCGTCACTCAAAAAATGCCGCCCCTTCGCCTCCTCAATACATCAGATAAAAACGGGGGAATGCTTCATCAATTCGCTTTACAATTCCAGTAGATAACCCCTGCCGGCGCTCCGGCAGACTTTTTCCATAATTATTTGAGCATTTCTTCAATCTCATCATTGGTGTTTTTTAGGCATAAACGGCCCGCGGAAGCAGTTAAGATTATCTCTCAATTCCTGGAAGACAACGATCGGCAATGAAGGAAAGCAGATTCTCGCGACACTGTCGCGAGAATTGCGCGCTGAGTTTGGGTAAGGCTTTACCCCCCCGTTCGCTTTATCGCTTGATCCAGTTCTTTGAGTGAAACAGCGGCTCGAACGAAACGAATGATTTTCAATATGACAGGCAGTTGTCTGAATCGTTTGCAGGCCCCGTTGTTTTTCTTGACAAATATCCCACCAAATACTATGTACCATTTGTAAAATCTCTATCATGTAGGGAACATATAGGGGAAGATGTTTATGCAGGAATATCCACATATTTTATTTCAGAAAAATTGGCTTCTTGATGAGGAAACCATTTTTATGCTGGGGCAGTGCGAATCCATCATTCAGGCTATTTCCTCAGCGCCGGTCAAACCGGAATACAGAAAACACTTGCTGGCGGTATCCTTGCGGAAAGGCGCCCGGGCGACAACGGCCATCGAAGGAAACACTCTTTCCGAAGAGGAAGTAGTCCGTATTGATGAAGGGAAAAACCTTCCTCCGAGCAAGCAATATCTCCAAGTAGAGGTTAAGAATGTCATTGACGCCTTGAATAAGATCCGCGCAGAGGTAATCACGGAAGACGAAGCCTTTGTTTTGTCCCCGGAGCTGGTTGAGAGATTCAACTGGTTCGTGGGAAAAGACTTGGGGGATCACTTCCAGAGCATACCCGGCAAGTTCAGGACGTCCGGCCATAACGTCGTTGTGGGCAGCTACAGGCCGCCGACAGGTGAAAACGTCGTGCCCTTAATGATCCGGTTTTGTGACTGGATGAAGGAAATCTTCCGCTATGAAGAGGGAAAACAGTCATTTTCCGAACAGGTTGTCCAAGCAATCGTTGCTCATGCATACATCGCCATGATTCACCCCTTCGGAGACGGTAACGGGCGAACAGCCCGGCTGATCGAATTCTATATCCTCCTGCGGGCAGGTTTGCCCGATATGGCCTCCCACATCCTGTCGAACCATTATAACGATACCCGGCAGGAATATTACCGCCAGCTCGATCTCTGCGTCAGGGAAAGGGAACTATCCGGTTTTGTCAGGTATGCCGTTCTCGGGTTCCGCGACGGATTAAAGGGGGTTCTGGATATCGTTCAGGCGAATCTCCTGGAAATGTCATGGCATAAATTCATCTATGACACGTTGGACAGCAAGAAGGCCACGGGCAAGACCCGCGCCATCGTGAAACGACAGCGCACTCTTGCCCTCCAGTTCCCCGTGGACCGATGGCATATCCCCGACGATCTTGTCGTAAGCTCCGGCATTCTGGCGAAGGAATATGCCACCCTCTCCTTAGCAACGCTCATGCGCGACCTGGCGGAGCTGGAACGGCTTGAATTGATTGTAAAGGACAAGGGCCGATACAAAGGGAACATCGAGATAATGCGCGGTTATCTGCCGATGCGGAAGATAAAATAAGCAGTATGGAGCTTCATTTTCTTCCTTGCACCGAGAAGAATCGGGCCAACGATTCGCTCCACTCGCCGAGTCAAAGCGTGCGGCTGAATCCTTAAGAGGAGGTTAAATATGACTGTCGTTGCCGATAAGGTATTTAATGAGGCGCTTTCGTTGCCATCGGATGCGCGGATGAGTTTGGTCGAGAAACTACTCGCCAGTCTCAACTTGCCTACTCATGCCGAAATTGACCGTTTGTGGGCCGAGGAAGCCGAGCAACGAGTTGCCCAGATTGACCGAGGCGACGTGGAACTAATTCCGGGAGACGAAGTATTCGCGAAGATTCGCCGGAAATACCAGCGATGAGATTCAAATTTCATCCTGCCGCGGATGCCGAATTTTACCTGGCGGTCGAGTTGATGAATTTAAAACGGAAGGCTTGACGCCGATCGATGTATGACGTATAATTGCTTAAAATATTGTACGTCGCATGCTGGAGGTATCGTATGCAAACAAAATTGACCCTCCGTCTCGATGACGATCTGATAAATCAGGGGAAATTGTATGCCCAGAAAAAAGGAGTTTCCTTGTCCAGGTTAGTAGGTGAATATTTCAAACTATTGACCAAAGAAAAGGTTGGGCCACAGAAAATTGACGCGCCGGTGACGGATTCTCTCCGTGGTCTGTTACGCGGTGCGAACGTCAAAGAAGACGATTACAAGCAGTATCTTGAGAAAAAATACCTGTGAAGATTCTTCTGGACACCAATGTGGTCCTGGATCTCCTTTTGGACCGTAAACCATTCTCCGATGACGCGGCAATTCTCTTCAGCATGGTTGAGAGGGGACTTGTAAATGGATATTTATGCGCAACCACAATTACGACCATTTTTTATCTCATGTCAAAGGTCGTGGGATGGGAGCGGGCAAAAGAGTCCATCCGGGGCCTCCTGACGATTTTTGAGATTGCCCCGGTTAACCGAGGAGTCCTGGATGCAGCCTTGAAAGGATACTTTGAGGATTTCGAGGATGCCGTGCTCTATGAGGCGGCGCAACAGGCGGGGGCGGATTTGATCATCACGCGCAATGAATGTGACTTCAAAGGGTCGGTCATCTCAGTTCATTCACCGTCGGAAGCAGTTAAGATTATCCCTCAATTCCTGGAAGACAACGATCGGGAATAATACAACCCCCAAAATAATCAAATGTCTAGCTCCAGTTTTTCGGACACATACGGACAACCTGTTTCTCTCACAGGCGGTGAGAGAATTGATCGCCGCAGTTCCTCTGCGCGGAAAAGGACGACGTGGAAGTCGAATATGCCCTGCACACGAAAGCGAACCCCATAGGGGTGGCCGCATATCAACTCCAGTCGAAATTACCAGCGGGACTGAAGGGCAAACTGCCGACGGTGAAACAGCTCGCTGCCGTCGTGCGGACAATGCTTCCCGGAAGGAGCGCCCCCTGACCCGATCCACCTACCATAAGTCACCCCACGAGTGGAAGTGCTTGTGCGCCTCCTGGGGAGGGCTTCACCCTCCGTTCGCTTTATTGCTCGATCCAGTTCTTCGAGTTATTCCCCGACGAAACAATTGTGTCGACGCTGTCGGCACAATTGAGCTGGAGCCACTTCACGGAAATCCTACCCATCAAAGATCCACTCGCCCGTGATTTCTATGCCGAAATGTGCCGCATCGAGCGCTGGGATGTCCGCACGTTCCGGAAAAAGATCGGCCTCATCCTCTGTGCCGCAGCCAATGCCGAACAGGTGGGACTCTTCCAACTGGATGACAAATTCATCCGCGACAGCGAATACCTTACCGAACCGAGATTTTTTTGTTATGTGGCTGTATTTGTAATATATTTTTCAAAAAAAGACTCTCCGCCTTACTGCTGCATCAGGTTCCGTTTTCGTTTAATTATATCAAATAGTTAAGGCCTATCGGAGTCCGATATTTTTAAATCGCCTTGCCATTCCTCCATGAAGATTATTTAATAATGCCGAATCTTTCCAATTGACGAGCAGTAAAATATCCTGTAGAACATATTGACATCATTCATAAAAGAGGGGGGACGTCATGAGGCATCATATCCGTGCGCTTCCATCCATCATCCTTTTTCTCCTTTTCCTGGCGGCGGTATCTTTTGCCGCCGAGACCCGGGGCCTGAGCGTTGTCGCCAAGGACCCGGCGAGCGGGCGGCAGGGCGAGGTCAGGCTCTACAACAAGACCTATGCCGTAATCATCGGGATTGATCGTTACCAGAACCTCCCCGCCGACCGGCAGTTGCAAAACGCCGTCAAGGACGCCAAAGGAGTTGAGGAGATCCTCCGCAAGAATTACCAGTTTGATAAAATAATTACCCTCAACAACGAGCAGGCCACGAAAGACCGCATTATGGAGGTGCTGACGGAGGAGCTCCCCGCCCAGATGGGTGAGCAGGACGCCCTGTTTCTCTTCTGGGCCGGCCACGGCAACCAGGAGAAAAGTTCCTACGGTGAGATCGGCTACCTCATTCCCTACGACGGCGCCACCGACAAGATCCGCAAGAATATCACCATGGCCGAGATCCGCGATACCGTTTCCAAGAAGATTCCCGCCAAGCATGTCTTCTACGTCATGGATGCTTGCTACAGCGGTCTTCTGACCACCCGCAGCGTGGACGGGAAGATCCGCCGCGACTTGGGTTATCTAAAGGAAATCACCAAAGAGTCGGCGCGCCAGGTGCTAACGGCTGGCGGTAAAGGCGAAAAAGCCCTAGATGGCGGCCCCAAGGGTCACTCGGTATTCACGGGCCGGTTGATCGAGATCCTGGAGTCGGCGCCGGATTTCATTACCGCCAATGAGCTACAGGCCAGCATCCGTGAAAAGGTATACTCCGACGCCCAGGCCCGGAACCACACCCAGACCCCCGGCTTTGGCGTACTCTACGGCTTGGGTGACTATGTCTTCATACCGAAGCAGCAGGACCGGCTCGGTGATCTTACCGGTGCCTCTGTGGCCAGACAGCAGGAACTAAAGCAGCTCCGCCTGGCGGAAGAGGAGGCCAGTGCCGCCAAGAAGCGCGAACAGGTTGAGATTGCAAGAAAGGAGAGGGAACTGGCCACCTTGGACAAACAGATCGCCGATATGAAGAGCCGGCTGGGAACGTCGGCAGTGCACACGGACGACAGCTTGGATCAGATCGTTGCCTTGGTCGAGCAGAAAGATGAGCAGGGGAAGCGGCTGGATGGTCTGCGTCAGCAGCGGGAGGGTGAAGAGCGGAAACGGGAACAGGAGATATCACGCCTCAGGCAGGCGGCGCTGGAGAAGAGGGCGATACAGATCAACACCGACTTAATGAAATACCAGCGGGTGGCCTCCTCCCGGTATGCCGGGGAGATGAAAGACACTGCCTGGAAGGTGTTGGTGGCCAACTATCCTGAGGCCAAGCAGGTGAATGTGGGGGATGTAGACCGGTTTCTGTTTGTGCTAGGGTTGACACGATACGAAGATGAAGTTGTCGAGCTTGGCAGGGTGACTTATACCGATCCCCAGACGGGCCTCATGTGGGCAAAGCAGGACAACGGACGAGATATAAACTGGGCTAGCGCCGTGTCCCACTGTGAGAACTATAGCGTGGGCGGCGTCACGGGCTGGCGGATGCCGACGCAGGATGAACTGGCGGCGTTGTATGCAAGCGGCGCCTATAAGGGTAAAATAAATCTGACCAACATTTGGATATGGGCCTCGGAGACCCGTGGTTCCGATGCTGCTGGCTTCTATTTCTACAGTGGCAGACGTGGTTGGAGTCCCCAGTCGGACGCCATCTTCAGCGGGGCGCTCCCGGTTCGTTCTGGCAAATAGGTTATTTGATCATTGTCTTTTACCGGGTCCAAGGCGGTGCCCCGAACACCGCAAAAAATATGCGTCCCGATCTTTGCCAAGTATAACTTTTCCCCATATGAGAATTTTCCCATCTACCGGACATCTATTTTTGGGTGACAAATGATTTTTCGTATATTAAATTGTTATGGTAGGACATGAATAAAATGAATGGTTGGGTATTTATTTTATTGGGTGCCGCATTTGTTGGTGTCGGAAGCATCTTGGCCACTTACGGTTGGCACATATTGCCAAAACCAGCAAGCTTGGAGAAGCCTCCTGTCATTATTGCTTCAACCCAGGAGGCAGGCTTTCCTATAGTTGACATTGAATTGGCACGCGTCAAGGCTTCTCCGGAATTTGCTCAATTTGAAGTCCAGTTCGCATATGACATCTTTCTCCATAATAAAAGCAGCGCAGCTATATCCAATATCCGTGTAGTTAGAACCATAATTCCAGACAAGAATAGGCAGAAAATGCTTGTCCACCAAACCGCACAGCAAAAACTGAAGCCATTTCAGAAAACAATCAACGTGCTCGGCCCAGACGAGAGTAACAAAATATACAGGGAGCATTCACCTTCCTACGAGTTCATGCATTTGACCATTATCTATAAGGACCAGCACGATAAATTATTCCAGTGTACTTTTGAAGGGGACAGAGAAGGTCTGCGCCTCACGAGCAAGGAGATATTAGGGCAAACAAAAGATAGACGAATAGAACCACCATAGATGAGGTATGTGGAGGACCGCATACCGCTTCCGCTGATGACGAGCGTTATGCGCCTTTCGAGAAATTATGAGGTAGAATAAGGATGTTAAATCTAGGAGAAGACAAGTGCGAATGTGGGCATGGTTTCGAAGACCTTAGAGAAAGGCTCGATCTTCATGAACCCCGCGAAAGTTGTGGAATAGCACATTATCAATGCATATGTAAGAAGTGGTATGACGTTGAAGCTTTATGTGCTTCAGGTGCGATTTCGTTATGTCCGACTGTTTCGAACGATGTTTATGACAAAATAGCCTTTCCATTTGATGGAGATTCCACAAAAAGGGAATCACCATCACCATCTGAAAGATATAGAATAATGAAACGAGATGGGTTTAGGTGCCAACTTTGTGGAGCTACAGCAAAACATAGGGCGAGACTTGAGGTAGACCATAAAATACCTCTGGCAAAAGGCGGCTCAAATGACCAATCAAATTTGTGGACTCTATGTTTTCCTTGTAACAGAGGGAAGAGAGATAACGAAATAGACGTATAAAAACAGCTTCAATTCGGAGGGACTTTTCCGCTGTCGCTCCAAAGCCAGACGGTCAAGCTGAACGTTCGCTGTAGAGGAAAAACGATGACGGAAGATCGTAAGATTGTACCAGGAAGAATAGAAGGGTTTCTGTCCGGTTGCCCTTTTTGTGCAGCGCAAAGAATAGGTATTCCTGCAATCGGTTCACGATTCCGCATTATTTTGGGGACACACATAGGTGCGCTCGGAACTGTTTTTGAATGGCCTAAGAACATGCCTTGCATACCTGACGAATTTCTGGCCCACATAGACCACGAACCACCCGAGTGGCAAACCCGTGTTTCCATAAGAACACAAATGATCCAAGTATTTCCTTTTGCCCCTACCCCTGAATGGGCACCTCCGCTTTGCATGTCAGATGCAGGTGAAATCGACCAGGCAATGGTCCACTTCTGTGAGAGGAGTTTTGAGAAAGGCAAATGGAAAATACATTGGGATTCACTTAACGAAGTTGTTAGGACGATTTGGTACAAGCGTCTTCCCCTTGAAGCAAATGAGCTTTGGCTTATTTTGAAAGCGCATGGGGCACCTAAAAGATCAGAATTAGAAGTAGTTGAATTCTATGAGAGAGGTAGAAATCTACTTGTGCATTCCTGCGGCAGGAAGCCGATCAAGAAGAAAAGGGTGGGACCACTGTTGATATAGTAACGGCAATGCACCAGCGAACCAGGCTCTGCACCCAATCGGCGACAAGCGGATCTGGATGATCACATTGTTTCTCACTTTCTATCTGTAAATATCAGTTTTGATAAATGACTATCGCTGAGCAGCTGTAGTGTGCCACGTAAGAAACGCTTCCTAATATTTCATATGGGGCATCACCTTTGCCCAAGTCGCCCCCATATGTTGTAGTTCTCGCGGATAGGGATGCGAAAGCCCCTGATAGCATCGCGAGTCCATTTTGGAACGACAAAGAAAAGAACTTAAATAAACTTTTCCATAATGCGTGTTGATTCATTTCTAACAGACACATGTCCGAATTGGCTCATTCAGCGAATTAATGGGAAAGACCTACTAAATATTAACGAGAAAAATGGTGGCGATTTGAAAAAGATTCCGGTGGAATCACAATTAAGTATTCGATATCATTGATAAAAAACCGACATGCTTGTTGCTGGCTGCTATAGAGACTTTTGCAATGATAACAATGACTTACGCTTAAGCGCGCCGCGAGAATTTATCCACCCAGGACGTCATATTTTCAATCAAAGTTATGGCCTCCGGCAATAAGGCGATCATCTTTATTTGCCCCCGCCGGCGATCTTGGCCCATGAATCCCGCAAGGGGACGATCCTATTGAAGACGGGTTTGCCGGGCCGGGAATCCTTCAAATCTGCGCAGAAATAACCAAGCCGCTCAAACTGATAGCCAGACCCCGGCGCTGCATCTTTCAGGCTGGCCTCTACATAACAGTTGGCCAAGGTTGTCAGGGAGTCGGGGTTCAAATCGGCGGTATAGTTTTCATCTTTTGGCTCGGGAACCCGGAAGAGGCGGTCGTAGAGCCGCACTTCGGCGGGGACGGCGTGATCCGCCGCTACCCAGTGGATGACCCCGGGAATCTTCCGCCCGTCCGCCGGGGGGGCGTTGCGGGTCTCCGGGTCATAGGTGCAGTGGATCTCCTCGATTTGACCGGTCTGTTCGTTTTTCACCATGCTCTCATAACGGATGACGTAGGCATTCCGGAGGCGGACCTCCCGTCCGGGACCGAGGCGGTGATATTTCTTGGGTGGATCCTCAAGAAAATCATCTTGCTCGATATAGAGGACCCGGGAGAAGGGAACCTTCCGTGTCCCCATTTCCGGATTTTGCGGATGGTTGGGGCATTCAAACTCTTCGACCTGATTTTCCGGATAGTTGTCGATGATCACCCGCAGGGGCCGCAACACGGCCATTGCCCGGGGCGCCCGCTCGTTCAGGTCTTCGCGGACACAGTGTTCAAGAAGGGCGACATCCACGAGGTTGTCATTCTTCGCCACCCCGATGGCGGCGGCAAATTTTCTGATCGCCTCCGGAGTATAGCCTCGCCGTCTCATGCCTGCCACCGTGGGCATCCGGGGATCATCCCAGCCGGAGACGTATTTCTTTTCCACCAACTCGATGAGCCGTCGCTTGCTTAAAACCGTGTAGCTGACATTGAGGCGGGCAAATTCGATCTGCCGGGGACGGCGTCCGGGAATCAGTTGTTCCACAAACCAGTCGTACAAGGGACGGTTGTTCTCGAATTCCAGGGTGCAGATGGAATAGGTAATCCCCTCCAGGGCGTCGGACAGGCAGTGGGCGAAATCGTACATGGGATAGATGACCCAGTCGGTTCCGGTCCGGAAGTGGGGCTCCCGTTTGATCCGGTACATGATCGGGTCCCGCATTACGATGTTGGTAGCGGCCATGTCGATTTTGGCCCTGAGCACGTGTTCTCCGTCGGGAAATTCGCCGGCCCGCATCCGGGTAAAGAGGTCAAGATTCTCCTCGACGGAGCGGCTGCGATAAGGGCTATCGATGCCCGGCTCGGTGAAGCTGCCCCGGTGTTCCCTGGTCTCTTCGGCGCTCAGGCTGCATACATAAGCCTTGCCCGCCTTGATGAGGGTGACGGCAAACTGGTATAATTGTTCAAAATAATCGGAGGCGAAGAACAGGCGCTCCTGCCAGTCAAACCCCAGCCAGTGGATGTCATTAATGATGGAATCGACAAATTCGAGGGACTCGCCGGCGGGGTCCGTGTCGTCCATCCGGAGATTGCAGGTTCCTCCATACTGGGCGGCAATGCCGAAATTCAGGCATACCGACTTGGCGTGTCCGATATGGATATAGCCGTTCGGTTCCGGGGGGAAGCGGACTGCGACGATGCCGTCATTTTTATTTGTCCTGAGGTCGTCTTCGATGAAGTCACGAATGAAGTCTGTCGGGGGCGGGCTGTCTGGTTGCGTCATGGATTAATGCTCCTTCCTCTATCTCTCCTCGATAGGCCGGTTCTGGGAATGCTGCTCCTGGAAAGTCGGGCTGTGCATTCAGCCGGATTGTTTCTGAAACAATGCCTCGAAGAAATTGCGTTTCCTTTTAGGCACGAAAAAGGACCCCTCGTCGTAATCGACAATCAGCTTGCCTTCCAGGTGGTCCATTTCATGTTGAACGATGCGGGCCACAAAATCGAGATAGCGCTTGCCGATTTTCAGGCCGTGGACATCAAATCCCCGCACCTTGATTTCGGGATAGCGGGCGATTTCCACCTTGATGTCGGGACAGGAAAGGCAACCTTCCGCAAGGACGACCTGGTCGCCCCGGTTCTGGGTAATTCTGGGGTTGATGAGAACCTCGACGTCTTTCTTAGTCCAAGTGTCGTCGGAAGCCCCGTCCTTAGAAAATCCCCGATTGCGGAAGATGATGATATTTTTGGAGATGCCGATTTGAGGGGCCGCGAGTCCAGAGGCGTCATTTCTTTCGAGAAAGGCCTCGACAAGGTCCCGGACGGACTTCTTTGCTTCGGCGTCCAGGGGAATGGGGAGATCGGCGCATGGCTCCCTTAAAATGCGTGATTCTTCTTCATTGATCTGATCATTGGACCACAGGGCCAGGACTTTTGTCATTGCTGTGTTTTTACCTCGTTTAAGATGAATATTTTACGGCCCCCTATAACACCGGGAAGGGATTATTGCAAGATGCGGTGATGCCAAATAATCTTGAATATATTCCGATGATTTGATAGGGGAGACGATATGATTCAAAGAATGATCAATCAAACCATTACCACCGTCGTCCGCCGGGAGTTCTCCCGGGCCATGCGTTTCGAGGAAGGCAACCCCCCCGTCCTTCCTTTTGCCCCCAAACAGACGCCGCGCCTGCTATACCTACATGTCCCCTTCTGCGAAAAGCTCTGCCCCTATTGCTCCTTTAACCGGTTTCTTTTTGATGAATCCGTGTGCAGAAGTTATTTTCAGGCCCTGAAGAAGGAAATTCAACTCTACCGTGAACGGGGTTATGATTTTGGCGGCATTTATGTCGGCGGGGGCACCCCGACGGTCATGATCGAGGAATTGGCCGACACCCTCCGGATTGCGAAAGACTGTTTTTCCATCCGGGAAATATCGGTGGAAACTAATCCCAACCATTTGACGGAAGACCGTCTACAAATTCTAAAGGAGGCCGGCGTCAATCGTCTCTCTGTGGGGGTACAGAGCTTCGATAACGGTCTGCTCAAGGACATGGACCGCCTGGATAAATACGGCGCCGGGGGGGACATAGCCGGACGTCTTGCCGCGATCGGCGGGCGGTTTGATACCCTCAACGCCGACATGATGTTCAATTTCCCCTCCCAGACGCCCGATATCCTCAATCAGGATCTGGAGACCCTTTTAAAGATCGGCGTCGATCAGGTGACCTATTATCCCCTAATGGTATCGGATTCGACCCGTCAGCAGGTTGCGAAAACCCTGGGGAAGGTTGATTTCGGCAGGGAAGAGCGCTTCTACGCCCAGATCCTCCGGCGGCTCCTGCCGACTTACCGGTTTTCTTCCGCCTGGTGCTTTTCCCGGAAGGCCAGCATGATTGACGAGTATATTGTGGATTATGACGAATATGCCGGCCTAGGGAGCGGTTCCATCGGTTTCCTGAACGGCATCTGCTATGCCAATACCTTCAATGTCCAGGAATACATTCAGAAAATAGATCGCGGGGAGGCGCCCCTTATGGCGGACCGGGTTTTCACCCGGAAAGATCAGATGCGCTACGATTTCTTGATGAAACTCTTTGGCACCCGTCTCGAAATGAAGACCTTCCGTGATAAATATGGCGTTAATCCATGGCCTTATCTCTGGTTTGAAATTTTGTCCTTTATTCTGGCGGGACGTCTCCGCTACGATAAGGGCCAGTTGACCCTGACCGACAAGGGGTGCTATAGCTGGGTAATCATGATGCGGGAATTCTTCACTTCCGTAAACAATTTTCGTGATTTTTGCAGGGAACAGCTTCCGGGATAAGATAAAGGTCCCGACAGGAGAAACTTATGGATGACAGAAAAAGGGAATGGTTGAAGCAATTGCCCAAGATAGACGAACTCCTCCTCGATCTGGAGAAAAAGGGGTTGCTGGAAAGGGCCCCCAGGCCCCTTGTAAAGGAAGCCTGCCGGTCGGCGGTCGAGACCTGGCGCCAGAAAATCATGGCCTGGAAAGAGGGAGAGCGGGGATTCTCTCCCCCTTCTACCGCCGGGCTCGCAGAAGAAATTATTCTTAGCATCGAGGGCTTGCATACCTGTCGGCTCCGGCGGGTGATCAATGCCACCGGGGTCATCCTCCATACCAATCTGGGCCGGGCGCCTCTTGCCGCCACTGCCCTGGACCGAATCATCGAGGTCAGCCGTGGTTATTCCAATCTAGAATTTGATCTGGAAAAAGGTGAGCGGGGTCTTCGCTACGACCATGTTCGGGATATCATCTGTCGTCTGACCGGGGCGGAAGACGCTCTGGTGGTTAACAACAATGCCGCCGCCGTCCTGCTGGTCTTAAATACCCTGGCCCAGGGGGGCGAGGCGATTGTTTCCCGGGGAGAACTGATTGAAATCGGCGGGGAATTCCGCATCCCCGAGGTGATGGAAAGAAGCGGCGCCCGTTTGCGCGAGGTGGGGGCGACAAACCGGACGCGCCTGAAGGATTATCAACAGGCGATCAACGCCGATACCCGTCTGTTGATGAAGGTTCATACGAGCAATTTCCGGATCATCGGCTTTACAGAAGAAGTGGACCTTAAATCACTGGTGGTCTTGGGGCGTGAGCACGGTATCCCGGTGATGAACGACCTGGGAAGCGGCTGCCTGATTGATTTGGGTTTGCACGGTTTGCAACGGGAACCGACGGTGGAAGATGTTGTCGCCGCCGGTGCGGATGTGGTGACGTTCAGCGGGGACAAGCTCCTCGGCGGCCCCCAGGCCGGGATTATTATCGGCAGAGGGACGATCCTGGAGAAGATCAGGAAAAATCCCCTCAACCGCGCCCTGCGTATCGATAAGCTCACTCTGGCGGCTTTGGAGGCGACGATGATCCTCTACTTGAATCCGGAGCGGGCAAGAAAGGACTTGCGGGTTCTCAAGGCCCTGACGGAGCCTCTGGACGGGGTTGCCGCCCGGGCGAAAAAACTTGTTCGGAAACTGAAGAAAGCAAACTTTGAAGGAATTAGCTTCTCTCTGAAAGAAGGGATGTCGGCAGCGGGGGGCGGCTCCCTGCCGGGGCAGGAGATTCCCACGATGCTTGTGGTCATGACGCCGCTGCTCATGTCTGCCGTTCGTATGGAGGAGATGCTGAGACGCCTGGATATACCCATCATTGCCCGGATCGCGGCAACGGATGTCCTCCTTGATATGCGCACTGTGGAAGAGGACGAATTCAGGTTTATTTTGGAAGGCTTGAAGACGGTAACTTCAGGGTGACGGAAGCTAAAAATACATAACGAGTGATCCTTGCATAACCGCAGAAAAATGGTTCGCAATCGGTGAATCAAATGTTTTTCGCCGTTCCGAGATTGAATTTAAAATCCTGTAATTAATCACAATTATATGCCAACTAACCAGAAGCGAAAAAGATTTTTGAGCCGCGGCGAAGCCATTTTTCAAGGTTCTCAACGTTTCATAGTAGAGGATGACGAAGCGGGGTTGCGCCTCGATGTCTTCCTGTCCCATCGGCAGGCTTCACTGTCTCGTTCCCAGATGCCGAGGATTTTGGCGTCAGGACATGTCCTCCTCAACAATAAGCCGCCGAAGGCCGCTTCCCGGCTGAAGCCTGGGGACGAAGTGCTGCTGCAACTTCCCGAACCGGTGGATAGCGTCGTAGTTCCAGAGAATATTCCCTTAGTGGTGATTTATGAGGATTCGTCCCTGCTGGTGATCGACAAACCCCCGGGCCTGGTGGTTCATCCCGGGGCGGGAAACAGACAAGGCACCCTCGTCAATGCCCTTCTTTACCACTGCCATGATCTATCGGGGATCGGCGGGGTTCTGAGGCCCGGAATTGTCCACCGCCTTGACAAAGACACGTCCGGACTCATGATTGTGGCCAAATCCGATGAAATTCATCGGACCCTGGCTGAATATTTCGAAGCCCATCAGGTAGAAAAGCATTACCTGGCCCTGGTTTATGGGGACCTCAAGGATGATGAAGGAGTTATTGAACTGCCGGTGGGGAGGCATCCTGTCGAGCGCAAGAAGATGTCCACGCAGAGCCGCCGGGGTAAGAGCGCCCTCACCCGCTGGCGGGTCCGGGAAAGATATGGCATGGCTACCCTGCTTGACGTTGCTATCGAAACGGGACGGACCCACCAGATCCGGGTCCATCTGACCGCCCTGGGGTATCCTGTAGTGGGAGATAAGATTTATGGAAATCCCAAAAGAATCATGGATATTCATGACCAGTCCATCCGCCGTCGCTGCAAGGAAATGACCCGGCAGGCCCTCCATGCCCACCGGATTGTCTTTACTCATCCGGCTACAGGCGAGAAACTCGCTTTTGAGGCGCCTCTTCCCCAGGATATGGGTGATCTATGTAAATTTCTGGGCGATTCCGTCCCCCTTTGACAAAGGGGGATGCAAGGGGGATTTTTAGCGTCCATTTTCAGGAGACATAATGCTTGAACTTGTCAAACAGGGCAGTATTGAATATTTTGCGGCGGCTCCCTGGCGGGTCTATCCCTTTTTAACCCATGCCTTCTGTACCCGCCGGGGCGGGGTCAGCGAGGGGGCGTTTGCCAGCCTCAACATGAGCCTGAAGCAGGGCGATAACGATGAAAACATAAGAAAAAACTGGGATCTAGTTGCCGCAACATTTGGTATTTCAAGGGAGAATTTTTTTCAGATCCATCAGGTCCATGGGGACCGCATTCTTACCATTGACGATGCCGCATCCCAAACCTTTGACCATCAGCCCCGGGAGTACGACGCCATTATTACAAACCGGCCTGGCCTGGCCCTTTGTGTGAAGACGGCCGACTGCGTTCCCGTATTGATGGTTGATACGGAAAAACGAATCGTTGCCGCCGTGCACGCCGGGTGGCGGGGTACGGCCCTGAACATTTCCGGAAAGGTCCTCATGTCGCTTTCCGAACGATACGGGACAAGACCCCGGGACGTCCAGGCGGCCATCGGCCCCGCCATTGGTGCTTGTTGTTATGAAGTGGATGCCACGGTATATGAGGCGATGGAATCACAACCGGAAAGAGATGAAATTTTTACCCCCCGGTCAGGGTCGGGATCAGGATCAGGGGCAGGGTTGGGGTCGAAGTCGGGCATGGGGACGAAGACCGGGATGAAGACTGAGACGGGGAGGGAAGCGGGAATGGGGAAGTGGAAACTGAACCTTGCCCTCGCCAATCGTCATCAGCTTCAAGAGCTGGGGGTTCCGGGGGAGAATATCCACAATGCCGATCTGTGTACATCCTGCGCAGGCAAATGGTTCTATTCCCACCGCAAAGAGAGAGGGATAACGGGAAGAATGCTTAATTTTATTATGATAAATGACAAAATTCTTTCATGAAGAAAATTTCTTGACATTACATTTCCAATAGGCTAAAAATACCGGCACTTTCAAAAGGCGCAGGCCAGGTCCTACCGTTTTGAAGAATTTCCGGCAATCAGATGAGCAGACCTTTTGCAATCCACTTTTCTTTATAATCTATCGTTGCATGATACATTCTTATTCATCTCGTCCAGAGGGAAACGCATAATCTGATAAGGGTTATTGACCAGGTCCCGGTTGATATACCTTCAGGGACTGCCAACATAATGATTTTATTTAGGATATCCACACATGAACATCGAAGATATTAAAAGACTCCCCATCAGTGAACTGGCCAATCTGGCCAAAGATCTCAACGTGGCCGGCTACGGAGGCATGAGAAGGCAAGACCTCATTTTTTCAATTCTCCAGGCCCAGACGGAGAAAAACGGTTTGATCTCCGGCTCCGGAGTTCTGGAAATTCTCCCGGATGGTTTCGGGTTTCTGCGGGCGGTAGACTATAACTATCTGCCCAGCCCCGACGACATCTATGTTTCCCCGTCCCAGATCCGGCGCTTCAGTCTGCGTACGGGAGACACCATTTCCGGAGAGGTTCGGCCCCCCAAAGAAGGGGAAAAGTATTTTGCCCTCCTCAAGGTCGACATGATCAATTATGAAACCCCCGAAGCCTCCCGGGACAAGATTCTCTTTGATAACCTCACGCCTCTCTATCCCGAAGAGAAACTTAATCTCGAGTCGGATCCGGAGAATTTTTCGACCCGGATCATGGACCTGTTCACCCCCATCGGCAAAGGGCAGCGCGGCCTCATCGTTTCGCCGCCCCGAGCCGGAAAGACGATGCTTCTCCAGGATATTGCCCGTAGTATTGCCGCCAATCATAAAGAAGTGATTCTTATGGTCCTCCTCATCGATGAGCGGCCTGAGGAAGTCACGGACATGCAGCGCAGCGTTGAGGGAGAGGTGGTTTCGTCCACCTTCGATGAACCGGCCACCCGCCACGTCCAGGTAGCCGAGATGGTTATCGAAAAGGCGAAAAGGCTGGTAGAGCATAAGAAAGATGTGGTCATTCTTCTCGACAGTATCACCCGGCTGGCCCGGGCCTATAATACCGTCGTCCCGCCGAGCGGCAAGGTTCTCTCCGGAGGCGTTGATTCCAACGCCCTGCATAAACCCAAGCGCTTTTTCGGGGCCGCGCGAAATATTGAGAACGGCGGCAGCCTGACGATCATTTCTACGGCCTTGATCGATACGGGCAGTCGTATGGATGAAGTCATCTTTGAGGAGTTCAAGGGCACAGGAAACATGGAATTGCATCTCGACCGCCGCATTGCCGACCGAAGAATATTCCCGGCCTTTGATCTGGTCCGGTCCGGTACGAGAAAAGAGGAACTTCTGATCCCGAAAGTAAATCTCAACCGGATATGGATATTAAGGCGGCTCCTCCAGGAAATGAATCCTGTTGACGCCATGGATTTCATCATCGACAAGATTCGCAAGACGGAGAACAACAAGGCCTTTCTTGATTCCATGAATCAATAACGGCGATGATTGAAAATATTTCTTGAATTTATCAATTCAAAGATTATAATGCGGCCCCATTTTCCAGGGGAGGAAGGTTGAAAATATGAAAGAAGGCATCCATCCAAAATACGAAGAAACCACCATCACCTGTGTGTGTGGAAATGTTGTCCATACCCGGTCGACGAAAAAGGAGATCAAGGTGGAAATCTGTTCCCAATGTCATCCGTTTATGACGGGGAAACAGAAGCTAATGGACACTGCGGGGAGGGTTGAACGCTTCAACAGGAAGTATGCGGGCTTAGGGAATAAGAAGGATAGCTGATTAAATTTCCGATAGCCATGGACGAAGGATCAACCATTCGCTCATGATTATGTCCAGCTCCGGTAAGGAAGTTCCCGCCACGATCCCATTGGGGATCTTAGTGCCTGGTCGTGCAGGACGGGTTTTGTACGTCTGCCGCTCTGTGGACCATGTTTCCCTTTATTTTCGGTATTATAGCCATATCAACAAATAGCCGCCTGAGCTCTTTGCACAACCGTAGAAAAATGGTTCGCAAGCGGCGAATCAAATGTTTTTCGCCGTTCCGAGATTGAATTTAAAATCATGTATCTAATCACAATTATATGCCAACTGACCAGAAGCGAAAAAGATTTTTGAGCCGCATCGAAGCCATTTTTCCAAGGGATCGCTCTATTCATCAGGAAGGGAATATCATGAATGATATCAAAGCCATTTCCCCTTTGATCCCGCTAAGGTAACGATGTATAAAAAACTGAAGGAACTTGAAGACAGATTCGAGGAGTTGGAGGGCTTTTTAAGCGATGGAGAAATCGTTGCCAAGCCCGCGCTCTATCAGAAATACGCCAAAGAACATTCCGATCTCCACGATTTGGTCGAGGCATACCGCGCCCATGAAGATATTGGATTGAGGATCGAAGAAGGTCAGAAGATCTTGAAAGAAAATGACGATGAACTCAAGGAAATCGTCAAGGAGGAAATGCCGCTGCTGAAACAGCAGTTCGAAGAACTTGGCAACCGGTTGAAAATATTGCTCCTTCCCCGGGACCCGAATGACGATAAAAATGTTCTTCTCGAGATCCGGGCGGGAACAGGGGGTGATGAGGCTGCGCTGTTCGTGGGTGACCTTTTTCGCATGTATGGTCGGTATGCAGAAAGATGCGAGTGGAGAGTTGAGGTGATCAGCCATTCACCGGCGGGAGGTATGGGTGGATTTAAAGAGATTATCGCCCTGATCGAAGGAAAAGGGGCCTATAGCAGGTTGAAATATGAAAGCGGCGTCCACCGGGTGCAGCGTGTTCCCGTCACGGAGGCCCAGGGGCGCATTCATACCTCGGCGGTTACGGTGGCAATCCTGCCCGAGGCGGAAGAAGTTGATATTACCATCGATCCCAATGAGCTGAGAATCGATGTTTTTCACTCCAGCGGTCACGGCGGTCAGTCCGTCAATACGACCGATTCCGCGGTTCGTATTACTCATTTGCCGACAGGAATGGTCGTATCCTGCCAGGATGAAAAATCCCAGTTGAAAAACAAGCATAAGGCCATGAAGGTTCTGAGGGCGAGGCTTCTAGATGGTATGATCCAGAGGCAGAATGCCGAGATCTCGCAGACAAGAAAGAATCAGGTGGGAAGCGGGGACCGCAGTGAACGGATCAGGACCTATAATTATCCCCAAGGCCGGGTAACGGATCATCGCATCGGACTCACCATTCATAATCTGGAGAATATTCTTGACGGCGAGATTCAGATGTTTCTTGACTCCCTGAACGCAAACTTCCAGGCGGCGGCCCTTAATCAGTCCGGCGGCAACGAAAGATGAGCTTGTATGACAATGCAGGAGGGCCTGGAAGAGGCGGTAAAAGTTCTCCGTAAGGCCGGAATAGACTCACCCAGACTTGACGCCGAGGTGCTGCTGTGTCATGTTTTGGCTGTGGACCGGACGCAGCTCCTGATGCGGGGGCATTCCCTGCTGACGGATCAGCAGTCGCGGTGTTTCCATGATTGGGTGTCCCGTCGGGAGCGTAATGAACCCATAGCCTATATCGTCGGGGAGAAGGAATTCTGGTCCCTTTCTTTTTATGTGAATCGCCATGTCCTCATCCCCCGCCCGGAGACGGAAATTCTGGTGGAGGAGGTCTTGAGGATTCTGCCCGGGATTGATCATCGTCCGGCCAGGATTCTTGAAATAGGCGTCGGCAGCGGCGCCATAAGTGTCGCCTTGGCGGCGTCGCAGGAGAGTATTGAGATGGTTGCGACGGACATATCATCGGAAGCGATCGCGGTGGCCCGACTGAATGCCGCTAAAGCGGGCGTCGCCGAGAGAATCCGGTTTCTCGCCGGATCACTTTTCGCCGACCTTTCCGGGGTTTTTGATGTGATCGTCTCCAATCCTCCTTATATCTCCGATGAAGAATTCCTCAGACTCCCCGATGATGTCAGGAAATTTGAACCCCCCGAAGCGCTGCTGGGGGGACCGGAAGGTATTTCTTTGCATCGGGAAATCATTAAAGGCGGCTTGCAGTATCTCGAAGCCGGCGGTTATCTCGTTATGGAAATAGGGGCCGGGCAGCGGCGGCAGCTTGAGGAGCTGTTGCAAAAAACGGGTTCATATGCAAACATATCATGCAGACAAGATTATGCCGGTTATGACCGGGTGATTCTGGCAAGGAGAATATAAACGTGGACAAGATAATGATCACGGGCGGGCAGCGACTGGAGGGGGAAATTGAGAACAGCGGCGCCAAGAATGCTGCCCTGCCGATCATCGCGGCTTCCCTGCTGACGAAGGGTTGGAATACCTTTCATAACGTTCCCGATCTCGTGGACATCAAAACCATCAAAAAGCTGCTGGGAAGTTTCGGGGTTGTGTTTTCCGAAGAGAAAGGTTCTCTCCGGATCAATGCCGAGAATATTCAATCGTGTACGGCCGCCTATGAGCTGGTTCGCACGATGCGGGCGTCGGTCCTCGTGCTGGGACCATTGGTTGCCAGGTTGGGAGAGGCCCATGTTTCCTTGCCCGGGGGCTGCGCTATCGGGGCCAGACCGGTCAATCTTCATATCCGGGCCCTTCAGGACATGGGTGCGGAAGTGGATCTGAAAGACGGCTATGTGATTGCCAAGGCAAAGCGTTTGAAAGGCGCCACCATCTACTTCGATTTAATCACGGTAACGGGCACGGAGAATATCATGATGGCCGCCGCCCTGGCAGATGGGACGACGCTCCTGAAAAACGCCGCCCGGGAACCGGAGGTAGTAAATCTCGCGGAAATCCTAAATGGCATGGGGGCAAGGATTACCGGCGCCGGGACGGACATCATTCGCATCGACGGTGTGGCATCTCTTCATCCGGTGGAAGGGACAATCATTTCCGATCGCATCGAGGCGGGAACCTTCATGATCGCTGCTGGAATTACGGGAGGAGACATCTGCATCAGAAACTGTCACCCCGGCCATCACGACGCCCTGATTGCCAAACTCCGTGATGCGGGCATGGAGATGGTTGTAGAGGATCGCTCTATCCGGGCGATCGCTAACGGACGGCCCCGGAGCGTGGATGTCAAAACCCTCGCCTATCCGGGCTTTCCGACGGATCTCCAGGCCCAGATCATGTCCCTCATGACCGTAGCGAGTGGTCTGAGCGTGATGACGGAAACGATTTTCGAAAACCGTTTCATGCACGTCTCTGAATTGATGCGCATGGGCGCCGAAATTGCTATTCAAGGGCACAGCGCCATCGTCAAGGGGATTCCGAAACTCCATGGAGCCCCGGTGATGGCGACGGACCTGCGGGCCTCGGCTTCATTGATCCTCGCTGGTCTGGCGGCGGAAGGCAGAACGGAACTCTCCCGGGTTTATCACCTCGATCGCGGCTATGAGCGGATCGAGGAAAAGTTTTCCCGCCTGGGAGCGGCCATCGAGCGGGTGAAGGCATAACAATCCCATCCCAACCCTCCCCTTGAAGGGCAGGGAGAAAAGTGAATTTTCAGATGAGAGTAATCAGGACGGACGAGGCAATCTTTGAAGAGGTCTTCCTGGGGATCATGAATCGCGGCGGTGGCTCTGATCTGGCCCTACGCACCACCGTGGGAAACATTTTGCAGGATGTAGCCGCAAGAGGCGACGCCGCCCTGTTCGAATATACAGCGAAGTTCGATGGTTATGTCTTGACTCCCGAAACGGTTCAGGCGCCGCCGGAGGAGGTCAGGGAAGCAGCGAACCTCGTTGACCCTGATGATCGCGCCGTTCTCCAGCTTGCCGCGGCGCGGATAGAGAAATTTCATCGGTCCCAGATTGTGAAGGACTGGCAGGATGAATCGGAGGACGGCGTCCGGATCGGACAGCGGATTACGCCCCTGGAAAGGGCAGGTATTTATGTCCCCGGGGGGCTTGCCTCCTATCCATCGACGGTGCTCATGGCGGCCATTCCGGCCCGGATCGCGGGAGTAAAGGAGATTGTTGCGGTAACCCCGCTTCGGCAGGAGACGATTAATCCGCTGGTTGCCCTGGCCATGGAGCTGGGGGGTGTAAACAGGATTTTCAAGATTGGGGGAGCCCAGGCCATTGCGGCCCTTACCTATGGAACCGCATCCATTCCCCGGGTCGATAAGATTGTGGGGCCCGGAAATGCCTATGTTGCCATGGCAAAACAAATGGTCTACGGGCATGTGGACATCGATATGATTGCCGGTCCCAGCGAGGTGCTGGTCATCTGCGATCATACGGCAACCGTTTCCTTTGTGGCCGCCGATCTCCTTGCCCAGGCGGAGCATGACGACATGGCCAGCGCCGTGGTCTTGACCTCCGATGAAGATATGGCCCAGAGGATTGTTGCCGAAGTCTATCGGCAGCTTGAAAATTTGCCGAGGAAGGCAATCGTCCGCCGGGCGATCGATAGCTATGGCGCCGTTTTGGTAACGAAGGATCTTCGGGAAGCGGTGCAGTTGGCCAACCGCTTTGCCCCGGAGCATCTGGAGTTGATGGTGGAGAACCCCGAGGAACTCCTGTCCGGAATAACCCATGCAGGGGCCGTATTCATTGGAGAATACACCCCGGAGGCCCTCGGGGACTATATGGCCGGACCCAATCATATCCTTCCCACCGGAGGAACAGCCAGATTCTCTTCTCCTCTGGGGGTCTATGATTTTGTCAAAAGGACGAGCATCCTTTCCTTTACCCGGGAAGCCTTTCATCGCTACGGCCGTCAGACGGAAAGATTCGCCGCTCTGGAGGGACTCGATGCCCACGGCAAGTCCATCGCCGTACGAATGTAAATATGGCTTGACAAAATGACATCTTTGATTAATATGTCCACTGCATTTCGGGGAGTGCGGGCGTAATTCAGCGGTAGAATGTCAGCTTCCCAAGCTGGACGTCGCCGGTTCGATCCCGGTCGCCCGCTCCATTTTTATCTCCCGGAAAGCCCTTGATTTTTGCTTGCATTTAACGTGCGGTTGTGTTAGCTGGGGATCAACATTATCGTTGAATTTCTGACGAGTGGGCTTTTGCCCACTTTTTTTTTCTGCAAAGAATGGACTTTTTAAGAAAAACTTACGAAAACCGTATCTGGGAAATAGCAGAGCCCGCGATTCAGTCGGAGGGGATGGAGCTTGTTTGCGTAGAGTGCCTCCAGATGAAATCACGATGGTTGGTGCGCCTTTACATCGACAGGGACGAGGGAGTGACCATTGATGATTGCGCCCTGATCAGTGACCATATCGGCGACCTCCTCGATGTGAACGATGTTCCTCCGGAAGCCTACACCCTGGAAATATCTTCTCCCGGGCTGGATCGACCCCTGGTTAAGGATGAGGATTTTATCAGGTTTATCGGTAGCCGGGTGATCATCCAGGCGGAATACAAGATTGATGGCATAAAGAATTTCAAGGGTATCCTGAAAGATTACCACCTGGGCGAAGATGGTGGAAAAACGATTGTTCTGGATTTATCGGGAAAGATTTTCACTGTTCCCAGAGATGCGGTGGTCAAGGCCAATCTTGAAGGGTTATTATAAGAAAAATCATCATAGACTGATGAATGGAGGAAGAGGGCATGTTTTCGGAGCTGAAACGGCTGGTCGAGCAGATGAGCAAGGACAGGGGAATCGAGAAGGAGATCATTATCGAAGCCCTTGAAGCGGCCATGCTGAATGCTGCAAGAAAGAAAATGGGACCCAGTGTCGAAATCGAGTCCCACTACAACGAAGAGGCCGGTGAAATTGAGGTATTTCAATTCAAAACGGTGGAAGAGAAGGTAACGGATCGGGACACGCAAATATCCCTGGCCGAAGCGAAGGATATGGATGAGGAAGTGGAACCTGGAGATAGCCTGGGCATGAAGGTTGACACGTCCAACTTCGGCCGTATTGCTGTCCAGACAGCCAAGCAGATTATCATCCAGCGTGTTAAGGACGCTGAGCGGGACAACATATACGAGGAATACAAGGACCGCAAGATGCAGCTTGTCAACGGCTTCGTCCAGAGATTTGAAGGCGGCAGCATCATTGTCAATCTTGGCCGCTCGGAAGGCGTTATCCCCGTGTCGGAACAAATCTTCCGGGAAGTCTACAAACGGGGCGAGCGGATTCGTTCATTTATCTGTGATGTCAAGAGGATATCCAAAGGGCCACAGATTATCCTTTCAAGAACCCATCCGGCATTTTTGAAAGCCCTTTTCGAAGTTGAGGTGCCGGAAATATCAGAGGGGTTAATTGAGATTGTCAGCGTTGCCAGAGAACCGGGGAAGCGGGCAAAGATTGCCGTTAAGAGCAAGGATAAAGATATCGATCCGGTCGGCGCCTGTGTAGGCATGAGAGGTTCCCGGGTCCAGAGCGTGGTCCAGGAATTGCGGGGAGAAAAGATTGATATTGTTCCCTTTTCCGATGATCCCGCCAAATATGTCTACGCAGCTTTGTCGCCTGCCAAGGTGGATCGTGTCCTAATTGATGAGGAAAATCGATGTATGGAGGTCATTGTCCCCGATGACCAGCTTTCCTTGGCGATTGGCAGAAATGGGCAGAATGTCCGTTTGGCAGTCAAGCTGACAGGCTGGAAAATCGATGTCAAGAGTGAGTCTTCTTCATCGCAGCAGGAAGAAGACAGCCGCACCAACCTGATGGCTCTGCCGGATATGAGTGAAACGATTGCCGAGGGCCTCCTCAAGGAAGGAATCAAGAGTCTGGCCATGATCGCCGCGGTGGATGTGGAAACGCTCATGACGGTTCCCGGGGTGAGCAGAGAGCAGGCCGAAGTATGGATGCAAGCGGCGACGCGCATGCTTGAGGAAGCCGCGGTCGCGGGGAAATGATGATCTGTAAACAATGAGCGTATCTAAAAGTTCAATGGTTGACCAAGTTGTAGTGAGGGAATCAGGCATGTCAAAAATTAGAGTTTACGAATTGGCCAGGGAATTGGGGGTCGAAAATAAAGATTTGATTGCCCGTCTGGAGAAGATGGGTATTTCGGTAAAATCCCACTCAAGCACCCTCGAAGACAGCGAGGTGGAAAGGGTAAAAAGGGACTATTCCGCTGCTGAACCCCATGAGGTGGTAGAGAAGCGGGTCAAAACTACCGTCATCAGAAGAAGGGCGGTGCGCACCACGGTTGAAGAGGAGGCGCCGATAGTGTCGGCAGAATCTCTTCCTGGTGAGGGAGAAGCAGGGGAAGCAAAGGGCGAACCCATGTCCGAGCCCACTGTCGAGCCCGCAAAGGAGATTGCAGTTCCTGCCGAAGTTAGCCGGAAGCCTGCCGAGGGCAAACTTCCTGAAGACAAGATTGCCGAAGCGAAGGTTGTATTGCCTCCGATCTCTCAAGAGCCACCGCCTCCACCGCCCCGCGAGGAACCGTCGCCGGCCCCCGTTACGAGCAGCACTGCCCCTGTGGTAGAAAAGGCCGAACCTGCTGTCGACAAGCCTGTTATGAAACCGGCTCCCCCGGTTACCCCGCCGCCGGCCCCCAAACCGGTTAAAAGAGAAGCACATCTGATTACCGCACCTCGCAAGCAACAGGAACCGGCAGGGGCGGGAGCCCAGAGAAGGCCTGTGCCCAGAAGAACGGACGTAGTTGTAGGCAGAGACCTGGCGCCCCCGACGGGTATAAAAAAACCGGTGAAATGGGAGCCTGACAAGGACAAAAAGAAGGGTAAAAAGCCGGTGGAAGTGGTGATATCTGATCCGTTTCCCCGTAAGAAGGCCTTAATCAAAAAGGCTGTTGATCGAAAGGGAAAGATCAAGGAACTTGATCGGGATGAGAGGAGCTCCCGCTGGCGGGATGAGAAAAAAGCCGGAGTCGTAAAGCTTCAGAAAACAGTCATTACCGTACCTAAGGCGAGTAAGCGAAGGCTAAAAATTTCCGAGACGATCACTGTGGGTGATCTGTCCAAGAAGATGGGCGTAAAGGCCAGCGAAGTTATCAACAAACTCATCGGGTTGGGATTGATGGTGACCATCAACCAGTCCCTTGATTTTGACACGGCGGCTCTCATTTCTACGGAATTCGGTTATCAGCTGGAACTTGCCGGCGGTGAATTCGAAGAGACTCTTCAGCAGGATGATCCGGGTGAGCGGAATCTGCGACCACGGGCGCCGGTGGTGACGATCATGGGCCACGTCGATCACGGTAAAACATCTCTTCTGGATGCGATCCGGGAAACAAAAGTGATTGAAGGTGAAGCCGGCGGGATAACCCAGGCCATCGGCGCCTACCATGTCCATATTAAGGACAGGGATATTGTCTTTCTTGATACCCCCGGCCATGAGGCCTTTACCGCCATGCGCGCCCGAGGGGCGCAGGTGACGGATGTAGTGGTGCTGGTGGTAGCGGCGGATGACGGGGTAATGGGGCAGACCATAGAGGCCATCAACCACTCCCGTGTGGCGGGCGTCCCGATTATTGTAGCCATCAACAAAATGGACAAGCCGAATGCTGATCCCCAGAGGATCAAGCAGGGCCTCACTGAATATAATCTCGTTTCCGAGGAATGGGGAGGGGAGACCATTTTTTGTG